>WNGG01000670.1_pt1 | contig 41148 bp, 41 predicted proteins | sample 5400661 | NCBI WGS metagenome assembly WNGG01 (sample SAMN13153372, study PRJNA577476) | soil metagenome | isolation source: 100 cm soil or saprolite under Garry oak tree replicate 1 | place: USA:California | collected 2016-06-15 | reverse complement strand
CCAGGGTCTGGCGCTCGTCGTCCGACAACGTGATCTGCGCCGTTGGTCGTCCTTGACGGCGGCGCTTGGACTGTGGCTCCTCGTTCATGCCCCAAGTCGACTACTTCCTAAGCGAACCTCTAACTCGGGACACTAGGGCTGGTTGTCCGGGACGTTGATGAGCAGGTGCATGGGACGTTGTCCCTTCAACGCGGTAGGACGTACGTGGTGATTGTCCGCGTGCACCGAGTCACTCAATGCGCACCATTCTGGACGGTCGCGCATCGATGAGTGTGATTGAGGAAATGGTGGCAGCAAGCGCGACGTCCAAGCGCCGCGACCTGGTCTGGGGGAGGATTCATTAGTCATGCCCGCGGAGGGGATGTCTCCGACGGAAAGGACGGTGGGGGCTATGGACCCTGAGAGGAACGCCGGCGTCCTGACGGTCACCGACAGCAGGACGGGACGCACCTATACTATGAGCTTCCAATCACAGACGGCGCCGTCCACGCGACCGAGCTCCGCCGGATCAAGACCGCACAGGACGACTTCGGGCTGCTTTCCTACGACCCCGCCTTCCTGAACACCGCCAGCTGCCGCAGCGCGATCACGTTCATCGACGGCGACAACGGAATCCTGCGCTACCGAGGCTATCCCATCGAGGAGCTCGCCGAGCAGGGGTCGTTCCTGCAGGTCGCGTGGCTCCTGTTGAACGGCGAGCTGCCGGACGAGGCCAAGTTGCGGGAGTGGACCCAGCAGATCACCCACCACACCTTCATCCACGAAAACATCAAGAAGTTCATCGACGGGTTCCATCACGACGCCCATCCCATGGGGATCCTGGTGAGCACGGTGGGCGCGCTGTCCACCTTCTACCCGGACGCCAAAGCGATCTTCGACCAGGAACGACGCGCGGAGCAGGTCGTGCGGCTGATCGCCAAGATGCCCACGCTGGCGGCCTTCGCCTACCGCCACGCGGTGGGCCTGCCCTACGCCTATCCCGACAACGACCTGTCCTATGCGGGAACCTCCTCAACATGATGTGGAAGACCACGGAGCTGCAATACGAGCCCGATCCTGTGCTCGAGCGCGCCCTGAACGTGCTGCTCATCCTGCACGCCGACCACGAGCAGAACTGTTCGGCGAACGTGATGCGAGCGGTGGGCAGCGCCCACGCCGATCCTTACTCCGCGGCCGCAGCCGCCGCGGCCGCACTGTACGGCCCCTTGCACGGGGGGGCCAACGAGCAGGTGCTTGGCATGCTGAACCAGATCGGCTCGGTCGAGGCGATCCCCGGTTACGTCGATCGCGTGAAGCGGGGCGAGTTCCGTCTGATGGGGTTCGGGCACCGCGTCTACAAGAACTTCGACCCCCGGGCCCAGATCATCAAGCGGGTCGCCAGCGAGGTCCTCGCGGTCACGGGGAGCAACCCGCTGCTCGATATCGCCCTTGAGCTGGAGCGGATCGCGCTGGAGGACGCGTACTTCATCGAGCACAAGCTCTATCCCAACGTGGACTTCTACTCGGGGATCATCTACCAGACGATGGGCTTTCCGGTGGAGATGTTCCCGGTGCTGTTCGCGATCGGGCGCACCCCGGGCTGGCTGGCGCAGTGGGAGGAGGGGATTCTTGACCCGGAGCAGAGGATCTCCCGGCCCCGCCAGGTCTACGTGGGCAAGGGCGAACGGCACCTCGAGATCGATACGACGTCCCTGAGCGGCTGAGGCCTCGGTTCCCGCCGGCGGTCGTGCCGCAGGCCTTCACCCGTCCTCTCCCAGCCGGTCTCGGAGGTCCTCACGGAGCAGCAAACGGGCCCGGTGCAGCCTGGAGCGGACCGCGCTCACGGTCGTACCGGTTGCCTCGGCGATGGCCTCGGCGGACAGCCCCTGTCCGTCTTTCAGGAGCACCACCGTGCGGTAGCGAACCGGCAGGGCTTCCAGCGATCGAAGGACGGCTGCCCGTCGCTCCGCCTCCATGGCCGCCTGCTCCGGATCGAACCGGTCCGGGCGGACCTCCGGCCCGGCGGCCGAGTCTGGCTCCTCCAGCAGCGTGTCCAAGGAGATGGGCGCCTTGCGCCGGCGCAGCATCCGGCATTCGTTGGTGGCCACCCGGTGCAGCCAGGTCCTGAGACTCGCCTCGGCCCGGAAACCGTCCAGGTGCTGGACAGCCTTGAGCAGGGCCGACTGGGCCACGTCTTCGGCATCCTGTGGGTGGTGGCAGAGATGCCGGGCCAGCCGCCCCAGGTCCTCCCGGTAGGCCCAAACGGCCTCCGGCGCCAACGCCATGGTCCCCATCTCACTCACCGGAACGCAACGATACGGGCCTTCGATGCCGCGGAGTCGGGTGGAGGCCGCGACCGACGAGAGTTTCGGGCGGACCGAACAGCATCTACCCCGTCGAGTGGCGGTCACCTCGGCGCGTCAATCAGATGAACAGGGTGATGGCGTCTTGTGCTTCAGCCAGGGCGGTGGCGGCGCCGGCGGGCTCCTCCAGCCCGTCGATCAGGTCCTCGCGCTCCAGGCCGAGCAGGTCCATGGTCATCTGGCAGGGAATCAGCCGCACGCCCATCTCGCGGGCCAGCTCCAGCAACTCCTGGGGGCTGGCGACCTGATGGTCGGCGGCGAGCTTGCGCATCATCGCCGGGCCCATCCCGGCGAAGTTCATCTGCGACAGCTTCAGGTGCGCGGTGCCGCCACGGTGCATCGCCGACAGCAGCTTCTGCATCCAGTTGTCACCGGTGAGGCGGACGTCGTTGCGGACCAGGGGGAACAGCCCCCAGAAGGTGAAGAAGACGATCGTCTCCATGCCCATCGCGGCTGCCGAGGTGGCCAGGATCAGCGTCGGCCAGACCTTGTCGAGGTCGCCGCCCCAGGTGAAGATCACCAGCTTGTTGGTCTTCTGCTTGGCGTGGCCTTCGGCCAGGGCCGTCTCGAGTTGCTGGGTGTCGGTCATCGGGCTCATTCCTTCCGGATGACGAAGTGGAACACGCCACCCTCGGCGGTGTGGTCGATGAGCGGGTTGCCGGTGGACTTGGACCAGGCGGTGAAGTCGGCCACCGAGCCGGGGTCGGTCGCCCATACCTCGAGCAGCTCGCCGGGCTGCAGCTTCTTGACGGCGATCGCGGTCTTGACGATCGGCAGCGGGCACGACAGGCCCTTGCAGTCCAGGGTGGTGGTGACAGGGGTGCTCATACTGGGCTCCTCTCGGTGCGTTGGCTCGGCCGGCGTCGCTCCGGGATGCGGCCCTGGGGGACGGTGTCCCAGTACAGGCGGTTGAAGGCCCACTTGGCCGCATGCCAGGCCAAGGACGGCGCCGGCGGGACGGGTGGATGCTCGTAGTCGAAGCGCAGCGCGGTCGCGCGGCCGTCGCCGGTCTCGAGAAAGCACATCACCCGCCCGCCGTAGTTGGCGTTCGGGGCGGTGCCGGTCACCAGCGAGGCGATGCGGCTGGCGACCACCGGCGCCTCGAAGTGCGCGGTCGAGCCGCTCTTGGAGATGGGCAGGTCGGTGGCGTCGCCGATGGCGAAGATGCGCTCGTGGTCGCGGTGGGAGAGCGTCTGCCGGTCGGTGGGGACCCAGCCGCCGGCATCCCCCAGGCCGGAGGTCTCGATCACGGCCTGGCCGCGGTGGGGTGGGACCAGGACCAGCAGATCGTAGGTGGCCGCTTCGCCCTCCAGGGAGCGGACCGTGCCGGCCGAGGGGTCGACCTCCTCGACGTTGAAGAAGGTCTCGAGGCCGATGCCCCGCTTGGTCAGGATCGGCTGGATGCGCTTGGAGGCCGACTCGATGGTGAACGCGCGGTTCAGCGGAGACAGCAGGGTCACCTGGGACTTGTCCCGCAGGCCGCGGCGGCGCAGGTACTGGTCCACCATGAGCGTGAACTCCACTGGCGCCGGCGGGCACTTGTAGGGGATGCCGGCCACACCGACCAGCACCCGCCCGCCACGAAAGCCCCGCAGCGCCTCGCGCAGTCGCAGCGCCCCTTGCAGCGAGTAGAACTCGTGGGCGCCCTCGACCAGCCCGGGGATCTGCTCGGGGACCAGCCGCGCCCCGGTCGCCAGGACCAGATAGTCGAATGGCAGGCTGCCCCCATGGGCGAGTTGGACCGTTCCCTTGTCCGGGTCGATGCGGGTGGCTGCCTCCACGGCCAGGTCGACCTTGCGGTGCAGCAGGGTCCGCTCGTCGCGGGCCAGCCAGCGGCCGTTGGCCTTGCCGAGCGCGGCGTACAGGAAGCCCGGCTGGTAGACGTGCATGCCGGTAGGGTCGACCACGGTCACGTGCAGATTGCGGCCGGGTTGGCGGGCCAGCAGGTTGGCGGTCAGGGTGCCGCCGACTCCGCCGCCGAGCACCACCACCTGGGCGGGCATGGCGGCTCACCTGGCCTTGCGGACGCGGAACCGCGTGTAGCCCGCGTCTTCGACAACCTCGATCAGGTCGTGACGGGCCTTGGCGACCCAGGCCGGGATGTCGGTGGCCGAGCCCTGGTCGCTGGACCACACCTCCACCACCGCGCCGACCTGGCTCTGGCGGATCACGCCGATCAGCGACATCAGCGGACCCGGACAGGCCATCCCCCGCGCGTCGATCACCTGGTCGGTAGCGACCTCAGTCACTGCAATCCCTCCCTCAGCTTTAGATGAACACCAGCTGGCCGTCGGCGGTGAGCATGAAGGCCGTGACGCCCTCGACGTCGTCCACCAGCGGGTCCAGGTCGGACCGGTCCAGGCCGAGCAGGTCCATCGACAGCGAGCACGCATGCACGCGCACCTCGCCGAGCTGCTTGGCCTGGTCGAGCACGGTGCTCCAGTGCTGCCCGCCACCGGAGGCCAGCAGCCGCCGCACCGCGGCGGCACCGTCGGGTCCCGCCTCAGGCGCAAGCCCGTGGTCCTTGGTGAGGTTGCCGGCCCGGAACGCATCAAGGGCCCAGTACTGCAGCAGGATGTCGACCTTGCGGCCCAGCGCCGCGGCGCCCGCTGTGAGCAGCGCCGCCGCGCTCAGCTTGTCATCGGTCCCGGACAGCAGCGCGATCGACAGGGTGCCCTCGCCATCGTCCATAGCCCGCCTCCTTCTTGTGATCCACGCACAAGGATCGTCGGCGGGAGGCTGGCGGGGCAGAGTCGAAGGTCCTGAAGGCATCCCGCGAAATACCCTACCCCCCAGGGTATAGTCACGATGGCTGGGCAAAGGCATGAATGGGACCGACACGAAGGGGAGGAGGAGGAGACGCGCGGGGGGCTGCACGGGCGCTCGGTGCACAGGCCAAGTACGCGAACACGAGTAGGCCTAGCCACACCGCTCGTAGCGGACCTGCGGGCGCCGGCCAGCCAGACCAGCGATCCAAAGCTCAGAAATACGCTCTTCGAGAACGGCTGGAACGGCGGCCATCGTCGCTTTCTTCAGGCAACCCGCAGCACGTCGCCGAGAAGGTCACGGATCGACACCATGCCGACCAGCCTGCCGGCGTCTATCACGGGCAGGTGCCGGCACTCCAGCTCCAGCATCGCCAGCACCACCTCGTGCACGTCGGTGTCCAGCCCCACCGACACCGGCTGGGTCGTCATGTACTCGGCAACCGTCGTTACCTTGGGATCGGCTCCCCACGCGATCGCGCGTGCCAGGTCGCGCTCGGTGAAGATCCCGACCAGGTCCCGGCCGACCAGCACGGCCAGCGACCCGACCTGATTGTCGTGCATCCGCCCGGCCGCGTCCGCCAGCAGCTCGTCCCCGGCCGCCACCACTATCCCGGGACGGTAGATCGATCGCACCTGCATCGTCCTCACCTCACCGCTAGGCCGTCTCTTGGCAGGCTTCGTGCCATCAGGTCGACGCTACGGGCAAGCGGCGGCCGCGGGCAGGGGCTGCCGACCCCGCCCGTAAGTGCCGTTCGGCCTTGCCGACCTGTGGGTGTCAAGAATGTCGCCTATCGGACTAACCTGCGGCTTCGACACGGATATGGAGTCCGCGATACAGGCCCGCTCGGCCACCGCCAAGCGCCGGGTGCTTCGTCGCTGCCGCTCGACCCCGCCGGCTGCGCAAGCCGCCGCATCATAGGCCGACCCGCGGCAAGCTCGGCGGTGACCTGGCGAACAGCCACCCCCGCCAGATCCGCCGATCGGCCAGCCACGCCGCACGTCGGCGAAGCCAGGCTCGATCACCCCTGCAGCGACCCGACGGAGAACCACGACCGCCCTCTGAGAGGGTTTCGACGCCTCGGGCCAGCTCAAATGGGGCTTCCACGACGAGCTGGCGCTTGCCAAGAATGGGAGAGCGATCAGCTCCCGCGCGTTCCCCGTGCTTGCTGTGCCTCGGCACGATTCAGCGTGCGCATCTGTGACCCGGCGACCCTCTCAGAAGCGGAGTCTGTACCGCCATAGGGGTGGTGAACTAGTGGTCTAGTCCGCCCCTCTGATATACACCCCCGGGTCGCCCGATTGTCTGGGCAGGGGACGGAACGACGAGCGGTTCATCGCGCCGTGGCGGACCTTGTTCGACCAGTTGCTTCGCCGCCTGTGGTCCGGTCGACACGCCCTGGCGGCTGCTGTACTCGTAACACCGCTATGGGCGGCTGCCCATCATCCACACCAGCACGGCCAAGAGCAGCCCAGCGCTGGCAACTACGCTGCTGACCAGCAGCGGGAGCCTCGTCGCAGGCATCGTGAGCGGCCGCCCTGCGGCAATCGCCTCGTTCAGCATCCGCCATCGCCGTCTGCTGACTGACACCACGGTGATGCCGGTCAGCACCAGTGCGAGGCTGAGCGAGGCGCCGAGCGTGGCGATGGGACCGCGCCGATCGGGCAGGCCGGCCAGCCACCCCACGAGGACGCCCACCATGACCAGGTCGACGCCTGCGGCGCGCCATGCGCGGTAGGCGGTCCACCCGGCGAGTCGGTCCGGCTGCTGGTCGCCCACTGACTGGCGCATCACTCACTCATCGGGGGTTGGAGCCGGCGACCCGGCTTGCCTGATCCGGCTGCGGTGGCCGGGCAGCTCAGCGTGGCCCTGTCCGACCGGCCCAGGTCAGGAGTGCAGCGACCATGGCGACCTCCACGATCGCGATGCCCGCCAGGGCGACTCGACCACCGACTGACGCCAGTGCGAGTACTCCGCCGATCACCAGCAGGCTGACGGCCACCAGGACTGGCGGTCGCAGCGTGCCGGAGCGATCGATCAGCAGGTGGCTCAGGTTGGCCATGCCATCATCTCCGAGTTGGTGCCGGGACAAGCCTGATCAGGACGGTTTGTTGGAGGCGCGCGTCACGGTCTGTCCGTCGATGTGGTGAGAGCGTGCAGCCGCTCCCGGGCGAGGCGGTGGACGAGCAGTGGGATGAAGTCGACTACGCGGGCGTTGGCGAACTGGTGGCCGCACTCTTGGACCAGGCGCTGGATGGTCGAGGTGGAGTGGATGCCGCGGAACTCCTCGGCGAGCGTGGCGACGACATCCGCCAAGGGCCAGGGACTGGGATCGGGTTGGCGCGACTTGTCAGTGGGTCCTCCCGTGCTGGTGATCTGCTGCCCTGGTGGAGGCGCGTGACCTGCCTGGCTGATGGCATGTGCCGGGGTGGAGGGCGGGCCACCGCGGAGGGCGGCGATCGCGGCTGCGGCGGCCGCTGTGGCCGCCAGGAGCATCACGGCGGCGATGAAGCCGCGCTGCGCCCGCGCTGGCGGTACGGACGCGGGGGTGGCGTGTCCGGCGGCCAGGTCGAAGATCAGCGCGGTGAGGGCGACGCCCAGGGAGGTGCCGACGCCTCGGGTCAGGTTGAGGATGCCGCCGGCGACGCCGGCCTGGCGGGTGCGGACGCTGGTCATGATGGCGGTGTTGTTGGCCGGCGTGAACATCCCCACGCCTGCCCCGACGGCGGCCAGGGCGACGGTCAGCATCCCGGTCGAGCCGTGTATCGCTGCCGTGCCGGCCAGCGCGAGCAGTGCCGTGGCGGTGATCAGCATCCCCAGCACGGTGGGGGTGCGTGGGCCGAGCCGGTCGGTGAGCGCGCCGGCCACTGGTGCGGCCAGTCCGAGCGCGGCGGGCAGGACGGCCAGCGTCAGCCCGGCCGTGGCTGTGTGTTGGTGCCGCACGCCTTCGAGGAAGAAGGGGGTGACGAACAGGACCCCGAACAGCACCAGGTAGCCCAGCAGCCCCACGCCTACCCCCGCCCCGAACGATCGGCGTGCGAACAGCGCGAGGTCCAGCATGGGTTCTGATGCGTGCCGCTCGTGGCGGACGAAGACCACGCCGGCGGCAACCGCCACCGCACCCAAGGCCACGCTGGCCGGTATGGCGAGCTCGCCGCCGGTGCCAAGCGACAGGGCCAGCAGCATGGCGCTGACCGCCGGGACGAACAGGCCGAGCCCGGTCCAGTCGAACCGTGTCCGCGGGGCGAGGTCCCGGCTGCGGGGCAGCAGCAGCCAGCCCGCGATTGTGCCGAGCAGCCCGGCGGGCACGTTGACCAGGAAGAGCAGCCGCCAGCCGCCGAGCGCGATCAGCAGCCCGCCCACGGCGGGTCCCAGTGCCAGGCCGAGGGCCTGGGCGGTGCCTTGGGCGCCGATGCCGCGGCCCAGCCGCCCGGCGGGCATGGCGGTGGTGATCAGCGCGACGCTGTTGGCCTGCAGCATCGCTGCCCCGATGCCCTGCACGATGCGGCAGACCACCAGGATTGGCAGGTTCGGCGCCAGCGCGCACCCGGCCGACGCCAGGGTGAATACCCCGAACCCGTAGGTGTAGAGCAGCTTGCGGCCGATCATGTCCGCCAGCCGGCCGACCGCGGTCACCGTGGCGACCAGCGCCAGCAGGTAGGCCAACCCGACCCACTCCACCGTGGCCAGCGTGGTGTGGAAGCTGGCCTTCAGGGTCGGGAAGGCCAGCGTCACGATCGAGGCGTCCAGCTGGCCCATGAACGCGCCCACGCACACAGTGGCGACTACCAGCCAGTGCGCGTCCGGGCGCCGGCGGATCCGCTCGGGTCGGGGCCGCTCCCGCAGCAGCCACGCGCCCATCATCGCCACCGCCTGGGCGTGCTTCGACCACGATCACGATGGGATTGGTAGACAATCCCCTGCCGCCCGCGTGGGCAGGCCTGGCGCGGCGCCGCCGGTGTGCGGCGCGTCCATCGACCCGCCGCCGATTGCGGCCAGGATCGCATGCCACCATTGGACGTCCGACCGACTGATTCGTCCAAGACGAAGATCCAATCGGTCCGGTAGGCTAAGCCTATGGAACTACGGCAGCTCCGCTACGTGCTGGCGGTCGTCGACCACGGCGGCTTCACCCGCGCCGCCGCCGCCGAGCACATCGCCCAGCCATCCCTGTCCCAGGCCATCCGCACCCTCGAACGGGAGCTCGGCGTCGAGCTGTTCCACCGGCTCGGCCGCCGGGTCACCCTGACCCCGGCCGGCAAGGCGCTCATCGGCCCCGCCCGCCAGGTCCTGCGCGACCTGGCCACCGTGCACGCCGTCGTCGCCGACGTCCGAGGGCTGCGCGCCGGCCACCTCGAGCTGGTCGCCCTGCCCACGCTGGCGGTCGAGCCACTGGCCGGCCTGCTCGGACGCTTCCGCCACGCCCACCCCCAGGTGACCGTGCGCGTCGCCGAACCCGAAGACCTCAACGCCCTGACCACCCTGGTCCTCGAGGGCCACGCCGAACTCGCGCTCACCGAGCTGCCACCTCACGACCGTACCCTGGAGCAGCGGCCCATGGGCAGCCAGGAGATCCTGGCGGTCCGTCCACCCGGCACCGACCGCGGCCCGGCTCGGCGGCTTCCGGTCAGCGCGCTGGTAGGCGTGCCGCTGGTCACCACCCCACCGGGGACCTCCACCCGCGAGCTGGTCGAGCACGCCCTCAGCCGCGCTGGCATCAGCCCGCTGGTCGCGGTGGAGGTCGGCCAGCGTGAGGCGCTGCTGCCGCTGGTCCTGGCCGGCGCGGGCACCTCGTTCCTGCCCCGGCCGCTGGCCCGCCAGGCAGCCCGCCGCGGCGCGGTCGTCCTGCCACTGGACCCACCCATCGTCCGCCAGATCGGCCTGGTCCACCGCTCCGGCCCGCTGGCGCCCGCCGCCCGAGCGTTCCTGGCACTCGCCCTACGCCAAGCCCAAGCCCGCCCGGGCCCCATGTAGGCGGCCGCCCGTCGCTCTCGCCGGTCCCGCCCATGATGGCGAACTTGGCCCGCTCGCTGAGCAGCTGGTGGCGGTCGTGTCGGTCCCGATGACCTGGGAACGATGTGGCGACCACAACGGCGGTAACGGGATCGGCAGGCCGAACCGGGTGGTAGCGGTCGCGCCAGCCTTGAGCAATTCCGGCGCGTCCGCACGGCCACCAGGAAGCCGCGACGACGGAGGCGCCGACGGCATGTGCAGGCGCTCGCACCACAACACACGGTTGAAGATCACCGCCGGCGAAGAGCATAGCCTTGAGCAAGCAGCGGATGCCCTCGATCACGAACGGGGTGCCGTCCGCGGCCGCGGACCGGCCCACTCCGCCTGGCGAGCGGTGGTGAACTCGGCAGTCCGCAGCGCCCTTGTCTTCTCGCGGTGCAGGGTCGGCGTCCAGGTCCAACGAAAAGACCCGCAAGCAGCGAGGCATCGGCGGCGGGTGGGTCGCCGGACCATCCTGAGCACAGGCGATGAGGCTCGCCGTAAGCGAGGGCAGCCTGCCCTCGTGCCAACCGCCTGGCATGCTGCGCACGGCCTTCACCGAGCTGGTCGGCTGCCAGGTGCCGATCCAACTGGCTCCCATGGGTGGCGGGGTGGTGACCGCGGAACTGGCCATCGCCGTCACCAGGGCCGGCGGGCTCGGCATGCTGCAACGGTCCGGCCCGGGCCCCTTGGCCGACCGTATCGGCCGGCTCGAGCAGGCCGGGGTCGGGCCGTTCGGCGTCAACTTCCTCCTGTACGATCCCAGCCAGGATGACCGGGCCGCGATCGAGCTGGCCGCCTCGCGGGCGCGGGTGGTGGAGTTCTTCTGGGCCGACCCTGACCCTGCCCTGGTCGATCTCGTGCATGCCGGTGGGGCGCTGGCCGGCTGGCAGGTCGGCTCGGTGGAGGAGGCAAGACGCGCCGTCGACGCCGGCTGCGACCTGGTCGTGGCCCAGGGGGTGGAGGCGGGCGGGCACGTGCGTGGCACGATGGCGCTGCTGCCGCTGCTGGCTGGGGTGCTGGACGCGGTTATGGTGCCGGTGTTGGCCGCCGGTGGGATCGCAAGTGCCCGGTCGATGGCGGCGGTGCTGGCCGCCGGCGCGGCCGGCGTGCGGGTGGGCACACGGTTCCTGGCCACTGCGGAGTCCGGTGCCCATCCGGAGTATGTGGCGGCGTTGCTGGCCGCTGGCGGCGAGGCGACGGTGCTGACCGAGGCGTTTGCGGTCGGCTGGCCGGATGCGCCGCACCGTGTGCTGCGCTCGGCGCTCCAGGCGGCCGAGACGTTTGAGGGCGAGGTGGTCGGCACGGTTGCTGCTGGCCCGCGGTCTGCGCCGCTGCCCCGGCTGTCGGCCCGCACGCCGAGCCGGGAGGTGAGCGGCGCGGTCGAGGCCATGGCGTTGTATGCCGGCCAGGGCGTCGGCCAGGTCACCGACGTCAGGCCGGCGGCGCAGATCGTTGCCGAACTCGCCGGGGAAGCGGAGCGGCTGCTGCGACGCTGAAGCAGGGCTACCAACCTCGGGACGAAGTCACAACCTCAGCGCGCCACGGGTCGACACAATGCAAGCTTCATTCAGCGCTGATTAGGGTCATAGCTCGGTCTGGTAGTTGCGGTGCAACCGGGTCATAGTGGTGGGCCAAGCCGTTTGCGCGGGGAGGCCGCCATGGCCGACGATGCGATCCTTGCCCAACGCGCTCAGATCGAGCAGGAGATCGCCGGGCGCACCGTCTGCGACCTGCTGCAGGACAACGCCGACCGGCACGGCGAGGCGCCCGCGGTCTCCTGGCGCGACGGCGCGACGTGGCACACGCTGAGCTGGCGCGAGTACCGCCAGCGGGTCGTGGAGGTCGCCGCCGGGCTGGCCAGCCTTGGCGTGGACCACGGCGACTTCGTCGCGCTGATGATGAGCAACCGGCCCGAGCACGTGATCGCCGACCAGGGCGCGGTCCACGCCGGCGCGGTCCCGACCACCTTGTACGCCACGCTCGCGCCCGAGCAGATCCGCTACTGCGCCGCGCACTGCGCCGCCAAGGTCGCCATCCTGGAGCACCGCGACCTGGCCAAGCGCTGGCAGGAGCTGCGCGAGGGGCTGCCCGCGCTCGAGCACGTGGTGGTGCTGGAGGGCGCCGGGGACCTTACCGGGTGGGAGGGGGTGCTCGGCTGGGAGGAGCTGCTGGCCCGCGGCAGGGATGCGCTGGCCGCCGACCCGGCCCTGGCCGGGCGGCTGCGCGGACGGGTGCGGCCCGAGGACCCGGTGACCCTGGTGTACACCTCCGGCACGATCGGCCCGCCCAAGGGCGTCATCCTCAGCCACCGCAACGTGCTGTACGAATGCGCCGCGGTCGACCGGCTCCTGCGCCTGCCCGACGGCATCGCCGGCGTGTCCTATCTGCCGTTGGCGCACATCGCCGAGCGGGCGCTGACGATCTACAGCCCGTTGTGGAAGCACGGGCAGGTGTACTTCTGCCCAGAGCTGACCGAGGTGATCAGCTACGTGCAGCACGTCCGGCCGCTGGCGTTCTTCGGCGTCCCGCGGGTGTGGGAGAAAGTCTGGTCAAGCCTGATGGCCAGGCTCGACGCCGAGGCGCCGCGCCGGCGCAGGCTCGCCGACGCCGCGATCGACACCGGCCGCCAGGTGGTGCGCCGCCGCCAGCGCGGCCAGGCGCTTCCGCTGGCGCTGCGTGCCCGCCACGCCCTACTGGACCGGCTGGTGCTCGCCAAGATCCGCGCGGGCCTGGGAATGGACCACTGCCGCTTCGTGGCCAGCGCCGCGGCGCCACTCGCGGTCGACCTGGCCGAGTCGCTGGCCGCGCTCGGCCTGCCGGTCGTGGAGCTGTGGGGCCTGACCGAGACCACAGCGGCCGCCACGGGCAATCCGCCTGACGCGATTCGGATCGGCACGGTCGGGCCTCCCATCGCCGGCATCGAGCTCAAGCTCGCCGACGACGGCGAGGTGCTGGTCCGCGGGCCGATCACCACCCCCGGCTACCTGGGCCAGCCGGAGGCGACCGCGGAGCTGCTGGACGCCGACGGCTGGCTGCACACCGGCGACGTCGGCACCCTGGACGAGGCCGGCTACCTGCGCATCATCGACCGCAAGAAAGAGCTGATCATCACCGCTGGCGGCAAGAACATCTCCCCGGCCAACATCGAGAGCCTGCTCAAGGAGCACCCCCTGGTCGGCCAGGCGCTGGCGTTCGGCGACCGCAGGCCGTACGTGGTCGCGCTGGTCGTCCTGGACCACGAGGTCGTCCCCGGCTGGGCCGGGCAGCACGGCATCGCCGACGCCAGCCCGGCCGCGCTCGCCGAGCACCCCCTGGTGGTCGAGGAGGTGGCGCACGCAGTGGAGGCGGCCAACCAGCGCCTGGCCCAGGTCGAGCAGATCAAGCAGTTCAAGATCCTGCCGGCCGAGTGGACCGCCGAGAGCGAGGAGCTCACGCCGACGCTGAAGCTCAAGCGCCGCGTGATCCACGGCAAATACGCGCCGGAGATCGACACTCTTTATGCGGCACCACCTGACCGTTCCTGACGCGGTAGCGTCCGCAACCACTTTGGGAGCGCGATGGTGCGCTGGGCGATCGAGCAGGCACGGGCGCGCGGTTGCCGCCTGGTCCAGCTCACGACCGACCGCCGGCGACCAGACGCACTGTGCTTCTACGAGTCACTCGGCTTCCGTGCCACCCACGATGGGATGAAGCTGCCCCTGCCCGAGTCGCAGGGTCGCTCGGACTCGCAGCCGTAAGCTGTGATCTCATGGCGATCGGGCAGCCTGGACACGGGACCTGGATAGGGCACGGTCCGCGGCTACCACGAGGGCATTGGACCAATGAAGCCACCACTTGGACCAACAGGACGCGCCAACAACGGCGGTCTGGTGGTGTTGGCCATGTGTTGGCCGCCCGCTCTGATTCGCGTTATCGCTGCTCAGAGGCCAATTGTTGGTCCTTCGACCGCCAACAGGCGGTTCGCGTGTTGGCAGGTCGGGTCTACCAACGCTGTTGCCGACGTGGTGTCAGCAGAAGCTTCTGCACCAACGCATGCCCCGCGATGATCACCTCGGCGCTTCGGTCCTGCTTGAGCCCACGCATCGGTCGCAGTCGCGCTTTCAGTCGGCCGTGGTCACATTCGATCCGGTTGTTGGCGTACTGGTCGGTCCGGTGCCACGCCGCCGGGAGCAGCGCCTCCAGTACCGCCGGGTATACCGGGGCCCGGTCGGTTGTGACCTCGACTGGCCGAACTCTTGTGGAGCCGATGGCCTGCTGGAAGAACCGGTCGGCAGCGTCAGCGTCTCGTCGGGCGCAGACGAACCCGTCGATCACCTGGCCGAACTGATCGATCGCGCGGTACACGTAGCGCCATTTTCCGGCGACCTTCACGTAGGTCTCGTCGACCCGCCAGCGGTCACCGAGGGCATGCCGGCAGGGCCGGGCAGCCTCGGCCAGCAGCGGCGTGAAGCGCAGCACCCAGCGGTAGACAGTGACGTGGTCGACCTGGATCCCGCGCTCGGCAAGCAGCTCCTCGACAGCTCGATTCGAGAGGCCGAAACGCAGGTACCAGCGGACCGCCAGCACGATCACGTCGGCTGGGAAGCGGAAGCCGGCGAAGGTCGATCGGGGGACCGGAGCAGGGCGGGAGCGACGGGTTCTCATGGCCGGAGTCTCGCTCCCGGGGCTGCGATCCGAGCGAACGCAACTGCCGGATAGGGCTCCAGGTGCGGCACGTCGGCGCCGTCCACACCAGATGCCGCGTGGCGACGTCGCCTCGCCTCGATCGCCTTCAGGCAGGTGGTGGTCGCGATCGGTACAGCCATTCTCGCAACGGCGCTCGTGCCTGGAAGGTGTGCAGGGACCGCCACGCGCGCAGCAGCGTCTCTTCGGTGGCGTCCTGCGCGTCGTGAAACGAGCCCAGCATCCGGTAACAGTGCACATTGATCTCGCGGACGTAGGGCTCCACGAGCGTGCGGAAGCTCGCTTGGTCGCCAGCCAGCCAGCGCGGCCGCGAGAAGCTCGTCCGGGCCGGGCTTCGTCACGATCGGAGCAGACGTGGCCAGACGATAGCGGGCAGCTGGCCCCGTGGACGGGCCGGCTGCTCGCACCGTGTCGATGGTGGCGTTGTGGGCTCGAAGGTTTGTCCCCGACCACGCTCACAGGGCTGTGCGCCGGAGCACGTGAAACCGCGGTGAAACCGGGGTGAACCGCGCGGCGTGCATGCTCGGTGAGGTCGTGGCCACCAGGGCCACGGTGACGAGACGAGGGAGTATGACCACCATCCCATCCCGACCGGCGATCAGGGCGACCGAGCTGCGAAAGTCGTTCGGTGACCAGGTCGTGCTCGACGGCATCGATCTGGAGGTTCCCGAGGGAACGATCTTTGCGCTGCTGGGCCCCAACGGCGCCGGCAAGACCACCACGGTGCAGATCCTGTCCACGTTGATCGGCGGCGATGGTGGCGAGGTCCGCGTCGCGGGCCATGATGTGGCCCGGGATCCCGATTCGGTGCGAGAAGCGATCGGCGTCACCGGCCAGTTCTCCGCGGTGGACAACCTGCTCACCGGCGAGGAGAACCTGATCCTGATGGCGGACCTGCGCCATCTGGACCGCCGCGAAGGCCGGCGGCGCGCCGCCGAGCTACTGGAGCGATTCGACCTGGTCGAGGCGGCCAGGAAAACCGCCGCGACCTATTCGGCCGGCATGCGCCGCAAGCTCGACCTGGCGATGGGCCTGGTCGGCGACCCGAGGATCGTCTTCCTCGATGAGCCGACCACGGGGCTGGACCCGCGCAGCCGCCGCACCATGTGGCAGATCATCCGCGACCTCGTGGCTAGCGGGGTCACGATCTTCCTCACCACCCAGTACCTGGAGGAGGCGGATCAGCTCGCCGACCAGATCGCGCTCCTCGACCATGGCAGGCTGGTCGCCGAGGGCACCCCTGACCAGCTCAAGCGCCGCATCCCCGGCGGCCACATCAGCGTGCAGCTCACCGACCCGCGAACACTCGAATCGGCCGCCCGCACCCTCGGGGCGATGTCGCGCGACGACGAGGCGCTCACCTTGCAGGTCCCGAGCGACGGCGGCGTCCGGTCGCTGCGCGCCCTGCTCGACCGGCTCGACGATGCGTCGATCGACGTCGACGGATTGTCGATCCACACGCCCGATCTCGATGACGTCTTCCTGGCCCTGACCGGCCAGCCCGACAAGGAGAAGGAACCAGCACGATGAGCACCCTCACCTATGCCGTACGCGATTCGGCGACGATGCTGCGGCGCGACCTCCGGCACGCGCTGCGGTATCCGTCCATGACGCTGATGCTGGTCGGCATGCCGATCGTCTTCCTGCTGTTGTTCGTCTACGTCTTCGGCGGCACGCTGGGTGTCGGGCTCAGCGGCTCCTCCGGCGGCCGCGCCACCTACCTCGAGTACGTCACTCCCGGGATCCTGCTGATGACCGTGGCTGCCGCCGCCCAGGGGACGGCCATCTCGGTGGCCATGGACATGACCGAGGGCATCATCGCCCGGTTCCGCACCATGGCCATCTTCCGTCCCTCGGTGCTGACCGGACACGTGCTCGGCAGCATGATCCAGACGATGCTCAGCCTCGCGGTCGTCGTCGCTGTCGCCCTGCTCATCGGGTTCCGGCCCACCGCCGGTCCCGTCGAGTGGGTCGGGGCGGTCGGGATCCTGGCGCTGATCACCTTCGCGGTCACCTGGCTGTGCGTCGCGCTGGGCATGGTGACCAAGACCGTCGAGGCCGCCAGCAACCTGCCCATGCCGCTGGTGTTCCTGCCGTTCCTCGGCAGCGGGTTCGTCCCCACCGACTCGATGCCGACCGGCCTGCGGTGGTTCGCCGAGTACCAGCCGTTCACCCCCGTCATCGAGACGCTGCGGGGGCTGCTGCTGGGCACCTCGATCGGCAACAGCGCCATCATCGCCATCGCCTGGTGCGCCGCCATCACCCTGGTCGGCTACCTCTGGGCCAAGAAGCTCTACAACCGCGACCCCGTCCGCTAGAAGGCCGTCAGCTCTGCTCGCGCGCCCGCAGCGCCGACAGGGCGGCGGCTCGCAGATCCTCGCGACCCAGGTCGGCGTACGACGCCACCGCATCGTCGTACGCCGACCGGTCGGCTTGCTCGGCCGCATGGCGGGCGCGGACCGAGGACATGGTCGGCTGGAATCCCCGGAGGAACCGGAACCGCTCCGCCAAGGCGATCATCCGCGCCCCCGACCTGGAGGCACGCTCGTCGCCGGTGCGCTCTCCGCGCTGGGCGTCCGCCATGGCCAGCGCCAGCAGGAGCGCGCCGCAGATCGGCAATTCCATGAAGTATGTCGGCGGCGTGGCGACGGGATTGGTGAGCATCGTCGACAGCCTGTGCGGCAGCTCGCCGGCGGTCTCCTCGACGAGGTCGAGCCGGTCGTGCTGCGCATGGGCGACCACGGCAACGGCCCTGGCCTCCAAGGCCCATGGCTCCTGGTCTGGATCCAGGTCGATGTCGAAGATCGGCCCGTCAGCGTTCGCCAGCAGGTCGACAGCCCGTCGCCACAGGCGCAGACCGGCCTCGACCTCACCTCGCGCGAGCAGGATCTCGGCTCGCACTCCCAGGCCGTAGGTGAGCGCGCCGACCGGCTCGTCCGCCCGATGCGGTGCCGTCTGCTCCAACCAGTGCTCCGCCTCGTCGACGGCGCCGATCTGCAGGCTGGTGAGCACCATCCACCACCAGATGCCGACCACGTCCGACCATACTCCGAGCTTCTCCAGCACCGGCAGCGCCGCCCGCAGGTGGCGCTGCGCCTCGGCACCCTGTTCGACCTGCAGGCACAGCTCGGCGACCCGGCAATGGGCGAGCGCCCACATCCACGGAACGCCGCGGTTCTCGAATGCTTCGAGCATCCGCTCGGCGGCCTTCAGCGCGCCGTCCGGGTCGCTCTGGTTCTCCCAGAGGTAGCTGGCAATGCCGTTGGCGGCGCCGGCCACCAGCGGCTCGTCGCTGTCGCACAGCTCGATCAGTGCCGAGCGATCCTCGGGTACGGCGCCCAGCACGATCGCGGTGGCTCGGACCAGGGTGTTCGGCGGGGCCGGCGGCAGCCGGCGCAGGGCGACCAGCGAGCGCACCGCGCGAGGACCCTGGAGGAGGAACGTGAACGCGGTGCACAGCGTCAAGGCCGTCCGGGTGACCTCGACGAGATCGGGCCCGGGGCGAAAGTGCGACAGCACCCGGACGGCCTCCTCGGCCACCGTCGCCAAGCGCGCGTAACTGGACTCGATGATCCACAGACCCCCGAGCACCGCGTACGTCGCCGCAACCGTGCCGCCGTCCGCATGGGCGAGCCCGTAGCGGAGCGCCTGCACGAGGTTGTCCTGCTCGGCACGGATCCGCTCCGCTGGCGAGAAAGGATCGGCTCCGAAGAGCGACTCGTGATGCGACACCCCGAAGTCGCGTGCCCACGACAGGAAGCCGCCGACCACGCGGTCGGTCTCGCCGGCCGCCTCCCGATGCGCCGTGCTGAACTCACGCACGGTCTCCAACATCCGGAAACGGGTGCCTGTGGGCGTGTCGACCACCTGGAGCAACGACTGGTTGACCAGATGCTCCAGGACTTGTGGGACGTCCGAGGTGGCACCGTCGCGGAGCAGTTGCCGCGCGGCGTCCGCGGTGAATCCGCCGGGGAAGACCGACAACGCCCGCATCGCCGCCCGCTCGGCCGGCTCGAGGAGGTTCCAGCTCCAGTCGACCACGGCATGCAAGGTCTGGTGCCGCTGCGGGGCGTCGCGCGCGCCGCCACGCAGCAAGGCGAAACGGTCCTGGAGGCGCTGGGCGATCTCGGCGACCGACATCACCCGGACCCGAGCGGCCGCCAACTCCACCGCGAGCGGTAAGCCGTCCAGATGGCGGCACACCTCCTCCACCAGATCGGCGGGCAGGTCGGCACCGGGGCGGGCTGCCCTGGAGCGCTGCTCGAACAGCTTCACGGCCGTCGGCAGGTCCAGTTCCGGCAGCAGGTACACCGACTCCGACGAGAGGCCCAACGGGGCGCGGCTGGTGGTGAGCACGCGCAGGTCCTGCGTCATCGACACCAGGGCGCGCACCAGCTCCGCGACCCCGCGGATGACGTGCTCACAGTTGTCCAGCACCAGCAATGCGGGGCCGGGGCCGAGCGCGTTGACGATGCCGGTGAGCACGTCGGTCGGGATGGCAAGCTGACTGGCGGGCGTGCGCCGGACCTCGCCGGCGCCCAGGACCGACGCGACCTCGCTGACGACATCGTCGTCGGTGGTGACACCGGCGAGCGCGACGAGGTGCACGATCCGCTGCTCCGCCCGACGGCTCACGACGTGCGCGAGACGGGTCTTGCCCAGGCCGCCGGCGCCGACGATCGAGGTGACGCGGGACGTGCGCAACAGGCTCGCCACCGCGGCGATGTCATCGTCGCGGCCGAGCAGCGGGTTGGGCTCGTGCGGCACACCGCGCCGGACCACCGGCGAGGTCCCCTGCAGCAACTGTTGGTGCAACGCCTGGAGTGCGGGCCCGGGGTCGGTGCCGAGCTCGTCGCGCAGCGAGCGGCGGTACGCCTCGTACCTGGCCAGCGCCGCCGACGGTCCCACCGTCGCCGCCTCGCTGCGCAGCAGCTCCAGCAGGACCTCCTCATCCCGCGGGTGCTCACCGACCAGATCGGTAAGCGCCTCGGCCGCCTCGGCATGGCGACCCAGCCGCGACAGCGCCAGCGCGCGGGCACGCACCAGCGACTGATATGTCGATGCCCGTTCCTCGCGCAGTCCGGACACCGGGTCATCCAGCCCGGCGTCGCCGCTCGCGGCTCCCTCCCACAGCGCGAGACCCGCCTCGGCGTGCGCGAGCGCCGCCGCGTGATCGCCGGTACGAGAGCACCGTGCGCTCGCCGACGCGCTGAGCAGGACCGCGGAAGTGTCGACCTGGTTCTCGCGCAACGAGAGGCGGTAGCCGGTGGGTGTGCTGGCGATGACGTCGGAGCCCAGCTGCGCCCTGGCGCGGGAGACGAGGACGTGCAGCGCCTTGGCCGGGTTCTCGGGTTGCTCGTCCGGCCAGAGCCCTTCCACTAACCGGGCGGTGCTGCAGCCCGTGCGCAGATCGCCGGCAAGCAGCGCGAGGAGGCCACGCAGCCGGGGGCCGGTGATCTCCTGGTCGCGGTAGGCCACCCGCGACAGCAGGGTCAGCTCGGTGGTCACCGAAGTAGGTTCATCAGCCAACTGACGGCCAGCAGGTCACTCGGACGAAGAGCATTCGAAACGAGCATAGCCCACCGTAATCACCAACTACCACGAAGCTCCGTAGCTGAAGCCCCCGCCACTTCGATTGCCTAGCCGGAGCCCCACTGGCTGGCCGTGGTCGCCGCGCAGGTCGCGTCGGGTGCCTGGGCGAGTAGGGGCAAGACCTGGTAGAGGCGTTATCTCAAGTGTCCGAATGTTCCCCGTGACCGGATGGAGCAACCCAAGGACCCGCTCCGGTCGAAGGGCATGGAATCTATGAGGTGAGCCGGCCCAGGTCGTCGGCGGGTCGCAGGAGCCAGCGGTAGCCGATGCCTGGGTCGGTCGCGATGCGCTTTGGGCGTCCGGGGTCTTGCTCGAGCTTCTTGCGGAGCTGGCTGATGAAGACCCGCAGAACGTCGACGTCGCCGGCGTAGCCGGGTCCCCACACCCGTTCGAGCAGCCAGTGGTGCGTGAGCAGCTTGCCGGGGTGCTGGCAGAGCTCGGCCAGCAATGCCCACTCGGTCTTGGTCAGGCGCACCTCGACGCCTGATCGGGTGACTCGGTGGCTGTCGAGGTCGATCTCGAGATCGTCGGCGCGGAAGCGCACGGGCCTGGGTCCCCCTTGGGCGTTGGCGCGGCGCAGCAGGGCGCGGACGCGGGCCATGAGCTCGTCGATCCCGAACGGTTTGGTCAGGTAGTCGTCGGCGCCCAGGTCGAGCGCGGCGACCTTGTCGGGCTCCTCTTCGCGTACTGACAGCACCAGGATGGGCACCTGGCTCCAGCCCCGCAGCTGCCGGCAGACCTCCAGGCCGTCCAGGGCCGGGAGGTTCAGGTCGAGCACCACCAGGTCGGGCTGGAACGCCGCCGCCGCGGTGAGGCCCTCCTCGCCGTCGGTGGCCAGCTGCACCTGGTAGCCGCGGGCGGTCAGCGCGCGCCCGACCGCCCGTCGGATGCTCTGCTCGTCGTCGACGACGAGGACTCGGCCCTTGCTCATCGCGCGGTCGTGCCCCTTGGGAGGGAGCACGCGAAGGTCGCGCCACCGCCTGGTGTCTCCTCGACCCAGATCTGCCCGTGCATCAGCGTCAAGAAGCCCTTGCTGATCGCCAGGCCCAGCCCGGTGCCAAGGCGGGGTTGCCGCTGGCTCGGCTGGTAGAAGGGGTGGAAGAGCTGCTCGCGGAGGCTCTCGGGGACACCGTTGCCGTGATCGACGATGCGGACGGTCGTCTGAGTATCGGCGCCTTCGGCACGCACCTCGATCTGGTGGTTGCCGCTCTGGGTCGCTGCCTTGGCCGCGTTGTCCAGCAGGTTGGCCACCACGCGGTCCAGGAACATCGGGTCTGCCCGCACGAGGCACTCGGCCGCCTCGACGTTCAGGCGGACGGAAAGCTGTGGCCATTGGCGCTGGAGACGGTCCACACACGGCGCGAGGACCTCGGCGAGGTCGAGGTTCTGTGGTCGTGCTTTGAGCGTGCCGCCCTCGATGCGGGACATGTCCAGCAGGTTGGCGATTAGCGCAGCGAGCCGGTCCGCCTCCTTGTCGATGCTGTCGAGGGCGTCGCGCGCGTCGTCGGCGCCACGCTGGACGTCCTGGCCGAGCAGGTCGGTGACAGAGGCTTTGATCGCGGCCAGCGGGCTGCGCAAGTCATGAGAGACCGCCGCCAGCAGCGAGCGGCGGATGTGCTCGGTCCGCCGATAGGCTTCCGCCTCGGTCGCGGCGTCAAGCAGCCGGTCGCGTTCCAGCACGAGCGCGAACTGGTCGCAGAAGGCCCGCAGCACCCGGCGCTCGGTCTGGTCCAGGGGTGGCCGGTCGCCGCGCAACAGCAGCAGGCCGAGTGACTGCCCACCGGCCGACAGCGGCAGCCGCTCAGGCGGATGCGTCTTGGCGCCCGGGTCCGGATCAGCTGGCAGCGCGCCCGGCGCGGCGCCCACCGTGACCTGCTCACGCAGCCCGTCCTGATCGGGGTCGTGCAGGTACAGGGCTCCGGCCACAAAGCCGAACAAGCGGAGCAGCCGCGACAGGATGGCCTGGTAGGAGCCCGGTCCTGGGACCAGCGCGACCAGCTCAGCGCTGAGCGTCTGCAGGGTGCGCAGCTCCTGCTCGCGAGCCTCGGCGGCTTCGGCCCGCTCGGTGGCGCGAGCCAGCAGCGCGGAGATCAGGATCGACAGCCCAAGGAACACAAACAGGACCACGACATCCTCGGCGCGGGCGATGACGAAGGTGCCGTAGGGAGGCAGAAAGAAGAAGTTGAAGGTCAACGACCCGAGCAGCGAGGCGAGGATGCCCGGCCCGAGCCCTCCGATCGCGGCGGCGGCGACCACCACGACCAGGAAACCAAACCCCTTGGACAGCGGCGTGGTGTGGTCGCGGAAGGCGAGCAATCCCAGGGTCAGCGCCATGGTTCCCACGGACGCGACGGCGTAGCCGGCCGCGCGGCGCTGTGGGTGGCGCATGCCAAGCTGGGTCAGCAGCGGCCAAACCCGGACGCTGAGGTGCGGGGTGCGCAAAGGCCTGCGCCCACTCGGTGTCGTCGCGGTCATCTCCCCCAGAGTGTGCACCCTGGCTGGGCTAGCGGGACCTCGGCCGGCCGACGCGCCGTCCCATCCCCGCCGGCTGAATCCGAACATTTCCCATAGACGCCTCGGCGGTTTCCTCACAGATCCCTTAGGTCCCATCCCTACCTTTGGCCGCGGGCTTGGTCTGAAGGGAATGGTTGGCCGATCGTGAGTCGAACGCCCGTCATCAGCGAGCCAGCCTCGCGTCCTGTGGCGGATGCGCCACCCTCATCACGCGGTAACGGCTATCAGCCCGCCAGTGCGACCTGGCCGCTGTACCGGTTCAAGCGGCTGGTGCTCGGCCCGCCGCTGCAGACCAAGCGGCTGGTTCACGAGCGGCTGCGCAAGGTGGTCGCGCTGGCGGTGCTGGCGTCCGACAACATCTCCTCCAGTGCCTACGGCACCGAGCAGGTCATGCTGCCGCTGCTGGTCGCCGGGTCGGCGGCGGTCGCGCTGACGTTCCCGGTCTCGCTCGGCATCGTCGCGCTGCTGGCCATCCTGATCCTCTCCTACCGACAGACGATCACCGCCTACCCGTCGGCTGGCGGCGCGTACGTGGTCACGAAGGACAACTTCGGCCTCCGGCTGGCCCAGGTCGCCGGCGCGGCGCTGCTGCTGGACTACGTGCTCACCGTGGCGGTCAGCGTGGCGGGTGGGATCGCGGCGGTGGTGACCGGCGCGCCGGCGCTGACCCCGTTGGTCGTGCCGCTGTCGGTCGCCTGCATCGCGCTGATCACCTGGGGGAACCTGCGCGGCGTACGGGAGTCGGGCCGCCTGTTCGCGATCCCAACCTACGTGTACGTCGGCGCCCTCGGCCTGGTATTGATCCTTGGCGCGTTCCGGCATTTGACCGGGCACCTCCCGCCGATCTCCGCCAGCCAGACCGGCCAGCTGCCCAGGCAGACGACCACCATCGGGCTGCTGCTGCTGATGCACGCCTACGCGTCGGGCTGCACCGCGCTGACCGGGGTGGAGGCGATCTCCAACGGGGTGCCGGCCTTCCAACGGCCCGAAGCCGTCAACGCCCGCCGGACCCTGATCGCCATGGGGACCATCCTCGGCTGCCTGTTCCTTGGGACCAGCTTCCTGGCGGTCACCACCCACGTCCTGCCCTACCCAAGCGGCAACCCGACGCTGGTCGGGCAGCTCGCCAGCTACATCCTTGACGCCAAGACCTCCAACCTCGGTCATGCCGCGTTCGAGTTCGTCCAGGGTGCCACCCTGGTGATCCTGATCCTTGCGGCCAACACCTCGTTCGCCGACTTCCCCCGGTTGGCGTCGTTTGCGGCCGGGGATGCGTTCATGCCCCGCCAGTTCACCCGCCGCGGCCACAAGCTGGTGTTCTCCAACGGCATCCTCACCCTGGCCGGGGCGGCGACCGCGCTGCTGGTCGCCTTCCGCGCCAACATCAACAGCCTGATCCCGCTGTACGCGATCGGGGTGTTCATCTCCTTCACCCTGTCGCAGGCGGGCATGACCCGCCGGCACCTGCGGCTGCGCGAGCCCGGCTGGCGCTACGGGCTGGTGGTCAACGGGCTCGGCACCGTGGTCACGTTCGTGGTGCTGCTGGACGTGATCTCGACCAAATTCACCCACGGCGCCTGGATGATCATGGTCGCCCTGCCGATCCTGGTGGTGCTGCTGTACCGGACCAACCGCGCCTACTCGGGCGAGCTCGCCGAGCTCAAGGTCGAGCTGTCGGCGGCCCTCGCCCCGCCCAAGCCCCGCCACGAGGTGGTCGTGCTGGTGGAGGGGCTGGACCGTGCCGCGTTCGCCGCGGTGCAGTCCGCTCGGCAGCTTCGCGCACAGCGTGCGGTGGCCGTCCATGTCGCGGTCGATCCTCAGGCGGCGTGTGGGCTGCAGGCATTGTGGGCCAAGCTGCAGATCCCACTGCCGCTGGAGGTGGTGGGATCGGATCGTGACGGTCTGGGGCTCGGGGCCACGGTGGCCGAGCTGGTCGCCGGGCGGGCGCGGCCCGACACCGAGGTCACGGTGCTGCTGCCACGGCGCGCATACGCCGGCCTGCTCGACCGGCTGCGGCGCGGCCGCCGCACCGACGCTCTGCTCGGGGCGCTCGGGGGCATGGAGGGGGTGCACGTGACTGCCGTGCCCCGCGTGGCGCCCCGCGATCAGCGGCGCCATCGGCTGCTGCGCGTGGCGGGCAACGGCGACGGGCAGGCGGCCACCGCCCTGGACGAGCTCGTCGCCGAAGCCGCCCCGGCACTGGCCTCCCCCAAGCCGCGCCACGAGGTGGTGGTGCTCGTCGAGGGGCTCGACCGCGCCTCGTTGGGGGCATTGCAGTACGCCACCGAACTGCACCCGCTTTCGATCACCGCTGCGCACATCGCGGTCGACCCCGACGCAGCCAGGCGGCTTGCCCAACTGTGGGCCAAGGTGCGCATCCCCATCCCGCTGGAGGTCATCGACTGCCCTGACCGGAACCTCCTCGCCACCACCGAGCGCGACCTGCATGAGCGCCTCCGCGACGACACTGAGCTCACCGTGCTGGTCCCCCGACGGCGGTTCGCCCGACGCTGGCATCAGCTCCTGCTGCACGATCGCACCTCGGCCGGCCTGGTCCGGGTGCTCGGCGACCTCGACAACGTCAACGTCACCATCGTGCCGTACCAGGTCGGCCGCAGTTCCCGCACCCGTCCGTCCGTCGAACCGGAAGCGATCACGACCCAAGCGAGAGCCTGATGAGTGGGCGCGCGGCACCCTCTGGGCCGCCCGCGCGGCTGCTGCTCGCCGACAGCGACCCGGCACTGCGCAGGGTCCTGCATCTTGCCTGGCCAACCGACTCCCACCGGCAGGCCGCGCTGGACATCGCCGCCGCCGCCGCCCTTACGAAACCGTTCGGTATCGACGAGCTCCTCCAACGCCTCCGGGCGCTGCGGGGCGCTGCGAATTCGCCGTGCCGCCAGGGCCAGAAGGACACAACCGGAGGCGGCGCACCATGGGCGCCAAGCTGACCCGGCAGCGCGACGGCGCCGGTGTCGGGTGGGCCGCGGGTGGCGTCGCCGTCAGCCTGTTGATCGGCATCCTGATCGAACCGTTCCGCCGCACCATCGGCCTGGAGAACGTCACCATCGTCTACCTGGCCACGGTCGTGGTCACCGCCGCATTCGGCGGCCGAGCGGCGGGGCTGTTCACCGCCGTCGCCGCCGCCCTTTCCTACGACTTCTTCCTCACCACGCCTTACCATTCGCTGGTCATCGACTCGCCCGCTCAGGTCATCACCGTCGCGCTGCTGCTGGCCACCGGTCTTGCCGCCGGCCTGGCCGGACGGGCCCGGCGGCACCTCACCCTCGCCGTCGACGAGCAGGCCGAGCTGATCGGCTTGCTCAACACGGTCGCGCAGGCCGCCGCCGACGGAGACAACGCCGACCAGATCGCCGCCGAACGCATTCGCCGGCTCCTGGACGCCCACCGTGTCGCGATCCAGCGAACCCGCGATACCGGCATGCTTACCATCGCCGACGTCGGCGACCGCGACGTGCCACTTGATACCAGCGACCTGCTGCACCTCGATGAGCAAGGCCGAACGCTCGCGCGGGAGCACCTGCTCGTCGCCAACGGACTGGTGCGCTGGAGGATGCCCGAGCGGGGCGTGGTATTCGACCTCGTCCATCACGGTCGCCCGGTCGGCTGCCTGATCGTGATCCACAGCCACACCATTCCCATGTCACGGCTCACCCGGCTCGCCCTCGCTACCGTCGCCGACACCCTCGCCGCGACCGGGCCGACCCCCCTCCGACGCTGAGCCTCTGAGCAGCGAACCTCCCGCGTCGGGTCCTCCAGCTGCCTTCAACTGAGGAGAGGCGGAGATTCCGGCGCTGAGCTGATCGGCACACCCGCGTTGCCGAGTCCTGTGCCTGCTTCGCCGGGACAGTCCGCCGCTGTTGCGGTGCGTAGGGGTGGTTTTGTTCCAGTACGGAAGCGGCCCGATCGCAGAAGCCCTGCGTCACCCAACGATGCGCCGGCGTGAGCGTCAGCCGTGTGCGGGAGCACAATGGGAGCATGTCTGAGGATGTAGCGCCGATCGGGGGCTTGGGGACCTCCAAATCGGTGGAAGCGCTGGCAGGCCGTAAGATCCCGCAGCCTGTCCTCGATACGGTCTGGACCCAAGAGGACGCCCGGGCGCGCAAGCACGCGCGGCTCAGCGTCTACCTGGGGGCCGCCCCCGGCGTGGGCAAGACCTACGCCATGCTCGGGGAGGGACAGCGTGCCAAGGCCAGGGGCACCGACGTGGTTGTCGGCGTCGCCCAGACCTACGGACGTCCCCGGACGACCGAGATGCTCAACGGCATCGAGGTCATCTCGCCCCGCATCCTGACCTACCAGGGCTTGACCTTCGAGGAGATGGATGTCGAGGCGCTGATCAAGCGCCACCCCGAGCGGGCGCTGATCGACGAGCTCGCCCACACCAACATCCCAGGGAGCCGGCGGGCGAAACGATGGGAGGACGTTCTCGACGTCCTGGCCGAGGGCATCGCGGTCATCACCACCGTCAACATCCAGCACCTGGCCAGCCTGAACGACCTCGTTGCCAGGATCACCGGCATCCGGCAGCAGGAAACCGTCCCGGACTGGGTGCTCGATCTTGCCGACCAGGTGGAGCTGGTGGACATGTCGCCGTACGCGCTGCAGCGCAGGATGGTGCACGGCAACGTCTACCCCAACCCGGGCAAGGCGGAACTGGCCCTCCAGAAGTACTTCACCATGGACAACCTGACTGCCCTGCGGGAACTCGCCCTGATGCGGGTCGCGAACCAGGTCGACGAAGAGGTCCTCAGGAGATGGTCGAAGCAGGGCATTCCGGAGACCCGGGAGCGGATCCTGGTCTGCGTGTCGCGACCGGGTGTCTCCGAGGACCTGATCCGCCGCGGATGCAGGATCGCTCACCGCACGCAGGGCGACCTGCTCGTCCTCCACGTGGCCACCAGCCGCGAAGATCCCGACTCCGAGTGGTTGGGACAGGTGCGACGGTTGGTGCAGGACCTCGGCGGCGAGTTCCAGGTCCTCGAGGCAGAGGATCCGGTCAATGAGGTGCTCTCGTTCGCCTACCAGCAGCACGTGACGCAGATCCTGGTGGGGGAGTCGCTCCGGTCGCGATGGCAGGAAGTCCTGCGGGGGTCCTTTGTGAACCGCTTGATCCAGAAGGCGTCAAACATCGACGTTCACGTCATCGCTCGGAAGGAACGCTGAGGCACGGCCTGTGCCAAGCCCCGCCAGCGACCAAGGGGGCGGGACCTCAGGCCAACGCTTCGCGCTCTCGAATTGCGGCTGGCGCGGAGCCGGCAACGGCAGGCAGGGGCATCCCGTCAAGGACCCGCAAAGAAACCCGGGGTGGGCGTTAGGGGTTCGTCAAGGGCCCTTCACGAGCCTTCTCTGCCGGCGTAAATACGCAAGCGATGCGTCGACGTGCCTGTCCTGCGTCCGCGACTGAGGCGACGAGGGAACAAGGGAGCGGTATGGATATCGTTGCGATCCTTCTTGCGCTATTCGTGTTTGCGTTGATGTTCGGCCTGATCAGGGCGTTGGACCGGATATGAGCGGCGCGGACATCTTCGGATTGGCGATTTCGGTGGTCGTGTTCGGCTACCTGGTGTATGCGCTGATGCGCGGGGAGCGGCTGTAGATGACCTGGCAAGGGTGGTTGCAGATCCTGATCTACGTGGCGGTGCTGACCGCGCTCACCCCGCTGCTGGGTGGCTATATGGCTCGTGTCTACATGGGGCGGCGGGTGGTCCTCGAGCGGGCGCTGGGGCCGGTTGAGCGGCTGTTCTACCGGGCGGTGCGGACCAATCCGGCGCGCGAGCAGGACTGGAAGCAGTACGGCACCACCGTGCTGGTGTTCTCGGCGCTGTTCTGGCCCCCGTCGCTGCCGCTGCGCCGGCGCCTGGTCGCGTTGGCCCTTGCCGGCCTCGGCCTGCCGGCCCTGACCAGCGTGCTGCTGCCCTTGCGGGACCAGGCGAACCTGTCCAGCGTGCTGCTCGCCTACGTGACCCTGGTCGTGGCGGTCGCCACCATCGGGGGCTGGTGGCCCGCGGTCCTGGCGGCGCTGGCCGCGTCCGCGCTCGGCAGCTACTACTCCACCCGGCCCTACAACACCTGGAGGATCAACGACCCCGACAATATCGTCGCGCTGGTCGTGTTCCTGCTTGTCGCCGTCATGGTCAGCACGCTCGTCGCCCTGGCCGAGCGCCGCCGCCACCAGGCCGAGCGCGGTCGCTCCGAGGCGGAGGCGCTGGCGCGGCTGGCCGGCTCCCTGCTCGGGACGTCGGATCCGACCACGAGCCTGCTCCAGCACCTCAAGTCCACCTTCAATCAGGACGCAGCCGCCGTGTTCGCCCGCCAGGACGGCCAGTGGCAGGTGCAGGCGGCGGTCGGCTCGCCGCCGCCAGACCCCGACCAGGCCACCGAGTCGGTCCCGCTCAGCCACGACGCGGTCCTTGCACTCCAAGGACCAACCCTGCCCGCCGCCGACCGGCAGGTCCTGGCAGCCTCCGCCGCGCTGCTGTCGGTCGCCGTCCACAGCCACCAGGCTCGCCCAGCAGGTCGACCGCATCGCCGGGCAGCAGGCCGCCAACGAGCTGCGCCGTGCCATCCTGGACGCCGTCTCGCACGACCTGCGCACCCCGCTGTCGTCGATCAAGGCGGCGGTCACCGGGCTGCGTGAGCCCGGCAGCGACCTCAGTGCCCAGGTGACCGACGAGTCGCTGGCGCTGATCGAGGAGGAGGCCGACCGGCTGAACGCCCTGGTCGGCAACCTGCTCGACATGAGCCGCATCCAGGCCGGCGCGGTCACGCTGGCCTGCTCGCCGGTCGGCTTGGACGAGATCGTCCCCCGCGCGGTCGCGAGCCTGCGCCGCCGCGACGGGCCGCTCACCGTGGACGTGCCCGAATCGCTGCCACGGGTGCACGCCGACCCGGTCCTGCTGGAGCGCGCCGTCGCCAACGTCATCGACAATGCCCTGGCATGGTCGCCGACGGCCACGCCGCTGCGGGTGCACGCCTCAACGGTGGCCGGACGGGTCGAGCTGCGCGTCACCGACCACGGCCCCGGCATCCCCGCCGACCAGCGCCAGCAGCTCCTTGAGCCCTTCCGTCGGCTCGGCGACCGCTCGCGCGGCGCAGGGGTGGGGCTGGGCCTGGCCGTGGCCAAGGGATTCGTCGACGCGATGGACGGACGCCTTGTCCTGGGAGACACCCCCGGCGGCGGCCTCACCGTCGCCATCTCCCTGAAGGCGGCGCCATGATCAGGGTGCTGGTGGTCGACGACGAGCCTCAGCTCTTGCGGGTCCTGCGCGTGCACCTGCGCAGATCCGCCGCAAGCTCGAACCAGAGCCCACCCAGCCCCGCTACTTCATCACCGAGCCCGGCATGGGCTACCGCTTCGAGCCTGCGTCCCCGACCGATGCGAGGTGAGCCCGCATGAGCAGCCGCGCCCGCCAGTTCGCCGAGATTGACGGAGAGGGCATGGTCTGGGGCGGGGCCGGCTTTGCGGCCAGCCTGATCGTCGGCGTGGCGCTCAGCCCCTTCCGCAGCTCAATGGGGCTGGAGAACGTGGTCATCGTCTACCTGGCGGTGGTCGCCGTGGCCGCCGCCATCGGCGGCCGCGCCGCAGGGCTCGTGTCCTCCCTGTCGGCCGCGCTGTCCTACAACTTCTTCTTCACCACGCCCTACTACACGCTGCGGATCGACTCGGCCGGCCAGGTGATCACGGTGGTGCTGCTGTTCGCTGGCGGCCTGCTGGCCAGCCTCGGCGGCCGGGCGGGCCGCCGCGCCGGCGCGCAGGCGCGCGAAGAGGCCGACGCCATCCGCCTCCTGCACGCCGTCACCCTGGCCGCGGCCAGCAGCCAGGGGCCGGACCGGGTCGCCGCGACCGGGCTGCTGGACCTGCTCGGCGCGCGCTCGGTACAGGTCGTGCGCGCCGACCGCGGCGGCGACCGTGTGGTCGCCGCCGCCGGCGAGCCGGTCAGCCCGCCCGACCTCGCCGCCCTGCCCCACCTCGACCAGGACGGCCACATCCCCTCCGGTCACCTGCGCTCGGTGGGCGGGACGCTCGTGCTCCCCGCGGAGGGCACCGCGATCGACCTGGTCCGCGAGGGGCGGCGCGTTGGGACTCTGGTGATCCTGCCAGCCGCCGACCGCCCACTGCTCCGCACCACCAGGACGGCGATCGCAGCCATCGCCCACGCGCTCGCAATGGCCAACGGCCGCGGCTGAGCACCCGCAAACGCAGGGTGTTCGGACAATGTACAGGTTGGCTTGACCGGCTCGAACCCGTTTGCTCACGTGACGCCGACTTCCGCGCGGACGACCCGAAGTTCAACTTGACGTCGAGGGTGCGGACCGCTTCCGCTGGCACTTGACCCTCCCCCTGGGGGCAGGCCGTAGCCTCCCCGCAGGAGGTGATGGCAGTGGCAGCAACCAACACAACCATGAACAACCCCAACCAGCAGGCGGCCGGCCAGGCACCCGGGCGGCGACGCAGCCGGATGATCGGCGCCGTGGGGACGGGAGCGCGGCTGCTGGTCGGCCTGGTGCTGCTGGGCAGCGTGTTGCAGGGCGAGTTCGCCGGGCCGTTCCGCCGAGCCGCCTGGCTGCTTGGCCTGGTCGGCTTCCCGGCGGTGCTGCTCGGCTGGCAGGGGGTGGCGGGCCCGTCGCGGCAGGCCACGGCTGCGGGCGACCGGGCCGCTGGGTCACGGACTGGATCGTCGCCGCCGGCTTGAGCAGGCACGTACGGGATCAGCCCGCGCTGCCATGCCTGGACCTGCACCGCCTCGGGCAACCAGCGTGCATCGACGAGGAGGCCATCGACCTCCAGCATCCACCAGTGGGTTGCGGTCCAGCAGGTCGCGCCGGCAGTACTGGGGATCCAGCAGGCCGATGCGCAGCGTGTCCATGATCAGCGGCCCTTGTTGGCCATGGTGGTCTGCTTGACGCCGAGCAGGCTGGCCAGCTCGTCGGTGCGTAGGTGGGGCTGCTGATCGGGGTCGGCGAGGAAGTTGACCCGGCCGATCGCATAGACGATGGCGGCGGCCCAGATGCGCCGGTCGCCGCGCAGCAGCGGGGATGGGCGCTTGCGGGCCAGCTTGGCGGCCAGCTTGTCGCACAGCCGGGGCGTACTCCGCGTCCAGGTGCTGGGTGCAGAACGCTCGCGTGATCGCGGTGATGTCGTTGAAGACCGGCCGCGCCGCGGCGGGGAGCTTTTGGGTCTTGGCAGAGTTGGCAGGGATCGTCACGGCCGGCCTCCTCCCTGGACCAGCGCCTTGGGTTCGCGCCGAAATTTACTGCGTCTGCGGCACCGTGCGGGGATATCGGGGCGGTGACCGCCGGAGGGGAGGCGGGGCCGCTGCGGCTACCGGCATCTTCCCAGGAGCAGGAAGACGAGGGGTTGGCCGCCGAGATGGCCGCGAGCCTGGCGCATCTGCGCCGGGTGGAGGCGCAATTCTGAGAGCTGAACTGGCGGGCTGGCCATCGGGGCTCGGGTGCCTACCCCGAGAGCTATCCCGTGGGGATGCCGGGCACGACTACCTCGACCTGACGGTGGGCACGACCTCCGCGGCGGGCCACACCGCCAGTACCACTGGGATCTCGGCGCGACGGCACGACCGGACCACAGGGCCCGAGCCCCTGCTCCGCCGCCATGATCGACGTAGCGTCTCCCGCGGTTGCTTCAGCTGTGCAATGCCCGTGCAACTCACTGCCGGTTGGTGGTTCGCGTTGTGTAAGATCGGGGCTCCAAGTATGTCGCCAACAGGCCTGATGGGGGCTGCGCGATGGCTCGAGTCGTCCACGTGCCGTACACCATCGAGCAGGACGAGGATGGCGTCTGGTGCGCCCATGCGCAGCTACGTCCTGGTGCTGGCGCCAACGGTGATGGCCCCACCCGGGAGGCTGCGATCGCCGATCTACGAGAGGCTCTCATTGGGCTGATCGGCGAGATCGGTGTGCCGGACGAGTTGACCCTCACCCTTGACGTCGCCTGATGCCGTCGGTCCCGACGGTATCCGGTGCCCGCGTTGTCAAGGCTCTTGAGAAGATCGGCTCCCAGGTCGCCCGAGTCAGGGGGAGCCATCACATCATGCGCCATCCCGACGGACGTTGGACCACTGTTCCGGTGCATCAAGGGCGCGATATCGCCAAGGGAACACTGCGGAATGTCCTCGCCGATGCTGGCCTGACGATCGAGGAGTTCAAGCGGCTGATCTGACCCGTTCCCGCGGCAGGTTCGCTGGCTACGGTCGCGAAGCGGGATGACGTGTTGGCAATCTGTTGGTCGAGTGCATTCCTGCTGGTCAGAGCCGGATTGTTGGTCCTTGGGTGGTGAGTGGGCGGTTCGCGTGTTGGTAGGCTGGGTCTGCTACACCTTCCACTTCGCGAACCGCGCGCTCGAAGCCAACACCGCTGGTCAGCGTCGGGACCTTGAAGAACGGCCGGATCGTGGTGTTCGGATAGGCCGGAGGGACGTTCGGCGGGTATTCGTGATGAATACTTCTTCCGCCGCGAATGCCAGCACCGCCTCCAACAGGCTCAGGCAGGACCGACCAGCCGGCCGATCACCTTGACGCGGCGGCGGTCTTCCCGAGGGTCACCTCGACCAGGTTGGTGACGTCGGATCGACTGCGCGTCTAGTACGCTTTGGCGACTCGGAGATGCTAAGCCTGACTGTCGCGGGTGCCAGCTATGCTCTCTACGCCGTGGTTGCAATGGTTCCGCGCTAAGGGGAAGAGCGCATGCTGAGTGCCGACGTCACCAGCTACTTGTCCGCCACCGCCTACGCTGACCGCTTCTTCGCCAACAAGGTCGTTGACGCGATCCTCTGGGACCCGAAACGGCTCGTCACCACGGCCCCCGAGTTGGACCTTGCGCGGGTCGTGTATCACTGCCGGGCTGCGCTGCGCCGCGACCTCCACTTTCAGTTTCTGCTTGCCCTCGCCCCAGCCGTGTGGGTAGCGCTGGTCTATCCCGGCCTGCTTCTCCTGGGAGTCCGCGGTGGCTGGTCGCTGTTTGGCGGGCAGTTCGTGCTGGCCTATATGGCCGTGTACACGGTCTGCGCCTGGTTCCATCCGCGTCGCCCATCGCGACAATGGCTGCCCCTGCCACTCGCAGTGCTCACGCTGCTTTTCATCTGGCGCCAGGGCACCCCGCTCGCGGCTACGGTGCTGCTCGGCACCGCTTGGCCGAGCGCGCTGGTGGTCTTCGGGCACCGCTGGTGGAACCGTCATCGGTTGAGCGGACCCCTGCTGGAGGGGCAGCGGCCGGTCACGGGGCTGGAGGTGCGCAAGGTCGTGCGGTCTCGGCTGATGGAGATCGATGCGCAAGCACATGGGAACATCGCGGTGTTTCCTGAAAGCAACCGGCATCAGCTTGTTGGCTGCGGGGAGCTGGCCGAGTTCAGAGGCTTGTTCACGGTGCGATTGGACCGGCCGCACGATTCCGAGCAGCAGATCAAGGACTTCGAGGTCGTCGAACTCGTGGATGCCCTCAAGGAGGCCGTGCCCACGATCGACCTGACCGGGATTCGGGCGGAAGACCGGGTCTATGTGGGCGACAAGACACTGGTCTGCGACCCGGCCTGGCAGGACCCCACGACCGGGCTGCCCAAGGTGGAGCTGGAGCGGCCCGAGTTGGAAGCGCTGATGCGCCATCCCGAGCCGTTTGCCCGCCATTACCTGTGTATCCGAGTCGCGGAACCAGGCTGGAGGGGTCATCTGGCCTTTACCATGGCGGTCCACTTCCACAAGACTCCGGCCGACCTGACGATCGAAAGCAACAAGTTCGTCTACCGTCCGCTCAAGTCCGAATACCGCGACATCGACTGGGTCCTCTTCGCGCCGTGCCATCCGAGGTTGACGCTGCTGTGGCAGTCCGTCATTGAGACGCCACGCCTGCTGACCCGAATGCCGGGCGCGATCGCTGAGGATCTGCACCTGCTGTGCCGCGAGGTCTGGAATGGCTTGAGGCCCCGACGTGCGCGCGTGAAGCCCAGAGCTTTCGACCGGAGGATCTTTGACCTTCGTGCCGATGTCGGCGCTGAGTGGCTGATCGATGCGCGTGGTCAGGCGGCCGACTTCCAGCAAGCCGACGTTGAGCGCTACCGCGAGGTGATCGAGGAAGCGCTGCTCCGTGCCATACAGGAGTTCCTCAGTGACCGAAACATCGATACCAGCGACCTGAGCGAGGAGAGTACCAAGATCTTCAACAACATCAGCAACACCAGCTACGCCAACTACGGGATCATTGGCCAAGCCAACGCCGAGAACATCGCGGTCGGGCAGAACGCCACGGCGAGCGCATCCGCCGCGCCAAAGAAGGCAGGGACGGCCAGCGCAGAGCAGGAGCGCCAGCATGGGTAACCACTTCACCAATTACGGGATCATCGGGCAGGCCAACGCTGAAACAATCGTGGTCGGACACCACGCTCGCGCGGTCATCGGACAAGACGGCCCGACATCGCCGAACGCGCTGGTCGAGATGGGGGAGATCGATAGCTTCCGCGCCACGCTGAAGGTTTCGGCTCAGCAGGTCGCCGGGTTCGCCAGTCCACTGGTCCTTCCCGAGCGAGTGATCAAGCATCTGCTCGCCCGTCTCCTCGGCGAGCCCTATGTCCCCAACGATTGGGGCGGCGAGCACGACGACCTCTACACGACCAGGGTCATACTCCATGGCAGGCCCACCCCGACGAGCTTCCTGCTCAAAGGGCCCGGTCTGAAGGGCATGCTGACCCCGTCCAGGCTCGGCAAGAACGGCGATCAGCTCACGCGAATGCTGCGTCAGCCCGCCGACCTGTTCGTCGTTCAGCACGTTGGACCGGTCAGCCCCGCTGTCCGTCAGCAACTCCAGGACGCGATCCTCGCGCGGCGCGCCCAAGGTCACACCGCGGCTGTCGGGTCCGTGTGGGATGGCGTAGACACCGCCCGCCTGTTCGTCGCCCACGGCTACATCGAGCCCAACACCGGCAGTCTCGAACCGGGTGTCCCCAAGGACTAACGTAAGCTCTGTGCACTATGGACCTATTGCTGTGGATCATTGACAAGATCGTGGCGCGCCAGCAGAAGCGCCGATGCGTCAAGGTTCTGGTACATGAGGCGGTGTTCCTCGGGCGCGATCCTGTCACGGGCAGGACCATCGGATCGGAACCTCACTACTTCGTGAAAGTGACCAATCTCTCGGAAACGCGGGAGATTGAAATCACCCATGTCTGGATCAACGGAAATCCCCAGGTCCACCTCATGAACCCTGCTCGACCGCTGCCAGCTCGACTGCGCCTCGATGAGACCTGGGAGGATTGGGTGCGCGTTGCCGACGTGACGCACGTATCGAAGGTAGAGCGAGCCTTCCGGGTACGCCTTTCGAACACGCAGGTCATCAAGTCGCGCCCGAACAAGGACGTTCCTCCGGTCGGCTACCTTGCGGGTGCTGGCGACCGATAATGCGTCGGTCCTGGAGGTCAAGCTAGTTAGGAAGAGGCAATCTCGCGTAAGATATATATGGTTCTTGAATGTTTGGCGTCCGTGTGACCTGCGTGTGACCTGATGTCCCCCTCAGTGTCTGTCTGGAGGCGTAGTGGTGTCTACTCGACCTCTTCCGTTTGAGCTCTACCAACTGGCGCTTCGCTTCCAGGCGCAACAGAGTTTCGGCGGCTTCTCCGATCCTTACTCGCGTCTGGTGCAGCATTGGGCCGTCACTGCTGCCATCTACGATGAGCAGGATGAGATCGCAGAGCGTGTCGGGACTGCGAACATCGCGATTGTGAGCGTGGGCACCGGATATAGTCCGATTGAGCTGCTGGATGAGTGGAGCCAGGACCTTGTCGATATCGGCGAGGCTCTCTTCGACGCAGAGGGGGAGTATCTGCCTGAGCTACAAGAGGAGATGGCGGGCGCATCCCTTGGAGATCTCCTCATCCTTGATCGGGCATAGGTCGATCCTCGCTTTCGTGGACATGGGCTTGGCCCAATAATTGCCGGCCTGTCGATCCTCTTCCTCGGCCGGGGCTGCGCAGTCGCGGCCTGTACCCCTGCCCCGACGGAAGGCGATCTCGACGGCATAGCGCGCGACCGCGCTGTGGCCGCGCTCGGCCGGTAGCTATTCAGCAAGGGTGAACGTGGTCGCGGTGACGGTCGGCATGGTGGCATGAGCTGACCGAGTTGACCTTCGGCGCCGGACGTGCCGATCATGTCGCGCGCGGTCAACACCGAGCTGCGGACGGTGCTGGCCAGCCAGGTCGAGCTGTACCAGGCCGCGCTGGCGGCACGGGATGCGCGGATCGCGGCGCTGGGGTCGCAGGTGGTGGTCTTGGGCGACCAGGTTGCGCAGTTGGAGCGGCGGGTGGGGCGGGACTCCTCCAACTCCAGCAAGCCTCCCAGCTCCGACAGCCCCTACACCAAGAAGCCGCGCAAGGCCCGCGACCGGTCGCTGCGGGGCCGCTCGGGCCGCAAGCCCGGCAAGCAGCCCGGCGCGCCAGGCGCGACCCTGGCGCAGGTGCCCGATCCTGACCACACGATCGTGTGCGCCCCGGCCACCTGCCGCGGGTGTGGGCACGACCTTGGGGGGGTGCCGGTGGCGGCCGAGCAGGCGCGGCAGGTGTTCGAGGTCCCACCGCCGCCGCCGCGTCCGGTGGTGGCCGCCTACCTGGTCCAGGCGCGCAGCTGCCCGGTCTGTGGGGTGACCACGATCGGGCAGGCGCCTGCGGGGGTGGGTGGCCGGGTCCAGTACGGCCCGGGGGTGTGGGCGCATGCCGCCAATCTCACCTGCGCGAACTATGTGCCGGTGGGGCGGGCGGCGGGGCTGCTTTCGGACCTGCTGGGGGTGGGCTGCTCGGTGGGGTTTGTGGCCGGGGTGCGGGGGGTGGCCGCTGGGCGGCTGGGGCCGTTCATGGAGCGCGTCCGCGCGCTGCTGCAACACGCGGGGGTGCTGGGCGTGGACGAGACCCCGGGGCGGGCTGCCGGGGAGCTGGCGTATGTGCACGTGGCCTGCACCGAGTTCCTCACCCACCTGCATGTCGGCGGGCGGTCCGCTGCCGACATCGACGCGGGCGGGGTGCTGGTCGGCTATGCCGGCACGATCGTGCGGGACGGCTACGCCGGGTACGCGCACCTTGGCGACGCGCTGCACGCCTGGTGCGGCGCGCATGGCCTGCGGGACCTGCGGGCGGTGTGGGAGGCCGACCCTGTGGGGCAGGCGTGGGCGGGGTCCATGGCCGACCTGCTGGTGTATGCCAACCGGGCGGCGGGGGCGGCGCGGGCGGCGGGCGCCCAGGTGCTGGAGGGGGCCACGCTTGAGCGGATCGTGGGCTGGTATCGGGGCGCGGTCGCCAAGGGCATGGCCGACAACCAGCGGCGGCGGACCCAGGCCGCCAAGGATGGGCTGCGGCTGGCGCGCCGGTTCGCCCGCCACGAGGCGATGATCTTACGGTTTGCGACCGACCTGACGGTCGGCTTCACGAATAATCAAAGCGAGCGGGACGTCCGGCCGGTCAAGGTGCAGCAGCGCGCCTCGGGTGGCTGCTGGCGGACCCTGCAAGGGCTGGCCGACTTCGCGGTGGTGCAGTCCTACCTGTCGACGGCGGCCAAGTGGGGGCTGGACAGGCTGGCGGCGCTGCGCCAGCTGTTTGCCACCGGCCCGTGGCTGCCGCCGGCGCTCAGCCCTGGCTGACGAGCGGCATCACACCACGCGGGTTGCCTCTCACCGTCCTTTGCTATGGGACGGCGCGGACGGTCGTGTGGGTGTCGCCGTTGACCAGCGGCAACACCCCTCCACCCTTGGTGAATAGCTACCTCGGCCGGACATGGGCAATGATCGGATTTGAGCCCTTCCAAAAGGGCGTTTGGGTGCTCGACATGGAGAGTAAGAAGCTGTAATTAAATAACTTGTACTACTAACGTAATTCCTGTATGCTCTTCACATGCCTAACAACCGGTCCACGGAGTTCGCGGCAATGGCCGCCCGACTGGGGGATCTCTTGCCGCGCCTGAATGAGCGGGACCGGCGTCTTGCTCTGGCCAGTGAGGCGCGGTCTTGGGGTTATGGCGGCATTGCCGCGGTGCATCGGGCGACCGGCATGTCCAAGACCACCATCCATCGTGGACTGAATGACCTGGAGGCCGACCCTGAAGATCGTCTTCCCGATCGGGTCCGAGCTGTGGGCGGAGGACGCAAGAAAGCGGCAGCGTCGAACCCGGAACTGCTGGACGCCTTGGACGCGCTGATCGAACCGGAGACGCGGGGCGATCCGGAGTCGGCATTGCGTTGGACGACCAAGTCGACACGCAATCTGGCAGATGCGCTGACCGAGCTCGGCCACGAGATCAGCCACTCCGTGATCGCCAAGCTCCTCCGCGGGCATGGCTACAGCTTGCAGGGAACGCGGAAGACACTGGAGGGCGCGCAGCATCCCGACCGAGACGCCCAGTTTCGGCACATCAACAGTCTGGCCATGGAGCGCATGGCCGCCGGCGACCCCGTCATCAGCGTCGACACCAAGAAGAAAGAGCAGGTAGGACGGTTCGCGCAGCGTGGCACGGAATGGCATCGCACGGGCGAGCCGGTGCAGGTCTCCACCTACGACTTCCCCCATCTCGCCGACGGCAAGGCCATTCCCGACGGCGTCTACGACATTGCCGATGACAGCGCCTGGGTATCGGTGGGCGTCGACCACGACACATCGGTGTTCGCGGTGGCCACGATCGAAGCGTGGTGGCAGCAGCTCGGCAAGGGAAAGTACCCCAATGCGCGCCGGATTCTCATCACCGCCGACGGCGGCGGCTCCAACGGACACCGTCCATGGCCATGGAAACGGGAGCTCGCCCGACTGTCGACGGCCATCGGCGTGCAGATCACCGTGTGCCACTACCCGCCGGGTACCAGCAAATGGAATAGGATCGAGCACCGGCTCTTCTCCAGGATCACACTGAACTGGCGGGGCCGACCACTGGAAACCTACCAGACCGTCGTCAACCTCATCGCCAACACCACCACGAAGACCGGTCTGACCGTTCGGTGCCAACTCGACCTGAGCCACTATCCCACCAAGATCAAGGTCACCGATCAAGAGAAGCAGTCGATACCTCTCGTCAGACATGACTTTCACGGCAACTGGAACTACAACATTTTGCCATCAACGGAATAGCTTGTTTCAATCCAGCCACTAAGAGCTATGACGACATGGGGAAGCGGCTGCTAAAGCGAATCTCTGAGCAAGAGTCCTAATCGCTGCACGCTTCTGCTGCGCTATTAATGCAGAGCCGCCAGGTCGCGAAGAGAAGACAAAAAGGCTGCGAGTACGACGTGCCATGTTGTTGTCAGCGATCTCCTTTCTACAACATTATTTCGTAACGAAGTTTGCGACTGGGAAGATTGCTCCGGCCACTCCGCCAACCGCAGCGATAACGACGAAGACGATAGTTGCAACGTCCACCTACTCAATATCCGATTGCTAATCTCTTCTACCCACTTTTTCGAGTTTGCTCAATCTTGGTGACCAAGATCGCAATCATTGATAGAGGCAATCTTTTCTAGGATCGCTTTTTCTAGGATCGCTCCTCAATACGCTCGAGTCGCGACTGAAATGCTTCTCTCAATTCCCGCAGTTATTTCTTGACGGACTTCGGCGCACCCTGTTCAGCTCTGCGGGCACGGGTCATCTATGTATTACTAGCGCGCCGATCCTCATCTTCTGGGAACGGTTGGCGCTACCTGTCGATGCTCGCGCGTCGGGGTGTCGACGCGACCAGCGCCTCACGCATCTCCTCCGCGGTAGCCAGCATCGCGTCCATCTCGTCTTCCATCAGGGCGACCTCGCCGGATAAGTAGCGGGCAGGCTCGCGCAGCTTCGCGAGCCGGTTCAGGAGGTCGACGAACCGGCCATCGACGTTGTCGTACCGTCGCAGCGTCGCAGCGCGTTGAACCGAACCTTAATGGAACGGTGTGTCTTCGAGCCCATCACCGAGCGGTCGGGCAGCCAGATGAGCAGCCCCTTCGCCATTAGCTCGGTCGCACTGAAGAGATTGTCGACGAAAACACGCGAGAACCCTTGCTCGCGCACCCACCGCGCCGCCGCCAGGAACTGCGCAGCCAGCCCGCTGTGCTCCGTCATCCTGCCCGCGTTCCGCCGTAGGTCGAATGCGAGCGCCCAGCCATCCTGGCGCCGGACGATCGTGATGTGACCCGCGTTGGGGTCCTGGTCAGTTAGGACGATCTCTTGTAGCTATTCACCAAGGGTGGAGGGGTGTTGCCGCTGGTCAACGGCGACACCCACACGACCGTC
>WNGG01001141.1_pt1 | contig 41152 bp, 31 predicted proteins | sample 5400661 | NCBI WGS metagenome assembly WNGG01 (sample SAMN13153372, study PRJNA577476) | soil metagenome | isolation source: 100 cm soil or saprolite under Garry oak tree replicate 1 | place: USA:California | collected 2016-06-15 | reverse complement strand
AAAATCGAATGCTGCAAGCTCACGTTGAGTTGGTTCATCGCGTCCTTGTGCCGTCTCCACGGCACTCAACGCAATGCGTCCCTCAGAGTGGCTGGTTTTCATTCGACCATTCATGGCTGGTTTTGACCGTCCGCTGACAAAAACCGCGGATGTCACGGATGGGCACGCCAAACAGGCACTCCCTCCATTGGGCTGGTTCGAGGCGCGAATGATTTGCGTTTTCGCCTCGGCTTTTCCCGTTTAAGTTGCCGCCATGCCGCGCGATTATGTGCTGGAACCGTTTCGTCCCGCGGTCAATCTGCAGATTGACTACGCCAAGGAACTGAATCCACAGCAACTGGCCGCGGTCACGGCGCCGCCGGGACCGTCACTGGTTTTGGCCGGGGCCGGGGCGGGCAAGACCCGCTCGCTGGTGTATCGGGTGGCGTATTTGCTGGAGCAGGGAATTCCCGCCGATCGCATCCTGCTGCTGACCTTTACGAACAAGGCGGCCCGGGAAATGATGCGCCGGGTGGGCGAATTGTTGGGCGGCGATTTGGCGGACTTGTGGGGCGGGACCTTTCACGCCATCGGCCATCGGTTTCTTCGGCGGCATGCGGAGCTGGCCGGTTTCCGAAAGGACTTCACCATTCTCGATCGGGAGGACGTGAAGGACCTGCTCAAGACCTGCATCGGGGAGGCCCGAATCGACACCACCGCCACCCGGTTTCCCAAAGCGGACGTGGCGGGGGACATTATTTCATTGGCGATCAACACCGGCAAACCGATCGCGGAAATCCTGGCCCAGCACTACGAATATTTCCTCGAGCGGGCGGCCGAACTCGAAAGGCTTTCCGAGCTATACCGGCGGCGCAAGCACGAGGCCAACGTGATGGATTTCGACGATCTGCTCGCCCTGTGGCTCAAATTGCTGCGCGAACAGCCTGAGATTCAGGAGCAGTACCAGCGCAAGTTCCAGTTCCTGCTGGTGGACGAATACCAGGACACCAACCGGATTCAGAGCGAGTTGGTGGACGTGCTGGGGGCGCGGCACCAGAACGTGATGGTGGTGGGGGATGATTCCCAGAGCATCTATTCGTGGCGCGGCGCGAATTTCCTAAACATTCTCGAGTTCCCCAAGCGCTATCCGCAGGCGAAGATTTACAAGATCGAAACCAACTACCGCAGCACGCCGCAAATCCTGGACGTGGCCAACGCCGCCATTGCGGCCAACCGCAATCAATTCGCCAAACTACTGACGCCGGCGCGCCGGGAAGGCGCCAAACCGGTGTCGGTCATCTGCGGCGACGCGTCCGTGCAGGCGGCGTTCGTGGCGCAACGGCTGCTGCAACTGCGCGACGAAGGCACGGTGTTAAACGAGATGGCGGTGCTTTACCGCTCCCATTTCCACGCCCTGGAATTGCAACTCGAACTGACTCGCCGCAACGTGCCGTTCAGCATCACCAGCGGCATCCGGTTTTTCGAGCAGGCCCATCTCAAGGACGTCAGCGCCTATTTGAAATTCGTTTGCAATCCGCGGGACGAGCTGGCGTTCAAGCGGGTGGCGCAGACCCTGCCCGGCATCGGGGCCAAGGGGGCGCACAAATTGTGGGGCCAATTCGCCGCCGCCTTCCAAGCCCCGCACTCCGCGCTGAAGCAAAGCGGTGGCGAAAAACCACCGGAGCGAGGCAAGGCGGTTCCCGCGAGTGCTCCTGTGGCCACGGCCCTGCAAGCCTGCGCGCCCGGCGTCCCAAAGAAAGCGGCGATTGCCTGGAGCCAGTTTGCCATCACCATTTCCCAACTCGAAGCCGAGTCCGTTCGCTCGCGCCCGGATCAGATGATTCGCCAGGTGCTCGAAGCGGGTTACGAAGAATACTTGCAGGAAACCTATACGAACTACCGCTCGCGCCTGGAAGATTTGCAGCAGCTCGCCAGCTTCGCCCGGCAATTCGCGAGCCTCGAGGAATTCCTCACCCAATTGTCGCTGCTCGCGAACCTCGAAGCCGAAGGCGACAAGCCGGCGTCGCGGGACACCGAGCGCGTCCGGCTTTCGACCATCCACCAGGCCAAGGGACTCGAATTCGACGTGGTTTTCATCATCATGCTCTGCGATGGCCTCTTTCCGTCCGCGCGCTCGCTGCGAACCCCGGAAGGCGAGGAAGAGGAACGGCGGCTGTTTTACGTCGCCATCACCCGCGCGCGCAACGAACTGTACCTGAGCTATCCGTTGGTCCGCAGCGTGCGCGGCGAGGCCAAGGACACGCTGCAAAGGCCATCCAGGTTCCTCAAGGAGATCCCCACCGACCGCATGGAAGAGTGGAACTTGAAGCCGTTCAATCCGTACGGCTGAGGGACATTCAGCCGCGGTACACGCACCTGGCGACGCACGTTTCGGCGACGACTACTTCGGTGAGCAAGGGCAATTTCGGTTTCAAGCGCGTCCAAATCCAGGCGGCGAGATTTTCGCTGGTGGGATTTTCCAGGCCGGGAATCTCGTTGAGGTAACGATGATCGAGCTTTTCCCAAAGGGGCTTGAAATGGGCGGCGATGTCCGCGTAATCCATGAGCCAGCCGAGCTTGGGATCACATTCGCCGGCCACGACGATTTCCACGCGAAAGCTGTGGCCGTGCAGGCGGCGGCATTTGTGCGACTTGGGCAGATGCGGCAGCAGGTGCGCGGCCTCGAATTGAAACGATTTGCGAAGTTCCATTTTCATCGTTCAAATGCCCAGCGGCAAACGACGGACCGCGGCGGTCGGGCGGAGGCGGGCGGCCGTGTGTTCTCTGCTATCATAGTCATCGCCTCAACCAGGTTCCATTCACCTTTCCCAGTCGGCCCAGGTCACCAAATCCCCCAGGCTCGGCCGGCCATCGTGGCGCCACGTCAACGGCGGGTTTTGCATCTGGCCGAGCGGGCAGACGCGCGTGACGCCCCAGCGCGCCAGTTGCCGGGCGATCTCGTCCGCGCTTTCCTCCGGAGCGGCCAGGCCGACGGTTGAAACTTTGCCGCGAACGCTGTCGGCATTCTGCAGCGCGTCGGTCAGGCCGTTGACGCCTTTGACGTAGATGAAGCGGTGCAAGCAGGAGAGCTGAAATCGGGCGCTGGCTTCATAGACTACGGTCCAGGCGGTGGAGTTTTCGCTCGCCCACAGACGCGTTTCCGGCGAGTGCGCGGCGCGGACTTTGTAGAAGTCGCGCTTTGCGGCGATGAGGGCGGAGGTTTCGATGGCGACCTGGCCGCGCGGCTCGGTCTCCTCTCGTTTGGCCAGCTCGTGGGCCAGCAGCTCGGCGAATCCTTCCGCCGACACCTGGCCGCCGTGCTCGACATAGAACAGATGGGGGGAAAGGCAGCCCAACTGGTCCCAGGCGGCCACGTCGCTGGCGGCGCGCGCGACCATCTTCTTGGCGCCGAATTCGGACAAGACTTCATTGCTAATGTAACCGAAGCTGACGCGGGAACCGTAACCGAGGAAACGCACTTTGGGCGGGAGGCGTTGGCGAACCTCGACCAGCATTTCATCGCTGCCGGTGGCCGTCACGCAGTCCGCCTCGTTGAACAGGGCGGTTTCGAGGGATAAATCTCCACCCCGCCACTCGGCGACTTCGAGGCAGGCCGCCAGCTTGGGGTCCGCGTCATAAAGGGAATGGGCAAAGAGACACGGCAAAAGGGAGGCGCGGCGAGCGCACTTGACGAATTGCGCCGAGCGCGCGAGCACGCCCAGCACCATGCTCATCCACGCCGGATTGGGAATGTTTCCAGGAGCGATGTGCACCAGCAATTCCGGGCCGCTGGCCATCGCGGCGAGTCCGGCTTTTTCTTCCGCCGGCGTGGCCACCATCTGATCCAGGCGTTGGGGGTGTCCGAGTTCGTGGAGCAGGAGCGCGTTGAGGTTTTCCGCGGTCAATTTCCCGAAGAAGGCGTCGAGACCGCCGGCCAAGGTCGCGCGAGCGAAGCCGGTCGCGTCGGGACCCTGTTCGAGCGCCAGCTTGCGAAAAGGAGATTCGGGATTCAGCCAGCCTTCCGCCACTTCACTTAAGACCCGCACCAGGCTTTGGGTCGAGCGGCCGGCGAGATAGTGGTCGCGGTTTCGTCTGAGCGCCTGGCAGGCCTCGCTGATCATGGCGGGAGCCAGCGGCGCTTCCGCCGGCAGGTCGGCCAAAAAATAGTTCGGCAGATTCATTGGAGCGCGGATTTGGGCTGGCCGATCGCGGGTCCCGCCCGCGACGGTTCGGCCGGGAGTTCCAGGTGCTCGCGTTTGCGGATCGCGTGGAGGCATGGGAGTCCGCCTAGCGAGAGCACCACCAGCAGGGCAAGGAGAGCGTACAGGGTGAAATAGGCCTCGGGCGAGCTGCCCTTCGCGCCCAGGCCGTCCACGAGGCGGCCGATAATCCAGTGCGAAAGATTTCCCACCAGCCCGCCAATGGTAATAAAAAAGCCGAAGACGCGACCGCGCACCGAATCGGGAACCGATTCCATGAGCGCGGCTTCGACCATCGGATAGCTGCTCATAAAAAAGAATCCGTAGATCATGAACGCGAGGTTCAGCCCGGCTCGTGGCAGGTGGGGGAATAGCGCCACCATCAGCGCGGCGATCAGCAAAGCCAGGCTCGTCCAGCGCAGGCGCCCCCGATCGCTCAGATGGCCGAAGAGGGGGTTGCCAATGGCCCCGGCGAGATAGATGCCGCCGAGGGCCAAACCGGTCCGGGCCGGATTGAATCCGTGGGCCTGTTGCAGAAAGAGCGAACCAAGCGTGCCCATGCTATTGCCGGTGAAGTCGCGCAAGCTGAAAGCGAAACTGGCCCCCAGGAAAAAAACCCAGAGCGCGGGCGAGGGGAACATTCGGTCGGGCGCCCGGGATTCTCTTTGCGCGGCGGGTAGGGGAGCTTCTTCATCAGCGAGCCAGGCGAACAAACCCGCGGCGACCAGGCCGAGCAAACCGAGCTCGAACACGGGCCGGCGCCAGGCCGCCGCGCCCAGGGTGGCTTCCAGCGCGTGCGCGCGCCAGCCAGTGTAGATGGGGCTGACGAAAAATCCGACCCCCGCGCCGATGCCGGCCAGCCCCAGCGCTTTGCCGGTGCCGACGGGAAAGAGGCGGGCCACCATGGCCGTGGCCGCGGGATGATAAAAGCTGCCGCCGAATCCGGCGACCAACATCGAGGCGATCGCCCAGCGATAACCCGGCGCGCAGGCCAGGCCGACGAATCCCGCCGCGTTGATCACCAGCCCCCAAGCCAGCAGTTTTTTGCGGCTTACTTTGTCCGCGAGCACTCCCATCAAGTAGCTGGGCACAAAGTAGGCGAGCATCAGCATTGTCACCAGGAGGGTGGCGGCGTCTTTGCTGCGGAGCTGGAAATCCTTTTGGATCAGCAGATAGAGAGGCAGCAGCGCCACGTGATACATGTGCGTGAACGCGTGCAACGCTCCCGCCAGCCACAGGGTCCGCAGCTTATGGTTTCGGTCGGCGGTCATTTTGCCAGCGGGCGCATTCACGAGCAATCTCACGGATTAAACGAAGGAAGTTCAATCGCTTTTTCCATGCGCGTCCGCGGCGGGGTGTGATTGGAAGTGGGTACGAAGCTGCCGGCTAAAGCCAGCGTTCCAGCCGCAACGGAACGCTGGCTTTAGCCGGCAGCCGCGCTCTGCGCACCCACATTTAATCACACCTTCCGCGGCGCAGAGGCCCCGCCGGGCGCGTTCGGAAAACGTCAAGCAGTCATCCGTGAGCAGCCTCGTGGTTCGGCGGCTGCCGCGCGCCCCAGCAGTTCGAAGCCCGCGCCGCGGCGAACGGCCAGGTCCTCGGTTTGCACGGCCAGCGCCGAGTGCAGATTTGCCAGGTCACAAACGCGAAGTAACCCAGTGGCCCCTTCGCCGACTTCCACCCCGGTTTCCGGCGAAATAATTTGCACCCTGGCCCAGGGGGGGAAATGGAAGGTGCGTTTCACCGTCTCCACCTGAGCCCCGGGAGCGGGCACTTTCCAGTCGTAAGCCTGGGAACTGAGTTCGGTCATGCCGTATTCGGAAACGATGCGGGCGGCTGGGATGCCAAGCCGCTCGGTGATGTTCGCATGGAGTTCGGCCTTCGGGAGCGAGCGCGAACGGCCCTTGTAGCCGCCGGTTTCCATCAGGCGCGTCCCTTCGGGGAGTGGCAGGCGGCGCTGCATTTGCGCCAGGCGATCGAGCAGATGGACGAAGTTGAAGGCCGTGCCCAATAATGCGATCGGGCGATGTGCGGCCATAGCGTTTTCCAAGGCGGAAATCGTTTTTGGCAGGTCCAGGGTCCACCTTCCATCCCCAGCTACCGCACCGGTGAATTGCGATCCCGGCGCGCCCAACTGGCGGCGGATCGTTGCGAGCATGTGGACGAGCGAAGAGTACGGCGCGAGGGAAGGGGGCGGCGCCAGGAAGACCAATTCCAACTTTGCCTGGGCCTCGGGCCACAAATGAGCTTGGAACCACGGAACGACCGAGGCCTCGTAAAGATCAAGGGATTGGGCGTTGTGAAAATGGCGACTTGGCTTTTGCTCCGTGGTTCCGCTAGAAAGGAAAAGGGCGGTGCGGTCGGCCTCCGGCAAGCTCGTCAGTTCCAGCCCTTTGAACGCGGCCGCAGGGACCGCGGGCAGTTGTTGCCAGATTGAGACCTGAGCCGGGGAAACACCGCGCGCTTCGCAAAGCTTGCGGTACAGCCGGTTGTGATTGAACTGCAAGGCGAACAGTTCAATCGCCAGTTCGTTGAAGCATGATTCAGTGATGTCGGCATGGATGCCTCCCCGCGGCGAAACCGGCCAGGGGTGCAGCAGCCGGCGCAAACGCGCGGCGTAATTGGTGAACGAAGCCGTCATGCGGTTTTGATTCTTCACATCGCCGGCTGGTTTTCCGCGACAGCCGAGGCGAGATTTGTAAGCGGGTGGGGTTGAAAGCGCAAGCCTCCTTTGCTCCGCCGCCAGGAGCCTCCCTCCGCCTGGGCGGCGAGAGGGAAATCTTCCCACTTAAAAAGAACGTGGCTCAACCGATAATGATATAGAAAGAGAATATTATGAGCGGTGACCAAAAACAAGTCTATGATATGCTGAAAGGCGGCGGGAATAGTTTCTTCACTGCCGTGGAGATTTCCAGGCGGCTGGGACATCAAAAATGGTTTGACCGGGACCGGGCCTGGGCGCGGCCGATCCTTCGCCGGATGGAAATGGAGGGCTGGCTCGAATCCAATGAATTCGGCGAGTACCGGCTCAAGAACCGGCCCGAGGACATTACGCCCTTCAAAGATGCGCTGAGCACGCCGGGCGTGTCGCTGGGAGACACCGCGATCATTACTCTGGCCGAAGCGCAAGAGGCCGACAACCAGCTCAATCCGCCGGCTTCCAGCGAGTCCGATAAGGCCGGCTAAGCCTCCGATTCGCTGCCGTCTTCTCGAAAGAATCCCGCGTCGCTTCCCGTTTCACGTGACGGCCGGCAATGTTGCCATTTAGCCCGCCAGGCGGTGAAGAGCCGATGGGTGTGATTAAATGTGGGTGCGCCGAGCGAGGCTGCCGGCTAAAGCCAGCGTTCCATTGCGGCCGGAACGCCGGCTTTAGCCGGCAGCTTCGCACCCACCGCCAAACACGCCCTCTTTGAATCCGGGCGAGTTTTTGCGCTCGCAATCCCTCGCCCGTCCGATTAAGCAGGGGCGATTCCGAGCATGAACGCCGCCGATTTAGGTGATGGCAATCAGGAACCGGTGCGAATTCCCATCGAAGGGGAGTTGGACCTGCACACTTTTCATCCGCGTGAATTCAAAACGCTGATCCCGGCCTACCTGGAGGCGTGCGAAGCGAAAGGCATCCGCCAGGTGCGCCTGATTCACGGCAAGGGAATTGGCAATCTCCGGCGAACCGTGCATTCGATCCTGAGCCGGCTGCCGGAGGTAGCGTCGTTTTCACTCGCGAGCGAATCTTTCGGCGGCTGGGGCGCGACGATCGTCACGTTGCGGCGGAACAAAGTCGGACCGCCGGCGGCCGGCGGCTGAGGCCGGCCGGGATGGCGCAACGCCCTCTTGACGGGCCAACCCCGGTTGGTCATTTTGCTCGCTGCCGACATAAAGATCCGATGCGAACCGCCGTATCGTAGAAGCGGTACAAAACGATGAAAAGCTATCAACCTGGGGACATACGCAACTTTGCCATTGTCGGCCACGCCTCGTCGGGCAAGACCATGCTCTGCGAAGCGATGCTCCTGTGCGGCGGGGTCATCAACCGGATGGGCGGCATCGCCAACGGCAGCACGGTTTCCGATTATCACGTCAGTGAAAAGGACCACAAGATTTCGATCCACGCCTCCTTGCTGCACACCGAATGGATGGACAAAAAGTTCAACTTGATCGACACCCCGGGCTACCTGGACTTCATCAGCGAAGGGTTGGGCGCGCTGCGGGTGGGCGACTTCGCGCTGGTCGTGGTGCACGCGCAACACGGCGTCGGGGTGGGTACCGAACAGGTGTGGAATTATGCCACGCATTATGGCTTGCCCAAGATGATCGTCCTCAACGCGCTGGACAAGGAGAACACGGACTTCGAAGCCGCGCTGGCGCAGGTCCGCGCCCGCTTCGGGCACAACGTCTTCCCCATGAATCTGCCGGTCAATCCCGGACCGGGCTTCAACCAGGTGCTGGATGTCTTGCGCAACGACGTCGTCACGTATCCCGGAGACACCGGCGGCAAATACGAGGAAGCGCCGGCCACCGGGAATTGGGAGGAACAAGTCAAGCAGCGCCACAAGGAATTGATCGAGCATATCGCCGAATCGGATGACTCGCTGTTGGAGAAGTTTTTTGACCAGGGCGGCTTGTCGGAAACCGAGCTGCGCGCCGGCATCCACGCCGCGGTGCAACGTCAGTCGTTCATTCCTTTGTTTTGCACCGCTGCCGAATCGAACGTCGGGGTCGCCCGGCTCATGGACTTCATCGCCAAATATGGATCGTCGCCCGTGGATCGCGAAAAGGTCAAGGCCGTGGGTGCCGGCGGGGCGGAGGTGAGTGTCGCGCTATCGGATCCGGACCCGGTTTTGTACGTGTTCAAAACCATGAGCGAGGCCCAGTTCGGCGACTTGTCGTTTTTCCGCTTGTATTCCGGCTCGGTCCACCTCGGCAAGGACCTCTACAACAGCGACCGCAAAGCCATGGAACGATTCGGGCAAATCTACCTCCTCAACGGCAAGAATCGCACGAGCGTCGAACGCCTCAACGCCGGGGACATCGGCGCCGTCGTCAAATTGAAAGACACCCACACCGGCAACACCTTGTGCAGTCCCAAACGGCCGGTGACGATGCCCAAAGTGGAATATCCCAAGCCCAACATCCACACCGCGCTCAAGCTCCGGGCCAAAGGGGAAGAAGAGAAAATCGCGGCGGGACTCGCGGCGCTGCACGAAGAGGACCCGACGTTCATTTATCATGTCGATTCGGAATTGCACCAGACGGTGATTTCCGGCCAGGGCGAACTGCATTTGCAGGTCGTCGCCGAGCGGTTGCGGCGGCGCTACAAGGTGGACTTCGAGTTGGTGGAACCCAGGGTCCCCTATCGCGAGACGATCAAGGCCGCGGCCGACTCCAAATACCGCCACAAAAAGCAGACCGGCGGCGCCGGCCAATTTGCGGAAGTCTGGATGCGCCTCGAACCCAGGCAGCGCAACAGCGGCGTCGAATTTACCCAATCGCTTTCCGGCCAGAATGTGGATCGGGTTTTCGTGCCTTCGGTGGAAAAAGGGGTGATGTCCGCCTGCGCCGAAGGGATCCTGGCCGGTTACCGGGTGGTGGATCTGAAGATCGATTTCTACGACGGCAAGATGCACCCGGTCGATTCCAAGGACATCGCCTTTCAGATCGCCGGGAAGGAGGCCTTCAAAGAAGCCTTCCGCAACGCCAGAGCCTGCCTGCTCGAGCCGATCTACACCGTGGAAATCAAGATTCCCGAGGATTGCATGGGCAACGTGATCGGCGATCTGTCGAGCCGCCGCGGCAAAATCCTGGGCATGGATTCGAGCGACGGGCTGCAGATCGTCAAGGCGCACGTCCCGCAAAAGGAGCTTTATCAATATTCGAGCGTGCTGCGTTCCTTGACCGGCGGACGCGGCATTCACAAGGAGGAATTCAGCCACTACGAGGAGATGCCGCGCGAAGAGGAGCAGCGGGTCATCGCCCAAGGCAAGAAACCAACCGAGGGTTGACGCCGAAGGCGCCGCTGGCCGGACCCGACCGCGACTGGAACTGCTTCGCCCACTCCTCCCTACGCTTCTCGCGCTCTGACGATCCCGGGCGTCTGGCTCGAGACAAGCCCGACCTAGCCAAAGCGCCGAGTCCCTGCCAGTTGCAAGCGGCCTTCCCCCTCACCCTGGCCCGCAGGGAGAGGGAACACCGCATCCCGCACTGCCTCGAGTCGAGGCGCTCTGGATTGGCGAAAGCGCGGCGGACGATTCTCCCTCTCCTCGGGGAGGGCTGGGGTGAGGGGGAAGATACGCTCCGCAAACCAGCGCGCTGGCGAATTGCCGATGGAGCCGACTACTCTGAGCGAAGGAAAACAAAGCTCCACGCTCGATGCCGACGTGGGCGATCTCCGGATCGGTGTGAGTGGTCCAGGGCATAAGCCGGTTTAAGTTCCTGGGCTGGCTACCGCGAGGTTTTTTTCCGCCAGGGTCTTCCGGGCGATTCGGGTGATCAAAATGGTGGCGACGACCGTGGCGATCAGGCCGACGACTCGGAGCGCGGTTTCCGCGGGCGGCCTCGGCCCGGCCGCCGCTTTCGCCAGCGAGCCAATATAGACGTACATGACTGAAGCGGGCATCGTGCCGATCCACGACGCGAAGAAATAGTGACGGAAAGAGACGCGGGTGACGCCGAACGCGTAGTTCATCAGCACAAATGGAAAGGCCGGCGAGAGCCGCGTCAGCGCCACGATCTTCCAGCCTTCAGCCGCCAGCGCGCGATCAATGGCGGCAAAGGCGCTGTGGTTTCCGATTCTTTTGGCGATCCAAGCCCGCGCCAAATAACGCCCGACGAGAAACGCGGCGCTGGCGCCCAACGTGGCCCCGATGGAAACATAAATCGACCCGTGAACGACTCCGAAAACGGCGCCCGCGCCGAGCGTGAGAACCGAAGCGGGGATCAACGCCACGCAAGCGATAATGTAGGCGCCAATGAAAATGATCGGTCCCCAGGCGCCCAGCCCGCCGATCCATTGGACGACCACTTCCAGCTCGGATTGAAGCCATTTGAAGCCGGCCTTCAACTGGGGAAACCAACCGAAGTATTTCGCCGCGAGGATGACGGCGGCAATGAGGGCCAGCCGCAAAATCCATCGCGAGCGGCTGCCCCAAGCCGCGAATTTAGTTCGACTCGCTATTTTCGGTTCAGCCGGCGCAGTCACGGTATTGCTTTTCGGATTTGGTGGACTCGTTCGAGGAACATTCGCAATCGCGCTATTTGATCTGAACTCCGCGCTTTTTTCAACCCGGCGCCGGCCGCGGACGAAATTAGCGCAAATCACGGACCGTGGGGCGAGGAATTCGGAAGCCGAAACTCAAGAAATCGGAAACCGGGATTGGAGAAGAATTCGAGGGAGTTGCTTCTGAGCTAAGCGCGCCACCGCCCGATCCAGTCGCGCCGCTCAGGCGCAAATCTCATCCCAATTCACCCCACCGAGACTTTCCACAGCCCAGTCGGGCTGGAGGCACGCGAGTTCTTCGCGGCGGTGCTTGCCCGTCGCCACGGCCAAAACTCTTGCGTCGATGGCCTTCGCGCAGGCGACATCGAGCGGCGTGTCGCCAATCACCAAAATCTCTTCGCCGTGCAGTTTTTCTCCCAGCAGCCGGCGGCCCCGCTCGCGCGCGACGGCGGCCACCTGATTCCGGTCCTCGTGATCGTCGCCAAATCCGCCGGTGACGAAATGGTCCCAAAGGTGGTAATGACTCAACTTGATTTGCGCGCCGAGCCGGATGTTGCCCGTGAGCAGGCCGATGACCGGCCGCCGCCGCATGCCCCCCAAATCCCGCAGCGCTTCGCGCACGCCGGGCAGCACCTGGCCCGCAAGCTGGCCAAGCAGATGATCTAGGCAGAAGATGTAGCGGTCGAAAAATCGCCTAAAATTCTCCGGGCTGGGCTTGATATCGTGGCGCGTGAAAAACTCCCGGACGATCGCCGGATCGGTGCGGCCGGAAAAGCGGAGTTGGGCGGCGCCGTTCGGGACGTTGAATTCCGCGGCGCAGACGCGCGCAAACGCCTGCTCACCCGCGCCGCCGCTTTGGATCAGGGTGCCGTCAATGTCGAACAGGACCAAACGGATCATGGCGGCATTGGGGCGCGAGCGGTAGGCTTGGAATCGGGCGGCGGAAACCGGGAAGGCAACGAGCGGCTAGTATTTCTTGCTGAATTTTCTGCGCGAGTCGCTTTCGGCGCCGGCGCTCGTGTCGGCGGCGGGCGGAGTTTTTGCGGGTTCACTGGCGGACGGCGGAGCTGAAGCCGGAGCACTGGTTTCTTCGCCGGTCTGGCCTTGGGCCGCCTCCTGGTCCACCGCTTCGACAAACGCCATCCGAACCGCGGTAAGACTTTGTTTGAGCAGGCCCTCCTCGCGTTTGTCCAGGTTGCCTTTGGTTTTGACTTCCAGCATTTCCAACTGGTCGATGAACATCCGGGCGGTCTGCACGTCGCGGATGCGCTCGCCGGTTTCCGGATGGGGCGTCTTGCCCAAAAAGATCATGGCCATGTTCGTCTGCTGCAGCACCATGTTGGCGAACAGGGCGGACGTGATTTCTTCCCGGCTGGCATGGGCCAGCGGATCCTGGGCCGAATCGGAAGCATTCATGGGCTGTGATCTTTCCCCGGCTGTTTGATTTCCGCCATCAAAAAGTGAATCAAATGTCGCAAGCGGGCTTCTAATTCGATCGTTTCCAGAATCGTCTGCCGTTCCCTGGCGCCCGTGAGCAGCGCGCAGGAAACCAGGTCGGCCACCTGGTCGGCGTCGGGCAGGTTCTCCAGGTAGCGCAGGATTTCGGTCACCGACACATTCGCCCCGGCCGCTCCGTCGGCTTTGCCCTTGGCGGCGCCGGATTTTTTGACCAGGGGAAAAGGAAAGGGAAACGGCCCCTGGTCGATCCGCAGTTTGACCAGCTCGTGCACTTTGGCGAGCAGCGCGTCGATCTTTACGTTGTCCGCCGGCGACGCTTGCAACGCGCGGATGCACTGGACGCGATACGGTTTGAACTGGACCGTTTCGCGCAATTCCACCCGGGTGAGGCCTTGCAAAATCAAATGCGACGTTCCGTCCTGGTGATCGACCGAGACGCGGATCAGCCCCAGGCCGGCCACCAGACAAGGCGTTTCACGGCCACGGCCCGGCTTTTGCATCGCCACGGAAAACATCCGCCCCGCCTTGAGCGTGTCGGCGAGCATCTGCCGGTAACGCGGCTCGAAGATGTACAGCGGCAGGAGCGCCTGGGGAAAGAGCGTGGCGCTGGGGAGGGTCATGACCGGGACTTCATTTGGCAATTCCATGAATCAAATCTAAACCCGCGCGTCTGATTAGCAAGAAGCAGGATTCTGGGGCTTGCCATTTTCGGCGCCGCCCCCCATGATCGCCCACGTATGAAAGCTGCTACCATAATATTGATTGCGCTGGCCCTGGCACTCGGGGCCGCGATGCTCGTCCAACATAACAAGGCGGTGGAGGAGAAAAAGGCCGATGTGGCCGAAAAGATCGACCTCACCAACCGCCTCGAGTCCACCCGCTCCAAGTTCGAAGAACAAGAGCGGATCGCCATGTACCTCCAAACCAACCTCACCGTGCGCGAGCAGGAATTGCTCTCCACCTCCAACAGCCTCCTCAAAACCGCCGCCGACCTCGCCAAAACGCAGAAGGAAGCCCAGGCCGCCGCCGACGCCGCCAAGGCGGAAATGGCCAAGCGCGATGCCCGCATCAACGAACTGGAGACCCAGAAGGACGCGCTCGACAAACAGGCGGTGGACCTCAAATCCGCCATCGGCAACCTGGAGAAATCCATCACCGACACGGAAAAGAAACTGGCTGCCTCGGAAGGAGATCGGGAGTTTCTGTTGAAGGAATTGAAACGCTTGCAGACCGAAAAAGCCGAGCTGGAACGTCAATTCAATGACCTCACCGCTCTGCGCGCTCAAGTCTCCAAGTTGAAAGACGAACTCTCCGTCGCCCGGCGGCTGGAGTGGATCCGCATGGGCATCTACGGCCAGCAAGCCATGAAAGGCGCCGAGAAACTCATGGCGGGTGCCGGCACCCCGGCGGCCGCTTCCAACTTCAATCTCAACGTCGAGCTTAAACAGGATGGCGGGGCCATTGTGGTGCCCAAGCAGAACCCGCCAGCCCCGGCGCCCGCCAAGTGAGCGGCGCGCACCTGGGCGGTCGCAGCCGCGGAGTTGCAACGGGAACCATCGCCCGGCGCCTCCGAGCAATAATCCTCACCCTCGCCCCATCCGATGGGGGAGAGGGACGGGGCTGTTCCTGGCTCCTCCGATAACCGTAAAGCCGTGATGGTTATCCCATCACGGGCGCAGGCCTCGCCGGATTGTTTCAAAACAAATTGCTTGCATTGGAGGGTCGGATGTGCTCAACATTCCGGCAAGCCGAACCGAATTTACCGCGAACCGCTATGCGCCGTACTCATTCAGTTGCACTTGGCAGGGCGACTCGACCCCTGCAATCAACCTCAGGAGCCTTTATGAAACCACAAACCAAAAGCATTGCACCGATTCAAAACCGGATGGGTCCTTTGATCCTCGTCGGCGTGTTGGCGCTCATCGCCACGATCCGGGTTCAAGCCGATCCGATTCCAGGCTTGTTCAATACCGGCCTGGACGCCAACCGGGTGGCGTTGCCGGCTGGGGCGGTCGATCCGCACTACATATTCACGATCAACCCCGATTCGGGTTCCTCGGATGCCATTGTCCATAACGAGGGTTTCCCGATCAGCCCGGGCGCGTGGATAGCCAACACGGCCAGCTCCAAATGGATCGCCCCGCTTGCCGACACCGCGGGTGCCGCCAGCGGCGATTACACTTACGAGTTGACCTTCGACTTGACCAATTTCGATCCGACCACCGCGTCCATCACCGGGAATTGGGCCACAGACAATGGCGGCCTGGACATCCTGATCAACAACATCTCCACCGGCAGCGCCAACACGATCCAGTTTACGGCATTCACCCCCTTCAGCATCACCAGCGGGTTCAGTGCCGGGCTGAACACCATCGATTTCGTGCTGAACAACGCCGCGCTTGGCTACACCGGCCTGCGCGTGGAATTGTCGGGCACGGCCACACCAATCATTTCCACTCCGCCCGGCATCACCGTCCAGCCGGTGAGTCTGTGCGTCGGCCTCGGGGCGGATGCAACCTTTAGCGTCACCGCCTTCGGCAATCCAGCCCCCACCTACCTGTGGCGAAAGAACGGAACGGGGATCGGCGGCGCCACCAGCGCGAGTTTCACGATCTCCCCCGTGGCGAGCGGTGACGCCGGCGGCTACGACGTGGTCGTCACCAACCCCTCCGGCTCGGTTACCAGCTTGGTCGCCACCCTGATCGTCGGTGTGGCCCTGGTCAACCCGAGTTTTGAGGCCGACACGTTCACCGTATTTCCCGGCTACGTCCGTGACAATGGCCCCATCACCGGCTGGAACGCCCTCGGCGGGCACGGGATCAACCCCGGAGTGGGCTTCAGCCCATTTGCCGACAACGGCACGATCCCCGATGGCAAACAAGTGGCCTTTATGCAAGATGTCGGCGCGCTGGGCCAGACGATCGCCGGCTTCACCCCGGGCGCGGATTATTATGTGCAGTACTTTGAGAACGGGCGCTCTTCTGACGTTATTCCAGCCTTCCTGGCGGTGACCATTGACGACGGCGCCAATCCGACCATTACCGTCGTGCCAGCGCATTCGGTGCCTTCGGTGCTAGACTCCAATCCGTATATTCGGGTGACCAGCGACACGTTCACGGCGAGTGCGACCAGCTTGACGCTTTCTTTCGTCAAAAGCAGCCCGCAAGGCGGCGACAACACGGCGCTGATTGATAATGTTTGCGTCATCCCGATTGCGCCCAACACGGCGCCCACGATCCTCCAGCAGCCGCAGCCGCTGGTCGTGGAAGCGGGTGACTCCGCTTCATTTACGGTGCAGCCCCAAGGAAGCCTGCCGTTCAGTTATCAATGGCGCAAAGATGGGAACAGTATCAACGGCGCCACCGATCGCACGTTCGCGATCAGCGTCGTGCAGAAGGCCGATGAAGGCGATTACTCTGTGGTGGTCTCCAACGGCGCCGGCAAAGCCACCAGCGCCAACGCCCGCCTGTCGGTCATCGAACCCATACCCGATTTGTTCAATACTGGCCTGGACAACGGCCGGGTGGCGTTGGCCGACGGCGAGATCGATCCCCACTACCAGATCATCCTCAACGCCGATTCGGCTGTTCCCGACGCCATCGTCGAGGACTCGACCCTGTTCCCGATCGTGGCCGGCCCGTGGTTAGCCAACACGGCGGCTTCCAAGTGGATCGGTCCGCGCCGCGACACGGCTGGGGCCGCCCCCGGCGATTATGTCTATGAAACGAGCATCAACGTGCCGATGGATCGCGATCCCAGCACGATCATTATCGTCGGACGGTGGGCGAGTGACAATGTCGGGAGCGACATCCTGGTGAACGGGGTTTCAACCGGCAACCTTCCCAATAGTCAGTTTACCGCGTACACCCCGTTCGCCATCGCCAGCTCGAACGCCACGTTCGTGACCGGCATTAACACCATCGATTTTAAGGTGAACAATGCAGGTCTGACTCCGGGCTGGACCGGCTTGCGGGTGGAGTTTCTCAAGAGCAATCTGCGCATCCCTCCCGGCATCGCCCCGACCATCACCGGTCAGCCGCAGGGCCAGAAAGCGGTCGTGGGCGATACGGTTATCTTGACGGTCTCAGCCACCGGCACCGCGCCGTTGAGTTACCAGTGGAGCAGGGACGGCGTCACGTTGGCCGGCCAAACTTCCAAGACGCTAACCTTGACCGGCGCGACGCCGGCTGATTCGGGCGATTACACCGTGACCGTGAGCAACTCGTCGGGTATGGCCACGAGCGACCCCGCGACGGTGTGCGTCTGCCTCCAGCCGATTGCGGGCATTTTTGGCACGGGCGTGGATGCTAACAACGCGTTGTTGGCCAATGGCGCAACGGATCCGCATTACATTCTGGCGGCCAGCGCCGATCTCAGCGCTCCTGGTCCAGACGCTTTTGTGGTGATCGACACGCAGTTCCCGATTCCGCCCTGGCTGCCGAGCGGGCCGAATTCGAAGTGGATCGCGCCGATGGCGGATCAATCCACCGGCAATGCGCCAGGCAGTTACACTTACGAAACCAGCTTCGATCTGACCGGCTTCGATCCCACCCAAATTCAACTCGTCGGCCAATGGGCGGTGGACAACGGGGGCACGGACATTTTGGTCAATGGCACCAGCACGGGCATAACCAGTCCGGGGTTTACCAGCTTCACTCCCTTCACGCTTACCACCATTAGCGGCTTGGGGCCGGGGATCAACACGCTTGATTTCGTCATGAACAATGCAGGGGGAACGCCCAACCCGACTGGGCTGCGGGTGGACCTGAGGGGCCTGGTGACGATCGGGCCGTACGTGCGGATCACCCGGCTGAGTGATGGGCGCTTGAGGCTTTCCTGGGCGTGCACAAACGCCACCCAGGTCCTTCAAACCGCTTCCACGGTGCTTGGCCCATGGAGCGATGCTGCCGATCAGAGCAATCCGCAGATCATCGTTCCGTGCACGCACACCGTCGCCCTGGATGCCGCCCAAGAAGTCCCTGCCAATGGCGGACGAACCGGATCGGGTTTCGGGACCATCACCCTGTCGGGGACCGCGCTGACGTTCAACAACATCACTTACTCTGGACTCTCCGGCACGGTCACCAACGCACACATACACGGCCCGGCGCTACCAGGCCAAAACGCAAGCGTTTTGTACCCGTTGATTCCGACTTACACCTCCACGGGTGGCCATTCCGGGTCGATTAATGGCACGCTGAATCTGGTTGCTGGAACCGGCGGCTTGACGATCGCGCAGCAATTAGCCCAATTGAACAGCGGCCAATGGTACATCAACATTCACACCAGCCCGACGTTTGGCGGCGGGGAGATCCGCGGGCAAATCCAGCCCAAGTGCGCGCAGTTCTTCCAAGTGAAATCGCCTTAGCCCCCACACTCTATTTGAATTCGCGAAAGAGACCGGCGTTTTCAACCGGTCTCTTTCTTTGTCGGCAGGGAATGGTCACGCGGCCTCCCGCTCACGGCATCGGCCTGAGAGCGTGTTTTGAAGAACGCCAGGTCAGGGGACCTGGCCTACAGGGCTGCCGAAATCGCATCGTTTCCTGTAGGCCGCGTGCCCTCACGCGGCGCTTCGGTAGATTTTCAAAATACGCTCCGAGCGGTTGATTTTGCAGCCGTGACGAGTAAATTGAGCTTCCGCTCCGCCGCCAAACACGAATGACCGGATCAGCCCTGAACGCCGAATATTGTTCCCATTTGAACGGATTATGAAGTGCCCAGCTATTTTTTTGACGCTTGGTTTTGCCTGCCTCGCCCCAATGGTCCACGCCGACAGCACGGTGGTCTTCAACGAGATCATGTACCACCCGCCGACAAACGAGGCGCTGCTCGAATGGGTCGAACTTTATAACCAACAGGCCGTCGATATGGACCTTTCGGGCTGGTCGCTGGCGAACGGGATCAGCTTCCAATTTGCCGAAGGGACGATTCTCGCCGGCGGTGGCCACCTGGTCGTGGCTTCCTCCCCGGCCACGTTGAAGGCCGTTACCGGACTGACCAACATTTACGGACCATTCACCGGCCGGCTTTCCAATGCCGGTGAAACCTTGGAACTGCGGGACAACAACAATCGCCTCATGGACTCGGTCGCCTACGGCACCGACGGCGATTGGCCGGTCGGGCCGGACGGCGGGGGCGTGTCGCTCGCCAAACGCGATCCAGACAGCGCCAGCGCACCCGCGGAGAGTTGGACGGTTAGCGCGCAAATCGGTGGCACTCCGGGGGCGCGCAACTTCCCGGTGACGCAAACCACCGTCACCAATTCCGTGCCCATCGCCATCGACACGGCCTGGAAGTACGACGCTTCGGGAAGCGACCTCGGTACGGCCTGGCGCGGAGCTGGCTTCGATGATCATGCGTGGCCCGCCGGGAAGGCCCTCCTTTACGCCGGCAATGCGCCGCCCCCGCCGGGCGTCTGGCAGCCGATTCCGACCTTGTTCAGCACGGGCCTGGACCCGAACGGCAATGTCCTGGCGGCTGGCACGGCGGACCCGCACTACCTGCTCACGTTGTCCGCCCAAGGCAGTCCGCCGCCGCCGCCGATCGCCGCGACGGTGATCCAGAACCACCCGGCCTGGCTCGCCAACGACGCTGCGTCGAGCTGGATCGGCCCGGTGAATCCGGGCACGGCCAACGTGGCGCCGGGCAGCTACAATTATCGCACCACTTTCGATCTCAGCGGGTTTGATCCGCGCAATGTCGTCGTCGTTTTCAATGTGGCGGTGGATAACAATCTGAACGATGTCCTGCTCAACGGCGTGAGCGCGGGCATCAACTTTGGCGGCTTCACGGCGTTCAGCGCGAATTTCACCCTCACCAATGGATTTGTGTCCGGGATCAACACGCTGGACTTTCTCACGTTGAACGCCAGCACCACGCCCAATCCCGCGGGCTTTCGCGCCAGACTCAACGGCATGGCATTAAAGGCGCTGACGGAAAACACCGCGGTGCCGCTGGGGCCGACCACTTATTATTTTCGGACCCAGTTCAACATTAACGGCGATCCCCACGCGACCGCTTTGCTGCTGCACCCGGTCATCGACGACGGCGCCGTGTTTTACCTGAACGGCGCGGAGGTGTTCCGCTACAACCTGCCGGGCGGACCGGTGACGTCCGCGACGTTCGCGTCCACCAACGTCGCGCAGGCGGCTTTCTCCGGGCCGTTCCCCATCGCGAGCGCCAGCCTGGCCGCCGGCGCCAACGTGCTGGCGGTCGAAGTACACAAGGCGGCCGGCGGCAACGACATGCTCTTCGGCGCGGAACTGCTCCTCACGCAAACCAACTTTCCCGCCCCCCCGCCGCCCACGCTGGCATTCAATGAGCTGGCTTCTTCGACTAACTCGCCGTTCTGGCTGGAGATCATCAACGACGGCGGGCAGGACATTGCGCTGGACGGCTTTGTCCTCGCGCGATTGGGCGGGGCGACCAATCGCGAATACGTCTTCCCGGGGCCGACGCTGCCCGCCGGTTCGCTGCTGCAAGTCACCGAAGCCACGCTCGGTTTTGGCGCCGAGCCGGGCGCCAAATTTCTCCTTTATTCACCGGGCAAGAGCAACGTGCTCGACGCCGTCGTTCCCCAAACCGCCCCGCGGGCGCGGCACCCGGACGGCAGCGGCCCGTGGCTCTTCCCCGATCAGCCCACGCCCGGCGCGTCGAACAGCTTCGCCTTTCACGACGAAATCGTGATCAACGAAATCATGTATCATCACGTCCCCATGCCGGCGACGCCCGCGACTTACGGCACTAACCTGCTGCTCACCATCACGAACCGCTGGCGTTACAACCAACAGGGGGTCGATCTGGGCGCGGCGTGGCGCGCGCCGGACTACGACGACAGCGCGTGGCCCGCCGGATCGGCGCTGCTCTATTTCACTTCTTCCACCCTGCCCGCGCTAAAAAATACGCAGCTCTCGCTCACCAACACCTCGGGGGTGCGACTTATCACCTGGTATTTCCGAACGGAGTTCGTTTTCGACGGCGACACCAACGGGTTGCAGTTCAACCTGCACCCGATCATTGATGATGGCGCGGTTTTTTATTTGAACGGCGCGGAAGTCTTTCGCCTGAACATGCCGGCCGGGCCGATTTCCTATACCAATTTCGCCAGCGCCGGGGTGGCCACGGCCACTTACACCGGGCCGTTCACCATTCCGGCCAGCAACCTCACGGTGGGCACGAACGTCATGGCCGTCGAAGTACACCAATTCACCCTCAATCCGATTGGCGCCGACGTCGTCTTCGGCACGGAACTGGCGGCCCTGGGCCAATTGACGCCGGCCACTCCGTTCCAGGATTCGCCGGAATCATGGCTCGAATTGTTCAATCGCAGCACGAACGTGGTGGACCTGACCAATTGGCGGCTGGATGGCGGCGTCCGATTCAACTTCCCGGCCGGGACAACTATGGCGCCGGGCGCGTACCTCGTCGTGGCCAAAGACGCGAATTATCTGCGCGCGCTCTATCCTGCGATCACCATCCTGGGCAATTTCGCGGGCGCTCTGTCCCACACCAGCGATCAGATCGTCCTCCGGGACCCCAGTGGCAACCCGGCAAACCAACTGACTTATTTTGACGCCGGTCGCTGGCCGGGTTACGCGGACGCCGGCGGATCGAGTCTGGAATTGCGCGATCCGTTCGCCGACAACTCGAAACCCGAAGCCTGGGCCGCGAGCGTGGAATCCACCAAGTCTTCGTGGAGCAACTACACCTGGCGCGGAGTGGCCGTGGCCGACGGCGTCCCCCCCCAATGGAACGAGCTCGTAATGTGCCTCATCAGCGCCGGCGAGTGTCTGCTGGACGACGTGAGCGTGATTGATTCGCCGAGCGGCGCCGCGACCCAATTGATCCAGAACGGCTCGTTCGAGAACGGCGCCGCCGCGTGGCGTCTGATGGGCACGCACAGCCACAGCGAGGTGATCACCGATCCTGACAATCCCGGCAATCACGTGCTGCACGTGGTCGGCACCGGTTACAGCGACTACGAGACGATGCACAATCACCTCGAAACCACGCTGGCGAACGGGGCCACCATCGTCAACGGTCACGAGTATCAGATTTCGTTTCGCGCGCGATGGCTGGCCGGGGCGAACCTGCTCAACACGCGGCTGTACTGGGACCGCCTCGCCCGAACCGTCCTCCTGCCGCTCCCCGCGCTCAACGGCACGCCCGGCGCGCGCAATTCGCGTTACGAGGGAAACATCGGGCCGGTCTTCGCCGGCCTCCATCACACCCCGCCCATTCCGCAGCCGAATCAACCGGTGACCGTTTCAGTTACAGCGAATGATCCGCAAGGCGTGTCCGGCTGCGCGCTTTGGTGGGCGCCCGACGGCGGCGCCTGGAGCAGCGCGGCGATGACGGCGCAAGGCAACGGGCTGTACGTCGCCACGCTCCCCGGCTTTCCGGCGGCGACGATAATTCATTTTTATGTCCAGGCCACCGATGGCTTGGGAGTGATCGCCCGTTTCCCGGCCGGCGGCACCAACTCCCGCGCGCTCTACATTGTAAACGACGGCCAGGCGGCGGTGAATCCCTTGCACAACGTGCGGATCATCATGCTCGCAGCCGACGCCAACCTAATGCACGCCCCAACGAATGTGATGGGTGAAGACCTGCTCGGCGCAACGGCCGTCTATGACGAGCGGCAAGTTTTCTACGACGTGGGCGTGCACCTGCAAGGCAGCGAGCGCGGGCGCAACGACGACAGCCGCGTCGGTTTCACGATCAAGTTTCATCCCGATGAACTGCTCCGCGGGGTCCAGAGCAGCGTGAGCATCGACCGTTCGGGCGGTTACTCGGGTCTCGGCGGGCGCCAGGATGAGATCATGCTCAAGCACGCCATCAACCACGCCGGCGGCATTGCCGGGATGTACGACGATCTCATTCGCGTGATCGCCCCCCGCAGCCAGGACACCAGCACGGCGTTGCTCTTGATGGCCCGTTTCACCGGGGAGTTTCTCTCCAGCCAATACGCCCACGGCGGCGGCGGCGGCCAGTTCAAGCTGGAGCTGGTTTACTACCCGCTGACGACCGTCGATAACAACGTGCAGAGCTGGAAACTGCCCCAGCCCGACAATGTCATCGGCACCGACATCCAGGACCTGGGCAATGACAAGGAAGCCTATCGCTGGTATTTCCTGAATGAGAATAACGTCACCCGGGACGATTACACGTCGATCATCGCGTTGGCCAAGGCCTTCAGCCTCTCCGGCCCCGCCTTGGAAGCGCAGGCCCAGCAGCTCATGGACGTGAGCGGATGGATGCGCGCGTTCGCGATGAAGTCGCTCTCCGGCGACGCGGATACCTACGGCCAGGGTTATCCGCACAATCTCTACATTTATTTCCGGCCGGACGACCAGAAGTCGCTGCCGTTTTTGTGGGACCAGGATTTTGCGTGGACTCTATCCCCCTCGTCGGGGCTAACCGAAGGAGCCAACATCTCCAAGATCATTGCCTTTCCGGAGAACCTCCGTTTGTTCTACTGCCACCTCCTCGACTTGATCACCACGACCTACAACTCCGCTTACATGGCGCGCTGGGCGGCGCATTACGGCGGGTTGGTCGGGCAAAATTATAGCGGCGTGCTCAACTATATCGGCCAGCGCGGCAGCTCCGTGTTGAGCCAGTTGCCGCCGCCAGCGCCCTTTGCCATCACGAGCAACAACGGGATCAATTTCGTGGTCTCGAACAACACGGTGACGCTGGCGGGGACCGCGCCCATCACGGTCAAAACCATCGAGGTAAACAACCTGAGCTATCCGGTCACCTGGACGAGCATCAGCAATTGGACATTGCTGGCGCCGCTGGCCGCCGGGACCAACTGGCTGACCGTGCGCGGCCTCGATCTGCGCGGCGCCTTGCTCACCAACGCCGTCGCCACCATCATCGTGACCAACCGCGGTCCCGCCGCGCCGCTCCCGGTGGTGATCAACGAGTGGATGGCAGGCAACGCCGCTCCCGGCGGCTTTCCCGATCCAGTGGACGGGCTGTTCCAGGATTGGTTCGAGCTTTACAATCCGAACCCGAATGCCATCGACCTCTCCGGCTATTTTTTCACAGACGCATTGTTACAGCCGAGGAAGTGGGCCATCCCGGCCGGCACGGTGATCGAGCCGCGCGGCTTCCTGCTGGTGTGGGCTGACAACGAAACGAACCAAAACGCCCTGGATCCCAATGGCGCTTTGCACGCCCCGTTCAAGCTCAATCGCGGCGGCGAGGCGATCGGCCTCTTCGCGCCCGACGGCATCACGCCCCAATCGACGGCGGTCTTCGGGCCGCAAATCCAGAACGTCAGCCAGGGCCTGTTCCCCGACGGTAATACCAACACGTATTACTTCATGACCAACTTCACCCCGCGCGCCGCCAACACCCTCGCCGGCCCGCTGCGCCTCACGCAAATCTCGTTCAACGGCGGGGTCGTCACGCTCCGGTGGACTGCGGTTCCAGGGCACACCTACCGCGTCCAGTTCAAAGACAACTTATCCGCGCCCCTCTGGAGCGCGCTGGGCCAGGCCATTCCCGCCGCGGCGGAGACCCTTTCCCTCAACGACATCGTCGGGACGAACCCGCAACGAATTTATCGGGTGATGCGGGTGGATTGATTTTACCTTGTCGCGTCGCCGTTCAGCCGCGATAACCTTCCGGCCCGATGAACGCCTACGAAGAACTCAAATGGCGCGGTTTGGTGTCGGATTGCACGAACGCGGTCGAACTGGCCAAACGGCTCGCCGCCGCCCCAATTACCCTCTATTGCGGTTTCGACCCCAGCGCGGAGAGTCTCCACGTGGGCAACCTGGTGCCGTTGCTGGGTCTGCGCCGGTTTCAGTTGTTCGGCCATCACCCGATCGCCGTGGCCGGCGGCGCCACCGGTTCGATCGGCGACCCCAGCGGCAAGACGGCCGAGCGCCAGTTGCTCGACGCCAAAGTCCTGGCGGCCAACATCGCCACCATGAAGGAACAATTGCGCCGCTGGCTGGATTTCGATTCCCGCAACAACCCGGCGCGGCTCCTGGACAACGCGAGCTGGACGGCCCAGGTCAGTTACCTCGACTTCCTGCGCGACATCGGCAAACACTTTTCGGTGAACGTCATGGTGGGCAAGGAAAGCGTACGCGTCCGCATGGAAGACCGCGAGGGCGGGATCAGTTACACGGAATTCAGCTACATGCTGCTCCAGGCGTTCGACTTTTATCACCTGCGCAAGGAGCACGATTGCGAGCTGCAAATCGGCGGCAGCGACCAATGGGGCAACGTTACGGCCGGCATCGATCTTTGCCGCAAGAAACTCGGGGCTCCGGTCTTCGGCCTCACGCTGCCGCTCATCACCAACACCGACGGCAGCAAGTTCGGCAAGACCGCCGCCGGCGCGGTCTGGCTCGACCCGCGGAAAACCAGCGTCTATCGCTTCTACCAATTCTGGATCCGCACCGACGACCGGGACGTCGTCGCATATCTGAAATACTTCACCTTTCTGGACCGCGCCGAGATCGAGGCGCTGGAACGGCAACACCGCGAAAAACCCGAGGCCCGCGCCGCGCACAAGGCGCTGGCCCGGGCGGTCACGGATTTGGTCCACGGCCCCAGCGCGACGCAGGATGCGATCCGCGCCAGCGACATTCTTTTCGGCGGCGGACTGGAGGGGATCTCGGAAGCCAGTTTCATCGATGTGGCTGGTGAGGCGCCGGCCAAAGAGATGGCGAAGACAAGGCTGGCGGGGGCCGGCGCGCCGCTGGCCGAACTGCTCGTGGAGAGCGGCCTCTGCTCGTCAAAGGGCCAGGCGCGCAAGGACGTCGAAGGCGGCGGCATTTACTTGAACAATATCCGCGAGACGAATTGGGCGCGCGCGGTCACCGCAAATGACCTGCTCTTCGCCAAACATCTGCTGCTGCGCAAAGGCAAACGCAATTACGTGGTGCTGACCTGCCGCTGACCTCCGCCACCAATCGCCGATGGTGGCTTAGAGCGTGTTTTGAACATCGCCCGGTCGGGGGACCGGGCCTACAAGGGCAGTCCTACGGACGGTCTATATTCCTGTAGGCCGCGTGCCCTCACGCGGCGCTTCGGTGGGTTTTTAAAAAACCTTCTTAAACGCCGGGCCTCAGATAGCAGAGAGCGGCTAGTCGAAGCGAGCCACGGAGGAAACCGGGTTTGAAATAGATCAAATCGGCACCAGAGCCGTCCAACAAGGACCGAATTTGACTTGTACGTTTGCTTCCAGCTCGCGCGCCGCGGACTCGTCCGGCAATACCGCCAGGGTCGTCGAGCCGCTGCCCGACATCAGCGTGGCTGGCGCGCCGTGAGCGCGGAGGAATTCCTGGAATAGCGCCAGCAGCGGATATTTTTGCAGCGCCGGGGCTTCGAGCGCGTTATAGAACTCGGCTCCGGCCTTCGGCAGGTCGGCGGTCTGGAGCAGTTCAACGAGCTTCCGCGCCCTGCCGGGCCGGCCGTTGAGCGCCGCGGGGAAACGCGCCAGTTGTTGATACGCCCAGGCCGTGGAAATGCCGAAGCCGGGTTGGATCAGCAAGAACGCGGCGCCACGCAGAGCCGGGAACGCGGCCAGGGGAACAACTTTCTCGCCGCGCCCGGTGGCGAGCGCCGGCTGGGATTGCAGGAAAAATGGAACGTCGGAACCGAGCAACGCCGCAAGCGTCTGCAATTGTTCCGGCGCCAGGGGTTTCCCCAAAAGCTCGTTTAAACCGAGGAGCGTCGTCGCCGCGTCGCCGCTGCCGCCGCCGAGACCCGCCGCCAGGGGAATTTTCTTTTCCAGGTGAATTCGCACCCCTTCATCAAGGCGCGCGGTTTGCAAAAAAGCGGCGGCGGCGCGATGCGCTAGATTGCGCTCATCGGCCGGCAAGGCGGGGTTGCTGCACGTCAGTTGGATGCCCCGGCCCCCGCGTGTGAAACTGAGGCGGTCGCACAGGCCGACCGGCTGCAGGACGGTTTCGAGTTCGTGGAATCCGTCGGGGCGCTTGCCGAGAATGTTCAGCAACAAGTTGACTTTGCAGGGCGATTTTTTTTCCAACGTCATGGACACAAAAAAAGCGCCAACACCGGGATGTTGGCGCCAGGCGCGGGAGGCGCGCCGTGTCAGATCAGGACCTAGTTGTCAAAGATGTGAAAGCGGCTGCCCGGAACCATCGGCGCCACGTCGCCGCCGCTGAAACCCAACGAGGTATCGGTGGCGAAGATCGAGTCGGACAGAATCGCCGGTTTGTACGCGGTCGGATAGACCGGTTGCTCGGGCAGCACCATGCCCCCCCACGGATAGCTCCGGTTCCTGACGGTGAAATCGGGATAGAGCCGGTTGGTCGAGGTGAACAACGGCCCATAGGGCGGGAATGGCGCGGTGACGATTTCGTACAGCCCGATGCCGGTGCGCGCCAGGCTGCGGTTGAAGCCGCGGATAAAGCCGGTGGTGTAAGCCGCATCGTTGCCGTCCCATAACGCGGTCTGTTCCATCGAGCGGCGAATTTCGCCGCCCCGCACGAACTCGGTCAGGTTGTTGATGCCGCGCCCGAGTTTCTGCTCCGGTCCGGCGCAGCCGGCCAACGTCAGCGCGAGGGCCGCCACGATAAAAGTTTGCGAAATGCGCATAAATGTTTTGATTCTTAAAGCGAGGTTACCGCGATTTGGGAATTTGTAAAGGCCGTTTTCCAAAGGGCAAACAATTTTCATCCCTCGATTCTACGAGGAAACCTCGCCCGCGGCTTGCGCGCGCTTTCGCTCCTTCCGCTCCCAATACCAGGCGATCCAGACGCTGATTTCGTAGAGGAGTAGCAACGGCAGCGCCATCAACACCTGTGTCACCACTTCCGGAGTGGTCAGCAGCGCGCCCAGGGTGAAGCAGATGACGATCATGTACCGCCGTCCCCGGGAGAGCATCCGGTAGTTAAGGATGCCAATCTTCACCAGGACCAATATCACCACGGGCATCTCGAAGCCCAGCCCCATTCCCAGCATGAACTTGCAAACGAAGCCGATGTAGTCCGACGCCGTCCACTGGTTCGCCGTAAAGCCCAGCCAGTTCGAGAACAGCGCCGACGCCGCCAGCGCCACCGGCATGAGCGCGAAGTAACAGACACAGACGCCGGACGCGAACAACCCCAGCCCAAACACCAGGCCCCGATAGACGTACTTCTTCTCCTTCATCCGCAGCGCCGGAAAGACAAATTGCGACACGAAATAAAAGATGAAGGGCGAGGCCAGGGCTAAACCGCCGAAGAACGCCACCTTGGTCGCCACCACGAACGCCTGGGCCGGCCCAAGATTGATCAAATCGATGCTTAATTTTTGGCTCTCGGCCAGCGCCGCGGCATTGGTCTCCACTCGAAAACCGAACAACTGCGCCTGGTTCGTGCCCGCGGGCACCAGTTCGAGTTGCAGATTGACGACCGGGTTGGTGCCAAAGCTGAAGGCGCCCGTTTGTTTGGGATTCAACTGAAAATGGATCAGCCGATTGGTGCCCGCCATCAGGTTAACCACCTGAACAGTGTCGGGATACTTGATCCGCGCCTTTTCCAGCGGCCGTTTGAGGATCGCGACGACGTAGTTGGCCCCCAGCAGACAAACCAGCATGCCCACCGCCGCCGCGGCCCCGCTCTTGATGAGCGTCCAGCGGAGGTCTTCGAGGTGCTCGAGAAAGGATTTTACCGGGCCACCTTCCAGATCCTCCTCTGCCATGCCGGTTTCGGTACGTGGCTCTTCGGTCTCAATGGCCATGGGCAAACCCGAACCAAAAATGGGTCAGGCCTTGTGTTCGGTCGATTGCGGGACAGGGGCGGGCTTTGCCGGATCGCTGGGGTCGGGGAGTTTCTGCTGCACGTTCGCTTCGATCTGCCGGTCCTTGGGCGGCGGGGTCGTATAATTGGTATCATCCACCGCGTTCTGAATTTCGTCGGTGACCTCCCGCGTGGCTTTCTTGAATTCCTTGATGCCCTGGCCCAGGCCCTTGGCGAGCTCCGGGATTTTCCGCGCCCCGAACAAAATCAGCACCAACAGCAGGACGAGGATGATTTCCCCGCCGCCGAGGTTGAACAAGCCCAAAATCATTTTCATACAATTGCCTTTGTCACCCCCAAGCTACGCCAATGGAACTGGCGTGTAAAGCCCCAATCCGGCAACCGTACATGGCTCGCGAACGCGAGGAGAGTCGCTTATCTGCTGGCGCCCCCGCGGCCGCCGCCGCCGGGCGGTTCGAGGAGAATAAAATCGCCGCGCCGGTTCTTCGACCAGGCCGCTTCCGTATGGCCGGGATCGACCGGCCGGTCCTCGCCGTAACTGACGGTGTCAATCATCTGCGGATCCAGCCCGAGACTGACCAGCTTTTCCCGGATCGCCAGGGCGCGCCGCTCGCCGAGCGAGCGATTGTATTCTTCCGTGCCCCGTTCATCGCAATGGCCCTCGATGCGAACGGCCTTGCCGGCGTATTGGCCGCTCTTCATCCCGCTGGCCACTCGCTCGACTTTGGACACCTCGCTCGCTTTGACCACCGATTTGTCGTATTCGAAATAGACGGTGTCCCGCTTGAAGGGCTGGTCCGCCGCCGCCGACCAGGTATTCAGGGGAAGCGTCGTGGTGGCTCCGCCGCCAGCGGCGACCGGTTTGGAGCTGATCGAATCATCGGTCCGGACGGGAGACACCGGCTCGATGGCGCGGCCCGGCCCTTCGCCGCCGACCGAGGACGTCTGGCCCCGCCCGGGCATGGCCCAACTCGGTTGCGAGTTGCTCTCCAAAATCCGGGCCACATCCTTGACTTGTTTCGTAGGCACGTCAAGCAAAGACAGTTTTTTCGCATGGTCGGGGCCTTTGCAGAAAATCACCGCCCGCGAATTCGGCGCCCACGTCGGGTCTTCGCCCGGCGCCAGGTCGATGGCGTTGCCGCCCTGGGCGCTCACGATGCAAATCTCGAAGTCGTGGCGCTGCGAAGTAAAAACGATCCACTTGCCGTCCGGCGACCAATCCGGCTCGGTGGGATTGGGCGCGAGGTTGGTGACCAGCCGCCGCTTGTCGGCGCCCTGCGCGGATATCGTGAACAAACTGGCCGGGCCGCGCTCGCGTGAGACAAAGCAGATCGTCTGGCTGTCCGGCGACCAGCAGGGGGAGGATTCGCCTTCCCTGGAAAAAGTGAGCTGCTTCAAGTTGCCGCCGCTGAGGTCGCTGACATAGAGGTTGGGGCTGCCGCTTTTGCTGAGAATCATCGCCAGTTTATTGCCGTCCGGCGACACCGCGGGACTGATGTTCGCGCCGGAAAAGCGCGCCACCGCCGAGCGGGCGCCGCTGGTCAGTTGGTGCGAAAAAATGCACGGCTGCCCCAGTTTGTAGGAGGCGTAGAAGAGCATCGAACGGCCCGCCCAACAAGGGGCGGCAACGAGGGTCTGGTCGTGCGTCACCGCCTGGGCGTTATGACCATCATAATCGGCGATATAAATTTCACTCCGGCCCGGGCCGTTCTCGACTTTGAAGGTGATCTTGGTTTGGGCGATGCCCGGCCGGCCGGTCAGGGCCAACGCGATGTCGTCGGCCAACGCGTGGGCCTGCGAACGCTGGGTGCTGCCGGCATAAGCCTTGGCAAGGATGGTATTTTTGCTGATCCGCTCGAGCACCCGGGCTTCGACGCGGCCGCTGTTGTTTCCGGCGATCAGAAATTTGGCTTCCTCGGGCCCCACATTCTTCATGCCCATGAAGAGCAGATCGTTCTTGAGCACGCCGTCCACCTCGCTGCTGAATCCGCTGATCGAAACCGGCACCGGCGGCGGCCAGCCGCCTTCGCCCGTTCGCTGCAGATCAATTTCCTGCTCCGCCGCCCGCGCGGCGCTGACGCTGGCCAGCGCCAGGAGAATCAAGAATAAGCGCGAGGAATGGATTCGGATTTTCATCCGGCAAGCCTTTTCGATTTGAGGTTGAATTTGATGATGAAGGTGCGCTCGCTTTCCCGCGAGCCGGCCGGGAAGGGGGCGACAAAGCGGACACTTTTCAACGCGCGCTCGACCGACTTATCCAACGCCGCGTTGCCGGAGGGGTCCACGAGCCGGGCGTTGATCACGTCGCCGTTGCGGGCGATCGTCACGCTCACTTTGGCCGTCGCGGTTTCGTCGGTGAGATCGTCCGTCACCAGCCACGCTTCGTCATACATGGTCTTCACCCACTGCGCGTAATTGGCGTAGGCTTCCCCGCCGGTGCCGGAGACCTCGACCACCGTGCCGGCGGCGAAGCCGGATCGAAGGTCCTCAATGGCTTTGTTCACTTGCGAGGCGGCGCGTTTGTTGGCCCGGGCCAATTCGCGCGCTTCGGCCTCGGCCTTGGCTTTCAGCGCGGCGGATTGGTTGCGAACGATTGGCTTCAAATCAAGCCCCGTTGGTTTCGCCTGGGCATCCTTTGGCGTTGGCACGGGCTTGGCCGGTTCCTTAGGTAGTTTGGCGACTTCCTTTTTGGGGACGGAACGAGTTTCGACTTTCTTGATGTCCGCCTTCGGCTCCGGCGGTGGCCTGACCGGCTCGACCGGTTTGGCCGGCGTCGGCGCGAGGATCTGGCCCTTTTGTTGGGCGTCCGAAGGAGGCTTGCTTGGATTGCCGCCACCCCCGGACAATGCATCATCCACCAGCCGCGAAGGGACGACGCGCACCGACGGAAGCGAGCGCGGCCGATCCGACACGAAGAACGCTGAGCTGAGGACGAGCAGGAGCAGGAGGAAGAGATGCATTCCCGCGGAGCTGAACAGGCATTTTTTTTCGAGCCGGCTCATGTTATCGGGCCAGCGGCTCGGTCCGCAGTGACACTTGGTCGATTCCCGCCCGCTCCAGCCGGTTCAGGATCGCGGCCACGTGCTTATACGCGGCATTTTCGTCCCCCCGAATATAAACCAGCAGCTTGGGGTTGCGGCCATGCTCAAACACCAGTTGATTGGAAACTTGTTCCAGGCTCATGCGCCTTCCGCCCACCATATATTCTCCGCGCGGGCTGACTTCCACGGTGCGAATGTCGCGCGGGTCGAGTTTCTTGGGGTCCACGCCGCCGCCTTTCGGCAGCTTCAGGCTCATCCCCTGCTCCAACAGCGGCGTCGTAATCACGAAAATGATGAGCAAGACAAATGCCAGATCGAGCAAAGGCGTGATGTTGATGTCACTCAATGTCACCAGCGAATTGCGTTGGGAGAAGCGGCGCATTGCAGGCTAGCTGTGAGTCCGCGGCTGGCGGCACGGCCCACCGAACGAGGCTGGCGGGCGAGCGCGGCCAGGTTCAACCTGCCGTCCAAGGCCGCTGGCGGCATTATTGATCATCTTCGGCAAAGTATTCGGTTTCCATGTGCGACACCAGCTCCTGGGCGAAATTGTCCAGTTCCACCGTCTGCACCCGCAAGTTATGCACCAGCCAGTTGTAACCGAACATGGACGGGATGGCCACCAGCAAACCGGCCACGGTGGTGATCAGCGCCCCGGAAACACCCGGCGCCATCGTCGCCAAGTCGGCCTTTTGCGCCATCGCCACGTAACTGAAGGCGCTCATCACTCCCCAAACCGTGCCGAGCAAACCCAGGAACGGCGCGCCGCTCACCGCGATCGCCAGCAAAATCAAGCCCGACTCCAGCCGCAAGGACTGCTGGGCCACCGCCCGTTCGAGCGAGCGTTTCACGTGCTCCATCGCTTTGAGTGAGACGAACCGTTTGCGGCTTTCGCCCGAGGCCGTCCGCAGCCGCGCATCCAGTTCCCGCGAGCCTTCCTGATAAACCATAAACAGCGGGCAATCCGGCACCTGCACCCGGCGGTCATAGACTTCCAGCACGTGTTTCTGCGTCCGGAACTCGGCGTCGAACAATCCATTCAACCGATTGGCGCGCCGCATCTGCATTGCTTTCGACGCCATCACCGACCAGGCGAAAATGGAAAAGATCACCAAAACAACAATGATCGCCTTGCCTTCTATCGTGGCCTTGTCCCAGACGAAGAGCAAATCAGACTTGGCAAAGAAATAAATCGGCGCGTGCATTAGAGAACTACCCGACCCAACCGAACCGGTCGCGAGATGGTTTAACCTCCGCCGCCCGATTGGTCAAAGCTTTTGGCGCGATTCCGAAAAGTTTTTTTGCCACGCCTCGAACATCCTTCACCCAAACTGTTCCCGCGCCCCGTGCGCCGGACGACGGCCGTGCGGCTTTCTCCCTTGCCCCCAGACCCGCTCCTCTGCCAATAGCTGGCTGTGGAAATCATCGCGCACCGCGGCGCTTCGCATGACGCGCCGGAGAACACCCTGGCGGCGGTCAACCTTGCCTGGCAGCAAAACGCCGACGCCGTCGAAATCGACGTCCATCTCTCCAGGGATGGGCAGATCGTCGTGATCCATGATGAGAGCACGCGCAAGACGGCCGGCTTGAACAAGAACGTCAGCGAGCAGACCCTGGCCGAACTTCGCCGCCTGGATGTCGGCCGTTGGAAAGGCCGCCAATGGGCGGGCGAAAAAATCCCGGCGCTGGCGGACGTTCTCGGCGTCCTCCCCGCCGGCAAGCGCTTGTTCATCGAAGTCAAATGCGGCGACGCCTTCATTCCGGCTTTCGCCGACGAACTCGCCGGGTCCCGCGCGAAACCCGAGCAGATCGTCCTGATCGGTTTCTCGCTGCCGACGATGACGCTCGCCAAGCGGGCGTTTCCGAGGTCGGAAGTCTGTTGGGTCGCGGAGTTCAAACGGACGTGGCCGCCCGGACGATGGCGCCCCACCGCAGATGAACTCATTGAGCCAGCCCGCGAGGCTGGACTCGACGGACTTGATCTGGGCGCGCAAGGCCCGCTGGACGCCGGTCTGGTTCGGCAAGTGAAAGCCGCCGGCTTGCGGTTGTACGTTTGGACGGTCGATTCGCCGGCCCAGGCGCGGAGGCTCGCCCGCGCCGGCGTGGATGGCATCACCACCAATCGGCCGGCATGGCTGCGCCAAAAGCTGGGCCTGGATTGAGGCCGGACAATCCCGAATGCATCTTAAATCCATGATGAAAATCCTCAATCTCGAGAAGCTGGACGTCGTCAACCGGACGCGGAGCAAGCCCGCATTGCCGCACCGGCACGGAAAGTTCAGACCGGAGTTCATCGAGCGAGGTTTACCTGAAGCCACGATTATGGGATAAAGAGAATGTGCCGACTGGCCAACCATGCCTTGAAGCCTTCGCCCGCTGTGTTGGCGCGATTCAGGCGCACAAACTGATACGTCGCGAGAGCCGCCAAGACAAGGAGTTTCATTTCCAGAATTGGTTCAAGGCGCGGCTTCGCGAGACCGGTTTGAATTTTGAAGTCGGCGGCCGAAATACCTATCCAGACTTTCGCTTAGTCGCTTCGACGGAGGGCTTCGAAGTGAAGGGGCTCGCCTATCCGGGACGCGAGGCGAACTACGACTGCAACAGCCAGGTTCCATCCGGCAGCCACAACGGTCGAACCATCTTCTACATATTTGGTCGGTACCCCGCTGAGCCGGACGGGGACTCTTACCCGGTGCTCGACCTTGTGGTTTGTCATGGTGATTTCCTCAATGCCGACCACGATTACGTTCACCAGAACAAAAGCGTTAAAGGCTTCGGCAGCTACGGCGACATCATGATTCGCGACCGGAAGATGTACGTCGCCCCGACGCCGTTCGGGCTGACGACCGGCACGGCGCACCACTGCACCCTGATTCTTCCCTCTGACTTTCGTGTGGACTCCCGGTTTCGGACGGTCGGAAATCTTGTGCGGCGCGAAGCACAGAAGCTAATTGTGGGCTACACGTTCGACTTGCGGACGAACACACTGAAGCCCGAGGCGGTGGGTAATCCGGCAGCCGGCAAGGAACACAATTTTGTCGCCTATTGTCTCAAGCATTCAGCCTCCGAGGGAGTCGCGATGCGGCCGCCGCGGGAAGTCATCATGGGGGTCGCGCAAGCGGCGGAGGGCGATGAGTAATCGGCTGCAATCGGAATGGCCGGCTCGTGAACGCCGGCTCATTGAGTCGGACGCTTTCGCTTTCGAGTTCGTTTCCGAGCTGGCGGAGATGGAAAGCTGGCGGAAGGAAGTTTATCGGCCCATTTATCACGTACACAAGTGGTGGGCCAAGCGACTCGGGTCAATCTTCCGCGCCATTCTGCTCGGCTCGGCATTGCCAGAGTCCGAAGGTCTGGCGGACGCATTCTATCGCAGGCATGACTTCAGCAAGCTCACCGCTTTCGACCCTTTCATGGGCAGCGGCACGACGATTGGCGAAGCTCACAAGCTTGGGTTCACCGCGCTCGGTCGCGACATCAATCCTGTAGCCTGCGAGGCGGTGCGTGTCGCGCTTGGCCCACTCGACCGCGATGCGCTAATGGCCGCTTTCGGACAATTGTCCTCCGGGGTGGGGGAGCAAATCCGCAAGCTTTATGAAACGACTGACGCCAACGACCACGCCTGCGACGCGCTCTACTACTTTTGGGTCAAGACGCTGCCGTGCCCTTCGTGCTCGGCATCGGTTGACCTGTTCTCCTCCTACATTTTCGCCCGCAACGCGTATCCTGACCGTAAGCCGGAAATTCGAGTTTACTGCCCACACTGCGCTGGAATCTTCTCGGCGAATGTCAACGACGACCGAGTGACGTGTTCGCACTGCCAGGTCACGTTCGATCCTCATGGCGCGCCGGCCACCAGGGCCTCGGCGACTTGCACGGGTTGCGGGCACTCGTTTGCGATCGCGAAGGTCGCCAAGGCTGCCGGACGCCCACCATCACACCGGTTGTTCGCCAAACTGGTGCTTACGACTTCTGAAGACAAGCAATACCTCCCTGTGTCAAGTGCCGACGTGGAGGCTTACCAGCGGTGTTCCGGACAGTTGGCGGGGAGCACGCTCACACTGCCCACGCTGGAATTGGAGGATGGCCACAACACGCGCCAAGCCATCAATTACGCGTACGGTTCGTGGCGCCAGTTTTTCAACGACCGGCAACTCCTGGCCTTGGGCTGGCTGCGCAAGGCGATCCTCGAAGTTCGTGACGAGGCTGCGCGTGACGCGATGCTGATCGTGTTCTCCGGCGCATTGGAGTTTAACAATCTGTTTGCCTCTTACAAAGGTGAAGGCACAGGCGCAATCCGCCACATGTTCGCTCATCACATCCTCAAACCGGAACGCGTTCCGATTGAGGGCAACGTGTGGGGAACCTCGAAGAGCTCGGGAGCCTTCTCGACGTTGTTCAAGTCGCGGCTACTACGCGCCATCGAATATCGCGCTGCTCCTTTTGAAGTCGGTCTTGAGCGCAACAAAGCGGGCAAGACCGGAAGGCGTGTTTATGGTTGCAGCGATGCCATCGGCAGTCGCGCGGCGACTGAATGGCCGCCGCGCGAAACCGGACAGCGCGCGATTCATCTCTCGTGTGGCAGCTCGGTTGCCACCGGCCTGGCGGATGCGAGCGTTGACTTGGTCGTTACCGACCCTCCGTTCTTCGACAACGTCCACTACTCGGAGCTGGCTGACTTTTTCTTTGCCTGGCAGCAACTCGGTCCAACGCCGTTCGCCAAAGTGCGCTCATCGACTCGCCACACCGAAGAAGTCCAAGATGTCAGCGCGGAACAATTCGCCGCGAAACTCCGTGCCGTGTTTGAGGAGTGTCGGCGGGTTTTGAAAGACGACGGACTGCTGGTCTTCAGCTACCACCACTCGCGGGCCGACGGCTGGCTTTCGCTTGCCGATGCCGTCGTCGGCGCCGGCTTTTCGATTACGAACTGTCATCCGGTCAAAGCCGAGATGTCTGTCGCTGCTCCAAAATCGCAGGCCAAAGAGCCAATCCAGCTAGATGTCATTCTCATTTGCCGAAAGCAGGCAACGGATTTGAGGCCGAAGCAGGTGGCAGCCGAAGCCTTGCGTCTTGCCACCGAACGAGCCAAGGCAAAAGCTGCACGGCTGCAAGCCATTGGCTTGAAGCTTTCGGCAAATGACAGGCGCGTCTTGCTCATCGGCCAATGGCTCGTTGAAGCCTGTTCCGGTCGTTCGGCTGGCGAACTTGCCGCGAGCTTGGGTAGTTCCCTGGCGGATTTGGATTTGGCTGCGCTGCGTTTGTGCGGCAAACAGGCAGCGTCAATTAGTTCAGCAAATCCGATTGAGCCGCAGATGGTGCTCTTGGAGCGGCCGTTGAAAGATGCGCCCCACGGCGCCTGATCCCATTTTCCAGCTTTACACCCGCCGCCAGCGATAGAAATCTTGCGATGGTGATAAAGAGATCCCTCGGGCTTGTCCTTGCGCTGGCGCTGTGTGGCACGATGCTCGCCTCGCGCGCCGATCAGACCGCTTCGCTCGCAAACCCCAAAGCCCCCGCCTCGACTTCCCCGGCCACACCCGGCGTCGAGCTGGCGCAGTCTCTGTCCACCATCACCGGTGTGGCGATCTCGCCATTGTTGGGCGTCACCGCGGTGGGCGTGTGGAAATATTTTTCGACACCGAAGGAGAGACGATCCCAGTTGCCCTGGTTCGCCCGGCCTCTTTTCTGGGTGCCCGCGTTGTCGCTGCTGGCGGCCTGTTTTTTGAAGGACTCGCTCGGAACGGCGCTGCCAGCCGCGCTTAAAAAGCCGTTCGACCTGATCGAGTTGTTCGAAAACAAGCTCAGCGCCCTGGTCGCCGCCGCCGCTTTTGTGCCGCTCGTGGTTTCCGTCTTCCGTGCCAATTCGGGAGGCGACGGCGCCATGGTCGGTTGGACCGGACTGGCGATGATCGACCTCTCTCCGCTCTACAACGTTATCGCGGTCGGCATCGCGATCTTCGCGTTTTTCATCGTCTGGATGGCCGCGCACGCGATCAATATTCTGATCGTGCTCAGTCCGTTCACCACCTTGGACGCGGCCCTCAAGTCCATGCGCTTGCTTGTGCTCTCGACGGTGCCAGTGACTTCCTTTCTGAATCCCTACTTTGGGGCGGGCTGGGCGCTGCTGGTGATCGTCATCGCCTGGTTTTTGGCCGGCTGGTCGTTTCGGCTGACCGTGTTCGGCACCGTGTTCGCCTTGGACTTTCTGACCCTGCGCCGCAAGCGTTTTACGCCCGACAAAACCGCCAACTGGATGTTCCTCGCGCGCGCCATCGAGCGCGTGCCGGTCCGCACTTGCGGCCACGTTTCCCGCGACGAACAGGGCCGGTTCGTCCTGCGTTACCGCCCCTGGCTGGTCCTGCCTGCCCGGACGCTCACTCTCCCCGCGGGCCAGTACGCGATCGGCCGCGACTGGTTCTATCCCGAACTGCTCCTCATCGATGGCAAGACCAAGAAAACAATCTGCACCTTCTCGCCGCGCTATCACACGCATGAGGAGGCGCTGAGCCAAATCTATGGGCTGGGGGAAATTCACGACGTTGGTCTAAGGGCGGCGTGGCGCTGGTTAAAGGAATTTTTCGGCTTCGGAACCAAAGCGAAACCGGCCGCGGCCTGATCCCGCGCGTCGCCCGACCGAGCCTGACCGGGAATCCCCTTCATTCGACCTTGGTTGGCTTGGCGGGCACGGCCGGTTGCAAATGGGCTTGGAGATCGGCCACGAACGCATCCACGTCCGCCTCGGTAGTGTCCCAGGCGCACATCAAACGGCAGCCCCCTTGGCCGATGAACGTGTAAAACCTCCAGCCGCGCTCGCGCAGTCCGGCAATCACCGGCTGCGGCAGTTCGGCGAAGACCGCGTTGGCCTGGCGCGGAAAAAGGATTTTCACCGCCGGCAACGGCCGCAGCTTCGACTCCAGATAAGCGGCCATCCGATTGGCGTGCGCCGCGTGACGCAGCCAGGCGCCCGCCTGCAACATGCCGACCCACGGCGCGGAAACAAAACGCATCTTGCTCGCCAATTGGCCCGCCTGCTTGCAGCGATAATCGAACTCGCGGGCCAGTTCCAGGTTGAAGAAGACCACCGCGTCGCCCACGAGCGTCCCGTTTTTCGTCCCGCCGAAGCAGAGCACGTCCACGCCCGCCTGCCAGGTGATCTCCTTGGGCGCCACCCCCATCGACGCCACCGCGTTGGCGAACCGCGCGCCATCCATCTGGAGCTTCAACCCGTGCTGCTTGGCCTTCGACCAGATCGCCTTGATTTCCTCGACGGAGTACACCGTGCCCAGCTCCGTGGCCTGCGTGAGGCTGACCGCGCGTGGCTTCGGATAATGGATGTCCGTGCGGCGTTTGACCATCCGCTCGATGCCGGCCGGATCGATCTTTCCGTTCGCGCCGGACAGCAACAGCACTTTCGTGCCATTGGAAAAAAACTCCGGCGCGCCGCATTCGTCCGCTTCCACGTGCGCGGTTTCGTGGCACAAAATGCTGTGATAAGATTGGCACATGGACGCCAGCGACAGCGAATTGGCCGCCGTCCCGTTGAACACAAAGAACACCTCGCAGTTCGTCTCGAACAGGTCGCGGATCAGGTTGGCGGCCTTGGCGGTCCAGGCGTCATCGCCGTAACCGACGGCGTGGCCCTGGTTGGCCTCGCTCAGCGCGGCCCAGGCCTCCGGACAGATGCCGGCGTAATTGTCACTGGCAAAGTGGCGGAGCGGTTCAACCGGTTGGTTCATGAGTCGGAGATCGGGGCGAGCCGATCGCTGATGAGGTGGTCGGAGCGTTGCGAATGGCCGCAAAACATGCCGGCGGCTGGCAAATCCAACCAGCTTGCAGTTCGTTTCATCTGGGCCATCGTTCAGCGAACACCTTACCGGATTCGTTAACCAATTCCAGCGAATTGCTCGACCGCGGTCGGTTCCTTCAGGGCTGCATCAAGCTCCTCGATTTCCCTCTCCTCCATCGGATGGAGGAGAGGGAGGGCCGGGGAGAGGAGGTGCGTTTCTATTGGTTTCCCCTCTCCTCGGTCCTCTCCCCACTCGTTCCTCGCGGGGAGAGGATGGCGAGCTTGATGCAGCCCTCGGTTCCCTCGACCCGCCAGGCCTCACCAGCTTTCGATGCAATGAAACCCCTTTTTGGAGTCCGCGGCCGGGTCAGTCCACGGATTTTACGGTCTGCCTCCAAACCCGTCTTGCTCCCAAAGGCTGCAGCGCGGGAAATCATGCGTCGCCCCGCAACATTTTTTCCCATTACGCGAACATAAGCGAATTTAAGCGAATTTAAGCGAAGATTTCCCTCTAATCCCGATTCGCGCTCACCCTCGTCATAAATGAAACAAGTGTTACAATCGCTCAAATCTTTGGCTTGCCCGCGCATTGTAGGCCGGGTCCCCTGACCCGGCGTCGTGTTACAATCGCTCAAGCCTTTGACTTTCCCATTCATCCAGTCACAACTTCCTCGTATCCAACGAGCTCGACCCAAATCGAGGCTCGTCCGTGCCAGTTTTGATCCAACGGCCCGCGCCTTGATCCGGGCTGGTCCATTTTTTTTGGTCGGATTTGGTTGGATTTGGTTGGATATGGTCGGATTTGATGCGATCCCTCGGATCCGATTTGATTCGTTTTTCATCATTTCGCCCATTTCGCACTCCCTGGTGGCCGTGCGCAGCGCTCGCATTTGCATGGTTTCCATTGCGCCACGATGGATAACATAACCCGTTGGGAATGTCAACCAATTTCGTGAGGGACGACTGGCGGAACCGCCTAAGCCCCTCCGGCCCAGCCTTTAACGAATGAAACGAAGCAATTGCGACCCATGATTTTGTGCGTTCGGACAACACCCCCAATGAGCCGCAAAACCCAGCGCCTTGGCAGCCCGTTGAAAAACGCCGCTTCCCGTGGCAGCCGAGGTAACGAGGCTCACATTTCCTCGGAAAAAGCAGCGCTCAGAGAGCCTCCTCACGTCGGCTGCTACTTTCTAAACAGGCTGTTAGTTAAGGACTCGTTCTCCCAACCAATTGCTGGCGAGCGTGTTACAAATCAGCGCACGACAAGCTCAAAAACTCGCAAACTGAGAGGCCCCGTTGGGCTTCTCGGGAATCGCCACGCTCTTGAGTAGCGTGTCCTCAAAGATTTACGCCTTAGCTAACTCCGATTCCCGTCAGGAGCGGCATCGAGCCGGTTTGAAAACTCCGAGGGGTCCTGCGGCGAGCGATTTTGGCACGGCCAAGGCGCAGTGGCCGCGCGCACCGTCCCCGGTCAAATTTCTCACAGTGAGAAATTTGATAACTCGTTCGCCCAGAAGGAGTTATGACTGTGTCTCAGCTAACTCTTTACAATGCCCCCATCCCCCTCCCTGACCGCCCCCAGCTCCGTCAGGAGCGCCATCCTTGTAGCAACCAAAACCAACGAAGCTCAAGCCCCGTAGTGGGCGGTCTGTTCAAAAAGTAGCAGCCGACGTGAGGAGGCTCTCATATCGCTTCTGTTTCCGAGGAAATTTGAGCCTCGTTACCTCGGCTGCTACGGGGAGTGGCGT
>WNGG01000879.1_pt1 | contig 41242 bp, 51 predicted proteins | sample 5400661 | NCBI WGS metagenome assembly WNGG01 (sample SAMN13153372, study PRJNA577476) | soil metagenome | isolation source: 100 cm soil or saprolite under Garry oak tree replicate 1 | place: USA:California | collected 2016-06-15 | reverse complement strand
AATCGGGAAGGCGGGCCGCCGGTTATAGCCTTGGAGGCGATGGAGGGAGCGATGTCTGACACCGGCATCGCGGCGCGATTCCATACGCCGATCTTGTCTGACAAAAGCCCAACGTCGGGGTCCCACAAAAACGCTTAAGACGGGTCCGGGCCTTTGACCCGCCGGATGCACTCTACCGACTGGTCTCGACTCCTCACGGAACGCCAGCGTGAGGTCCTGTCGATCGTCGTCGAGAACAAGGTGTACCGCAACCGGGACTCGAAGATCTCGGAGCTGGCCGACCAGATGGGAATCGCGCCCGCGGCCGTCGCGAAGCACCTGCTCGAGATCGAGAAGGAGGCCCTCCTCCAGGTCGTCGTGACCCCGTCGGAACAGGGGAAGCGGCTGTACGAACGGATGGAGCTCGAGCCGCGCCCGGAGAAGCGCCCGATCTCGGAGGTCCTCGACCGACAGAAGATCGCGATCCTCCACTTCCTGCGCGACCACCCCGACGCAAGCGCGAACGAGATCGTGGAGGAGATGGGCCTCTCAGAATACACGACCGTGAACAGCCTCCGGGTCCTGGCGGCGGTCCAGCTCGTGACGAAGCAGCGGGGACCAGCCCTTCGCCGCGGCGTCCCGCCGTACGTGTATCGGGCGACCGCCCACGGGGAAGACCTCGCAGGGCGATTCCCCGCCGAAGCCACGGCGTNNNNGTCGTCGTCGGGGCGGGCCCCTCCGGAGGCATGGCCGCGCGGCAGCTCGCCGCGGCGGGCTTCCGGACGGCGATCCTCGACAAGAAGAAGGTCGTCGGGGAGCCGGTCCAGTGTGCGGAGGGCGTGAGCGAGTTCGGCCTCGAGTCGAACGGCCTCCGTCCCCGCGAAGAGTGGATCGCGCAGCGGGTGTCGGGTGCGAAGTGTGTCGCCCCGAACGGGAACTGGTTCTACATCACGCGGCTCCCCGGGTACGCGATCGACCGACCGGCCTTCGACCGCTGGATCGTGGAGGGCGCCGTGGACGACGGCGCAGACCTGCGGACGTCGGCACGGGTGACCGGGATCTCCCGGCACGACGGCGGCTGGCGGATCGAGGCGAACGGTGAATCCGTGGACGCGCGGATCGTCATCGGTGCGGACGGGCCCGCGAGCCTCATCGCCCGCCAAGCGGGCCTTGTACGGAGGCTCGAGAAGATCGTCGCCTACGAATATCGATTCCGCCGCGAGGACGTGCCGATCCTCGATCCAGATTTCTTCCTCTTGTTCGTGAGTCAGGCGTACGAAGGTGGCTACGCCTGGATCTTCCCGAAGGGCGAAGACGTGAACGTCGGAGCGGGAGGCCCGATCGACGGACACGCTGCGACGGTGGCCTTCTGCCGGAAGTACGGGATCGACATCGCCCGCCGAACGCAGACGATCGCCGGCTCGATCCCGTACCGGTACGATCTGTCCGCCCTGGCGTCGCCCGGCCTCGCGATCGTCGGAGATGCGGGCGGCATCACGAATCCGATGAACGGCGCGGGGATCCATCCGGGACTGTTCAGCGGGCGCATCGCGGGCGAATGCGCCGTGGCGGCCTTGGGGAACGAGGACCCGAACGCGATGATGGCGTACGATCGGATCCTGAGGGCATCCCCGTTCCTCGACCCCTTGCTTTCGTGGATGATCGATCGCGTTCGGACTTGGAGCGATCGCCTGATGGACTCCGTGACCGAGGAATTGCAGGGGCTCGACTGGCGGGCGGTGGATACGAGGCTGTCCCTTCGCGTGGCCCTTAGGAAGCCCTGGCTCGCCCTCCATGCGCGGGACTTTCTCCGCATGATCCGCACCTTAGAGCTGTGCGATCGATACGGATGGTAGGACCGCAGATTCGAGCGAAGCCTAGATAGCGGCCTGCGCGTTGCTTCGTTCGATGCCGGCGGTGGTTGGGCTCCGCGCGATCCGCTCGGGCAGTCGACTGGAACGAATCCTGGCCTCGGGCGCGTTCGCGGTAACGGCGGAAATCGCGCCGCCAGCGTCGGCCGATGGGGCCGAGATCCGGGAGAACGCATCCCGGTATCGAGGGGCGGTCGACGCGTGCAATGTGACCGACTGCACGCGGGCCCGCGTGCACATCTCTGCCCTCGCGGCCGCGGCGATCGCGATTCAAGAAGGCGTCGAGCCGGTCATGCAAATGGTCCTGCGGGATCGGAATCGGATCGCGCTCCAGGCGGACCTCCTCGGGGCCGCCGCGCTCGGCGTCCGGAACGTGCTTTGCCTTTGGGGCGACCCTCCGTCGGCGGGGAACGAGCGGGACGCGAAGGGGGTGTTCGACATGAAAACGGAAGACATGATCGAGATGTTCCGGAACCTTCGAGATTCCGGGACGCTCCGAGGCGGTGACAAGGTCAAGACTCCACCGAAGGTGTTCATCGGTGCCGCCGCCGATCCGTTCCGCGGTTCCAAGGAAGAATCGTTCGGCAAACTCCGAGCGAAGGTCCTGGCCGGCGCGGACTTCGTCCAGACCCAGGGAGTCTACGACGTCGACGCGTTCGAGGAATGGATGCGCCTCGTCCGAAAGGAGTGGCTCCACGAGAAAGTGTACATCCTCGCGGGCGTCATTCCTTTGAAATCCGCGAAGATGGCCCGGTTCATGGTCGAAAAACTCGGAGCCGTGGTCCCGAAGCACATCATGGATCGCATGGAGAACGCGCCAAACCCGAAGGCGGAAGGCGTGAGCATCGCCGTCCGGACGATCAAGGCCCTGAAGAAGGTCGATGGGGTCCGCGGCGTCCATCTGATGCCCGTGGGCTGGGACGGCGTCGTGCCGAAGTTGGTGAAAGACGCGGGACTCGCGCCCCGTCCCGAGGCCGCGGAGTGAGAGCCGCGAGTTCGCGAAATCCGTTCACCGGGTGTCCCAACCTTTAATTGTCTTTTCCCTATGGGGACTCGGTAATAGGGATGGTTTCTCCCCCGCGGGCGCTCCTCAGCGTATCGGACAAGGAGGGCCTGGTCGAGTTCGCCCGCGGTCTGCGGGACCTCGGCTTTGAGCTGATCGGCACGGACGGAACCGCGAAGATTCTGAAGGACGCGGGACTCCCCGTGACGACCGTCGCGGACTACACGGGCTTGCGCGAAGGACTCGGTGGTCGCGTGAAGACGCTGCATCCCCGCATCTTCGCGGGAATTCTCGCGCCGACGGGCGACGAGAAGGACCTTAGGGACCTGGGCGCGGTCGCGATCGATCTCGTCATCGTGAACCTGTATCCGTTCGAAGCGACCGTGGCCAAGCCCGACGTCACCGTCGAAGAAGCCGTTGAGAACATCGACATCGGTGGGGTCTCCCTGATCCGGGCGGCGGCGAAAAACGCCTCCCGGGTCGCCGTCGTCGTGCGTCCGACCCGCTACCGCGACGTGCTCCAAGCTTGGCGCGACCACAAGGCGATCCCAGCGAAGCTGCGGCAGGAACTGGCCCTCGAAGCGTTCGAGTACACGTCCCGCTACGATGCGGCGATCTTCAACTACCTCGCCTCCCGGGACGGTAGGCCGCTCCCACCGTCGCTCCGCCTCGCGTACGACAAGATCGCCGACCTCCGGTATGGCGAGAATCCGTACCAACAGGCCGCCCTCTACCGGGAGCCGTACCGGTTCGCCGCGACGGCGACCGCGGAGCGACTGCAGGGCCGGGAACTCTCGTACAACAATCTGATCGACCTCGACGCCGCCCTCCGGGTGGCGACGGAATTCGAGCGCCCGGCCGCCGTCGTGATCAAGCACACGAACCCCTCCGGCGCCGCGATCGGCCCGACACTCGCGGACGCGTACGGGGCCGCGCACGCCGCGGATCCGATCTCCGCCTACGGAGGGGTCGTCGGCGTGAACCGCACGATCGACCTGGCGACGGCGAAGGCGATGAAGGGGGACGTCCTCGACGCGGTCATCGCCCCCGGGTACGAGCCGCAGGCGCTCGAGATCTTGAAGGGCAAGAAGAAGGGGGCCTTCCAGATCCTGCGGACCCGAGGGCCGTTTCGGAATGATCATGGGGTCGACATGACCCGCGTGCTCGGCGGCGTGCTCCTCCAGACGACCGGATTCCCCGAACCCCGGCCGGAATCGTTCAAGGTCGTGACCAAGGCCTCGCCGACCGCAGACCAGATGCGGGACATCCTCTTCGGTATTACCGTGAGTCGCTACGTGAAGTCGAACTCAATCGTCCTCGTGCACGGGGAACGGACCGTCGGCATCGGCGCAGGCCAGATGAGCCGGGTCGACGCGTGCATGCTCGCCTGCTACAAGGCGAAAGGCGCCGCCCGCGGGAGCGTGGCAGTGAGCGACGCCTACTTCCCGTTCCGGGACGGCCTCGATGAGTTGGCGAAGGGCGGCGTCGCTGCGATCGCGCAACCGGGCGGTTCGATCCGCGATGCGGAAGTGATTGCCGCCGCCGACGGGTTCGGAATCGCCATGGTCTTCACGGGGACGCGACTGTTCAAGCACTGAGGGGATCCGATGGCGCGTCTTCGGGTCGGGGTGCTCGCGTCCGGGAGGGGCACGGACTTCCAGAGTCTCTTGGACGCGCGCGACCGCGGGGATCTCGCCGCGGACGTCGTCGTCCTCGTCTGCAACGTGCCCGGAGCGCCGGTCCTCGCGCGGGCGAAGAAGGCGGACGTCCCCGCTGTCGTGATCGACCACCGGCCCTTCGGGAAGGACCGGGCCGCCTTCGAGCGGGACGTCGTGAAAGTCCTGAAAGAGAAACGGACAGACCTCGTCGTCTTCGCGGGGTTCATGCGGCTCGTCACGACCTACTTCGTCGGCCAATTCCCGATGCGGATCATGAACATCCATCCCTCCCTGCTTCCCGCTTTCCCCGGGGCCCATGCCCAGCGGGATGCCCTCGCGGCCGGCGTCAAGGTCACCGGATGCACGATCCATTTCACGGACGCCTCCGTGGACGGGGGACCGATCATCCTCCAGAAAGCCGTCCCGATTCACGAGGACGATACGGAGGAGACCCTCGCCGCGCGCATCCTGGAGCAAGAACACATCTTCCTTCCCCTCGCGGTCCGCCTCTTCGCGGAAGGCCGTCTCACGGTCGAGGGCCCCCGGGTGAAAATCGACACAAAGGGCCTTTCCCTTCCACCGGTGGCCTAGCCCGGATCCGACATCCCAAACCAAAATAAAGGGCCGTCCAGGAATCCTGAACGGCCTCGTTGTGGAGGGATGCTTGTCTAAGCAACTCCCACAATAACTCAAATCTATAAAACGTTTTTCGAATCCCGCTCAAATCTGAGACCGGCTTTTCGAATTCGGGGCCTCCGGACCCCCCAACAATAGGTGAGGCCGCCCGCCCTTCGAGAGAACCGGGGAACGGCCTCTTCATGGAGGGACGCTTGTGAGCCTTCCACCGACGTGAAGTATATCAAGCTTTCAGAGAGTTTGTTCGGACCGGGTATCGAGCCGGGTCGTCGGGCCCTCTGCCGGACGTGTTCCGACCGGTCGGATGAGGATCGATTTTGCCCGCGATTCCGCAAGTCTTATGGCGAGCGCGACCCTTCGACGCGACGGCGGATGACATGAAAGGCGTGGGGAAGTTCGGAGAGGTCATGGCAGGGGAGAAAGGTAAGGTGAGCTACGATGACGTCGCCGCCCGCCTCCAGAAGATCATCCACTCCGGCAGTCAGCGCAAGGCGATCACGGACTTCGTCTGCAGGGAACTCCGGAAGGTGCCTCACTACACCTGGGTCGGAATCTATGTCGTCGAAGGTCCCGAACTCGTCCTCGCGTCGTGGTCCGGACCCAGCGCCACGCAACACACCCGGATCCCAATCGGGGAGGGAATCTGCGGGGCCGCGGTCTCGGAGAAGGCCACCGTGATCGTCCCGGACGTGAACAACGACCCGCGGTACTTGCAGTGTTTCATCAACACCCGCGCCGAGATCGTGGTTCCGATTCTCCGGGACGGTGCGCCCATCGCGGAAATTGACATCGACTCGGATCAGTTGAACGCCTTTGGGCCGACGGACAAGGAATTCCTCGAATGGGTCGCGGACGACCTCCGCAGCATCCTGTGACGGTCGGGCGTGGAAGTATGGTCCGACCCTTCGTCGCTAGAGCCGGAACTCGCCCCAGACCCGAATGAATGTATCGACCTGGTCCGAGGACGCGAGCTCGTACGTCGCCATGAGGCGGGCGACGGATTTCGGATTCAGGATGCGATAGCTTCGATCCTTCGACTCCGCGCGGTCGATGATCCCCGCGGCCTGCATCTTCTTGAGGTGATGGGAGAGGGTGGACGGGGAGACCGGCACCTGTTCCAACATCATCTTGTGCGTGGCGTCCTCCCGCTCCATGAGGAAGTTCATCACGCGGAGGGGCACGGGTTGACGCAGGAACCCGAGGATCTGCCGGTCCGCCTCGGTCAGCGCGGGACGCGGGTCGGCGAGGCCGGGCGTGGATCGCGGATAGAACCGTTTGTACTCTCCGTCCATCGAGGACGTGATCAGGTCATGCCTCTCCAGGAACCGCAGGTGGTAGTCCGCGAGGGTGATGGACAGGTTCAGAGCGCGAGCCAGCTCACGAAGATGAAAACCGGGGTTGCGGCGGACAAAATCGTAGAGGTCCTTTCGAGTCTGGACCGCCAGGATGTCCTCGTCCTTGGACGCCATGCACCGCTCAACGCCGCAGCGTGAACCCGTAGAAGAGGGCGAGGATCACCAGGTCGAGGGCACCGGACAGGACGAACGTCTGCCGGAGGTCGATCGTCGGCGAAAAGAGGAAAATCGTCAGGACAAGGCCCTTCACGAAGAAGACGCCGAAGGCCGCCGCGAGGAACACGAGGTGTCCATCCCGGGTCCGCCGGAATGCGATCACGGCGATGAGGGTCAGGGCGAGCGCGAAGACGGAGACGGCTGCAAGCAAGACGTTCTCAATAGCCACCACGGGGACCGCCGCGGACCGTAAGGGAGAACGCTGTTAAGGCTTGCGGCTCCGCCGGCGATTCGCGAGGACGATCGTCATTGCGACAAAGGCCGTCGCGCCGGCAAAGGTCGCCACGTACAAGACGAAATCGCCCTGGGGTCCGGGACCCGGCGCCGACCGCCGGATTTCGTAGACCGTGCTGCGAACCCCGAGCGTCGCGTGTTGCAGGACCGGGGTGCTCGGCGCGGGAGAACCAAACGCGTACGTGAGGGTGAGATCGTATGGACTCGGTTGCGTGGGCGCGTTCATGAGCGAGACAGGAATCGGGCTCCCGTCCGCGAGGGCCGTGTTCGACCAGGAGAAGAACACGGTCGACGAGTGGCCTTGCCCGCTCGCCGTCACATTGATCTCTCGCTCGTCTGGGGCGAAGTGGTTCTCCTCGTCCCAACTGTGGTCCTCGAGGGTGACCCGTTCGCGGGTGTCCATCCGGAACACGAGTCCCAGGATCGCTCCCGGAGGCACGACCGCGGGATTGACGCCGATATCCAGACGGGCCTCCATCGGCGTGAGGACGATGTCATCGATCCGTTCGAACCGTTGCCCCACGGTCACGTTCAAGGTGACGTTCGTGTCACGGCTCGAAGCGAGGAACTGGAAGACACGACCCCCGTCGACCTCGGTCCGATTCGAAGCGACGACACGGACCTCACTGAAGGCGGCGGGGCCGAGGCCGATCGTTCGGACGATTTCCCCAGGGTCGATCCGACCGTTCGCGTTCCCGTCCTTCCAGGCGATCAGGTTCAGGACCTCGAGCTCGTAGGAGCTGGCGATCCCGCCCGTCTGACTGTACCAGACATCGAACGTCCCCGCATGGTAGGACAGATCGAACTGGTCCTCCTCGGGGGCGGTCCCCAGGTGGCTCGAGACGTTGAACTCGTCTCCCGCGGTGCTCACGGCGACGGTCCGCTGGGTCGCCGCTTCGAGGTCGTCCGGGACCCCGTCGCCATCCGAATCGGTGGTCCCGTCGGCGACGGCCAAGGAGGAAGCCAGGACCATGGCCAGAGCGGCGGAGGAGGCGAACGCCATCGCGGCGGCGCGGGTGAAAACCATGGGACAACGTCCTCGGACTCGATGGGGGTCGGCAGGTATAAGGAAGTTATTTTACAGTTTTCGAAGCCTTCGACACGCGTCGATGGAGAGGACCCGGCACGCGGCTGTCGCTGGTCCTGTCCCGGCTCCCCCGCACCGTGCCGCATCATTCCTTGAGGACTTCTCCGAAGGCCATACGGCGGTGGACCTTCGTGATCCGGATCTTCACCTGATCCCCGACCTTCGTCCCTGGGACGAACACGACGAAGTTCTGGATCCGCGCGAGTCCATCGCCCTCGCGCCCGATATCCTCGATCTTGGCTTCGTAGACCTTCCCTTCTTCGACCGGCACGTTCGAAGGTCGGAAGCCCGGCCCCGAATACGACATTCCCCACTCCATGCGGCGACCCCCCCGTCGCCGGCCCGTTTCGCATCGCGGTGTGCGGTATATAACGATATAGGCGAGCGGTGCGCGCTCCCGCAGTTCGTCACGATTCTCGGAGCGCGTCCAGGTCTTTCTCGACGTCCGAGGGACGCGAAAACCGGAGGCTGAGGATCAGGAACACGATGCCGACGATGAGGACGATGAGCCCGATCGCGGTGACGAGCCGGTTCCAGGGTCCGAAGACGTCGAACGCGCGGAACTCTCCGACGCTGATCTGCATCACGTCGTGCAGCCAGGACCCCAGCGCGATGCCAGGCCCTCCGAGGAGGATGAGGAAAATCCCTGTGTAGAACAGGAACTTCTCTCGGAACCCGGTCTTGGGCCCCTCCGTGGAATCCTCGTCGCTGGACCGGTCGGTCTCGGCCACCTTCGCCGGGCCCGGCCCGTCGGTCGCGACCTCCTGGTCAAACAATTCTCCGCACTGCGGACATTCTGTCGCGTCGAGGGCCACGACCGCCTTGCAGGTCGGACACTCCGCGACGACGTCTTGCGATTGCGCCATGGCGGCAACCCGCTCCTGCGGTCTGAGGCTATAGTCGTTTCTTCCTCTCTATCCGATTTGATAGCATGCGCCTCGGCCTGCGGCGGCCCCGGCGGCCGGGCGGTTTGGACGTCCCTGGCTTCCCGGGATCAGACGGCCGCCTTCGGCTTGGCGAGCCAAGGCACGTGGATCTGACCGATGAGGTCGCGCCACTCGGCGGGCATCGGCCGGCCGGATTCGTCGCGGCGGTACCAATCCAAGATTTGGTCTACCTTGGCGTCGCGACCCGAGATCGTCACCAGGAGGGCGTTTCGGACGTTCGCGGCCGCCTCGGCCGCCGCCTGGTTCTCGAAGATCGCCGCGTACGGCGTCTGGGACATCCACCACAGCACCAGATAGTACGTCTTCCGGTACGAGATCCGTGGGCGTTTCGGTTTCATCGAGGGTTGGGGATCCTTTCGGCGGGGGTGGGTCCGTCGACAAAGGAACGACGAGGTGGAGTGATAAGGAATCTTTCCAACGGTTCTCAGCCTTGATACTTGGATGCGAGTCACTCTTCGAACCAGGCGCCGCACGAGCATCGGATCGCATCAGAGTCGACCTGCGTCCCACACCGCGGGCACGAATAGACGAGATGATCCCGAAGACTCGCGGCCCGGAACTCGACCCGGCACACGGGGCACCAGTCCTCGCCGGAAGGCACGCTGGAGCCGCACTCGGGGCATTGGAACGTCACCTCGGAGGCGGGGGCAAATCGGACGCCGCACGCGCAATCCTCCGACGCCTGCGACACGAAGCGACCGCAGGAAGGACACTGATACAGGAGAAGGGAGACCTCCTCGTCTTGGGGAGGCTCCCTGGGGGAATCGGCTAGATCGCGAACACGCTGGAGGTCCTCGACGATCTCCCGGAGGGACCGCGGTCGGAGTCCGGTGGACCCGACCTCCGCTCGGGCGAAAGAATCGGACTTCGGGATGCGCCCGGATCGGTACGCGCCTCCCGTGCCACCGGCGAAGGCGGAACCGCAGTGTTGGCAGCGGTCCAACTCGAACGAGGTGAGCTGTCGGCAGTTCCAGCAGAGGATGCGCGGCAAGGTCCCGAGCGACTTCATGATCTGGTCCACGTCGCGTCGCGGGTTCTTTGCGTCCTGAGACCGTTGCCGGAACATCGTCGACCCTTGCGCCATATGTCAGCGGCGAATCACGCTTTTCGGCCAAAACATCTTGGTCCAGACTTATGTGGTATGATAATCAGGACCGAGTTCGCCCCCATGTCCTCTGGAGCCCGCCTCGCGAATCATTTAAATCAGGCCCCTATCTTGGACCGGGCGGAATGAAGATCCTCGTGTGCGTCGCATGGCCGTACGCAGCGGGTCCGCGCCACCTGGGCCATGCGGTCTCGACGTTCATCCCCGCGGACATCGTCGCCCGCTACCACCGGATGAAGGGGGACGAGGTCCTCATGGTCGGGGGAAGCGACATGCACGGGACCCCGACGATGGTCCTCGCGGACCAAGAGGGCGTGACCCCGCGGGCCGTTGCGGAGCGCTACCACGCGATGCATGAGAAGAACATCGAACAACTCGGCGTCCGCTACGACCTGTACTGGAACACCGCGGATCCGCAACACGAGGCCTGGGTCCAGGAAATCTTCCTCTCCTTGCGGGACAAGGGCCATGTGTACGAGGCGACGATGGTCTCTCCCTTCTGCACGACGGACCAGAGGTTTCTCCCGGACCGCTACGTGGAGGGGACGTGTCCGCACTGCGGCTTCCCGCGGGCCCGGGGCGATCAGTGCGAGAACTGCGGCCGGATCCTCGACCCCTTCGAGTTGAACGATCCGAAATGCAAAATCCACGGGACCACGCCGATTCCGAAGGAGACGAGACATTTCTTTTTCCGCCTCAGCGCCTTCGAGAAACCCCTGTCGAAATGGGCGGCGAACGACAAGGAGCACTGGCGTCACCACGTGCTCACCTTCACGCGCAGCTGGCTTCGGGAGGGCTTGAAGGACCGACCGATCACGAGGGACCTGGATTGGGGCATCGAGGTCCCTGTCCCCGGATACGAATCGAAACGGATCTACGTCTGGTTCGAGGCCGTGATGGGGTATCTGACCGCGACGAAGGAATGGTACCGGCGCCGCAATCAACCGGAAGGATGGAAGGACTTCTGGTACGATCCGAAGACGCGGCATTACTACTTCATCGGGAAGGACAACATCGTGTTCCACACGATCATCTGGCCGGCGATCCTCCTCGGCTACGACAAGGGACTCGACCTTCCGTACGACGTGCCCGCCACGCAGTTCCTGAACTTCTCCGGCGAGAAGATGAGCGCCGGGCGAGGGAAAGGAGTCTGGCTCCCCGACCTCTTGGAGCGGTTCGACCCGGACCAGATCCGGTACTACGGCATCGCGACGATGCCCGAGACGAAGGACACGGACTTCGAATGGGAGGATTTCGAGCGACGGAACAACAGCGAGCTCCTCGCGGTCTACGGGAACTTCGTGCATCGCGCCCTCACCTTTGCGGACAAGAACTTCCACCACGAGATCCCGCCCGCCGCCTTCCTCGATGCGACCGACAAGGCGATGATTCGCGCCGTCGAGCAGCAGTGGAAGAAGGTCGGTCAGAATCTCGAGTTCGTGCACCTGAAGGACGCGATGAAGGAGGCGATCCATCTCGCCCGCCTCGGGAACCAGTACGTGGACCAGAAGGCGCCCTGGAATCTCCTCAAGACCGACCGCGCCGCGTGTGGGACCGCGATCCATGTCGCCCTTCGCGTGAGCCGCGCCCTCGCGATCGTCATGGCCCCGTTCCTGCCGTTCAGCTCCCCGCGGTTGTGGCACGCCCTCGGGTACGACTCCGACGTCCACGGGACTCGGTGGGAGGACGCCCTCGAAGATGTGCCGGCCGGGCAGAAGCTTCGCGTGGGCAAACCGCTCTTCTCGAAGATCGAACTGGGGGAACCAGCGGCCGATCCCGCCGAACGGTTCGACGTCCGCGCGGCCCGTATTGTCGACGTGAAAGAGCATCCGAACGCCGACAAGTTGTATATCCTGCAGGTGGACCTCGGTGATGAACGACGACAAATTGTCGCCGGCATCCGAAACGATTACGCGATCGACCAGCTGCGCGGGAGGAAGGTCGCCCTCCTCGCCAATCTCGAGTCCGCGAAACTCCGGGGGGTCGAGAGCCACGGGATGTTGCTCGCGGCTGAAGACCAAGCGACGGTCGGACTCCTGATGCCGCCCGAGGACGCCGCCATCGGCTCCCAGATCCTCGGAGTGAAGGGGGCTCCGACGTTGCCCTTCTCCGAGTTCCAGGAATTCAAGTTCCAAGTGGGCCCGGGCGGCACGATCGAGTTCCGAGGTCGCGACGGAGAGATGAAGCAGACCCTGGCGGTGAACGGCGCCCCGCTCCGCGTGGACAAGAACCTGAAGGAAGGCGCATGGGTCCACTGATCGACTAGTCGACCGGCGCCATGACTATTTTGGCCACCGCCGCCCGAGGAAGCGTTGGCTGAACCCGATGGCAAGTTCGCGTTCGATCGGTCGAAAATCCGGACCAACGCAATCCTGGCGGACTCCACTTCCTGTCGACCGATACTCTACAACGGGGCGATCCCCCTCCAAGATCGTGAAGTGACCCCAGATCATCGGCGTGATTCGATACGTGCGTCCTGCCCAGTCGAAGGTCGTGTTCCGCAACCGAAATTGAATCTGAAGAGATCCGACTGGGGATTCGATGAAGAGCCGGTCGCGCCAACCGTCGTAGCGGACTCGCCCCGCGTCTCCGCGTGGATCGACGACGTGGCTCCAGCCATGCCGACCGCGTGGTACCTCGTATTCCCTCGCGCCCACGAGAAGACGGTCCCGAAGAAGCCCCATCTGGAATTCGATCGTCACGCTCCCCGATTTGCGTCGGCCGATTAAGTCCTTGTCCGAAATCTCGATTTACAAGTCTTTAAACGAAGGCGGCTCGTTCCGCGGCCTCCGCCATGCACTTGGACCTGCACAACCACACGCACTACTCACCGGACTCGCAGGTCCCGCCCGCCCTTCTCGTGGCCCGCGCCAAGGAAGCGGGCCTGGCTGGCATAGCGATCAGCGACCACAACGCGGTCGGAGGCATCCCGGACGCAGAGGTGGCCGCGGGACCCGATTTCCTCGTGATTCCGGCCGTCGAGATTTCCACGAAATCCGGCCACGTCCTAGCCTACGGCGTCCGCGAAGTCGTCCCTCGGGACCTCGGCGTCCCAGAAACCTTGGAGCGAATCACCGCCCTCGGCGGCGTCGCCGTCGCGGCCCATCCGTACCGTTTTTGGTCAGGACTCGGAGAGGCCGCGACAGTGGGAGCACCTTTTGCCGGGTATGAGACCCTCAATGCCCGCACCCTCCGAGGGGGGAATGCCCGGGCCCAGGCTTTGGCCCGAGAACGCCGGGTCGGACAAACGGGCGGAAGCGACAGCCACTTCCTCGACGAGGTGGCCCGAGCGGTGACCGTGATCGATGCGGGCCTCCTTCGCGCGGACGACGTGATCCAGATCCTCGGCGAGGGCAGGACGTCCGCGCAAGGACAAAACCGCGGCGCTTCGGCCACGGTCCGGTATGTGACCAAGGCCGTCGGAGAATGGATCGTCCGCGGGATGCGGAGGATCTAGCCTTACAAGTGCTCCTCGATCCGAGGGATGTACTTCTCGACCGCTTGCTTCGCCTTCAACGGGTCGTTCCCCAGGCCGAGGCGCATCACGAGGAGCGCCTTCCGCCCTCCGTGGACGATCAGGTATTGGCTCGCCTTGGAACGGATGACGACGCTGTCGAGGACGTCCCTCGTCTCCGAGGTCACGGTCTCCGCGGAGCCGATCAGGACCGCGAACATGGAACCGAACGTGTCCACGTGGACCCCCTTCGGGAAGCCTCCCGCCAGGTAGGTCCCCGCGAGGGAGACGAGCATGGCCTCGTGCACTCCCTCGTTCTGCTCGACCTCCTTGAGGATCGATTCGAGCGCGGCCGCGTCCACCATGTACCGAAAGCCTCGGAAGGCCCGGATGGAGGCCTCGCGGGATTAAACCTTTCCGCCGTGAATCTCATGGGCGGCGCGTCAGAGCGCACGGAGGAGTTCGTGCATGGCGAGCGCCGCATCCACCGCGTCCGCGCCCTTTTCCACGCGGGCGAGCGCCTGCTCGTCCGTCATCCCCGGTCCCGTGATCCCCAAACCGACGGGCTTGCCCGCCCGCAATCCGACGTCGAGGAGGGCCCTCGGCACGACCGCCATGAGCGCCTCGTCGTGGAGGGTCTCCCCCTTGATCACCGCGCCGATGGCCACAGCCCCGTCGACGTCCGGGCGTTCGAGGAGCCGCTGGACCGCGAGGGGAATCTCGAACGTGCCGGGGACGCGGACCACGGACGTCACCTGGACGCCTCGCTCCTTCGCGCGCGCGAGGGCCTTCTCCACCATCCGGTCCGTCACCTCGCGATGGAACTCCGAGGCCACGATCGCGAGCCTCATCGGTCACCTACCTTCAGGGGGCCCGCATCCGAGAACCCTTCTCGCTGTCCCGTCCCGGCTCGCGCCCGCATCGCATCGGGCCGGAACAGGAGGTCGTACGCGTTCACCGCGTGCTCCCGGGTCCGTCGGTCGAAGAGGTGGGCGAGCTGGACCTCATCGGATGCCTCTTCCTCGTGGACCATCACGCCGAGGATGTGCCGGCCCACGTTCGCTTGGACGGCCTGCATGCCGAAGTCCGCCGCGAGCGCGCAGTCCTTGTCCACGGGTTGCCGGCCGACCATGCCCAGGGCCAGGACGAGGTCGCAACCCCGGTCGAAGAGGATCCGGGCACCGGCCGCGAGGTCCTTGATCCCCGGGACGGTGTAACGCTCGATGACGAAGCCGCCTCCCTGCCTCCGGAACTCGTCGATCGCGGCCGAGGCCATGTCGTACCGGGAGAACGACGTGTCGACGATCCCGATGCGCTTCAGGCTTTTCGTCTTCGACGCGGCGCGCGCAGATCCGCGGGCACCTCGACCTTCCCGCGTTCGACCTCCGACAGCCGCTCCTGGAGCGCGAGCCATTCCGCCACCTTCCTCACGATCTTCCGCGTCCCGTCCAGGTCGCCTTCGAACTTCGGGAGTCGGACGACCTTCGTCGAGAGCCCGCGTTTCCGGCACTCCTCGAGGATCCGGTTCTCGTCGTGGACCTGGTCGAAGCCGATCGCGACGACGTCGGGGCGGATCTCGTCCAAGATGTCGTAGATGTTCCCCTCGTGGCCGAGGACGGCGCGGTCGACGGGCTTGAGGGCCTCCACCAGCTGCAGCCGCGAGTCCTCCGGCGTGATCGGCTCGTGTTTGAACCGACGCGCCGTGCGGTCCCGCGCGACGACGACCCACAGCTCGTCGCCGAGCTTCCGCGCCTCACGCAGGAAATAGAGGTGACCGGGATGGAGGAGATCGAAGACCCCCGTCGCCATTACACGGACCACAAACGCCACGCTCGGACGATGTCCTGGCCTTCCAGGAACACGAGATTCCTCTCCCGAGCATATGCCTTTGCATCTTCCTTGGAGAGGGCTCGTCCGTCGTCCGACATCATCTCGCAGATGGTCGCCGTGGGCGCGAGTCCGGCCATGATCATGAGGCCGGTCGTGAGCTCCGTGTGTCCGCGGCGGTCGTCGAAGAGCGGCTCGGCCGCGTTCAGCAAGGAAACGTGGCCCGGAGAACGGAACTCCTCGGCGAAGGCATGGGCCGCCCATCCGTTCTCGCGCTTCACGGCTTCCTTCGCGATCGACGCGAGTCGCACGATCGTCTTCGCGCGGTCCACGTCGGTCACGCCCGTGAAGGTGTCGCGATGGTTAACCGCAATCGAGAAGGCGCTGTGGCGATCGTACTTGAAGTCCTCCGCGGAGACCGCCTCAAGGACCGGATACGCCGGGCCTGCGCGACGGAGCACGTCGGTCATGAAAGGGAGACCGATCCGGGCCTGGACCTCGCCAGACACGGTTATGCAGATCAGGCCTCCCGCCTCCTTGCGAAGGGTTCGGATCCCGGCCGGGGTCACGAACTCGCTCGCGATCGTGAGATCCGTCTCGGCCTCGCGGCCGTCCCCGTCGTATACGAGGACGAACTCCCCGCGGCGCAGAGAGGCAAGGACGCGCTCGACGTTCACGGTTCTCCGACCCCGAGCGGCGTATATCAAGATTATTGTAAGAACTATTTTGCTGGTACGAAGAGCCTCGAAACGGAGTCCTTATTTCGTCGCCGTGGATGGTGTCCAGGATGTTAGAAGCCCGCACCGTCGCGGCCGTGGATCCTGGAGGGATGCGGGACATCATCGCCTCGCTTCCGGAGCAACTGTCGACCGGGCTGAAGGTGGGGGAAGCCGCCCCCGTCCCGACCGAGGAGGCCCAACGGATCTTCATCGTCGGCATGGGGGGCTCGGCCATCGGCGGCGATGTGTTCGCGGCCTGGCTCGCCGACCGGGCGAAGATCCCCATCCAAGTGGTTCGGGACTATCGGCTCCCGGCCTATGCACGGCCCGAGGATCTTCTCGTGGCGATCTCCTATTCCGGCAACACGGAAGAGACCCTCGCGGCGACGGCGCAAGGCATCAAGCTGGGTTGTCGCGTCGTCGCCATCACATCCGGGGGCACGCTCCGCGATCTCGCCCGCGGCAATCGCATGCGCGTCTTCGCCGTCCCGACGGGACTTCCCCCTCGCGGGGCGTTCGGACACCTCTTCGGCATCCTCGCGGGGATTGGCGGGGGGTGGGCCATCGGTGCCCTGGACCACGAGCTCAAGGAAGCCATCGCGCATCTGCAAGCCCTCCGGATCCGACTCCGCCCGGAGAGCGGTGTCCGATCGAACCGGGCGAAGGCCTTGTCCCTCCGGATTCGGGCCGTGGTCCCCATCCTGTACGCGGCCCCGCCCTTCATCGCGGTCGCCCGGCGATGGCAAACCCAACTGAACGAGAACTCGAAGGTGCTCGCGTTTTCTTCCACGTTCCCCGAAGCGGACCACAACGAGCTCGTCGGCTGGATGGAAGACTCTCGCGCCCGCGCCCATCGCGCGATCCTCCTGCGGGACCGCGATGAGGCACCGGACATCCGTCGTCAGCTCGACATCACCGTGGGGCTCATGGCCCGCAAGACGAAGGTCGAGCAGGTCCAAGACGAGGGACCCACCCTCGTGAGCCGCATGCTCGGGACTCTGTTCCTCGGAGACTACGTGAGCCTGTATCTCGCCGCGTTACGTCGCGTCGATCCGCTCGTCTTGAAGCCGATCCAGGCGTTGAAGGCGAAGCTCGCGGAGAGCCATCGGAAATCATGAACACCGAAGGAGGCGCGCCTCCTCCCTATCTCGTCCCTTTGGGAGGAATCATCGACCAACCAAAGAAAGCAATCAACGCGACGTCGAGAAGGGCAATGAACATCGCGAAGCCCAAGAAGAAGAGACGCGCGGTCGCGCTCCACGCTGCCAAAGACACCAGGACCATGGCCGTAACGAAAACGATGCCCAGAACGTGAATCAAAACCCAACGGCCCAACGAATAGGAGATCCTCACGCCGAAGGCGCTCTCCATTTCCACAAAGTCGAGGTCCGTTCCCCGAACGGTGTACGTCCACCACAGAAACCGAAACCGCTTCCGATAGGGGCGTCCGGTGGAACCGATGTCCCGGGTATTTAGGGCACCGCACGCCGGACAGAGGACGTCTCCTTGCCCCAGAGGGGCACCACACGAGATGCAATGTCGTCTGCTATAGGCGTCCATGATTCCGGCTCGAGGAGCGGAGGCGTCTGCCCGTGCCCCGCCGCACATGAGACGGGCCCTTTGCGACATCAACATTTCGCGGGCACCCCCGCGTCCACTCGCTCCAACGCTGAAGGAACGCCGCAAGGGGAGCTGAACGCCGAGGGGGAGACTTCCAGGCAGCCGTCACCAGAGCGGGAGCCATTTGAACTCCCGAGGGCTTACGCCCACCAGCTCTCCAGGCTGGCGCCCTACCGGACTAGGCGACCTCGGCAATCAGCGCGCGCCCATCGGGTCCGTTGCTATAAAGATTCCCCGCTCGCTCACGCAGATGGAGCGCGAAACGCGCGCGCCATCTCGACGCGGTCGCGTCCCGTGGGGTGGCTATAAATCAGCCACTTCTCCCACGGTAGCGGGTCCGCGACACCGAGGTTGAGATCGTGCAGTTTCACCATCGCGGCGATGAAATTCGCGGGATCGCCCGTGAGGGCGAGGGAGAATCGGTCGGCGCGGGCCTCCCGGGAACGGGACGCCCGAAGTTCGAGTGGCCGAAAAGGCAAGGCGAAGGTCGAGAAGACGGCCACGAGGAAGGGAAGCCCGGCCATGTCCGCCGGCGAGCGAATCCCCGCGATGGCGTACGTGGACGAATAGGCCCAGCTCGTCGCGAAGAGGATCAGAAGGGAAACGAACGAACCGGAGAGGAAGCCACGGATTGGGTCCCGATATTTTTGGTGGGCCAGTTCGTGGGCGAGGACCGTCTCCACCTCTTCCGGGGTGAATCCGGTCACCAAGGTGTCGGTCACGACCACCCGCCGCGTACGACCCAGGCCCATCACCGCGGCGTTTGACCGTCGCGTCTTCTCGGAGGCACGCAACTCGAACACGCCGAGGATCGGGACGTTCGCCTTCGCGGCGAGGACTTCGAAACGACGACGAAGGGCAGCATCGGCGAGGGGCCGGAACCGATAGAAAAGCGGGACTAGGAGCACCGGAGCGAGTAAGCCGAGAATCACGGAGGCCAAGAGGCCGAGGAGCCAAGCCGTGAACCACCACCACGCGGGCGATGCGGCAAGGAGCCAGAGGAGGACGCCTCCTACGACGATCGAACCGCCGAGGCCGAGACCTACCGACTTGGCGAGGTCCTTCGCCCACCCCCGGAAGGATTGCGAGGAAAGCCCGGAGGCGGTCTCCCACCGATGACCGCCCACGTAGGCGAAGGGGAGGTCGACCGCAAGGAAGCTGAGGAACAACAGGACGAGGAACAGAATCGTGGAGGCCCAGGATGGCCACCGGAGGGACAGGACGGCGTCCCGCAGACTCGCCGACCCACCGATCACGAGGACGACCACGAGGGCGACCAGGGCCGCGGTGCGCGCGATCGAGAGACGGAATCGCAAGGTCCGCAGCCGGTGGGCCTTCGCCTGTCGCTCCGAATCGAACCCCCATGCGTCGACGGCCATGGATCACTTCCAGAGTTTTGGGTACGTTCCGGGCTCCATCAGGACGCGACCGGTGTCCGCCGCGGCACCCGATTTTGCGATGACGATTTCGTCCGTGGTCATGAGGGCCTTCGACAGCGCGACCGCTTCGCCTTTTCCCGTGAACACCCCGATCGAATCACCTCGTCGGATGTGCGGAGAGAGTTTTGCGACGCCCGGGACGGCGAGATTCGCTCCATGGCAGAGGGCGTCCACGGCCGTATCCTTGATGACGACCCGAGGAAGGTGCCGCAAGAGATCCTCGATCGGTCGCAGGATCTCTCGGACGGGACCTTCGTCCCCGTCCTCCTTTGCAAAGGCGAGGGCGTCGCGGAATGCGTTCAGGGGACGCGCGTCCGCTTCTCCGAAGCTCGCGGTCCTCGTCCTCCGAAGGTCGACCAGGTTCGCTCCGACCCCGAGGGCGTCGCCGAGGTCCACGGCGAGCGTGCGGATGTACGTCCCCGACTCACAGCGAACCTGGAACAAGACATCGCGCCCGTCGATCTCTAGCGGCTCGAGTTCGAACACGCGTCGGGTCCGCTGCTCCCGCTTCACCGCGGACCGGACCGGTGGGACCTGATAGATCTCCCCGACGAACCGGGCCATCATGGACCGCACCCGCCGCGGGTCCACGTCCTGGTGGAGCTGGAACACCCCGACGTACTCCTTGTCTCCCGCGAGGACCGCCTCGACCGCGCGGGTGGCGTCCGCGAGGGCCACCGGCAGGACGCCGGTCACCCGAGGATCCAGGGTCCCGGAGTGGCCCGCCTTCGGGACGGAGAACATGTCCCGGACCCAGGCGCTCACCTGATGGGACGTCGGGCCGGCCGGCTTGTCGACGATGGCCACCCCGAGGCGGATCCGCTCTTGGATCGTCCGGTCTTCGGGGCGGGTCCCGTGCTTCGAATCCGGCGTTTCATGGAGGACGACGAGATCGCTCATCCCCGCACCCGGGCGGCGATCATCGCGACGATCTCCTCCGGGGTCTTCTCGCCGGAGTCGATCACGAAGTCGAAGACGCTCATGTCCCGCAGGTCGATCCCGTAGATCGCCTTGTAGCGGATCCGTTCGGACTCCTCTCGGGCGACGATCTCCCGTTTCGCCTCGGGGACGCCCTTCTTCTCGCGGCCGGCGATGCGACGGGCGCGCACCTCGAGGGGCGCGTCAATGAGGACCTTCAGACACGGGATGCGTTCCTTCGACAACAGGTGCGCTTGGATCCGTCCGTCGACGACCACGTTCGCTCCCGCGGCTTGCTTCGCCCGGAGCTCCTCGAGGATGGCCCGGTCCAGGGCCCGGTCGATGGAGGGGTCCTTTTCGGCGGCGCGACCGAAAGCCTCCAGCCCTAACCCGCGTTCCTTGGCCATCGCCCGGAACTTCGTCCCCGCAGAAATGAGAATGTAGCGATGCGTCGCAGCCCACCGTTCCGCGACCGTGGTCTTGCCGCTGCCGGGCGGCCCTCCGATCACCAGGATCATCCGGCTTTCCCTCATGCGGCGTCGGCCGGCCCGGGCCGGAGCGGGACCCCCATCGCCTCGAGGCGGCGTCGGAATCGGACGTACTTCAGCACGCGGGTGATGATCTGGCCGAACGGGATCGCGAGGAGGGAATAGAGGAGGACCCAGGACGGGAGGACGTAGACGGAATTCAGATACACGTGATTGGACCACGGCACCGCGATCCACTGGTTCCCGAGGTTATTGAGGACGACGTCCACGAAGAGGCGCAACCACGTGAAGATCACGATGAAGAGGAACAGGGTCCACGCCATCGATTTGAGCGGCGTCGTCTGCATCTCCATGGTGTCCTTCATGAACCCCTGTTGGGCCTCCTTCAGCTTGGCCAACCTCGTCGTCTGGCCTTTCCGCATGGCCTCCATCTGCTCCTTCCGCCATGCGCCCATCACCTTCTGGGTGCGCGCCATCTTCACCCAGTTCGTGTAGTGGTCCCGGATCACGGACGAGATCGTGGTCGTCAGGATGCCCGCGAGCAGGATCGTGACGGTCGGCAAGGCACCGCCGAACCCGATGACGGGAAAGAGCGCGACGTTCGCGATCGACGCGAATCCGACGCCGACGTCCGGGCTGATGATCGCGTAGATGGCGAGGAGGCCGAGGAAGATCATGATGAAGCGACTGAAGCTCGGCGGGGCTCGCGGCGTGGCGGGAGGGGAGGCCTCCGCCTCCTGCGGCTTGGGGAACTCTTCGGATTCGGTCGGCTCCTCGGATTCGGACTCTTCTTCCGGTCCCGGCTCTTCTTCGTCGGAGCCAGAATCCTCCCCCGTGGAGTCGGAATCCCCGCTCACGGAGTCGCCAATGGACCTGTTAATATAAGGATTTGCCAGCGCTCGGCCCGGAGAAAATTCAGTTGCCTTCCGCGGCCGCGGGCGTGGTCCCAAGGGCCGTTTGGATCTTCGTCGCGAGATCTTCATACCGCTCGGAGAGAGCCTTCTCCTGCTTCTGGAGCGACTTGACTCGGATCGTGAGCGTCTCCTTGTGCTCCTCGAGCTCCTTCTTCAGCCCTTCGCGGTCGTCCTGGCGCACGAGCAGCATGCCGATGCTCTTGTAGATCGGCGTGTCGCCGGAGAGTTTGTTGAGTTCTTCGAGGGTCCCCTCGACCTCTCGTAGCTTGGCTTCGAGTTGCATGCGCTGGCTCGCGAGGACCTGGAGCTGGTTCTGCAATTGCTGGTATTGGGCGATCTGGTTTTGCAGCTGCGGGGAGATGTCCTTCACGACGTCACCTCGCGCCGCACACGGGCGGCGATGTCCGCCCAACGGAGATACGAATTCACCGCGGCGCGTAGGGCGCTCGTGTCGTCCGCATCAATGGTCAGGGTCACGCGGCCCCGCGCGGCACGCAAGGAGACGCGAGCCTTCGGGACATCCCGTCCCGCCTCGGGACGCAGGGACTCATAGACGACCCTTGCATCCGGTCCCGCGAAGGTGATCGTCGCGCGGCGCATGGTCACCGTGCCTTAACGACCTTCTTCACGTTCGGCCGCTCTTTGTAGAACATCTTGGAGCCGCACCGCTCGCACTGGATGCCGACCGTGTTGATGTTCGCCCGGATCGGCTCGAGGCACTTCGCGCACTTGTACATCTCAGGCCTCCCCCGCCTTCGCCTCGGGCTTCTCCGCGGTCTCCTGGACCTCTCGTTTGAAGGATGTCGTCACGATCGGGCGGTAGGCGCCTCCCGCGAAGACGTACTCGCACCGGCGGCAGGTCCACACCCCGGTCGACGACCGGCGCACGGCGACCGCGGCACACCGCGGGCACACGTGTCGGTGCTTCAGGCCCTCCTCGATCTCCTGCATCCGGCGGCGGATCCGCACACCGTATCGGGGACCGAACCGGCCGACACTGCCTGACTTCCGCGTGCGACGTGCCATGGAGGACCTCAAGAGGATCGAAGGACGGGACGGATCGCGCGGCCGACGCGCTGGGCCGTCTCGATGATCCGCTTCACCTCGTCAAAGGAGAAGGTTCCACTTAAGCCTTTTTGCATCGCGCGGATGTCTCCGTTTTCATCCGTCGTCACGGTGATCCTGGCGTCGGCCATCCGCTCCTCGTCGAGGCTCGGATCGACGACGAGGAGGTCCTTGATCTTCGCCGTCGTGACGCTCACGGGCCAGTGCTCGATCGGCAGGGCGAAGTCCTCGCCGAGGCCGAAGTTCTTCGCGGGGACGACGGTGGATGCGAGGGCCGCGACGGCGCCGTACGAGCAGGCGTCGAACAGATTCCCGTCGTAATCGAGTACGTGGATGTCGATGAACATGATCCAGACCTTCTCCTTCGGGGTGATGCAGAGCTTCTCCATGTTCACCATCTTCGATTCGCGGATCCCGCGGTCCACCACCCGCGCGAGTTCGATCGCGTCCGGCCGCGGAGGCCCCGCCTCAAACGTGGGGCTCGCCATCGGGATCAGCTCGACGCTCGTCGAAAGGACGCCCGTGTTCGGCGTGTCCGGATACGGCTCGCCGACGGACATCTTGATCCCGACGAGGATGTCTGTGTTCCCGAGCTTGGCCCGGGCGCTCCCTTCTGCCGTCTTCACGAACGACCGTTGGATGGCGACCTTCCGCGGTTGGTCGAGCACGCGGCCGTCCACGCGCTGGCCCGTCGAGGCCAAGCGGTAGACGTGGGCCCGCATCAACTCCGAGACGATCTCTTCGCTCATCAGATCCCCTCCGGGCCGAAGTCGTCCTCGGGCGGGGGCGGCAGCTCCGATTCCGGCATGGGTGGCGGCGGGACCGGCGGCGACTCCTTCAGGATGTCCTCGAGGGTCGTGGAGTACCGCCGCCGGAGGGCGTCCCGTTGCAATTCATAGAGGCGATGCGTCGCACCGATCGACATCTCCATCGCTTTCTGGAATTCGTCGTACGTGAGATGTCCGTCCATCTGGAGCAGCACGATCTCGCCGGTTCGCGGGACGATCGCCATGGGGCAGTCCGCGTCCCCGAAGTTGTCCTCTTCCTTGTTCAGGTCGACGCAGACGACGCCGTCGATCTTCCCCGAGGCGCAGGACGCGACGAGGTCACGCATCGGGACGCCGGCGTCCGCGAGGGCCACGCTCGCGGCGGTCAGGCCTGCGCACCGCGTCCCGGCATCGGCTTGGAGGACCTCGATGAAAATGTCGACCGACGTTCGAGGGAATTGTTCCTTGAAGACGACGGCCGAAAACGCCTCCGAGATGACCTTCGAGATCTCGACAGACCGTCGATCCGGCCCCGGCCGCTTCCGGTCGGAGACGCTGAAGGGCGCCATGTTGTACCGGCACTGGACGAGGGCCCGGGCAGGGTCCTGCAGGTGTCGCGGGTGGGCCTCTCGAGGTCCATACACGGCCGCGAGGACCTTGTTTCCGCCCCATTCGATGTACGCGGAACCGTCCGCCCGACGCAGCACGCCCGCCTCGATCCGCACCGGCCTCAGCTCGTCCGCCTTCCGACCGTCCAACCGCCGTCCGTCCGCGTTGATCAACTTCATCTCTTTCTCGATGTGCTCGATGTCTTCCATTCCAATCGCTCCTCAGGAGGGCCTCGGCCCTCGCGTCTCCCGTCCCGCCCCCTCGATCAGCTCCCTCACGGCCTCCGTGAGGCCGAACGCCGGGGCCCGTTCCTCGACCAGGCGGATTGCCCGCGCGGCGATCGCGGTATCCCGATCGTTCCCGTCCAACCAGATCCGGCCGTTCTGTCCGACGTAGATCTGGCAGTGGGTGAGGTCCTTGATCAGGGAGACCATGCTCCCCTCCTTCCCGATCACCCGGGGGACCTTCGTCGGGGAGATCTCCATCACCATGCCGCCGTTCAGCCGGCGTGCCTCATGTTCCTGCATCGTGAGCTGGACGCGCTTGATCTCGTCCACGCTCAGCACGTGGGCCATAATCACGTCGCCGACCTTCAGGTACCGCGCAGTGTCGCCGAACTCGACCCTCCACGGCGACTCCGTCGCGTGAAGGGGCGCGGGATAAGGGGAGTTGATGTCGACGAGCCAGTGGGAGGCACCGAGGTCGGTGACCTCGCCGATTACCGCATCGCCGCGTTGGGGGATGTACCGCCCGTTCAACGGGATCACGCTGACGAGCCCATCCTGCTCGCTCCGAATGCCCAATTGCGCCGCGAAAAGCTGTCCGCCTTCGCTGTACGTTCCAGGTCCCGGCTTCAGTCCGGGGCCGCCGACGGCTTCGCCCGGAATGACAATCGGGCGGAGCGACCCGCTATCCTGCATGTGTGTTTCTCTCTCACGCGAGGCGTCGAAATGGAGGCCGCTACTTGAGGCTTCCGGTTTCGAAAGGAAGGTCCCGGCGCGCGGTCAGCGACCGGGAGGATTCGGTCCCTTCGGCGGGTGCTTCCAGTCCCACCAGGCGTAGACCGAAGTCCCTGCCAGGATCGCCGTCAGGGCCACCCACGCGAGCACGAAGGAGGACATCGTCGTGAGGAGTGCAAACAGGATGGTCGCCGCGAGACAGAGACCGGTCAAGGAGGTGATGGCCACGAAGCCGCTCCGAGGCGAAATCCAACGGAGTGCCCATCCGCTCGTCATTGGTGACTGCCTTTCGATGCGACGTCCTGGTACTCCGTCCGACTCAGACTCGCTGGTCCGCCTTCAGGATCCGCGTCTCCACGTTTCCTTTCGTCTTCGCGTTCAACCGCTCCAGGAAGTCCGTTTGCAGGCCCGCGGGCATCTCGACGACGCCGAGCCAGGCTCCCGTGGGGGACCACTCCTCTTTCAGGATCGTCCCGTAGCCTTTGATGTCCCCGTAGGATTTCGCGCTGTCTTCGGCGCTCAACTTGACCGCGATCCGGACCTTCTCGAAGCGAATCGGGATGAGGGGCCGCAGCGCGTCGAGGACCTCCTTCACCTGCTCCTCGACCGGCTTGAACGGGTCGATGTGGACCTTGGCCTCCTCCATCGCGTTCTCGATGCGCTGGGGTGGATGGGGAGTACTGGTCTGCGGGTTGATCGCATTCGCTGCGATGTACTGGACGATCTGCTTGCGCTTCGCCTCCAGCATCTGCCGACGCTGCTCCGTCGTCAGCTGGATCTCGCCGCGCTGGATGATCTGCTTCGCGACGGCGAGGGGCTCCGTCGTCCCGAAGAACTCGACCATCTTGTCCTCGGACGCCTTCGAGCCCTTGTGGGCGTCCTTGAAGATCTCGTCGATCGCGAGCTCCTTCAGCAGGTCCACGTCCTTGCCGTCGCGGACCTTCTGGACCGCCTCCGGCTTCACGAGGATTTCGAACTTCTCGCCCGACTTCTCGACGCGGGCGATCACGTATTCCTTGAAAATGTCGTCCCGTCGATCGCTTCGGAGTTCTTTAGGCATGAGGTCGCCTAGGACGCCGTCGGTACCCGGGTGAGGTACTGACCCACTTCCGATTCCGGGAGGCGACGGAACTTCTCGCCCTCGACGATGAGGCCGACCTCGATCGCCCGCGCGTCCAGCTTCTCGCCTTCGGAGGCCTTCTGCAGAGCTTCGAGACCGAGGACGATCGAATCGTCCTGGGTCATCCCCTCGCGGTACTTTTCCTCGAGGAGCTCCATGACGGCCTGCCGGCCCTGTCCGATGCTGCCCGCCTTGTACGATACGAGGGCGCCGCTCGGGTCCGTCTCGAACAGATGGGTCCCGAGGTCGTCCACGCCCGCGACGAGCAACGCGGTCCCGAAGGGCCGGACCCCGCCGTACTGCGTGTAATTCTGTTTGTAATCGCAGATGCGCTTCACGAGGAGGTCGACTCCAATCTTTTCGCTGTACGTGACCTTGTTGATTTGGGCTACGAGCCGGGCATAGTCCACGAGCACGCGAGCGTCGGCGACGAGGCCCGAGGTCGCCGCCCCGACGTGGTCGTCGATTTGGAAGATCTTCTCGATCGAGGCGGTCTCTACGAGCCGGGAACCGAGCTTCTTGTCGGCCATCAGGACGATTCCGTTCTTGAACTTCAGGCCGACCGTGGTGTTCCCACGGGTCACGGCGACGCGTGCGTATTCGACCTGAAACAGGCGGCCGTCGGGGCTGAAGACCGTAATCGCCCGGTCGTATGCCATCTGGCCCGGCTGCATTTGATAAACCTCGGGCCGCTAATAAAGCGGTCACTTATAAGGGTTCTTTTGTCAGTCGCGCCGCGCGCGGGCCCGCGGACTCAGGTACTTCCGCGTCGCGGCCCGGATCGTCCCGGAGGTACCCACCGTCGTCACATGGACCGCCGCTCCCGCCATCGCCTCGATTCCATTCAGGGCGGCAATCGCCGCGTCCTTCTCGAGGTTCGTCGTTCGGATGAGACCCGACGTCCCTTCGAAGTCGACCAGCCAAAGCCGGGGCGTCAACGAGCGCATGGCGTCTAGGACTTCCTCGCGCCGAAAGACCCGCGGGCTCTCGAGATGGAACGCGACGTACCGGTACCGCGGCCGATGGGTGCTCACACTTGCGCGATGGGGAAGAAACGGAAAAAGGTTCGGAAAAAGAGGAGGAGGTCAGCGTACTTCGTCCACTTCGGCCGAGGTCTTCACCGGACCGGTGTACACCTCTTTGCCGAGGAGGGACTTCGACTTCACGCCCGTGATCACGAGCAGGACGCGCACGGTGTGCTCCAGTTCGTCGTCGACGGAGCATCCCCAGATGATCCGGGCCTGCGGGTTGATCTTCTGACCCACGATCTCGGCGGCCCGTTCCGCTTCGGAGACGGTCAGGTCGTTCCCACCAACGACGCGGACGAGGGCGCCTCGGGCGTGCGTGAGGTCGACCTCGCCGAGCAACGGCGACTCGAGGGCCTCGTTGATCGCGTACTCGATCCGGTCCCGCTCTTCCTCGCTCTCGCCGATCCCGATCATCGCGACCCCGCCACCCTTCATGATCGTCATCAGGTCGGCGTAATCGAGGTTCACCAGACCGGGCTTCGTGATGATCTCCGTCATCCCTTTAATCGACTGCATGAGAATTTCGTCCGCCACCTTGAACGCCGCGTTGATGGGCAGGCGCGGGACGAGTTCCAGGAGCTTGTCGTTGTAAATCACGATCGCCGTGTCGGTGAACTTGCGGAGCTTGTCCAAGCCCGCCTCGGCGTTTTCCATCCGGATCCGGCCTTCCGACTTGAAGGGCATCGTGACGACGCCCATCGTGAGGGCGCCCTCTTCCTTCGCGATCCGAGCGACGTATTGGGCAGACCCGGTGCCGGTACCGCCGCCCATCCCTGCGGTGATGAACACGACATGGGAGCCGCGAAGGAATTCGCGGATCTCCTCCTCGTTCTCGTGAGCGGCCTGCTCCCCGACTTCGGGGAGGGCACCGGCCCCGAGGCCCTTCGTGAGCCGCTTGCCAATCAGGATCTTCTTCGGAGCGTGCACGGACAGAAGGTGCTTCGCGTCCGTGTTCACGGCGCAAAGCTGGGCGCCCGTGATGCCGGCCTCGCTGCACCGGTTGACCGTGTTCGACCCGCCACCGCCGCAACCGACGATCTTAATCGAGACGTTGATCGATTCGACGATCTTCTCGATCTCTTGGTCGTCGTTGTTCTTCCCCTTGTCTGGCGTCTTCGCGGCCTTGGCGGCCTCGCGTTCTTCCTTTGCCTCGGCTTCTTGGTGTCGAGCCAGGGCCTCATTGAGAAGCGATTTCATTGTGCCATCCCATCCCGTGGAAACTGACGGCCGGACGCATCCATCCAGGGCTATTTAAAAGTAGTCATACATTCGTCTGACAATCGCCGCATTGACATCCGCCACGGGGCTGCCACCTTTCCGGGGCTCACGAAGCCACGGGAGCCCGTGGGGTCATGTTGATCACGATGCCCGCGTTCGTGATGTCGAACGAATAGACGGCGTCGTCGTGCGACGAGCCCTTGTACTTCTCGACGGAGACGAACCGCTTGATCCCGGTCTCATCCCGGAGTTTGTGCAGGCGGACCTCGCCGCGAGCGAGGAACGACTCCGCAAGGACCTCGGCCTCATCCGGCAGCTCGACGGTGAGGAGGGAGGTCACCTTCGACTCGGCGAGGTAACGCATGAACGACTGCGTCGTCACGGCCTCCTCGAACTCTCGCATGCAGAAATATCGCAACGCCGTGATCGAGTCGATCACGACGCGCTCGTAGTGCTTCTTCACGAGCAAGGTCTTGAGGAGCTGCTGCAACGAGTGGACCGAGACCTCCTTGCTCTCGAAGTCCGGGGTCTTCCGGATGCGCTCCCCGATCGATCGCATCTTCGCGGGCTCCTCTTCCGTGGAAATCTCCAGGAGGGGCGTCGGCTCGAACCGCCGGATGTCGGAGTTCGCGTCGAGCACATCCAGATCGTCGAGGTTCCATCGGAACGCGCGCATGTTGATCTTCAGCTCGTTCGGCGGCTCCTCGAGGCAGACGAACAGACAACGTTCCCCGCCTTCCAGGCCCTCGCGCAGGAACTGCATCGCGAGAATCGTCTTGCCCGCGCCGGGTGGCCCGGACACGATGTAGGGCCGACCGGGGACGAATCCGCCGTGGAGCATCTTGTCGAGGCCGGCGATGCCGGTGCGCATCCTCGCGGCGGGGATCACCGGATCACCGGCGGTCGGGGCGGCATCGCGACGGGCGGTGGAGGAGGGGCCTCCGCGATTCGTTCCCTCAGTTGGGAATCGCAAGCGATGGCGATCTTCATCGCCTTCTGATAGTTGCGCCGCTGGAACGCCAGCATGGCGCGGGACAGAGCCACCTCGACGTCTCGGATCGGAATCTGGCGTCGATGCGACTCTTCAATCTGGCGCATCACGGACTCGATCACGTTGGACACCTCGTCGATCAAGCGCGTCTCGAGCAAAGACTCGCCCGGCTTCCCCTCCGGCGAGGTGCCGCGGATCTGGGAGGGGGCGTCGAGGGCGACTACCATCCCCTTGTCGCCGATCGTCACGGGATGCAACTTGTCGTCGAAGGCGGAACCGCGGAATTTCTCGATCGAGAGCGCGCGGCGGATCATGCTGCCGTCGATCCATTTGTGCATCCGGATTTCCCCGCGGCCGAGGAAGAACTCGGTCTCCAGCTTCCTCCGGTCCAGCCGTTCGGAGACGATGAGGGTCGTCGCCTCGAGTTCCGCGAGGAACCGGAGGAAGGATTGGATCAAGATGCGGCTGTCCTGCCCCTCCATCGAGAACATCTTCAGGGCGGTCATCGAGTCGACCGCGATCCGCTTGTATCGCTGTTTCGTCCGCTCCAGATGTTGGGAGAACTCCTGTTTGATCATCTTCTGGACGCTGTGTACCGTGACCTCGAGGGCCCGCACCTGGGACGACTGCCGGATGTCCGTGACGTCTTCCATATCGCGCACGTCGAGGGAGGTCCCGACGTCGATCACGGACCGTTGGCGCTTGTGCGCGCGCACGTCCGGGGTCGCGTCGAGGATCTTGAGCCGGTCCATGTTCCACCCGAAGGTGGCCATGTTCGCCTTCACCTCGATTGGGGGCTCGTCAAGGGTTACGAGGAGGCAGGGTTCCTGCAGCCGGAGGCCCTCGAGGAGGAAGTGCGCCGCGAGCACGGTCTTACCACTTCCGGTGGGGCCGGAGACCACGTACGGTCGCGCGGGCAGGAATCCGCCGTTCAGCATCGTGTCCAGACCGACGATGCCAGTTTTCACTCGATCCATTGAAAGCCTGCCGAGCGTCGGACCACCCGGCCCATCGACGATAAAAGTTACGACCTGAGAATCAGAGTCCATCCAATCGGGAATCGCAAGACGGATTTTGGTTACCCTTGCGTAAGGGTAACACGTTCTCATGCGGCGAAACCAGAAGCCTGGGCCCGATGAGGAGGCCGCCGCGCGGAGTCCTCGGTCGATAGCGGGGGATGGACGTTCCGAACCGGAGGCGGGTCCTGCCGGTCCTTTTGAACCATCGATCTCCGGGTGTCTCACCGGGGACCTGGGAGTCCCGAGCTATGAGCCCGACGGGATATCCTGGCTACCCCACCCCGCTACGTGCCCACATCGAGCCGGGCCCGCGACGGCGGTCGTCCGTCCGCATTGGACCGTGCAGGATAAACCTATCGCGCGAGGCGTCAGAAGAACTTCCGAAAGCGCGCCAGATCCTCCAGACTTCCTTTGAGTCGGAGCTTTCCGGTCGCATACGCCTTGAACGGTCCGACCTCGCGTCGAATCAGGGCTCCGAGGGTGTCGGCGTCCGTCGAGATCGTGATGTCCGCATGGTCCACGCCGCCGACGAGGAGTGCGGCCACGTGCTGGTCCTTCAACACGAAATGAAACTTCGTCCCGTCCTTCAATTCGATCAGGACCGTCTTCGTCAGGTCCGCGATCTCCGCGCGCAGGATCGGATCGGTGGCGACCCTCGCGTTGAATTTCGTGATCAGGCCCTCGAGCATCTCCCTCACGCCGTTCGCCGTCCGAAATCGTCGAGCTTGTGGTTCCGGGATTCCGCGAGCAGACGCCGCGCGGTGTCCCACGAGGCTCGGGTGTGCGGCGGCAACGACCCATGCGTGCGGATCCAGGTTTCCAAGAACGCGATCGTGTCGGCGTCCGAGGCGTAGCCGGATCCGATGTGCATCCCGATCTCATCCTCGATCGTCCTCATCTCGCGGTCTCGACACACCTTGGCCAGGATCGAGGCGGCACTGACGACCGGAAAGAGTTCGTCCGCGTTGTGCTGGGACACGATCTCCACGTCGAACGCGAGCTCCTTTCGGACGCAACGTTTGAACTCGATCTCGTCGACGTCCGCGGCGTCCACGTACGCGGTCTCCGGTCGCAACTTGTCGATCACCTCGGCGAAGAGCTTCGCCTCGAAATCGTTCAAGGACATCTCGGACCGCATCAAGTCGATCCGTTCCGCGGGGATCACGACGACCTCGTACGTCGAGACCTTCTCGATCTCCGGGGCCAAGGCTTCCCGCCGCTCCGGCGAGAGCTTCTTCGAATCGCGGACGTTCATGTGGCGAAGTTCGACATCGGTTTCGACCGCGACGCCCGCGACCACGAGGGGACCGATGACGGGCCCTCGCCCGGCTTCGTCCACGCCGACGATCACGGCTCACGCCTCGAACAGCTCGCGGGCCGTCTCCTGAGCTCGGGAGACGACCTCGGCCTCGTCGACGGTCCGCACGATGCGGTCCGCCATGAGGACTTGGCCATCGACAACCGTCGCTTGCACATCGCTCCCCCGGCAACCGTAGACGAGATGGCTGATGACGTTTTCCGGATAAAAAGGAGTCGTGTGAGCCCCTCGCAGGGAGACGACCGCGAGGTCTGCGCGCTTCCCGACCTCGACCGAACCGATCTCCCGCTCCATGTGCAACGCCCGCGCCCCGCCGACTGTCGCGAGATCGAGGACTGCCTGCGCGGGCATCGCGCGGGCGTCCCATCGGATGGCCTTATGCAACAAGGCGGCGAACTTCATGTCCGCGAACACGTCCATCGCGTTGTTTGAAATCGGCGAGTCGGTCCCGAGGCCGACGACGATACCCTCATGCAACATCTCGGGCACTGGGGCGACGCCGCCGCTCGCGAGCTTCATGTTCGAGACTGGACAATGGGCCACGCTGACGCCGTGGCGCGCGAGGGTCCGCACCTCGTTCATCGTGATCCAGACGCAATGGGCGGCCGTGAGACCCGGACCGAGGAAGCCGATCTTCTCGAGCCACTCGACCGGTCGAAGCCCCGTTTCCTTCCGTTGGGCCTCCACCTCCCCGCGGGTTTCGGAGAGGTGCATGTGGAGTCGCACGTGGTGGCGTTCCGCGATCTCCCTCGCCTTCGTGCACGTCTCCTCGGACGCCGCATAGACGCCTTGCACTCCGACGGACGGGGTCACGAGGGCGTCTCCCTTCTGCTTCGCGACGAACGCCTCCGCGTTCTTCAGGGGACTGCCATGCTGGGTGGTCTTGGACTCGTCCAGGGTGACCCACGAGAGGAAGCCGCGGATTCCGGATTCCCGAACGGCCCGCGCAATCTCGTCCTCCCAGTAGAACAGGTCGTGAAAGCTGGTCGTGCCGGAGCGGATCATCTCGACGCAACCAAGCAACGCGCCGATCTGCACGTCGCGCCGGGTGAGCTTTGCGTCGATCGCGGCCGCCTTCGGAAGCATGTCCTCCAACGGCACGTCATCCGCCACGCCGCGGAGCAGCGTGTTCGGCACATGGTTATGGAGGTTGATGAGTCCGGGCAGCACCGCGCAACCGCTGCAATCGATCACGTCTGCCGCGGAGCGATCGACGCGACCGACCGCCGCGATCCGTCCGTCTTCCACGAGGACGTCCCCGGAGACCAGGGACCGCCCCTCGTCTTGTGTCACGATCAGGCCGCCGCGAAGGAGGAGGGAAGTCGTAGGTCCGTCGATGGACCGTTTCGTAGAAAGGTTTTGCGGGCTTGGGACGTTACGCGGCTGTGGACCCGGACTTCGCAAAGGCGATCTCGAGATGCCTCGCCGAAATTCCGCACGGGCGGGTGGCGACTTGCGGGACAATCGCCCGCGCGCTCGGCGACGTGCGAGCGGCGCGTGCGGTCGCGACCTGGCTCGTGGAACATCCGGACACGCCGCGAGGCCACCGGGTGGTCCGCGCGGACGGTCGGCCCGTCCTCGCCGCGGCCGAACAGCAGCTCGGTCGGGAGGGCATTCCCATGGCCGGGGGCTGCGTCGATGAATCCCGAATCGTCGCTTCGCTGCCGGACGTCGAATTACTCGGAGTCCTTCGTGCGGAGCAGCAGCGGCTCGCTTCGAAGGTCATCGAGAAAGACGATCGCGGGCCGATCGAGATCGTCGCCGGCGTCGATGTGGCTTATCAGGGTGCCGAGATGTACACGGCCGCGGCTTCCGTCGCGCTCGCGGATCTCGAGACGGTCGAGGTTGCTCTCGTCCGAAGACGGGTGAACTTTCCATACATCCCGACCTATCTCGCGTATCGGGAGTTCCCGGGAATCGAGGCGGCGGTTCGACGACTCTCCACGCGCCCTGACGTGCTCATGATCGACGGCCACGGGCGGTTGCACCCGGCCCTGTTCGGAGTTGCCTGTCATGCGGGAGTCCGATTGGATCTGCCGACGATCGGTGTCGCGAAGCATCCGCTCTCCGGTCGCGTACAACCCACATCCGAGAAACATGAGGACGCACTTCCCGTCCGGATCGACGGGGTCACCCGCGGATATGCGTGGACGCCGCCGGATCGATCGCGGGCCATCTACGTTTCCGTCGGCCACCGCATTTCTCTCCTGCACGCGCTGGATTTGGTCCGCAAGACCACACGAGATAGATATCCGGAGGCGTTGCGAATCGCACTTCTTTTTCTTGCCCTTTTTCTTCTTGGCCACTTGTTTCCTCCCTGAATGTGTAATAGAGTAAGGGGTTTTAAAAGTAGCGAAGACGAGAAAATTCGAACATTCTGTGATTTTTATAAAAAACGAGGGATGCGTCAACACTACCGAAACCGTTTTTTCGCACAACGATACTCCGGCTCCCGTGGAAATTCTCGTGTTCGGAGCCGGCGCCATGGGGAGTTTCATCGGCGGATTGCTCTCACGAAGGCACAAGGTCGTACTCGTCGGACGGTCGGAGCACGTCGACGCCATCCGGGCACATGGGCTCCGCATCACGGGCAAGACTTCCGTCGTCGCGAAACCGGACGCATCGACGACGGTGCCGCAGAACGCACGACCCGATTGGGTCTTCGTGACGACGAAGGCGTACGACACCGCGAACGCGATGCTCGCCCTGCAGCGTCTCGCGGATCGCTCCACGTTTGTGACGCTTCAGAACGGACTCGGCAACGCAGAGACGATCGCGAAAGCGGCGCGACGCGTGGTCGCCGGCACCACGGCCATCGGCGTGACGTATGTCGGTCCCGGCGAGATCCGACATGCCGGAGTCGGCGACACGGTCCTCGGTGCGTGGTCCCACGTGGATGAGGCGGATCTCGTCCGTCTGAGGGATCTCCTCGCCGACGTCGGGATCGTGGCCCAGGTCACGAGCGACGTCCGGACGGAGCTCTGGTCCAAGCTTGTCGTGAATGCGTCGATCAACCCGCTCGCGGCCGTCGCCGGCGTCCCGAACGGTCGCCTGGTCCGCGATAAGCGGCTGCTCACGGTCCTGGAATCCGTGTGTCGAGAAGCCGCCCTGGTCGCCAAAGCCGAACGCGCGGGCGTGGACGCCGAAGAGCTCCGTCACCGCACCGTATTGATCGCCAAGCGGACGGCGGCGAATCGGGGGAGCATGCTGCAGGACCTGGACCGACGCCACCGGACGGAGATCGACGCGATCACGGGGCCGATCGTCCGGGCCGCCGTCCGCCACCGGATCCCGGTCCCCTTGAACCAGGCGCTGTACGCGGTCGTCCGGGCTCGCGAGTCAGCTTCGTAGAGAGAATCGCGGCGTGCACTTTGGCGGCTAACCCTTATAAAGGACTTTTTAACTCCCCGAGCCTGCCGAGCCCCGGCAGGGCCCCGTGGGACCGCCGGCCACCTCGGAGGTGCGTATGGTGGCTAAAATCAAGATTGAGAACGTGGTCGCATCGACCTCCCTCGGGGAGGAGCTGGACCTCCAGGCGATCGCGCTCGCCCTCGGCGGTGCGGAATACGAGCCCGAGCAGTTCCCCGGCCTGATCTATCGCCTCAAAGAGCCAAAGACCGCGACCCTCCTCTTCCGGAGTGGCAAGGTCGTGTGCACCGGGGCGAAGAGCCTCGAACACGTGAAGCAGGCGATCGAGATCGTCGCGAAGCAGATCGAGGCGGCGGGCATCCCGATCAAGAAGAATCCGGAGATCGAGGTCCAGAACATCGTCGCGTCGTCCGACCTGGGGACCGAGATCAACCTGAACGCGATCGCGATCTCCCTCGGACTCGAGAAGGTCGAGTACGAGCCGGAGCAGTTCCCCGGGCTCGTCTACCGAATCGACGTGCCGAAGGTGGTCGTGCTCCTTTTCGGGAGCGGGAAACTCGTGTGCACAGGAGCCCGCAAGCCCTCGGACGTCGAGCAGGCGGTCGAGAAGATCACGGAAGAGCTAAAGGCGGCCGGGCTGCTTCGCTAGTCCGATGTTGGAACTCCAAACGGAGACGGAGATCGACGCGCCGGTCGAACGCGTCTGGCGCGTCCTGGTGGACTTCGCCGCGTACCCCGACTGGAACCCGTTCATTCGGTCGATTCACGGAAAGCCGGAGGTCGGTTCCCGACTCGACGTGGAGATCGGCGCCTCCGATACCCGCCCGATGCGATTCCGCCCGACCGTGAAGGCCGTCGTCCCGGACCGCGAATTCCGTTGGTTGGGTCACCTGGGCATCCGCGGCCTCTTCGACGGAGAACATGTCTTCGAACTCACACCCTTGGGGCCGCGCTCCACCCGGTTTGTCCAGCGGGAACGGTTTCGCGGGATTTTTCTGCCGTTCCTCGCAAGGCGGCTGGAAAAGGACGTGCGCCGCGGATTTGAGGAGATGAACCGAGCCTTGCGCGGGCGGGCCAGTCGCCCGTCCGAGAACGCGGCGCAGACCGGGAAAGCCTAAGAGAGCGCTGCGAATCCGCGGTGCGTGCCGATCTTCGACAACCACATCCACCTGCGTGCGGAGTTTCGGGGTGTCGAGGCCGCGAAAGACTTCGAGCGCGCGGGCGGCACGGCCATCCTCCTGACCCATTCGCCCTACGACGAGATCCCGATTCATCGCGCGGAGGACTACGACAAAGCGTACGCGAAGACGCTCGCGATGGCGGAAGCCGTCCGCAAAGCGACCCACGTCCAAGTGTTTGTGGCCTTGGGCCCATATCCGGTCGACTTCCTCGGACTGCAGGGAGCCATCGGACGCGCCCCCGCGATCGAGGTGATGCGGTTGGGAATCGACCGGGCTGCACAGCACATCGCGGCGCAGGAGGCCGTCGCGTTCGGTGAGGTGGGTCGGCCGCATTTCCCCGTGTCTGAAGAAGTCCTTATGGCTTGCAACGGTCTCCTCGAATATACGATGGCCCGCGCGAGGGAACTCGGTTCCGCCGTCGTGCTTCACACGGAGGACCCGACGCCGGCCACGTTCGCGGAGTTCGCTCGAATGGCGTCGAAAGCGGGCCTTGATCCGGGTCGCTTGGTCAAGCACCATTCGACGCCCTTCACGAGGCCCGAGGACACACATGGCCTGGTCCCTTCGATCCTTGCCAAGGAGAATCTGGTCGAGGAGGCGCTGAAGGGCGGTCCCCGCTTCCTCCTCGAGACGGACTACATCGACGACCCGCGACGGCCGGGAGCGGTCCTTGGGCCGGCGACCGTGCCCAAGAAGACGAAGGCGTGGATCGCGAACGGCCTTCTGACGGAGGACCAGGCCCAGGTGATTCATCGGGAGACGCCCGAACGGACCTACGGCTTCGAGATTCGATAGACCGTTGAGTTCCTCGCGGGGAACATCATTTGCGGAACTCGTTCGCTGCGTCGAGGATGAGCGCGAGGCCAAGGACTGCGAACAAGAGGGCGAACGCTCCGCCTATCCCCCCGTTCGGAAGCAGAGACAGAATCGCGAGTACCAGAGCGAAGAGTAGGAACGCGAACCCGGCGATCCACCGGGCGATAGCCTGTCGAAGCACGGGAGTTAGCTCCATGCCGACCGCGACAGGGCTCGATGGTCGGATGAACGTTGCTGACGCCTTCAGTGTCGAATGTGGAACCCTCGGACATCGCCGCGGGGCTCCGACCACGCGACTTCGACCACTTCGACGTGCGCGTACGGTTGGGACGTTTTGTTCCATTCAATGCAGGCCTCGATTCCCGGACGGTCCCCTTCGAAGACGGCTTCGACACTTCCGTCGGGCAGGTTGCGGACGGTACCCTGAAGGCCAAGGCTCTCCGCCTTCTCGGCGCAATTCGCCCGGAAATAGACCCCTTGGACGCGACCGCGAAAGATCACGACCGCGCGAGTCTCCATCGCCTCGTGGATTGAGGCGCCCTGAAAGAACTTTCTTATACGGACCTCCGCTATCGCTGCCTCCCACCCGGGCGGGTTCACCATGAAGCGGAACAAGGTCCAAGACCTCCGGGTCTCCGACTTCATGACGACGGACCTCGTGACGATGGCGCCCGACGACACGATTGGGGACGCCCTCGGGAAGATGAAGACCCACGATATCCACGAACTCCCGGTCCTCGAGCGAAAGAAGATCGTCGGCGTGGTGACGCTGCGCGAGCTCATGCGGCGCAGGAACCTGCCGCCCAACACGAAGGTCTCGACCGTCCTCCAGGTACCGCCGGAACTCACGCCCGACACGCTCCTCCCCGAGGCCGCGGAAAAAATGATCAGCACCGGGTTCCGCGCGATCCCTGTGGCGAAGGGGAAGTCGCTGGTCGGAATCCTGTCGCGGTCCGACCTGGTGCGGGCCCTCGTCGAGACAAAGGCCTTCGAGGGCGTCGTGGCCAAGGACTTCATGACTCCGAAACCGCAAGCCGTCGCCGAGAACGACACGGTGGAACGCGCGGTCCAGATCATGCGGTCCCTGGGGGAGCGTTCCGTCCCCGTCGTCGACAAGCATCGGCACATCAAAGGCATCGTCGGCATGAAGGACATCGTCGACCTGTTCGCCCGCCCGAAGGTCCGGGAGCAGTATGGCGACCACGCCGGACGCGAGGAGAAGATTGCCCTCGAGGTGCAGAGCGTGATGCGTTCTCCGCCGATCACGGTGGGTCCGGACGCGGACGTCCACCGCGCGGCGGAACTGATGGCGAAGAACCACATCTCCTCTGTCGTCGTAACGGAGAAGGACGAGCCGGTCGGCATCATCACGACCCAGGACCTGATGCAGTTCCTCGCGGGCCTCCGAGAACGGGACCAGCTGTTCGTCGAGATCAGCGGCCTCGAGGACGAACCGCCCGAGGCGTACGACGAGATCTACGCGGTCATCCAGAAGGAGATGCGCCGAATCGCGGAACTCGTCGAGCCGAGGACGTTCGCGATCCATTTCCAGAAGTACAGTCCCGAAGGAGACCGGTTCAAGTACTCGCTCCGGGCGCGGTTCACGACCGCCCACCGCGTGTACCACGCCCACCATTTCGACTGGGACCTCCACGCCGCCTTAAAGGGCCTCCTCGAGGTCCTGCACAAACGGATCTTGAAGGAGAAGGAGCGCCGGATGACGGAACGCAAGCGCCCTCACTCAGCGTAGGTTCCAGAAATCGCGGTGAGCTCGCTTCGTCGCCTCGATCGCTTCCCGCCCGCGACCCTTGTCGTCGAGGACGTCGGTCAACGCGAGGGGGATCGAGCGGCCTTCGATTCCGGCCACCACCCCAGCGATCACCTCACTGAGCGCCTCGAGATGGTATCCGCCTTCCAAGGCGATCGTGAACCGGTTCGCGCAGAGACGAGCGGCGAGGTCCGCACTCCGCTTGACGAGGTCCACGTACGCGGGAGAAGAAAGGGTCAGGGAGGTGAGCGGGTCGCGGTAGTGGGCGTCGATTCCCAAGCTCACGAGGACGACATCCGGACGAAACTGTCCCAGGATCGGCTCGATGACCGAATCCAGCGCCGCAGCATAGGACGCGTCGCCGCACCCTGCCGTGAACGGGATGTTCACCGTGAAACCACGTCCCTCGTCCGTGCCAGTATCTTCCGCGGGACCCGTCCCCGGATAGATCCCGTACTCGTGCGTGGACACGTAGAGGACCGCGGGACTCTCCGCGAAGATGTCCCGCGTCCCGTTTCCGTGATGGGCGTCGTAGTCCAAGATGGCGACTCGACGGCCCGCGGCGACTTGTTCCGCGGCCGCGATCGCGACGTTGTTCAGATAGCAGAACCCGCCACCATAGTCCGGGCCTGCATGGTGACCGGGCGGCCGGACGAGGGCGATGGTCGGATGGCCGTCCCGGACCGCGGAGCGAGTCGCGAGGAGCACGCCTCCCGCCGCGAGCAGGGCGATGTCGAACGTGTCTCGATGGACCGCGGTCTCCGGATCCAAGAAACCCTCCCCGAGATTCCGGACCAGGTCGACGTACCATTCTCGATGGACGAGCCGAAGGTCCGCGATCGTCGCGGTCGGAGGCGTTTCGACCCCATGGAAGAGCCGTTCCCGCTCTAAGCGCTCGACGATGGAGCGAAGACGGTCCGGCCTCTCCACGTGGAGAGGCGAAGGGACATGGTCGAGGAACCGCGGATCGTACACAATCACGACGATGGGAAGCGCGGAGTCGATTTCAAGGCATCGTCCGGCCCAAGACGGGCCGCAGAACCGAGACGGTTCGATGGACGACACGGACGGGCAAAGGTCTTTACGCATCGGCCCCAAGTCGGGACCTCGTGTTGGAAACCCGCCGGATCTTGCAGGGGGACCGCCTCCGGCTCCGGCCTCTGGCTTCGACGGATCTCCGGCGGTGCGTGAAATGGTTCTCGGACCCGCAGATCATCCACTTCCTCGGACGGAACTCGCCCGTGACCTTACCGGAGGAGGAACGATGGTTCCGGGACTACGAGCGGCGGACGGACGAACAGATCTTCGCGATCGAGGCGGAGGGCCTCCATATCGGGAACATCGGGTTGCACAAGATCGACCGGGTCCACCGGAAGTCGGAAGTGGGAATTGTGATCGGCGAGCCGACGTTCTGGTCGAAAGGTTATGGGACGGAGGCAATGCGGACCGCGCTCCTCTACGCTTTCGGGCCGCTGAGCCTGAACAAGGTCTCGCTCGACGTGCTCGAATACAACACGCGCGCGATCCGAACCTATGAGCGCCTCGGGTTCAACCGAGAAGGCGTGCACCGCGAAGACATCTACAAGGACGGCCGGTTCGTGCATGTGATCCGGATGAGCATCCTCGCCCGCGAGCTGCACGAGCCCGTGGTCCCTTGAGGTCTATCCCAGTTCCAGGAATTCCCGCGGGGCCGTGCTCAAGACCCGAGGTCCGTTCTTCGTGACCAGGACGTCGTCCTCGATCCGCACGCCACCGAACCCGGGCACGTAGACGCCGGGCTCGTTCGTGAGGACCATGTTCGGTCGGAGGACTAGGTCGCTTGAAGGGCTCAAGCCGCCGCTCGGGTCGTGGACCGCAAGTCCGACGGAGTGACCGAGGCCGTGGATGAACCGCCCTTTGTACTTCGTGCGGTCGATCAGGGACCGGGCGGCGGCATCGACCGCCTTCCCCCGAGCGCCCGGTTTCATCTTGGCCAACGCGGCGGCTTGCGCGCGCGCGACCGTGTCGTGCATCCGCCGCTGCTCCGCGGACGGAGGGCCCACGACGACCGTGCGGGTGATGTCGGAACAGTACATGTGGTACTGGGCCCCGAAGTCGATCACGATCATGTCGCCGCGCTCGATCTTCCTCGGCCCTGCGGTGTAGTGCGGCTCCGCGCCGTTCGGACCGGATCCGACGATCGTGCGGAAGGAAGGCGCGGTCGCCCCGTTCTTCTGCATCCGGTACACGAGCTCGGAGGCGACCTCCGCCTCCGTAACCCCGGTTTGGATGAAAGACACCGTTTCCTCGAACGCTCGTGAGGCGATGTCGCAGGCCCGTTGAATCAGATCGACTTCCTGGGCATCCTTGACGAGCCGCGCCTTCATCACGGCCCCGGAGATGTCGACGAACTGCGCGGCCCGCGGCGCCAGTTTCCGGAGGCGCTGGAACGCGGCATACGTGAGCTCGGACGCGTTGATGCCGATCTTGCGGTGGCCCGCGAGCCGCTTCTTGATCAGCTTCGAGGATTCCTCGCGGCTGCGGAACACATCGAGGGGGAGGCCA
>WNGG01001109.1_pt1 | contig 41318 bp, 45 predicted proteins | sample 5400661 | NCBI WGS metagenome assembly WNGG01 (sample SAMN13153372, study PRJNA577476) | soil metagenome | isolation source: 100 cm soil or saprolite under Garry oak tree replicate 1 | place: USA:California | collected 2016-06-15 | reverse complement strand
TGGACCGCGACGTTGAGACGGCCCTCGCGGGCGAAGTTGACGGCGGCCATGACGTCACCTGCATTGACGGCGCGCAGCACGACGTCCGGACGTCTGTCGATCATCGCGTTGTAGACGCGGCGAGCTTCTTCGTAGCCCTGGTCCTCGGCTCCGATCACCTCGCCGCGGACCTGCTGCCTGAGAGTGTCAAGCGTCAATGTGGCCAAAATGCTGCCCTCCATACCCCTATACCTGCGGCGTCGGCGACAGTCTAAGGCTCCCTTCCCCCCACCAATGTCGGGGTAGGGGAGCCTACTCCTCAGGGCGGATCTCGATCTTCTTGCGCGCCGCCTCCAGGCGCTCGGTGCAGATCTTCAGGTAGACCCGCGCCTCGTCCACGGCTTTGAGCGCGTCTTCGAGCGAGAGGTCTCCGTCCTCCAGCAGCTTGAGCTTCTCGTCGAGCTTCTCGAGCGCCTGCTCGTAGGTCAGCTGCTCGTTCACGGCTCGACCTCCTCCACTCGCGCGCCGAGGTGGCCCGCAGCCAGCCGGATGCGCACCTTCCGGTCGACCGCGGTGTCGCCGGCCGCTCGCAGCACAGCGCCGGACTCGGCGTCCTGCGTGATGCTGTAACCCCGGGCGAGCACGCGCTGGGGGCTCAGCGCGACCAACCGCTGCCGGCGGTGATCGAGACCGCGCGTGGCGATCGCGAAGCGCTCGGCCAGCGCGCGATCGAGCCGATCCGCGGCGCGCCGTGAACCGAGGGCGTTCCGGCCGCGGACCAGACGGGCCGACGCGGCGCCCACCACGCGTCGCGCTCGTTCGCGCAGGGCTTCCTCGCGGCGCACGACCTGCTGCATCGGGCTCAGCCGCCCCAGGTTCGTGGCGGCGCGCGCCAGGCGGTCCGTGTGCTGCCGCACCAGCGCCGGGAGCAGCTGCACCAGCCGCGCCCTCTTGATCTGCAGGCGCTCCGCTTCGCGTGCCACTCGCTGGGCGGTCTCACGGTCGAGACGACGCTCTCGCTCGCGCAGCAGTGCGATGAGGTCGGACTTCTTCGGCACGACGCGCGCGCCCGCCTCCGTGGGTGTGCGGGCCTCGAAGTCGGCGACCATGTCGGCCACCGTGCGGTCGGACGTGTGGCCCAGCGCCGTCACGACCGGCAGCCGCGAGTCGAGAATCGCCCGCGCCACCGGCTCGGTGTTGAACGCATACAGCTCCTCGAAGCTTCCGCCTCCGCGCGCGATCACGATGACCTCCGCCAGCGCCTCCTGGTTGCACTGACGCACCGCGCGCGACACGCTCATCGGCGCGCCCGCGCCCTGAACCTGCACCGGGTACACGACCACGCCCATGTTCGGGTACCGCTCCCAGATCGTCTCCTGGAGGTCGTGGATGACCGCGCCGGTGGGCGACGTGAGCAGGGCGACCGCCTGCGGCAGGAACGGCAGCCGTCGCTTGCGCGATGCCGCAAAGGCCCCCTCAACCTCGAGCCTCCGCTTGAGCTCTTCGAGGCGCGCGCGCAGCTTGCCGACATCGTCGTACTCGACCTGGTCGGCGATGAAGCTCAGACGCCCGGTCTTGCCGAAGAAATCGACGCGGCCGCGGAACACGAAAACCTGGCCGTCCTCGGGCAGCGTGGTCACCCGTCGGGCGTCGTCGGCGAACAGCACGGCCTCAAGCTTGCTGACGCCGTCCCGGATCGTGAAGTTGTAGTGCCCGCCGGTCCCACGCTTCATGCCGCTCACCTCGCCCTTGACGAGCAGGGCTGTGAGCGGCCGGAGCTCGCGACGTATCTCGTTGGCGAGCTCGGTCACCGTATATGGGCGCTGAGCCTCCTCTGGCCGGAGCATGGAGGTTTAGCTTAGGGCGGGTTCGGTTTCGGGTTCAGGTCGCGGCGCCCTGCTTCTCAGCGGCTGGGCCGCACGGTCCGGTGGGAAAGACCGTGGTGCCTGCTGGCCCAACCGGCAGCCGCACGGGGCCCTGCTCGCTCGGGTAGTGGAGGACGGCGCCGCGACTGGCGATGAACGCGCCGTGCGAATCGGAAACGAAGCCGATCGGGCCACCTAGGGTGGCGACGACTCCGGCCGAGTCCGCATTGTTGAGGCCGACCCTCGACGAGGGCGCCCCGACCAGCCAGATCTCGTGCCCGTCACCCACGTACAGCCGGTGCAATCCGTCCAGGCCCAGCGGCCAGATCAGGTCGTTGGCGTCGCTTTCGAGCCAGGTCGTGACGCGCCCCGAGGCCAGGTCGAGGCTCACCACCGAGTAGAAGTAATCGCCACCTTGGACCTGGTAGTCGATGCCCCAGGCCTCTCCGCCTGTGACCATGAGCCAGCCCCACCCGAACATGTGCCTGTCGCTGCCCGGGATGAGCTGCGGCACACCTCCGGCGAGATCCAGCTGGTAGAGATTCTGGAAGAGGCCTCGCTTCGCATTGGCGGCGTCGACCAGATAGAGCCCGTTGGCGTCGAACGAGATCACGAAGTAGGGCGTCGTGCCGCTGTAGACGACGTTGTCGTTTCCGGTCGCCAGGTCGAGCACTCGAACTTCAGAGCGGGAGAAGTCGCCGGGATCCATGGTCCAGTACGCGTACAGGGTGCCGTCAGGTGAAACGAGGCTGCGTGTTGCTCCGAGCCACTTTCGCGCTGCGGCGTTGTAGCTGGCCCCGTAGCTCACCGGCAGAGGTGGGACGATGCCGACGTCGCGGACCGCACCATCCGGCACGCTGACGAAGGCTGCGTGGACCTGGTTTTTCCTCCCTTCGTGCCAGAAGACGGGCAGGAGGCAGGATTTGCTGCTAGCGCCAGAAGCCGTCGAATCGACTTTCGACGTGGCAGGCTGAGGCGCGGCGCATGCCACCAGGGCCACGAACAGCAATAGCGTCGCCGCGCGCATCCTGACCTATAGACGCTACACCCGCCGCGAGAAGTGATACGAGGAAATGCGCATCCTTTTGTTGAAGTACAGGCGGTGCGCATCGGTGCGGTCGGCGCCGACACCGGATGTGCGGCCGGAGCTCGAGCATCGCCTTGTACGCGAGGTGGGTCTCCCCGGCGGCGAGCTCCCGGATCAATCAGCCGCCGATCTGCGACATCGACTTCCCGGGCTTGATGAAGCCCGGCTGGTTGATCAGGTGGCCCTCTTCCTTCCGCCAGATCGCAGACTCGATCACGCGCCCGAGGTGCTCGTCAGAGACGCCCGAGCGCATGAGGTCGCGAAGCGGCGTCTCATGCAGCGAGAACAGGCACGTGCGCAGGCCACCCTCGGCGGTCAGCCGGACGCGGTTGCACGTCGTGCAAAAGGCCTGGCTCACCGACGAGATGAAGCCGATGCCGCCGGGCGCTCCGTCGGCAAACTTGAAGCGCGTCGCCGGGCCCGGCCGTGGATCCGCGACGGGCACCAGCGGGAAAAGATCCTCGATCTGCTCCTGGATGCGCCGGCTCGGGACGACCTGCTCGTTGGTCCAGATGTTGTCGCCGTCAAGCGGCATGAACTCGATGAACCTCACCTCGTAGCCGCGCTCCCGAGCAAGGCGCGCGAAGTCCACAACCTCGTCGTCATTGCGGCCCTTCATCACAACCATGTTCAGCTTGATCGGCCACAGGCCGGCTTCCTTCGCGGCGTCGATGCCGTCCATCGTTCGCTTGAACTGGTCGCTCCGCGCGATCTCGTGGAAGCGCTCCATGCTGAGCGTGTCCAGCGAGATGTTGATCCGCTTGAGACCGGCCTCCTTCAGGAGCTGGGCCTTGTCGCGCAGCAGCACGCCGTTGGTGGTCATCGTGATGTCGAGCGAGGGGTCGATGGCGTTGATCATCCCGACCAGCTCCTCGACCTGTATGCGCACCAGCGGCTCGCCGCCGGTGATGCGGATCGTGCGCACGCCGTAGCGCTCAACGAAGATGCGGGCCAGCCGCACGATCTCTTCGAAGCGCAGGACGTCCTCGCGCTTCAGCCACTTCAAACCCTCCGCCGGCATGCAGTAGATGCAGCGGAAGTTGCAGCGGTCGGTAATCGAGATCCGGAGGTCGTCGGCGACCCGCCCAAAGGAGTCTCTTAGCGGTCCCGTCCCCACATGGCCGATGATAGCCAGGATGGGGTACGAGCACATTCTGGTCGATGTTGAGCCCCCGATTGCCACCGTCACGCTCAACCGGCCGAAGGTTCTGAACGCCCTCAGCCCCGAGCTCATCCGCGAGGTCAACGAAGCACTGCGCGAGCTGGACGCTGACGATCGCGTCAAAGCCGTCGTACTCACCGGCGGCCCAAAGGTGTTCGCGGCCGGCGCGGACATCGGCGACATGGCAGAGCGCACGGCCGTCGAGCAGCTACATCGCGACCAGACAGGCCGCTGGGCAGGCATCGCGTCCTTCACCAAGCCGCTGATCGCAGCGGTCAACGGCTACGCGCTGGGCGGCGGCTGCGAGCTGGCGCTCATGTGCGACATGGTGATCGCCGGCGACACGGCGCGCCTGGGCCAGCCCGAGATCAACCTCGGCATCATCCCCGGCGCCGGCGGCACCCAGCGCTGGCCCCGGACGGCCGGCAAGTACGCGGCCATGGAGGCGGTGCTCACGGGCACCCCGGTGACCGCGCGCCGCGCCCACGAGCTTGGTCTCGTCAACAAGGTCGTGCCGGCGGAGATGACGGTCGAGGTCGCCAGGCGCGTCGCACGCCAGCTGGCCGAGAAAGCCCCGCTTGCGCTGCGCATGGCGAAAGAGGCAGTGCTCAAGTCTTTCGAGGCGCCGCTGACCGAAGGCCTGGCGGCCGAGCGCAAGAGCTTCTATTTCCTGTTCTCGACCGAAGACCAGAAGGAAGGCATGCGCGCCTTCCTCGAAAAGCGGAAGGCAATCTTCAAAGGAAGGTAGGAAATGGCGACCGAGGTCGAGCAGCACGTATTCGTCGCCAATCACGGCGGAGTGGGCCTGATCCGCTTCAACCGGCCCGAGAAGATGAACGCGATCGGGGCGATCACTCGCCAGCAGCTGGGCGAAGCCATCAAGCAGGCGGAGCGCGACGACTCGGTGCGGGTGGTGGTGCTGACAGGCACGGGTCGCGCGTTCTGCTCGGGCGCCGACGTCACCGAGATGGCCTCGCCGGATGCGGGGATGCGCACGCCCGAAGACGTCGGCAACGTCCTGCGCAACGAGTACATGCCGATGCTCACGCGCCTGCGCACGATGCCCAAGCCGGTCATCGCCGCGATGAACGGGCCGGCCGTCGGCATCGGCGCGAGCTACGCGCTCGCCTGCGACATCCGCATCGCCGTGCCCGAGGCGTACCTGATGGAGGCGTTCATCAACATCGGGCTGGCGCCGGACGGCGGGGTGAGCTGGCTGCTGCCGCGGCTCGCCGGCACCGCAATCGCGTACGAGATGTTCTTCACCGGCAAGCCGCTGTCCGCTGCCGATGCGCAGCGCCTTGGCGTGATCAACCGCGTGGTTCCGCAGGAGAGGCTCGAGGAGGAGGTCCGCGAGCTCGCGACGCAGCTGGCCTCGCAGCCTCGCCAGGCGCTGGCTGCGGCCAAGCGGGCGGTCAATCACGCGCTGGAGTCGAGCTACGAAGAGGCGCTCGAGTTCGAGTCCTACCTGCAGGAGGCGCAGGCCGCGAGCAGCGAGTTCGCCGAGGGCGTCCAGGCGTTTCTCGCTCGCCGTGCTAAGAAGTAATGACCGAGGTTCGGCAAGCCGTGATCGTGGCCACAGCGCGCACGCCGATGGGCAAGTACGGCGGCCAGCTGAAGGACGTGCGGCCCGACGACCTGGCGGCGATCGTGCTCAAAGAGGCATGTGAGCGCGCGCACCTGAAACCGGCAGAGGTCGACGACGTCATCCTAGGGTGCGCCAACGGCGCGGGTGAGGACAACCGCAACGTGGCGCGGATGGCGCTCCTGCTCGCCGGTTTCCCGGTCGAGGTCCCCGGACAGACGGTGAACCGCCTGTGCGGTTCAGGCATGCAGGCGACGATCTCCGCCGCACGCGAGATCCAGACGGGCGGCGCCGAAGTCGTGATCGCCGGCGGCGTCGAGAGCATGACGCGAGCGCCATGGGTGATGGCCAAGCCCGACGGTGCATTCCCGCGGGGCGCGCAGACCGCACATGACACCGCGCTTGGGTGGCGTCTCGTCAATCCGAAGATGGCCGAGATGTATGGCACGCTCCAGATGGGGGAGACCGCCGAGCGCGTGGCCCAGAAGTACGAGGTGTCACGCGAGGACCAGGATGCGTTTGCGCTGCGCAGCCACCAGCGCGCGCTCGCGGCGCAAAAGTCGGGCCGGCTCGCGGAGGAGATCGTGCCGGTGCAGGTCCCGCAGCGAAAGGGGGAGCCGGTCCAGCTGAAGGACGACGAGGGCCCGCGCGCCGACACGTCGCTCGAGGCGCTGGCCAGGCTGCGGCCGGCGTTCGCGGAGAACGGGTCTGTCACGGCCGGCAACTCCTCGCCCCTGAACGACGGCGCGACCGCGCTGGTGCTGATGTCTTCCGACCAGGCACGGCAGCGCGGGCTGCAGCCCCTCGCTCGGTTCGTTGCAGCCGCTCCCGCCGGCGTGCATCCCGACTACATGGGCATCGGCCCCGTGCCGGCGTCGATGAAGGCGCTGGAGGCGGCGAGCCTGCAGGCGTCCGACATGGGCGTGGTCGAGCTCAACGAGGCATTCGCGTCGCAGTCGCTTGCGTGCATGCGCCTGCTGGGACTCGACGAGGAGCGGGTGAACGTCAATGGGGGCGCGATCGCGCTCGGCCATCCGCTCGGGTCGAGCGGCGCAAGGCTGGTGGGCACGCTGGTGCGCGAGATGGCGCATCGCGACGCCGAGTACGGCCTGGCGACCATGTGCATCGGCGTCGGCCAGGGCATCGCATCGATCTGGCAGAGGATTTAGTGTCCCGCCCCGGAAGTTCCTTGCATCCTCGCGTCCTTGGCGGCCGGGCCTCCAGGTCGGGACTGTAGCCATCTCAGAACCTGACCCACAGGCGGTGCGGGCGATGTTCGACCGCATCGCCCGGCGCTACGACCTCGTCAACACAGTGCTGTCGGCCGGCACCGACGCCGGCTGGCGCAGGCGCGCAGCTCGCGCGACCGGCTTGGTCGCGGGCGGGTCGGTGCTCGACGTCGCATGCGGCTCGGGAAGGCTCACCGCCGAGCTGGCCCGGATCGCCGGTCCGCGCGGGCGGGTGGTCGGGCTCGATTTCAGCCCGGGGATGCTGGAGGTCGCCCGACGCGACCATCCGGCGATCGAGTTCATCGAGGGCGACGCGCTCCAGCTGCCGTTCGATGACCACAGCTTCGATGCGGTCACGATCGCGTTCGGTCTGCGCAACCTCGCCGACCCGATCCGCGGCCTGCGCGAGATGCTGCGCGTCGTCCGAGGTCGGGCGGTGGTGCTGGAGTTCGTGAGGCCGTCCAGAGGTCTTGTCGGCAGCGCCTACCGAATGTACCTGCGATCGCTTCTGCCCGCGATCGGCGGCGCGCTTTCGGGGCAGCCCTCGGCGTACCGATACCTGAGCGACACGGTCGACTCCTATCGAACGCCGCGCGAGCTGCAGGAGATGGCTGAAACCGCGGGGTGGCATGGAGTGCGCTGCGAAACCCTGGGAATGGACACGGTCGGGATCATCTCGGGCGCAAACGAATGAGCACCTTCATCTGCGTCACGTGCGGCACCCAGTTCGCGGACAGCGGCGAAGCCCCTCCGGACCACTGCCTGATCTGCGATGAGCCGCGCCAGTACATCGGGCCCGGCGGCCAGCGCTGGACCACCATGGAATCTCTTCGCGAGGGCCATCACAACGAGTTTCGGCGCCAGGAGGAACGGCTGGTCGGGGTTGGAACCGCACCTTCCTTTGCCATCGGCCAGCGCGCCCTCCTCGTGCAGTCGCCAGGCGGCAATGTCCTCTGGGATTGCGTCAGTCTGCTCGACGAGTTCACCGAGAGACTGATCAACGACCTTGGCGGGATCGCGGCGATCGCGATCTCTCATCCGCACTACTACTCGTCGCTCGCCGAGTGGTCGGCAGCGTTCAGCGCCCCCGTCTACCTGCACGCGGGCGACCGGCGGTGGGTGATGAGGAGCACGCCGTCGATCGTCCACTGGGAGGGCGACCACCTCGAGCTGCACGACGGGATGCGGCTCATCAACTCCGGCGGCCACTTCGATGGGGGAACAGTCCTCCATGTCCCGTTCCTGGCCGATGGACGCGGCGCGCTGCTGTGCGGCGACATCATTCAGGTGATCCCGGACCGGAACTTTGTCGGGTTCATGTACAGCTATCCCAACCTGATCCCGCTGCCACCAAACGCCGTGCAGCGGATTGCCGTCTCGGTGAGCGAGCTCGATTTCGACCGCATCTACGGGGCCTGGTGGGATCGCGTCATCCCGAGCGGTGGCAAGGAAATCGTTACCCGCTCGGCCGCGCGTTATGTCAAAGCCGTCGGGGGCGCTTAATCAGACGCACAGCGCACGGTCTTGGTGTAGGCTCGGCTGTGCCCATGTCCGCCAGGGAAATCCCATGAGGGTCGTGCCAAGCGACGGTCAGGACATGGGCGCCGAGCCTCAGCTTGCAGACGGCGAGCCCACCAACGGCCATCCGCGGCTCGACGCCATGCGGCACTGGTTGGTCAGCGGCGTTCACCTGGTAGATCGCAGGCGCCGTTTCGGTGGCCACGGCCGCGCGAGGGAGCTCCTGGTCGTCGGTCCGGCGTCGACGAATGGCGCCTATGAGCGCTGGGAGGCGCTCGCCGCAGCGCTGCACAGGCACACGGTTCGGGGTGGCCTGTCCGAGATGAGTCCCGAGGAGCGGCGGGTCATCACCCTTGCCTATCTCGAAGGCCGCACCAACCGAGAGATCGCGACCACGCTGGGCGTCTCCGTCACCACGGCACGCCGACGCCTGTGGTCTGCCCTCAAACGGCTCGACGACTACATCACCATGACCGGGGTCTGGTTGTCGGCATTCGTCCTGGCGCTGGCTGCGTACGCCGCGACCTACACCGCGCGCGTCGGGCGTTGGGTCTCCACCGCGTCGGTCTCACCCGAGCGGGCTCAGAGGCTCGCGGCGATGGTGTCGGCGGGTGTGGTGACGACCGCTGCCGTCGGCATCGTCGCGTTCACCCCCGATGTAGGGATACGGACCGGTTCGCCGCCGGCTGCGACCGCCCCCTTGGCCTCCCAGGACGAATCGGTTGTGATATTGAACGTTCAAACGACCTCGGCCGAGCCATCCATCGACGCGCTGGAAACAACGGGCAATCGAGGTTTGCACCGCGATTCGCCGGCTGTGCCGCACGCCAACCACGGCGCCAACGGCTGTCACAGCAACCCGACAAGCGCGGCGCCGGCGATCCCCGTGGGACCGCGCGGGGCCCGCCCGCACGCAGCCCCCGTCACGCACCCGAGCGTCGGAGGCTGCAAAGCGTAGGGGCTGTAGAGGCTCGGCCGCTACGCGTCTCTGTCGACAGCTGATCGCGCCAGGCCGACCAGCGTGGGACGCAGGCCGTCGAGCTCCACCGCTTCGAGCTCCAGGACTGCTGCATCGACGAGAGCCCGCGCCTCCTCACGTACGCGCTGCAGGGCATCGGTGGAGGTGACGAGATCTGCGACGCGGGTGACCTCCTGGTCGCCAAGCGAGCCCTCGAGCAGGCGGCGCACCTCAGGTCCGACCTCGCGATCCTCAGCGGCGTAGATGAGCGGCAGCGACAGCACGCGCTGGCGGATGTCGAGGCCGACCGGCTTGCCCGATGTCGCACTGAAATCCACCATGTCGTCGGCCATCTGAAAGGCAACGCCGACCAGATCGCCATACCGGCGCAGTGCTTCCACGACCGCAGGCTCCGCCTCTGCCAGCTGGGCGCCCGACGCGCATGCGGCCGAGAAGAGCGCGGCGGTCTTGCCGCGAACCACGCGCAGGTACGAGTCGCGATCCCCGGGATATCTGCCGCGCAGCGCGACGTCGTCGATCTGCGCGGCGCATATCGCCTCCAGCGCCTCGGCCAAGGTCGACGTCACCCCGCTGTTGCCGATCTCCGCGATCAAACGAGTGGCCTTGGCGAAGTAGTAGTCGCCCACCGCGATCGCCCGCTCCGCACCCTCGGCCGCGGCGACGGTAGGCCTGCCGCGACGGTGGGTGCTCTCGTCGACGTAGTCGTCATGGACGAGTGTCGCGTTGTGGAGGAGCTCGATCGCGGCCGCCAGCGCCGCCGCCCGTAGGGAGTCCTGGCGCGGCCCGACCTGCGAGGTGAGCTGGACGAGCCTGGGGCGGATCCGCTTGCCGCCGGCCTCCAGCAGGCGCCGCATGGGCAGCGCGACCGGGTCGGGGTCGACGAGGAGCTGGCGCATTATCTCGAGCTCAACGAGATCCCCATCGACCTCGGCACGTGATTGCCCCCACCCGTCCGCGCTGCGCGCGGCCGACCTCCCCACAGGGTGGGGAGGTAAGAACTCGCCGTCGAGCTGCATCGCCAGCTGGCGGTGGCGAGGGCCGTCCAGCTCGACCGCGAACACCGACTGCCAGCGACCCATGACCAGCTCGCCGTCCTCGACCAGGAGCGTTGCGAAGCCAGTCAGCAGCAGCTGCCGGCAGTGGGCGTGGCCGTTCACAGGCTCGTCGACTGCGATCTCAAGCCGGCGCTCGAAGTCGTCGTGCTCATAAAGGGCGTCGTCAGGAGCGAGCCTCTCCAGGAGGCTCTGGAAGTCCCGGAGCAGCAGCGGCTCGTTCTCATTGACCGCCAGTCCGAGCGTCGTGTGCAGCGACTGAAGGTGGATGCGCCCGGTTTGCAGGCCGGAGCGGCGCACCTCGTCGCGCAGCCGCTCGGTGAGGTTGACGAACTCTGTGGCGCGCGAAGTCTCGAACCGAAGCCGGCTGGAGATCATCGGGCGCGAACGGCGTCTAAGAGGAGGTCGCGGACCGGCCTGCTCGCGCGGCCGGATGCGGCCGAGGCGGCCAGCTCTTCGATGGCGCGGGCGAATGCGACCTGCACCGGCCGGGGCGCGGTGTCGGCGAGCAGGCGAGCCGACCGGGCCAGGCACAGGTCGCCCATCAGCAGCGTCGGCGCGGGCGCCGCACGTCCCCCGAGTCCCTGCAGCCGTACGCCGACCTCGACCAGCGCCGCCGCCAGGGCCAGCTTCGGTCTCGCGGCAGGGCTAGAGTCGCTGACCACCTCCAGATAGGACCGATACGCCTCGGAGAGCCCGTCCGCCCAGGTCGTCGCGCGTCACCACGTAGTACAGGCCGAACCCGAGGACGGTGTTGAGCACCAGCGGGACGAGCACTTCGCGCGGTACCGTCAGCCGGATCCGGCCATCGGACTCAAGGCGGTCCAGCTGCTCCTGGATGACCTCCCGGTACCGGGTGAAGAGCTCCGGCAGGTAGGCGCGCAGCCGTTCTGTTCGCGGCGCCTGCACCAGGAGGTCGAAGGCGGCGAGCTGGATGTCGCCGAGGCGCCGAAGCGAGTCCCAGAGCGACTCCACGCCGATCTCCAGCACGACGAGGGGGTCGGTCAGCTGGTTGAGGGTTCCGCGCAGCTCGTCGACCGATCGGGCGGTCAGGTAGCGCCACGCCTCCACCAGCAGCTCGGACTTGGTCGGGAACCAGTACTGGAGGTTTCCGATGGCCACGCCAGCCCGGGAAGCGATCGCCCGCACACTGGTGCCGGAATAGCCGTTTTCGAGGAGCGACTCGGCCGCAGCATGAATGATTTGATCTCGGGTGCTCTCAGTCGCGGTCGCCCCGGTCATACGTATGTACCAGCATACTGCGGGCTGGGAACGGGGAGGGGCGCCGCGTTGGCACAGCAGATAATTGGGTCGGCGTGCGGAGCATCGAAAAGATCTTTCCCAACGGCATCTGCGGCGTGCTGCGCACGGAGGACTCCGAGGCCGGCTTCCAGGCCTGCCTCGCCGTCATGGAGGGGGGAGTGGGCACGATCGAGGTCACGACCACCGTGCCCTCCTGGTACGACATGGTGCGCGGCCTCGTCGCCACCACCATGGGCAAGACGCCGATCGGGGTGGGGACGGTGTGGGACCCGGGCGCTGTGAAGCAGGCCAAGGAGGCGGGGGCGGACTTCGTCGTCACGCCGGTCGTGCTCCCCGAGGTGGCCGATGCCTGCCGAATGGAGGACATCCTGTGCGTGCTGGGGGCGCTTACCCCGACCGAGATCTACCAGGCGCGGCTGGCAGGCGCGAAGCTCGTCAAGGTGTTTCCGATCACCCCTGTGGGCGGTCCCGACTACGTCCGCGCTCTGCTCGGCCCCCTGGGCGCGGTGCCGCTGTGGGTGTCGGGCGGGGTGGCGATCGAGCAGATCGGCGACTACCTTCGCCTGGGGGTGAAGGCTGTCGGCCTCACGAACTCCCTGTTCCCGCCCGAAGCGCTCGCCCACCGCGACATGGAGCTCATCCGCCAGAACGCCCAGAGGGCGGCGCAGGCGGCGGCCGCCGCGAGACCCGACTAGAGCCCGGCCGTCCCCTTCATCGTCCCGATGATGTCCGAATACAGGTTGACCACCTGGCCGCCCGTCGCCACCAGCGCGATGATCACAACAATCACGACCAGGGCCAGGATCAGCGCGAACTCGACCAGGCCCTGTCCAGATTCCCGGGCCCTGGCCCGGTTCAGCAACCTACTTTGTAAAGGCACATCGTCGCGCTGATGTTGGAGAACAGGTTGATCAGCTGGCCTCCGGTGGCGATCAGGGCGACGATCACGATCAGGGCGACCAGGGCGAGGATGAGGGCGTACTCGACCATTCCCTGCCCTGACTGCCGCGTTTGGGTGTGTGTCACTTTGGGTTTCGACCTAAAAGCTTAACCGTCGAAACCCGGCTGCTGGTCGCCGGCCCGTGCGAGTGCCTGCTCCACAACCACCCGCACCATCCGCTTTCGCCAGAAGTGGCTCAGATCAGCGTTGTCCAGCGGTTTGGCCGGTTTGGCCGCCATCTCTGCCGCGCTGCGGATCGTCTCTTCATCCAGTCGCTTTCCGAGCATGAAGGCGGCGGCCTCCGGGGCCTCCAGCGGGTGGGACGCGACCGCCGAGAGCACGATCCTGCAGGAGGCGACCGTGTCGCCGTCCATTGTCATCGCCACGGCGGCGCCCGCGATGGGGAAGTCGATCGATCCCCGGCGGCGCAGCTTCACATACGCGGATCGGGTGCCCCGCGCGGACGGAAGCCGCAGCGCGGTCACGACCTCGTCGGGCTGCTTGGCGAGGTAGTCGATTCCGTCGTCGCGATAAAGCGCCGCGACCGGGAGCTCCCGCTCATCGTTCGGTCCGGCCAGCATCACCAGCGCGCCAAGCGCGATCGCCATGGGCGCGGTGTCCGAAGACGACAGGGCCCAGCAGCGCGAGCTGCTAGGGGCGACCAGGCAGATGTCCCCGTCCTTCTTAATGCAGAAGCCCGCGGCCTTGCGCCACTCATACGTCATGTCGTAGTAGTTGCAGCGCGTGTCGACGCACAGGTTCCCGCCGATCGTGCCTGCGTTGCGAAGCGGTGGTGAAGAGACCAGGCCGGCGGCCTCTGCATAACCAGGGAACTCACCCCGCAGCGCTTCTGTGGTCGAGGCTGCCGCGAGCGTGACGCCGGCGTCGACAACGGTCTCATCATCGCCGCGCTGCACGCGGTTGCCCAGGAAGTCCAGGCCGATGAGAGCATCGACCTCGAACTGTCTGCGCTTGAGCTTCGGGAAAAGGTCGGTGCCGCCGGCGACGAACATCGCGCGTGGCCCCAGCTCCGAAGCCATCCGCGCCGCCTCGCGCGCAGAGCGCGGGCGCAGGTACTTAAATCGCGGCAGGCGCAGCAACGTTCAGGTCCTTTGGCGGCGGCTCGACCTTGATGTAGGGGGGAAAGGGGATGTCGGGGAATCGCGGGGGTCCGTACCGCGGCGCCTCGCCCTTGTCCTTGCGGCGAAGTGCTTCCACGATCTTCTCCGGCGTCACGGGCACCTCGTCGATCCAGATGCCGAGAGCGTCGAACACCGCGGCGCTGACGGCGGGGATGACCGGCAGCAGGGGGCCCTGCCCGGCCTCCTTGGCGCCGTACGGCCCCTCGGGATCATTGGTCTCGACGATGAAGGTCTCGACCTCGGGCATGTCCAGGAAGGTCGGCGACTTGTATTCGAGCATCGAGGGCCATTTGTGCAGGCCCTTGCGAAACGTCTGCTCTTCCATCAGCGCCTCACCCAGGCCCATGTACACGCTGCCCTCGACCTGGCCCTCGACAAGGAGCGGGTTGATGGCGCGCCCGACGTCATGCGCGATCCACACCTTGTTGATCTGAACGAGGCCGGTTCGAGCATCGGCATGCAAGTCGACGACGCAAGCCGAGTAGCTGTAGGCGGGACTTGGACCGACGCCCGAGCCCTTGTACGGTCCGGCGATCTTCGGCGGCGTGTAGCTGCCCGCGCTGGTGAGCGTTCCGAAACGCGCCTCGGCGAGGATGCTCGCCTCCTCGAAGCTGAAGTCGCCGATGCGCCCGCCGGCGACTCCGACGCCTTCAGGATCGACACCCATCTTGGCAGCGGCCGCTTCGACCAGCATCGTGCGCATCTTTCGCGCCGCTTCGATCGCGGCGTTGCCCGCCATGAACGTCACCCGCGACGAATACGAGCCCAGGTCGATCGGCGTCGTGTCGGTGTCCGCGGTCACCAGGCGGACGTCCTGCGGCTGGAGGCCCAGCTCCTCGGCGACGATCGCGGCGAGCACGGAGTCGGAGCCCTGCCCGATGTCCATCGCCCCGCAGTAGGCGGTCACCCCACCGCGGTCGACCTTGATCTGCACCTCCGAGTGGGGCATGTCGTTCCAGTAGATCGCGGTGCCCGCGCCCGAGAGATAGGAAGAGATGGCGAATCCCATCCCGCGCCCCGGGCGCCTTTCCCGATTTCTATAGCCGGACTGATGAATGACGTTTTTCACGCAATCGTCCAGTCCACAGGAGGTCACGCGGAGCCAGTTCACCGTCCGCGTGTTCGGTTGGACGAAATTGCGCTGCTTCATCTCGACCGGGTCCAGGCCGAGATCGCGGGCGATCTTTTCCAGGTGGAGCTCGATGGCAAAGCGGGGCTGCGGCGTGCCGTGACCGCGCTTGGGTCCGCACGGAGGTTTGTTGGTGAAAACGCGGCAGCCCTCGAAGCGATAGGCCGGGATGTCGTACGTGACGGTCTGCAGCGCGCCCGTATAAAAGGTAGAGGCGACGCCGTAGGAGCCATACGCGCCGCCGTCCAAAGCGCTGCGGAAATGCATCGCGGTGATGCCCCCGTCCTTGGTCACCCCGGTGCGCACCCACATGAGCACAGGGTGGCGCCCGCGGTGCGCGTAGAAGACCTCCTCGCGAGTCAGGGTGCACTTGACGGGCCGGCCGGTGATCATGGCCAGCTTCGCGACCACGATCTCGTGCGCGAAGGGATCCGTCTTGCCGCCGAAGCCGCCGCCGTGCGCGGCGCCGATGACACGGATGCGGTTCATGGGCAGTTCGAGCACCTTCGCCAGCGCTCTGTGGACGTAGTGCACGACCTGCGTCGACGACCACAGGGTCACCTTGCCGTCGACGTAGGTCGCAATGGCGCTGTGCTGCTCCATGGGCAGGTGGGTGTTGCCCTGGAAGAAGAAGACGTCTTCGCGAATGTGGTCCGCCTTCGCAAAGCCGGCGTCGACGTCGCCGAACTCCAGCGCGACGAGCTTGTGAATGTTGTTCGGTCCACCGTATTCCTGGATGCGCTCGTCTTTCGGGCTCGCCAGTGCCGCGTCGATCGACATCACCGGTTCGAGCACCTCGTACTCGACGTCGATGGCGTCGCACGCGGCGGCGGCGATCTCCTCCTCCGTCGCCGCGACCGCGGCGATGGGATCGCCGACGTAGCGGACCTTCTCGTGCTCGAGCGCGCGCTCGTCCTGCGTGACGGGGAGGATGCCGAATTTCACGGGCAGGTCCTCGCCAGTGATCACGGCGTGGACGCCGGGTATGCGTCGCGCCGCGGAGGTGTCGATGGACTTGATGCGCGCGTGGGGGTGAGGGCTGCGGAGGATGCGGCAGTGCAGCGTGCGGCCGGGAAGCATGTCGTCGGCGTAGACGGCCTGGCCGGTGACCCGCATCGCCCCATCGACTTTGGGCAGCCGTTTGCCAACGACGTTCAGTTCGGTCATGGCATCCGCCCGGCGGCAAGCTCGACGGCCTCGAGAATCTTCACGTAGCCCGTGCACCGGCAGAGATTCCCGGCCAGGGCTTCACGAATCTCGTCGCGCGTGGGCCGCGCGTTGCTGTCGAGCAGCGACTTCGACGCGAGCAGGATCCCGGGTGTGCAGTAGCCGCACTGCGCAGCGCCCAGCTCGGCGAAAGCACGCTGCAGCGGATGGAGCTCGGCCCCGCTGGCCAACCCTTCGACGGTCGTGATCTTTCGCCCCTCAACCTGGATCGGCAGCACCAGGCAGCTGAGCTCAGGCTTGCCGTCGACCAGCACCGTGCAGGTGCCGCACTCGCCAAGCTCGCATCCGTGCTTGGTTCCGGTGAGCTGCATGTCCTCGCGCAGCACCTCCAGGAGCGTCTTGTGCACCGGGAGCAGCAGCTCGAAGCGCTCGCCGTTGACCTCGAGCGCCACCCCGTGACGGTCGACCGGCCGCTCTACCTCCCGCCTCAATCTGAGGCGAGCATAGTCCTCAGGGCACGGGCGCAAGCCCACAGGTCGGGGGCGACAGCGTCGGCCCGGCTGGAGGCGGGCACTGGGTCATCAGGGTGGACCAGGATCGCGCGCATGCCCAGGGCGAGCGCCGGCAGGATGTCGTTCTCCTCCTTGTTTCCGATGACCACGCAGCGTCCCGGCTCCGCGCCCGCTGCACGAAGGGCCATCTCGAAGACCGCAGGGTGTGGCTTGAGGTGCCCCGCGTCGTTGGACGTGACGATGGCGTCGACGTGCTCCGCCATGCCGAGCAGCCGGAAATCCTCCCAGTAGCTCTCGGCGTCTCGCCAGTAGGTGTTGCTGGCGATCACGGTCCGCAGGCCGAGGGCTTGCGCCTCGGCCAGCAGCTCGACGGCGCCTGGCAGCGGCCTCAGCCGGTCATGCACCGGCAGCGCCATCGCCCGGCGGATGCGGGCCACCGTCTGCGGGTCGGTGTCCAGGCCGTGGATCGTGAGGCAGCCCGAGACCAGGGTGTCGGCGTCGACCGGGACCTCGACCTCGGTCGTGACCGCCCTGGCCTGGTCGCCGAACCGGCTCTGCTCGATGAGGTCGACGACCAGCGCTCTCACCGTTTCCGGCGGCACATGCGGCAGCGCGCGGGCGACCCTTTCGTGGCGCCCATCGCCATCCGTGGCGCGCAGCGGCCAGGAGTTGGGCCACAGCGTTCCGCCGACGTCGAACAGCGCGGCCTCCAGGATTCGGCTCATCCTCGCCAGTATCATCGGGCTCAAATGCTTCGCTGGCTGACCGCGGGCGAGTCGCACGGCCCGCAGCTGACAGTCGTGATCGAAGGCCTTCCGGCCGGCCTGGCCGTGTCAGAGGACGACCTCCGCCGGGACCTTGCGCGCCGCCAGGGCGGCCACGGGCGAGGAGGGCGGCAGAAGATCGAGACGGACTTCGCGCGGATCGTGAGCGGGGTGCGAGGAGGGTTCACCATCGGCAGCCCGGTGACGCTCGTCCTGGAGAACAAGGACCACGTCAACTGGACTGCAGAGATGACAGCGTCAACAGAGGGTTTCGCCCCCAAGCCGGTCACGCGGCTGCGCCCCGGTCATGCCGACCTCGCGGGCGCTCTCAAGTACGGGCACACGGACGTCCGCAACGTGCTCGAGCGATCGTCCGCGCGCGAGACCGCGACCCGCGTCGCCGCCGGCGGCGTGGCCCGCAAGCTGCTGGGCCACTTCGGCGTCGAGATCCTGAGCTTCACGCAGTCGATCGGCGACGTCGACATCGGCTTCGACGGCTGCGATCCGGACAGCGTGACCGTCGAAGAGATCGAGGCATCGCCGGTTCGCTGCCCGAACACTGAGGCATCGAAGCGCATGGTTGCGGACATCGACGAGGTCGCCGAGCGCGGCGACACCCTGGGCGGGACCTTCCGGATCATCGCGCGCGGTGTTCCGCCCGGGCTCGGCAGCTACGTGCACTGGGACCGCAAGCTTGACGGACGCCTCGCCCAGGCGGTGCTTTCGATCAACGCCATCAAGGGCGTCGAGTTCGGCGCCGGTTTCACAGGCGTGGCGCGTCCCGGCTCGGAGTTCCACGATGAGATCGACTACGAGGACGGCCGATTTCGACACCTCACCAACCGCGCCGGCGGGCTGACCGGCGGCGTGACCAACGGCGAGCCTGTCGACTTGCGAGTCGCCATCAAGCCCATCTCGACGATGAAGAAGCCCATGCCCTCGATCGACTTGCGCACCAAGGAAAAGGTCGAGGCGCACTACGAGCGCAGCGACGTGTGCGTGGTGCCGGCCGCGGGTGTCATCGGCGAGGCGGTCGTGGCGCTGACGCTGGCGAACGCATTCCTGGAGAAGTTCGGGGGCGACTCGATGACCGAGATCGAGCGCAACTACCGCTCGTACATGGAGCTGATCGGGCGCTGACCGGGAAGGTTATGACGATGGCCGAGGCCATCGCGCGCTTCGTGCCCGACTCGTCGACGGTCGCGATCGGCACCGCGCTGGAACCGCTCATCCCGTTTGCGGCCGGACACGAGATGATCCGCCAGGGGCGCCGCGATCTCGAGCTCGTCGGACCCATCTCGGATTCGCTGTTCGACCAGCTCATCGGCGCGGGCTGCGTGCGTCGCGTGACCGCAGCGTGGGTGGGCAACGTGTCCGAAGGCCTCGGCCACTGCTACCGGCGCGCCGCCGAGCAAGGCCATCCGCGCGCCATCGAAATTCACGACCACACCAACTTCTCGATCTCGCTCGCGCTGTGGGCGGCCGCGTGGAACGTGCCCAGCCTGCCCACGCGGACGCTGATCGGGAGCGACATCCTTCGCACCAACCCCAACCTCTCGATGCGCTTCGGCCTGGTGCACGTCGGCGCCGTGCAGCCCGACGTCGCCGTCGTCCATGTGCAGCGCGCCGACGCGGCCGGACGCGCACACGCGTGGGGACCGCTGGGGATCACCGAGGAGGCGGGGCTGGCCGCGAAGCAGGTCGTCATCACGTGCGAGGAGCTCGTCGATTCGACCGTGACGCTGAGCGACCCCAACCGGATCCTGTTCCCGGAGACGAAGGTCGTCGCCGTGGTGCACGAGCCCGGCGGCGCGCATCCGTCACCGGTGCAGGGCTTTTTCAAGCGCGACCACGCCTTCTTCCGCGACTACGCGGAACGCTCACGCACCGCCGATGGCTACCAGGAGTGGCTGCAGCGCTGGGTCCTTTCGGTGCCGGATCGCGCCGCTTATCTGCGGGCGTTGAACGTCGAATCGCTGCGCGTCCAGCGCCACCAGTACTCGGCGCCGGTGGACTTCGGCCATGAATGAGGTGAGATACACGCCGCAGGAGCTGATGGTCGCTGTCGCGTCGCGCGAGATCCGCGATGGCGACGTCGTGTTCGTGGGCATGCGCCTGCCGATGCTCGCCTATGCGGTGGCCCACAACGCCCATGCCCCGAACGCGCGTGGACTCTTCGAGGTGGGGCTGATGCGCGATGCTCCCGCAGGGGCGTTCCTGGGCACGATGGGCGACCCGCCGAACGTTGCCGGCGCGCTGTGGGCGACCCGGATGTCGAACGCCATGGCGCTGATGGCCCAGGGGCTGGTCGACCTCGGTTTCATCGGCGGCGCTGAGGTGGACCGATTCGGCAACCTGAACACCTCATACGTCGGCGATCCGGCGCACCCGAACGTCAAGCTGCCGGGGAGCGGGGGAGGGGCGGACATCGCGATTCTCAGCCGGCGCTGGGTGTCGCTCATGAGCCACGAGAAGCGCCGGCTGGTGGACAGGGTTTCGTTTGTGACCTCGCCCGGACATGGCGACGGAAGTCCGGGCTGGCGGGAGCGCCACGGGCTATCGGGCAGCGGCCCCAGCGCGATCATCACCACGATGTGCGTCATGCGCTTTCCGGACGGCGGCGGCGAGGCGGTGCTCGCGTCCGTGCATCCGGGCCACACGGTCGACGAGGTGCGAGCCGAGACCGGATGGGACCTGCGCGTCGCGGACGATGTCAGCGAGACGACGCCGCCGACTGGGGACGAGCTGAAGGCGATCCGGACGTTCGATCCAGAGGGCTTCTGGACCAGCTGAGATTCCGCACGTTTGGCGCCAAAAGTGCGGTTTGGGCTCCGAATTCCGCGCGTTTGGCGCCAGAAGCGCGAAATGGCGCCCTTCCTTCCCGGCAGGGCCCAGATCGGCCGGGCCCTGTCCTATTTACGGAGGAGCTTCGTTCGCGCCCTGTTCGCGACTGCGATCTGCTTCCACTTGCGCCGGCTCTCGGCGCGCAGGCGCTCGTCGCTTCGCGCCGCCACCGCCCGCAGCTCCCGCTGCAGCTTGCGATAGCTCTCGAGGCGGCCCGCATCAAGCTCGCCGCTCGCGATGGCTGCCTTGACGGCGCAGCCGGGCTCGGTCCGATGCTCGCAGTCGCTGAACCGGCAGCCCAGCGCAATCTGCTCGACGTCCTCGAAAAGGTTGCCGAGCGCGTCGGTGCCCTTCCACAGCTGCGCCTCGCGCAGCCCGGGCGTGTCGATGATCATCCCGCCGTCCGGCAGCTGGATGAGCTCACGGTGCGAGGTCATGTGGCGCCCCTCGCCGGAGCTGGCGTGCACCTCACGGGTCTTCATCAGCTTGGAGCCGGCCATGCGGTTGATCAGCGTCGACTTGCCGACTCCTGATGGGCCCAGCAGGACGCCGGTGCGTGACGGCCGGAGCAAATCGGACACCTCGCCGACGCCCTCACCGGTCACCGCGCTCGTAACCACGACGGGCGTACCCATGGCGATGGATTCAAGCTCGACTCGAACATCCTCGGTCGAATCAGCGAGGTCGGCTTTGCTGATCACGACCACAGGCGACGCGCCGCTCTGCCAGGCCATGGTGAGGTAGCGCTCGATGCGGCGCGAGTTCACGTCCTGCGTTGAGGCGACGATGAACGCAACGTCGACGTTTGCCGCCAGGACCTGCTCTTTAGTCTCGACAAACGCGACCTTGCGCGAGAACGCGGTCTTGCGTTCGACGACACCATGCACTGCTGAGATCGGGTCGCGACGAAGAAGCGCGACCCAGTCACCGACGGCGGGCAGCTGCCCTCCCCCATTGCGAAGATGACGGCCGGCGGCAGCGCGTAGTGCGCCATCGCCGTCGTGCACCAGGCACTCGGCGCCGTAGTCGGCCAGGACGCGGCCTGGGGACAGCCCCTCAGCAGCGAAGGGCGCGAAACGTTCAACGAACCATGCATCCCAGCCCAGCAGAGCGAGCCGGGAATCGACTTGAGCAGACAACTCGAAATCCTCCGGAAGAAACGGGTGGGCGGTATCGGTCCGCCCGACGGAGGTTCGGTTAGAGCATCGCTCCGGAGGCGGCCGATGGCCGGGAATCGTTCATTGCAAGCTCAGCCACGAAACGCCACCTCCTGTCTTTGATACGCGCGCCGCAGTCTACCACTAGAGACCTTTGAAATCGGGCTTGCGCTTTTCGCCGAAAGCCTTGATGCCTTCCTCCGCGTCCTCCGACACAAATACCCGGCTGATCGCTTCGCGCTCGATGGCAAGTCCAAGGTCGAGTGGTGCCCCGAAGCCCTGCGTCACCGCAAGCTTCGCGTGGCCGATGGCGACGCTCGGACCAGCGGCGAGGTTGGCCGCGTACTCGATGGCGCCCGCGCGACATGCCGCGGCGTCCGGATAGAGGCGATCGACGAGCCCAAGCTCCTTCGCCTCCGCCGGCTTGACCGTCGACGCGTTGGCGATGAAGTCGAGACCCTTCGACAGCCCGATCAGCCGCGGCAGCCTCTGGGTGCCGCCAGATCCAGGAAACAGGCCGAGGTTCACCTCAGGCAGGCCGATCTGGTACGAGCCATCGGTTGCAAAGCGAAGGTCGCATGCCAGGGCAAGCTCGAATCCCCCGCCGAGGCAGTGACCCGCGATGACGGCGATGAAAACCAGCGGCGTGTTCTCCATCTTCCGAAACGCCTCGTGGGCCATGATCGCGGTCATCAGGCGCGAGCGCGATGAGCCCGAGGCGAACGCGCCGACATCCGCACCGGCGGAGAAGAACTTCTCCGATGCGCTGGTGACCAAGACCGCGCGAACGTCCGCGTCGTTGCGGGCGTCATCGATGGCGCCGGCGAGAGATCTCAAGAACTTGTAGTCGTAGCTGTTCGCAGGTGGCCGGTCGAGGACGAGGACTCCGACGTGGCCTTCCTTTTCGAGATTGACGCCCACCATTACGACCCCTCCAAACGGCCCACTGCCGACGACACGGATAATTATCGAAGTAGGCAAGAACTCAGAAGAGGGGTGCCCAATGGCGACCATGATCATCGAAGGGGAGCGGACAAGAGCCGCGTCAGGAAAGACGTACGAGGTTCGCAACCCGGCCACCGGCGAAGTTGTGGACGAAGTTCCCGCGGGCGGAGCTGCAGACGTAGAAAAAGCGGCGCAAGCCGCGGCGAAGGCGTTTGCGACATGGTCGAAGCTGCCCTCCAACAAGCGACGCGAGATCCTTCACAAGGCCGCGCTGCACATGCTCGAGAAAGTCGAGGAGATCGCGCCCATCCTGACCAGGGAGCAGGGCAAGACGCTGCTCGAGTCTCGACTCGAGGCGCGGCGCTTTGGCGAGAACATCGCGTGGTTCGCCGACCTGGCGGACAAGGTCCACGGTCAGTACGTCCGCCTCCCCGACCTGACGACTTACGGGTTGGTCGTGCGCATGCCGATCGGCGTATGCGGCGCGATAGTGCCGTGGAATTTCCCGTTGACGCTTGCCGCCAACAAGGTTGCCCCGGCGATTGCCGCCGGTAACACGGTGGTGCTCAAGCCCGCGAGCACAACGCCGCTTGCGACGCTGGCGTGCATCGAGGCGCTCATCGAAGGCGGCCTGCCTGAGGGAGTGGTCAACGTCGTCCTCGGGCAGGCGACAGGGGAGGCCATCGTCGGGCACCCGCTGATCCGGAAGATCGCCCTCACCGGCTCGACGCCAACCGGCAAGAAGGTGATGGCGAAGGCGGCCGAGAGCTTGAAGAAGGTCACGTTGGAACTCGGCGGCAGCGATCCCTGCATCGTCCTCGACGACGCGGACCTGGAGGGCGCTGCGCGTGCCATCTCGGTCGGCCGGTTCTTCAACTGCGGCCAGCAATGCCTGTCGACGAAGCGGCTCTACGTGCAGGAAGGCGCCTACGACGCCCTGATGGAGAAGTTGGTCGCGCGGGCATCCAAGCTGAAGCCAGGCAACGGGCTCGACAAGGACAGCCGCATGGGGCCGATGCACACGGAGACGCAGCGTGCCGAAGTCGAGGCCCAGGTCAAAGATGCGATCGACCGCGGCGCGAAGGTGATCTACGGCGGCGGCCGGCCGAAGGGAGCCGAGTATGAGAAGGGCTGGTTCATCGAGCCGGCGATCCTCGAGGACGTCCCCGACGGTGCTCGCATGTGGACCGAAGAGGTCTTCGGGCCTGCGCTTCCGGTGCGAAAGATCAAGGACCTCGACGAGGGGCTCCAGCTCGCCAACGACACGCAGTACGGCCTCGGCTCATCGATCTGGACGAGCAACATGGCGGCAGCCCATCGCGCGGTGCTGGAGCTGGAGGCGGGCTACACCTGGGTGAACGCGTTGGTCATTGCCCACGACGAGCTGCCTTTCGGCGGCACGAAGCAGTCTGGCTTCGGCAAGGAGCACGGCGTGGAGGCCTTCCTCCAGTACACCGAGGAGAAGTCGGTCGTCTTCGGCGGGATGTGAGGGTCGGACTCGCCGTCGTCGGGCTGCTGCTAGCGCTCGCCGGCGGGGTGTTCGCCGGCCAGGGCCTGGGCTACATCCCCGGCAGCTTCATGACCGGTGACATGAAGTGGTTCTGGATTGGCACCGGGATGATGGCGGCGGGCGGCATCATCCTGGTCGGGACGTTGTTTAGGCGGTCCTCCCGTTGAGCCGGTCCCAGCGCGACTGGCACTCGACGCATCGAGTCGCCGCAGGCTGGAACTTCAGACGGGCTTGCGGGATGCGGTGGCCGCAGCTCTCGCAGATGCCGTAGGCGCCCTCCCGGACACGCTCCAGCGCCCGCTCGACCTGCTCCCGATTCTCGTCCAGTAGGTGGACGAGAAGGTCCGTCGTCTCGCGGTCGGAAAGGGCCTGGGCGAGGTCGGCGTCCTCGGGGATCGACGGGATTACCCCGCCCACGCTCTCAGCCAGGGGCCGGTGGAGCCCTCCCTCCTCGCCGCATGCGCTCGCCAGCCGGACAAGCTGCAGCCGGCTTGCCTCCAGCATCGCCTCCGGCGCTCTGTCGGGCCTCCTACGAGTCGCCATTGTCAATTCCCCCTTCCTGAGATACCGCAATAGGCAACGTTTGGATTCCGTCTCACAGAACGTGCAGATGAAGCTGCCTACCCGGATGCTCACAATTAGTCGCTTGTGGCCACCGCCGTGAACAGAACAACGCTGCTGCTGCTGGCCGTGGCCCTGGCGGCCTGCCAACCCGGCTCGAACCCCCGTCCCGTTCCGAGCGTGCCACAGATCGGAGCCGACCTGCACTGCGCCGCCAGCGACCACGCGTTCGAGGACGCCCAGGCAGGCTGGGGCTTCTGCTACCCCGGCACCTGGAAGTACAACGAGCGCTCGCAGGGAAGCATCAACCCTCCGGGCCTCGACCTTACCTTCGACATCACCGACATCCCGTGCACCTCGCCCGACCCCACCCGGCCCAGCGCCCGGCCGAGCTGCTCTCCAGACGCGGGTTTGTTCGCTTTCATGATCATCTCGACGTACGAGCGAGGCGACGTGCTCACCCTCGCAGCATGGGTCGAGGCCCACATCAAGCCCGCGCCCGAGCTGTTACCGATCTTCTGGGCCAACGCCGTCGAGGCGTACAGGCTGCCCGATGGGCGGCGCATCGCCCTGACTCCCCACCACGTGGTGATCCTCGACCTTCATTCCGGCCAGGGTCACCTGGACCTCGAGGCGGAGATGTCGGCCCGCCTGAACACCTGGAAATTTACGTTCTAACCGCACGTTTGGCGCCAAACGTGCGGAATCCGACGCCCGGAGGCGCGCTTTTGGCGCCAAAAGCGCGGAATGCGATCTCTTAGTTCGGTCTCTTGAAGAGCGTCTGCATCTTGATCGCCAGGCCCATGTCGCCCTTGATCTTCAGCTTGCCCGACATGAAGGAGCTCGTTGGATCCATCTTGCCGGTCATGATCTTCACCCAGTCGCCGGCGTCGGCCAGGAGGGTGACGTTGGGGTTCTCAGGGGGGTCGCCTTTTCCTGACTCGGCCTTGCCCTCGTTGATCTTCACCCACCACTTTCCGCCCTGGTCGCCGCTCAGGTCGAACAGGATCGTGGCCTTGGTGCTGCCGGCCTTCTCGGGGACCAGGTACTGAGGCATGGCATCGACGATCTGGTCAGGTGTCATCTGGACTTCGGACATCGGCTCCTCCTGAGAAACACCGCGACAGGGGACTTTCATCTTAGACAATGCCGAGGACGTGGCTGACCTCAACCTGAGCGAGATGGCGGCGGGCGTGTTCGAGCTCCGCCTGCCGATCCCTTTCGAGGACGGCCTGGTCAACGTCTTCCTCTTCACCGACGGCGAAGAGCTGGACCTGCTCGACTGCGGCATGAACTCCGAGGAATCCGTCGCTGCGATCCACTCGGCTGCGAAGACGGTCGGCGCGAAGAGCATCCGCCGCCTGGTCGTGACCCACATCCACCCCGACCACTACGGCGCCGCCGGCGTCTTCGCGGGCGCTGGTGGGGCGGACCTCTATCTGCACCGGCTCGAGGTGCCGCTGGTGACGCCGCGGTACATCGAGCTGGACCAGCTCGTGGAAGAGGTGCACCGGTACCTGCTGGTCAACGGCGTGCCGCCGGACGAGGCAGAGGTCTTGAGCAACTCCCAGCGCGCCTTGAGCCAGGTGGTGACGCCGGCCGAGCCTGCCGTCCAGCTCGACGGCGCAGAGACGCTGACCATGGGCCGGCACCGGCTGCGAGTGGAGTGGACGCCCGGGCACTCGCCAGGCCACATCTGCCTGTATGACACGCAGGAGAAGCTGCTCTTCGCGGGCGACCACATGCTGCCCGAGCTGTCGCCGAACATCGGGCTGCACCCACAGAGCACGCCCGACCCGCTGCATGAGTACCTCGAGGGCCTGTCGCGGCTCGCGGGCTACCAGCCCAGCACCGTGCTGCCCGCGCACGGGCGGCCGTTCAAGGACGCGCCTGGTCGCGTGGCGAAGCTCGTCACCCATCACCAGCGACGGCTCGACCAGATCCTGAAGATCGTCTCGGGCGAGGAGCAAAGCGCATGGGAGGTGGCGCTCGAGCTGTGGGGCCACCGCGAGAACCTGTACGAGAAGCGCCTCGCGCTCCAGGAGGGCCTGGCCCACCTGCAGGCGCTCGCGGTCGACGGCCGCCTCGAGAAGCTGGTCACGCCGGGCGCGGTGCGCTGGCGCGTTGCCGCCGACGGCCAGCCGCTGGCGCCGCCTCGCTTCTAGCTGCGGTGAGTCCTAGAGCTCTGCGGCCGCGGCCCGAGTGGGCTTGATGCCCAGCTTGAACAGGTCCGCCGGATAGCAGCCGACGCCGACGACCCCCGGACCACCGTGCGCCCCCACGACCGGACCGAGCGGCTGGATCATCAGGGTCTCAGCGATCGGCTCCAGCTGACGGCCCACGCGCTCGGCGTCTGCCTCGGCGTCCGCATGGCCGACGACCAGGCAGACACCCTGCCCGCGGTCGACTGCTCGCGCAAGCTCGACGATGCGGTTCAGCGCGCGGTCGAAAGTCCGCACCCGTTCCAATGGAGTCACCAGGCCGTCGCGTATGCAAAGCACGGGCTTGACCTGCAGCACCGACCCGAGCAGCGCGCTGGCGCGCCCGATTCGGCCGCCGCGGCGGAGAAACTCGAGCGTCGCCACCGAGAAGTAGGTGTGGAGGTTGGGGCGCATCGACACGATCTTGGCCTCGATCTCGCTCGCATCCTTGCCCTGCGCGGCCATCGCCGCGGCGACCAGCGCGACAAGCCCGAGAGACATCGAGACGACCTCGGAGTCGACCACGTGCACGCGCTTGGCGTCGGTCATGTCGGCAGCCTGACGCGCCGACGCGAGCGTCCCGCTGAGCTTCTCGGAGATGTGCACGGAGACGATTGCATCGTGGTCTTTGAGCAGCGCCGAGTACGTCTCGGCGAATTCGCCGGGCGACGGCTGCGAGGTGGTCGGGTGCGCAGTGGCATGGGGGAGCCGCTTGTAGAAATCCGCAGCGGTGATGTCGACGCCGTCGAGCAGACTCTGTCCGTCGAGATTGAGCGTGAGCGGGACCACGGTCACAGACCTCGCTGCAGCCAGCGCGGGCGGAAGGTCCGACGTGGAGTCCGTCACGATGGCGACTGATCGATGGCTCAAGCCGGCCAATGATACGCGGGCTACTGCCCCGCTTCGGGCGGTGCCGGCGGGTCGTCGTGACGTCGATGCTGGTGGTGGAAGAAACGCCTCTCGATGGGCCTCAGGGCAACCAGGGTCACGACCACGAGAACCGTCGTGAACACCGCGATCCCATAAAAACCAAACCCAACAGCCATTCCCAGTGAGGCGGCCACCCAGATCGACGCGGCGGTGGTGAGGCCCCTGATGTCAACGCCCTGGCGAAGGATGGCGCCCGCGCCGATGAAGCCGACCCCAGTGACGATCTGGGCCGCGATGCGGGTGGGGTCGGTGCGGGTGCCGAAAACAGGCTCCAGGCCCAGCGCCGTGAACATGCAGGCGCCGACGCTGATCAGCGCCATCGTGCGCAGCCCGGCCGGATGACCCTGGGTCTCGCGCTCGGCGCCAATCGCCAGGCCGACCAAAAGAGCGACGAAGATGCGTAGGGCTAGGTCAAGGTCGCCGGAGAGGGGCAGCGGCTCAGCCCCGGCCGGGCCGGCCGCCAGGCTCGTCCTTGGCCTTCGGCTCGTCGGGGAGCTCGGGAAGGTCGAGGCTGTTCACGAAGTCGCGGAAGACGGCGAGCCGCTCGTCGTCGATCGGGAGCTCGCCCTTCTCCTTATCGTCGGCTTCCTCGGCCTCGGGAATGATGCCCGCAGCTTCCATGACCTCGGTGGCGACGAAGATCGGGCACTCCACGCGCACCGCGAGGGCGATGGCGTCCGACGGACGCGCGTCGAAGTCGAGGTCGCGCCCGTCCTGCTTGACGTAGAGCCGGGCGTAGAAGACCTGGTCGGCGAGGCGGGTCACAACGATGCGCTTGACGCTGATCCCGAGGTCGCCGAAGGCGGTCGCCATCAGGTCGTGGGTGAGGGGGCGGCCCAGCGGGTTGCCTGAGATCTTGGTCGCGATCGCCTGCGCCTCGAAGGATCCGATCCAGATCGGCAGATACCGATCGGCCTCCTTCTCCTTGAGGATGACCAGGTGCTGTGCGGTCGGCATGTGGATCCGGATGCTGTCGACCGAGACCTCGATGAGGTTCTTCATCCTCGAGCCCATTCTACTGCGGTGCCCCAAGGGTTCCCCCCTCAGAAAGGAGCGGCTGGGGGCGACCGTTTTTGGGTACGTAGAATCCGAACGTGGCGAAGGGGAAGCGAGGGCGTCTGGTCCTGATCGACGCCCACAGCCTCATCTACCGTGCATTTTTCGCGCTGCCGCCTATGAGCACGTCAGACGGGCGCGTGACGAACGCCGTCTACGGATTCACGTCGATGCTGGCGATCGTGCTCGCATCGCGGCCGGAGTTCGCGGCGGCCGCTTTCGACCTCGGCGCGCCCACCTTCCGCTCGCAGGAATACGAGGCGTATAAGGCCGGGCGGCGGAAGATGCCAGACGATCTCCGCCCGCAGATCGAGATGGTGCGCGAGGTCCTGCAGTCCTTCTCCATACCCATCTACGGCGTCGAAGGCTTCGAGGCCGACGACGTCATCGGGACGCTGGCCCGCATCGCTGAGGAGCGCGGGCATGCGGTCACGATCGTCTCCGGCGACCTCGACTGCCTGCAGCTGGTGACGGATTCCGTCGAGGCTCTCGTGCCCCGCCGTGGCATCACCGACACCTTCGTGTACGGGCCGGACCAGGTGCGCCAGCGCTACGGTTTCGAGCCGCCCCAGCTGATCGACTTCAAAGCCCTGCGCGGCGACACCTCGGACAACATCCCGGGCGTACCCGGGGTGGGGGACAAGACGGCCGCCAAGCTGGTGCAGGACTTCGGCTCCATCGAGGCCCTCCTCGATCGAGTGGAAGAGCTGCCAGCGGGAAGGCTGCGGACTTCGCTCCAGGAGCACGCGGACAAGGTTCGGTTGGGCAAGCGCATGGTCACCATCGTCAGGGACGTGCCAGTGGAGCTGGATCTCGAGCGCTCGCGCTGGACGCGATACGACTACGACACGGTCCGGGTGGTGTTCGACCGGCTCGAGTTTCGCCAGCTCCTGAGCCGCTTCCCACCGCCGGACCAGGTGCCGGTGCAGCCGAGCCTCACGTTCGAGCCGGCGCCCAGACCCGCGGGCCTCAAGGTCGTGGAGGAGGCCAGCGAGGCGGCGAGCCTGCTGGCCGCTGACGGCGACGTGGGCGTATTCACGTTTACTGAAGGCGCCGGTCGCGGCGTCAGGATTTGCGGAGTCGGGGTCGCCACCGCGCGCGACACCTTTTATGTGGCGCAGCCGGAGGCGATGGACGCGGTCGCGACGACGCTGGCCGGGCGGCCGGTTTCTGGACACGACGCGAAGGAGACCGAGCTGGCGTTGCGGGCTCTTGGCGGGGGCTCGCGCGAGTGGGCGTTCAGCACCTTCCTTGCCGCCTACCTGCTGGGCGCCGGGTCGCGCGATCCACGGCTTGAGGACCTGGCGCGGGAGTTCCTCGACGTCACCCTGGTCAGCCCCGAGCAGCTCTTGGGCACCGGGCGGGCGGCGCGCAAGGCGGCCGATGTTTCCGTCGATGAGGCGGCCGAGTTCGCCGCGCGGCGCGCCGAGGCGATCCTCAATCTTCGGCCTCGCCTCGAGGCCGAGATGCGCAACCTCGGCGTGGACTACCTGTTCCACGAGATCGAGCTGCCGCTGGCGGGCGTGCTCGCCGACATGGAGTCGGAGGGCGTGGCCGTCGACGTGCCTTACCTCAAGCAGATGCAAGAGGAGCTGGGCGCCCAGCTCACAGCCATCGAGACCGAGGTCGAGGAGGTGGCGGGCCAGAAGTTCAACCTCAACGCACCGCAGCAGCTGGCGAAGGTGCTGTTCGAGGACCTGCGGCTTCCCGTCGGACGGCGGACCAAGACCGGCTACTCCACCGACGCCGACACGCTCGAGTCTCTACGCGAGAAGCACCCGGTTGTCGGGCTCATCCTCGAGCACCGGCAGCTGTCGAAGCTCAAGTCCACCTACGTCGACGCGTTGCCACAGCTTGTCGATCCGCTGACCGGCCGCGTGCACACGTCATTCGGGCAGGCGAGCACGGCCACCGGACGTCTTGCGTCATCCAACCCCAACCTCATGAACATTCCCATCCGCACCGAGCTGGGGCAGCGCATCCGGCGCGCCTTCAAGGCGGGCCGGCAAGGGCATGTAATGGTGTCCGCCGATTACTCGCAGATCGAGCTGCGCATCGCAGCGCACCTGAGCGGGGACCCCAAGCTGCTCGGCGCCTTTGCTGCTGGGCAGGACATCCACACCGCGACCGCCGCCGCAGTCTTCAAGATCCCCATCGAGTCCGTCGATCCCAATCAGCGCAGGCTCGCGAAGGTCGCGAACTTCGGCTCCATCTACGGGCAGGGCGAGTACGGCCTTTCCCAGCAGCTCGGCATCACCGGAGATGTGGCGCGAGAGTTCCTGGGTCAGTACTGGTCGACCTACTCGCGCCTTCGCGAGTATCTCGACGAGGTTCGGCGCAAGGCGCGCGAAGAGGGATTCGTCGTCAGCGCCACCGGCCGGCGCCGTGCGATCCCCGACCTGCGATCGCCGAACTATCAGCTGCGCAGCGCCGCGGAGCGGATGGCGATCAACTTTCCGATGCAGTCGCTTGCGGCGGACATCATCAAGATCGCGATGGTGCGGCTGCAGAGAGAGATCGAGGCCGACGCCATCGAAGGCCGCATGCTCCTCCAGGTCCACGACGAGCTTCTCTTCGAGGTTCCGGACTCGGAGGTGGACCAGTTCGCCGAAAAAGTGCCGCGCATCATGACCGGTGCCTACGAGCTGGAGACAGGCATCGAGGTCGAGACGAAGGTCGGGCCGAACTGGGCGGACATGAAGAAGCTGGCGGTGGTGCGCGCATGAGCACCTCGACAGTTCGCCTGGCTTGCGCCGAGGGACTCGCATTGGTCTTGATTGGCGGGGCATGCGGCGGCCAGGCGAATGCCCCAAGGCCCTCAGCGTCGCCGACTGCAGCTTCGCCGTCACCCACGCCCATCCCAACCGACCTTCTCGTGGTGGTGTCGCCAAAGTCTGTGACAGCCCCGGTCGAAATGACGTTGACGATGATCGACATCGGAGGTCACGCCATCGCGACGACCGATTTCGCGCCTCCGCCGGCTCCCCGGTTCTCCAACTGCGGCGACGTGCTTCAGCCCGCCGTCCGCGTTGCCGCCGGGGCGGCGTTCTTTGCGGACAAGACCGGAGTCGTACGCCGGCTGGACCCCGACGGCAAGATCAGCGAGGTGGCGACCTTTCATCTTGCGAATTCGCAGCAGTACCTGTCGTACGCGGTGAGCCCTGACGGCACGCAGCTGATCGGCATCATCGTCACCACGCCGCCGCTGATCAATCCGCCGCCACCGATTCCCGCTGACATCTTCGTAGCGGGTGGCCGTTGGACGCTTGACCTGCAGGTGGCCAGAGCGGGCGGCGCGACGACAGTCGCGCTTCATCGAGACCTCGGTACGAGCTTCCCGAAGCCCACCATCATCACGGGTTGGGACGACCGAGGTCCAACTGCGACGCTGAACAGCGTGATCTGCACGCAGGCCGCGCTGCCAAGTCTTCAGTACACCGGTTCGCAGCTGATTCACCTGGCGCTCGACGGCGCTCACAGGGACGTCATCGGCGGAGCGGGCTGCGTGCCGCTTGACGAGCTGCTCGACGGCACAGTCCTTTGTGGCCAGGCCAACTACCTCAATGGGCCGTACGCATTGACTGTCCGTCGCAGCAACGGCTCGATCCTTTGGAGCCGTCAGACCACTGGCGTGGCGATCCTCGGACCGAAACTTGCCCCAGACGGAAATTCCGTGGCGTGGGGGGCCGTGTATCGGAAGGGGTCCTCTCAAGCGGCCAGCCTCCCCGGACAGAATCCTCTGTCGGTAGCGCTGCTGGGCTGGGCCGGCTCCGGGGCCGTCGTCATCGCGCGCGCAGATGGGCAGCTCGGGCTCGCGAGTGTCACGGCCCCGCTGGTCTTCAACGACCTTGGGCTGACAGTGAACGGCCAGAGCATCGGCTACCTGCCGTTCACCCCGTACCTGGCGGGCACCATCGGATTTGCCTAGGCATCCAGCCCCGGTCGATCGTCGGAGGCCGGATGCCTGAGCTACCTGAGGTCGAGACCATCGTCGCAGACCTGCGGCCGCACCTCGTCGGCCGGATCATCGTGCGCTGCGAGCTGAGGTCACTCCCCCACCCCGTGGTCAGGTACCCGCAACCTCAGCAGTTCGTCGATTCCATCGCCGGCCTGCGCATCGACGTCATCGGCCGGCGGGGCAAGTTCATCCTCATCGCGCTCGATGGAGGCCGGATGCTCGTCGTCCATCTGGGCATGAGCGGGCAGCTGCGTCTTATCGACGCCGGTGCCGAGATCGCAAATCACACGCATGCGATCTTCGACCTGGACAACGGCAAGCAGCTTCGCTACCGCGACCCGCGACGTTTCGGACGCCTGCTGCTGGGAACCGAGACAGAGCTGCTGGACTCGGGCACGTTTCCGCGTCTCGGGCCCGAGCCGATCGACCCGGGGTTCGACTCGGAGGAGCTTTACCGACGGTTTCGCAACCGGCGCGCGCCCCTCAAGGCGGTGCTCCTCGACCAAACGACCATCGCCGGCGTCGGCAACATCTACGCTGACGAATCCCTTCATCGCGCGCGTCTTCGCCCTGACCGCGCCGCGCGCAGCTTGAGCCGAAAGTCAGTTCGCCGCCTGCACGACGCGATGCGCGAGTCACTTGCGGTCGCCATCAAAAACCGCGGCAGCTCGGTGGACGCATATCGCGACGCGTGGGGCGAGGTCGGCAGCCAGCAGGAGGAGCTCCTCGTCTACGGGCGCGCGGGCGAACCGTGCTTCAACTGCGGCCGCCCGTTGTCGGTCTTGCGCATCGCTGGACGCAGCACCGTGTTTTGCCGCCGTTGCCAGCGTTAGAGACCCGGCCGGAGGCCCAGCCGTGCCTCTAATACCTCGACTGCTGGGCATCGCCGGCCTTGCTGTCGCCTACCTGGCGATGACGATGGCGGTGTCCGCGGGCATGTTCATCACGCTCGACCACCAGGTTCTGCAGGCGATGTCCAGCATCTGGAACGAATCCTTCCACGTGCTGTTCCAGGCGATCGCGGAGCTGGGCAGCCTGGAGCTGACGTCGCTGCTCGTGATCGGGCTGGCGATCTATCTCGTACGCAGTGGATTTGGGGCTGATGCCTGGGCGCTGCTCACCTTCATCGCCACGACGGGACTCGAGGTGCTGTACAAGCTGAACCTCCATCAACCTGGACCGCCAAGGTCCGCCGTGCACGCCGACGGGCCCAGCATCACCCTCCTGGTGGCGGGGTCGGGGCCGTTTGCCAACAGCTTTCCGAGCGGGCACGTGGTGCGGGCGATCGTCGTCTACGGTCTGCTCGCGTTCGTGGTCCGGCGCCTGGCGCCGTGGACGCTCGCGCGCACGCTGGCAATCCCGGTGGCGACGCTCATCATCCTGCTCGTCGCTTTCGACCGCCTCTACCTCGATGTGCACTGGGAATCCGACGTCATTGGGGGTCTTCTGCTGGGGGCAATCGGGTTCCTGAGCGCAACCGTCTGGCTAGACAGGCCCCTTCGCGCCGACAATTAGCGAATGCCCGCAGAAGACCGACCCATCCTGGTCATGGTCACCACAGGCGGCCGAAACGACGCCGAGCGCCTTGGCGAAGGCCTGGTCGTCGAGCATCTGGCCGGCTGCTGCACCGTCGTCCCGATGGTCCACTCCATCTATTACTGGGAGGGACAGCTCAAGCGTGAGCACGAAGCCATGCTGCTGGTCAAGACCATCGAGTCGCGCGCCGAGGCGGTCCAGGAATACATCCGTTCTCACCACTCGTATGCGGTACCGGAGATCCTTCAGATCGCGATCGATGCCGGTTCGCCCCAGTACCTCGCCTGGCTTGCCGAAGAGGTCGCCCGCCGTTAAGTCACCACTTAGAATCTCCTCGGGGTGGCCACCGCTATCGACGATGCAGCAGGCGATCCCGGCGGGTCGCGCGGCCGGCGCCGCCGACGGCGTGAGCGTGCCGCCCGCGCCGCGGCTTCCAACCCGACCCTAGGGGCTTCGGCCGCCACCCTCCAGCCTGCGACCGCCGACGTTGCCCTGGTCGCGGTCCTGTCGAAGCCGTCGCGCCCTCGCCGCCGTCGCGAACCGGTCGCCGCCGCGCCCTTGGCTGCGCCGCCCGAGATCCCCGAGGCGCCAACGAACGGCCACGAGCCTGCGCTCGGACCCGCGGTCGTCGTCCCGCCGACCGAGGCGCCGGCCGCCGACGAGTTCAAGGACCTCCTCGGCCAGGCGGTCGGGCTGCGGTTGGACTCGGTCACACGAGAATTCGGTCGCGGCGATGAGATGCACGTCACCGCAGTGCGGGACGTCTCGATCGACATCGGTCCGTGCGAGTTTGTCTCCATCGTCGGCCCGTCCGGCTGCGGCAAGACCACGCTGTTGTCGCTTATGGGCGGCCTCGACAAGCCGACCTCGGGCCACGTCTACGCTGCCGGCCTACCGCTCGACCAGCTGTCCGACGGTGACCTCGCCGACTACCGCCTGCAGCGCGTCAGCACGATCTTTCAGACCTTCAACCTGATCGCGTCGATGACGGTGGAGGACAACGTCGCCCTTCCGCTCACCCTGGCCGGAGTCGAGATCGAGGAGCGGCGCCGCCGCGCGAACCATCTCTTGAAGCTGGTCGGCCTGGAGGGCCGTGCCCGCACGCGCGCCAGCCGGCTGTCGGGCGGAGAGCAGCAGAAGGTGGCCGTCGCCCGCGCGCTGGCCAACCGGCCAGGGCTCATACTCGCCGACGAACCGACGGGCAGCCTCGACTCCGCCGCGGGAGAGAACATCCTGAAGCTGCTGGAGGACCTCAACCGCAGAGGCGCCACCATCGTCCTGGTCACGCACGACCCAGAGGTCGCGCGGCACGCCCACCGCGTGGTGCGGATGATCGATGGCCGGGCCATCGAGCTCGACCCCGGCAACCGCACGGTCCGCAACATGGACCCGGTCACCCCTCCCACACGCCTGCACTGGCGAGACACGGTGAGGGCCGGTTTCGGCAGCTCTGGCCGCCGGCCGCTGCGAACCTCGCTGACGACTACAGGCGTCGCCATCGGCATCGCGGCGATGAGCCTCATCGTCGCCCTCGCCGGCGGCCTGCAGGCCGCGCTGGCGTCGCCGGCGGTGGCGCGGAGCCAGCTGCACCAGGTCGCCGTCTACCCCGTCGGGGACAGCGGCACGGGGGCGTTCAGCGCCGCCACGCTGCCGACGCTGAGCAATCTTCCGCATGTGCGCGCAGCGTGGGGGCAGATCGGCATGAGCGGGACCTTCACCGTTCCGCCGGCTGCGGGCTCGGCGGCTTCAGCGCCCCCTGTGGGCACCGCCCCGGGCGCGCTGGTCTCGCTGCCGCCCATGAACCAGATCAGCCCAGGCCTCAATGTCACGACCGGTCGGCTGCCCGGCTCGGACTTCGCACCCGAGGTGGTTTTGACCGACCGTACGGCGATGACACTCGGCTTCCCCAACGCCGCCGCGGCGATCGGGCACGTGGTCAACTTCGACGCCAGCAGCGGCTCGCTCGGGATCGCGGGCGCAGCGTCCAACCCCACCACCAAGCACGTGGTTCTCCCGCTCACCGTCGTGGGCGCGATCTCGAGCCAGCTCATGCCGGCCGGCGCGCCCGGCGGGCTCACCTCCTATGGCCTGGCCGGGAACTACTGGACGCGGCTGGCGCAGGCCAACAACTGGAAGGTCGGTGAGTACGCAAACATCACGCTGCTCGCCGACTCCGGCACCGCCGTCGATGGGCTGCACGACAGCGTGGTCGCCCTTGGCTTCCAGGCGCAGACGTTCGGCGACCAGTTCCGGGGCTTCGAGGACCTGCTGGGGCGCCTTCGCCTGGCGCTGCTCGGGCTGGCGATCGTCGCGCTGCTCCTGGCCTGCCTGGGAATCGCCAACACGATGTACACGGCGGTTCTCGAGCGCACGAAGGAGATCGGAGTGTTGAAGGCGCTTGGCGCACGGTCCCGCGACGTGCTCGTGATCTTCGTCGCCGAGGCGGCCGTGATCGGCCTCGCCGGTGGGCTGGTCGGGATCCTGATCGCGGTCGGCCTGGCCCGGGTCGGCAACGAAGCGGTCAACCGCCTCGCCCAGGGCGCGGCTGGAATGGGCATCGATGTGTTTCGCACCGACATCGGGATCGCGCTGGCGGCGCTGTTGATCGCGATCGTGCTGAGCACCGTCTCCGGAGTGCTGCCCGCGCTGCGCGCCGCGCGCCAGGACCCGAGCCGGGCCCTCAGGTACGAATAGCCGATCACCCTCCCCCTGTAACCTCAAAGCATGAGGGCGTCGACATACCCGCTGGTCGACGTGGACGAGGCCGCGGCGCTGGTCCTGGAACGGACGCCGGTCCTGCCCGCCGAGCCGGTCGCGCTCGGTGAGGCCGCGGGCCGTGTGCTGGCCGCTGATCTGCGTGCGCCGCACTCCCTTCCCGCGTTTCCATCCAGCGCCGTCGACGGCTACGCCATCCGATCGGCGGACGCCGGCCGGACTCTGCAGGTGCTGGGCGAGTCCGCCGCCGGCCGGCCGTTCGACGCCGCAATCGATGCCGGCACCGCCGCGCGCATCCTGACCGGGGGCGCCGTCCCTGAGGGGGCAGACGCCGTGGTCATGATCGAAGACGTGGCCGTGCACGGCGAGACTGTCACGGTCCCCGGCGACGTGCGGGCGGGGAGCAACTTCCACCGGCCCGGAGCAGACGTCAAGGCGGGTGAGCTGGTGCTGCGGGCAGGAGCCGCGATGGGCGCCGCCGAGATCGGGCTGGCCGCGGCGCTCGGTTTTGCGTCGCTGGACGTGAGGCGCCGGCCGCGCGTCGCTCTGATGTCGACAGGCGACGAGCTCGTCGAGGTGGGGAAGAAGCTTGGGGATGGGCAGATCCACGACTCGAATCGATGGGCGTTGCTGGCCGCCCTTCGGGAGGCGGGAGCCGACGTGCGCAACCTGGGGATCGCCCCCGACGAACCAGAGGCGCTGCGGCGCCTGGTCGAGGAAGCGCTGGAGAGGGCGGACGCGGTGGTGACGTCCGGGGGCGTATCGGTCGGCAGCCACGACCTGGTGAAACCACTGCTCGAGTCGTTGGGCACGGTTCACATCGGGCGGGTGAAGCTGAAGCCGGGCAAGCCGTTCACCTTCGCCACCATCCCCTCCCCCGGCACGGGGGCGGGACAGGGAGCGGGCGCCGTTCGACTGGCATTCGGCCTGCCGGGCTTCCCCGTCTCCTCCCTCGTCACCTTCGAGGTCTTCGTCCGCCCGGCCCTGCGCAAGCTGCAAGGCTTCGCTCAGCTGCAGCGCCCAACATTGCCCGTGCGCCTCGGATATGACGCGCGCGCGAGCGTCGAGCGCACGGAGTATCAGCGCGTCATGCTGGGGCGCGACCAAGTGGGCCTGGTGGCGGAGACCACGGGCTCGCAGTCGTCATCGCGCCTGCTTTCGCTGGCAGGCGCGCACGCCCTGGTCCGGATCCCGGCCGGCGATCAGGGCATCAAGGCGGGATCCGTCGTCGAAGCGATGATCCTGTCTCTACCGTGAGCTCGTCGAGCGGTCCTTGTCCTGCCCCGGCTCAGCGTCTCGGTTTCGCCAGCGCCTGTCGGCCTCCTCGCGCATGTCTTCCCGAACGTCGCGAGCAGTGCTCTTGGCGTTGCCGACCGTCTGCCTGAGCTTCCCCTTCATCTCCTCGCCCTTGTCGCCCGTGAGCTTCCCCTTGAGCTCCTCGACCTTGCCCCGGATCTGATCCTTCATAAGTTGGTAACGCGGGGGAAGCGAAACCTCCCGTCGAACGTCCGTTCGACTTAGAATTAGGAGTCCCGATGCCCTCCAGCTTTCGTGTCGACGCACCCTTCAAGCCGGCGGGGGACCAGCCTCAGGCGATCGAGCAGCTCGTCGAAGGCGCCCGCTCGGGCCTCTCGCAGCAGGTGCTGCTCGGGGTCACGGGCAGCGGCAAGACGAATGTGATGGCGTGGGCCGTGGAGCAGCTCCAGCGGCCTGTGCTGGTCCTGAGCCCCAACAAGACGCTGGCCGCGCAGCTGTGCGCCGAGTTCCGGCGGCTGCTGCCCGCCAACGCGGTCGAGTACTTCGTCAGCTACTACGACTACTACCAGCCCGAGGCGTACATCGCGCGCACTGACACCTACATCGAAAAAGACTCGAGCCGCAACGAGGAGATAGACCGCATGCGCCACTCGGCCACGCAGTCACTTCTGACGAGGCGCGACGTCCTGGTGGTGGCAAGCGTGAGCTGCATCTATGGCATCGGCTCGGTCGAGGACTACATGGGGGAGTCGCTGCAGATCGAGAAAGGCCAGTCGATCAGGCGCGAGGTGTTCCTGCGCAAGCTCACCGAGATGCTCTATGAGCGCAACGACTACGACCTGGCGCGTCTTCGCTTTCGCGTCAGGGGCGACGTGGTCGACCTCGTGCCGGCCAATGAGGAGAAGGTGTACCGCGTCGAGTTCTTCGGCGATGAGATCGAGCGCATTCAGGAGCTCGATGCCGTGACCGGCGAGATTCTCGGGGCGCGCAGCCAGTTCACCATCTTTCCTGCTTCCCACTACGTGACGCCGGCCGACAAGCTGCGCCTGGCGATGACCGATATCGAGGCGGAGCTCGAGGACAGGTGCAAGTGGTTCGAGGAGCACGGCCGTCTGCTGGAAGCCCAGCGGCTGCGTCAGCGCACCAACTTCGACCTCGAGATGATGCGCGAGACCGGCACGTGCGCGGGGATCGAGAACTATTCGATGCACCTCACCCGGCGCAGGCCGGGCGACGCGCCGTACACGCTGATGGACTTCCTCCCCGAAGACACGCTGATCTTCGTCGACGAATCGCATGTGGCCGTGCCGCAGATCGGCGGCATGCTGGGCGGCGACCGGTCGCGCAAGGCCGCGCTCGTCGAGTACGGCTTCCGGCTGCCGAGCGCCTTCGACAACCGTCCGCTGAGCTTCGACGAGTGGGAGGAGCGCGCGGAGAACGTGGTCTATGTATCTGCCACGCCCGGGCCGTACGAGCTGCGGCGGTCGCAGCGCACGGTGGAGATGGTCGTGCGGCCGACCGGCCTTGTCGATCCGACGGTCGAGGTCAGGCCCACCGAAGGCCAGATCGACGACCTGCTGGCCGAGGTCAAAAAGCGCGCGGAGCTCGGGCACCGATCGCTGGTGACCACGCTGACCAAGCGCTTCGCCGAAGACCTCGCCGACTATCTGCGCGAGTACGGCGTAAAGGTTCGATACCTGCACTCGGAGCTCGACGCGATGGAGAGGATCGACGTCCTTCGCGACCTGCGCACCGGTGCGGTCGACGTCGTCGTCGGGATCAACCTTCTCCGGGAAGGGCTCGACCTTCCCGAGGTCGCTTTCATCGGCATCCTCGACGCCGACAAGGAAGGGTATCTGCGCGCATATCGGTCCTTCATCCAGATCATCGGGCGCGCCGCGCGCAACGTCGAAGGTCATGTCGTCATGTACGCCGATCAGGTCACGGACTCGATGCGGCAGGCGCTCGACGAGACCGAGCGCAGGCGCAACCGCCAGACCGCGTACAACGCCGAGCACGGCATCACACCGGAGACCGTCAAGAAGGCGATCTACCAGCTGGAGATCAACGAGAAGGACCTTCAGGCCGATGCGGTGGAGCTGATGGTCGGGGCCGGAGTTCCGCGCGAGGACCTGATCGCGATCGTTCGCGACCTCGAAAAGGAGATGCGCCGCCTCGCCAAGGAGCTGCAGTTCGAAGACGCCGCCCGGGTGCGCGACCGCATCATCGGGCTGCGCAAGCGGCTCGCCGGCGAGGAGACGGGCGGCGAGGACGACGCGGACGTCGCGCTGGCGATCGCCGCCGCGCCGAAACAGAAAACGACGGTCAGGAACTGGCGCAGAACCCGGCGCGGCCCATGAGGAACGAGCAGCGTGCGGCATCCCTCCTGGCAGCCGAGCCCGCGGGATGGATGGAGACGCTCGGCGCCTGGATCGCCGAGGCCGAGCCGGGGCGCGTCGTGCTCGAGCTCGAGGCGGGGCCTCGCCACAGGCACGGTGGAGGGGTGGTGCAGGGCGGCGTGATCACGCAGATCGCCGACGCGGCGATGGGCATGTCGCTGGCCACCCTTCAGGAAGACGGAATGTGGAACACGACCATCGAGCTCAAGATCAACTTCCTTCGGCCTGTGGTCGACGGCAGGCTGCGCGCGGTCGGGCGCGTGGTGGAGATGAAACAGACCCTTCTCTTCAGCGAGGCCGACGTGATGGACGATCGAGGCCGGCTGGTGGCGAAGGCTTCGTCCACTTGCATGCCGGTGCCGGAGGGCCAGGGCCGTGAGTGAGACCACTCAAGCACCAGCGCCTTCCCGCGCCTGGGCTTGGCTGGGCCTGAGGCTGGTGGAAGCGAGCGAGAACCTGGCCGTGGTCGAGATGAGGGCCACTGACGACATGGCCAACCACTCCGGTTTCGTCCACGGAGGCATGATCAGCACGCTCGCCGACAGCGCGATGGGGCGGGCGGTGCGCACGATCAAGCCGGGCGTGGCGCGGGCCATGAGCTTCGACCTGAAGCTCAACTTCATCAACGCGGCCAGGATCGGAGAGAACCTGCGCGCGACCGGGCACGTCATCCACGCCGGCAGGCGCACCGCGGTCACCGAGTGCCGGGTGGAAGGGAAAGGTGGCAGGCTCGTGGCGACGGCCAGCGCGACGTTTGCGGTAACAAGAGAGAAGGAATAGCAAGCAGCCGATGCCGACTGATCAGATAACGATTCGCGGCGCGCGCGAGCACAACCTCAAGAACGTCACCCTGTCGATCCCGCGCGACAAGCTGGT
>WNGG01003017.1_pt1 | contig 41371 bp, 38 predicted proteins | sample 5400661 | NCBI WGS metagenome assembly WNGG01 (sample SAMN13153372, study PRJNA577476) | soil metagenome | isolation source: 100 cm soil or saprolite under Garry oak tree replicate 1 | place: USA:California | collected 2016-06-15 | reverse complement strand
ATCTGTTTCCACACTTGACCGTACTTGGAAACATTATCGAAGCGCCCGTACACGTTCTGCGCGTACCGCGGCGCGAGGCGGAAGCAGAAGGCCTGGAATTGCTGGAATCCGTTGGCCTGAAGCAAGCCGCGCAGAGATTCCCCGAATCATTGTCCGGCGGAGAACAGCAACGCGTAGCTATTGCTCGGGCGCTGGCGATGCACCCGAATCTCCTGCTGTTTGACGAGCCAACCAGCGCGCTCGATCCCAAACGCAGCGCTGAGCTGCGTTCGTTGCTGCGGGATTTTGTCGGACGCGGACACACGATAGTGGTCGTGTCACATTCAATCGGCTTTCTTATCGGCCTGGCTGATTATCTGCTGTACATGGAAGGCGGACAGGCGATCGAGTACGGTGAAACGGACGCCATCTTGAATTCGCCTAAAGATCCGCGGACCCGCGACTTCGTTCAGCAGGCGAACTAAGATCACCAAAATCAAACACCGAGTTCGATCAAACCCCTACACGTCTTGAAGTCGCATAGGGATGGAATGTTTATTGTCACAGGAACCCCTTGGTTCCTGCGGCTATAAACATCATGCTCCTACGGAGCCAAACGGCACCTTGGCAAACTCTTCAGATTTCACTATGGTTGTTGCTCTTTATTCGGTTTGGATCAGTTACTGAAACCGCGCGCGAATGTGATAAATTTGTCGCCTGCGACCAACAGGGTTTTAGAATCACGATAATCGGAAAGGACGAAGCGAATGCCTGACGAGAACAAAGCACCCGAGATCACATATTTGATTCGCGTAAAGCCGGGGCGAGCCGGCACGGATCCGGAAGCGCCGGATTGGGAAGTGTGTGAATTGGAAGATGGCGTGGTCAAGAACAACGCCGATATCTATGACAATATGACCCTGGCTGAGGCCAATCAGATCGCCGGCATGTGGATCCAGAAGAAGGAAGAGGCTGAATCCGGACCGTCCGACGCTGTCAATTGATCCTTCAGGACAAAGTGCGTCCCCAAGCTTACGAAGCTCTTGCCCTTTGCCCTTTGCTCTTTGCTCTTCGCCCTTTGCTCCGGCCTCACTCATCTCGATGGACGGTCTCGGGCGAGAATGCCGGTACGCATACGGCGATGTATTCGGCTCCTTCCGGTTCCGGCGTGCTGTATTGGACCCACTCGCCTCGCTGAGTAACTACTGCCTGGCCCGCCAGCACGTCGATTGTTTCATTCCTTGTCGTTACTCTCAACATGCCGCGCAGCACAACGGTATATTCGTCAAACTCCGGCGTCTGGCCTGGCTCGGTCCAGCCTGCGGGACTGCGCATGCGCGCGATGCTGATGTCCTTAGTCGCAGAATTCACGCGGCCGATAAATTCTTCAATCAACTTCGGTTTGGTTCCGGCCGCTTCGATTATTGTTGGGTCATCAATCAGTTTCGGCACTGGCCCGGACTCCTCTATTGTTTTTCGTGGCCGTAGTTTAGTCTATTTTGACTTAACCGTCCCTCAAACAGCTCGCAGCGCTTTTAAGTCGCACCTCTGGAGAGATCCGCACATCAGGCGGCTTTGCCGCCTGCGAGAACTCGGCTCCACTGCCTTCCGATTTCTGCCTCTGCTCCCTGCTTTCTGCCTACTGCCCACTGCCTACTGCCTACTGCCCACTTCGCTAGTGACATTCGCTGTTGCTGTGGGTAGCGACGGGGCTGAAGCGGAACTGATACTCCTGCGAGGTGATAAACGAACAGACCATCGCGTGCTGTTTGCCCACGTCGCGCAGCGGGCCGCTGTTGACCTGGCCCAGCCAGAAAATGAATCCGCCGATGTCCGGATCGCGCCGCAGATAACCAAAGTACTGCGTGATAACAAACGCGCGGTTGTATTCGGCGTCGATGAACAATCGATTATCCACCGCCGAGCCGTACCCCGCGGGAACGCAAGACGGCGCGGTACTGCCGCATTTGTTCCAATAGTCGTTCGCCAGGTGAAACATGACCAGAGCGCGTCCACCGGAGTTGAAATGAGCGATCAGAGCCGTGCGTTGCGAGGCCAGGTCCGCCCCAGTGTCATTCTTAATCGTCGCGAGCACGGCGTCGACAAACGTGGGGCCATCCGGGCCAGCCGGATACTTCGCCAGAAACTCGGGGCGCAGCACAAACGCACTGGCCAGCGCCAACTGTGATGCGGCCAGATCGCTGCCGCCCACCACCCGCGCTCGATCATGCACGAACGTGTCGTAACTGGGCAGCTTTTTGTCCTCGTTAGGAAACATCGGATCGGGAGCGATTACGCTTGCAGCCTCAGGCGACCTCAACGCGCGCTGCAGTTCATCACCAAAATCCCGCTTTTTGGCCGAGCCGCCGAAGTATCAGTCGTTTTCGACCGATCGATTCGTGGGTCTTGCTTCCGTTCTGCCGAGCCGCCAGTCGAAAAAGGAAAGACAGTTGCCAAAGACAGTAAGAGCAGGAGGTTCCTAATAGAAGGGCGCATATGAGAACGATTGACTCGGGATTGATCAGACGACGAGCGCGCGCAGGTCCAAGCTGGGGTCGTGACACCTTGCGTACGCATCATTGCCCAATTAAGCCAACGGCCGCGTGATGAAGATAAGTTATACGGTGAGTTGAGGTCAAACGTGGAATCTACCGCAGGCTTTCCGGGCAATCTCTGCCGGCTTGACGCGGCGGGCGTGAGTCTTCGCTTGCTTGTCGATACGCCCTTGCAACTCAAGATTGCCGTCAGCGCCCAGCCGTCCGAGATTTCCAGTGCGGTAGAGTCGTGCATCAGAACTTTCGGCAAACGGATCGCGGGAAAACTTTTCGGCGGTCAACTCTGGATGATTGAGATACCCACGGCCCACGGTGGGACCACCAATGCAGATTTCGCCCGACTGATAGACCTGCCGATCGGAACGCTGCCTGCTATGTCTTGAGCGCTCAGCGCGATCGGATATGTCGCCACAATTCCGGCCGTTTCGGTCTGCCCGAACATGTTTATGAGTTGCGCCTGGTGGTTGAGCTCATATCGCCACACGCGTGGGACATCAGGCGAAAGCGGTTCGTTCGCAAATAGAATGAGCCGCAGATCGTTCTCCAGCAGGTCAAGGCGCGAAGCTGGTCGCAGACCGATCAGCGCATCGACACAACTGCGCCAGTACGACGGAACGATGTCGATGATCGTGACACCGACTTGTTTGATTGTTGTAAGAAGCGCGATTGGATCCCTAATTTCATCGGTAGTTGCGATCACAATTGTGGCGCCCAAAGAAAGCGGCACCATCAACTGTCGCACCGCCGACGAAAGTGAGATCGAAGCCGTATGCAAGTAGACATCCGATTCGGTGACGCCGGTTGCGCGTTGCATCGACTGAAGGCAAGTAGCGAGGTTGCCCTGCGTGATCATCACGCCCTTCGGGTTTCCGGTTGAACCCGATTTGTAAATCACGTAAGCGAGATCGTTAGCACAGTTTTTAGGAGTCGAATTTTCAGCGCCCCCATTGCACGTCGCGTATTGGATCGCGTCGAGCAGCAGGGTTGAACCCTCGCAACCCGGCATGCCCGCAACAAGGTGACTTTGAGTCAGGAGGATCATCGGCGCCGAGTCGGCGATCATCAACTCCAAACGTTCTTTCGGATAAGTCGGATCGAGCGGCACGTATGCGCCGCCGGCTTTTAGCACGCCTAGAATCCCCGCCACCATTTCGAGCGAGCGCTCAACCGACATCGCAACAAGCGTATCCGGGCCGACGCCCCGTGCCCGCAGGTGATGCGCGAGTTGATCCGCCCGCGCGTCTAATTGGCGGTAGCTCATTGACCGACCCGCGCAAATGACGGCTAACTGATCCGGCGCCCGCTGGGCCTGCTCTTCGAAAAGCTGGTGCGCGAATTTGATTTGGCATGAATTGTGAAGCCCCGAGTCAAAAGCGACAGAGGCTGCTGCTTCAACATTCACTTGTTTCCGACTTGTCCTCACTTCTCGCGACATTGGATAACCTTCTTGTAGTTGCGCACGGAACTAGCGCGAGCGGTCCTCAACCAGCCGCATTGCAATTTCCTCTTATCAGCTAGAAAGTCGCAAAATGCCCCAAATGCCAGAAAATGAAGGGTTAGAATGAGGTCGAAGGGATATTCCAGGACGCTCGTTCAGTCGCCCGCTGCGGTTCCAGCGATGCCTGCGGAGTGACTGCCTGCCTGATAATCTCGAGTAAGAACAAAACTGGTGGAGGTCATCATTTGAATTCGAATGATTTCACGTAAGCCATGAACGATTGGTCCCAGCGGCTGATGGTTTTCTCGGGACCAATCAGCTTCGCAAAATAATTGCCCCTGGGTGTTTCGACAATTGCCGCACGCAGGCGATAGTTAGCGTCGTTATGTCGCGTGTCGCTTCCCGGCGCCATCTGCGCAGTGTAGGTGCCGCTGACGTCAACGATCGTGACCTTCAATCCGTTCACGGTGATCGTTTCAGTTTTGGCTTTCTCCTTTGATGAGCCTCCGCCGGGTTGTTCCATCTGTCCGATCCAGCGATCGACGTTGTCCGCGATCGAGCCGCCCTGCCCCTGGCCGAAGTAGTAGAGTACAAGCGATGCGTCTTCGCGGTCGCCTTCGACTTTCGGTAACTTGTATTGTGCTGCGCGCATGGTTGAAGTCGGCTGCTCACTCACCCACCCGTCCGGGACTTTGTACCGCAGCTCGCCCGACGCATTGACGGGAGACTGCGTAGCCACGGACCCGCCATTCGAACTCGCTGTCCGCGCGGCGCAGGCCCAAGACGTCAGCGCAATGATGAGCAGCACGCTCGTGTGCAGGGTTATTTTAGACATCAGTATGAACCTCATCGCAAAATTTGCGGACACACCCACCGGTGGCTGATTCGTATTCATTTGGCCCCCGTGGAATGACCGCGAAGCTCAATGTATAGCAGAGACGAGTTCCTGTTCAAAGGACAATCGAATCGTCTCCTTGGGCGGGGGCTGTGGCCAGAGGTTGAGCCGGCGTCCGAGAGTGTGGCTCTGTACTCGAGTACGGAAGTAGAGTTCGTGTTCCCATTCGACTTCGGCCATTGTCAGCAAACAGTCGGTGAATTCGGTCTTCCCGCAGTCGCGCGCGTATCGCGCCCCCGTTTCATACTCGCGAATGTTCCGGCTCTCCAGTTTGCCGGCGCCGTACATGGGCGCAAGCCAACCGCTCACGTGACACAGAAATCCCAGCACGCGGCCAACCGTGGCGGCGCGGAATTCTCTGAAGTCGTCGGGTCGCGCGTTAAGTTCTGCAAGCATTTCGCCGACGAGCCGGCGATGGTGCCACTCTTCGGCCTCGATCTCTTGAATGCGCGCCTTTTCATCCCTGTCACTGACTGCGTGCCAATGTCCACGATAGGCGTACGCCGCCGCCAATTCGCCGGAATAGGCCGACTGGAGAACGGCGACCAACTTGTTCAGACCCGGTTCGCGCACATGAAGCATGTGGCGTGCTATGCCGGACAATGTGGCGAGCTCTTGAGTCATGAATTCTCGGACAGGTCCGAACCTGCCGTTCCGGCGCCGCTCTTTCGTAAACCGTTCTTCAGCCAAAAGCTTTCCCAGGCAAGACAAGATTAGGATTTTGCAGTATCTTTTCGCAAGGTTCGGACCGCTCAGTTAGCTTGAAAGCAAAAGTCTACAACCGCAGCTCGCTTGGAGGTCAACATGAGAAAACCCGCAGCCATATTCGTTCTCATTTTCATAGTCGGCGTCGTCGTTTCGTGTCGTATGATTGAAACTCTAACCGGCAATGAAAAAGCAGGAACAGTCAACAGCTTGTGGCCAGACGTGCCACCCTTCGAAGGCGCGAAGAAAGCGGATCTACAGATCCCTCTGGGCGCGAGGCTACTGATCCGCGCCGTGATGCAGGGAAAAGTCAACTTCATCGCTTTCACGACCGAAAAAAGCGCGCAGGACGTAAAAGATTTCTACCGCAACGAGCGCATGAAAACGGCCGGTTGGACGCCTAACGACAAGGGCTGCGTCGGCGACACGGAGGATAAGAAAGGTCAGGGCGCGGTCTGTTTCTTCACCCGGAAAGATGGAGACAAACAGGAAGGACTGGCGATTATTGTGGCCGAGGACGAGAAGACGAAACAGACTCATATCTTCTACGCGAGAATTGACATGACGCAGCCAACTCCATCGCCATCAAAGTGACAATAGATTGCGATCCTTTCTGAGACTTCTGGATGTCTATGTCCAGTTCTTCGGGAAGGTTATAGTTCCGCTTGAACTGAATGCCTCGCGCGGCCATAGAGGCGTTGCCGCACATGTGCGGGAAAGCGTGTTTTGAAGACTACGTCCCAGATGCCGCTGGTGAACCCGTATCCCATCTTCATGCCGCTGGAAGTGTGATGATAGGTATGGTGCTTTCTGATGTACTTGAAGTAAGGATTGCGAAAGTTGTAGAAGTGCACGGATTGATGCACCCACTCTTCAATCACATAAGATTGCACCACTCCAGCCAGCAGCATCGGCGCCGTGTAAGCGGGAAATATGAAACTCAACGGCGCAGCGAGCGCGAACAGAGGAAGCAGGTCGGACAACTCGCCATTGATATGCTCGCCATCAAAAGGCCGTTCGTGATGCTCCCAATGGACCGGGTTCACGTATTCAACCAGCAAGCGCCGGTGCAAGCCCTTCCCTGGTTTGTATTGGCCGTGCAACACATAAACGTGCGCAAAATACTCCACAAACGTCCAGACGGGCACTCCAGCCAGGTAAAAGGCAATCGCGACGAAGGGATGCGCTGTAGGCCACGCGACAGCAAACATGATGACGGAATAACAAGTGTAGAATGCCGTCACCGGATAGAGCATGCGCCGAGCGATGCCGGCCTGCTCGCGTTTGTAAACACGGAAGTCCTTGGCAGTTAGTCCGGTGGTTTCAAGCTTAGCGGGTGCTGGTGTCATGCCTTCAGTTGATTTCAATGCCGCAAATTTTGGCTGAGATGCATCGCATAGTCAAGGGCAAGCCACAAAGATCACTTAAATGAGCAACCCATAAACTCTGACATACTCTGGCGTGACTGCTTCTGCCAAAAACTCTTTGGCGAGTTCCTTGTTGTTTGCGCCAATCCTCGCGCTCAGCGGTCTATCGTTCAACAGCTCGATGACCTTGTCAGCCAGCATATCTGGTTTTCCTGGTTCCACCCAAAGGCAATTGTCTGGTTCCCTTAGGTAATCCGCAGCGGCGCGAATATGCGTGGTGATGATTGGCAATCCCGCCGCGGCGGCATTAAAAATCACCATCGGAAAGCCTTCGTAGTGATAAGTCGGAAACAGCAGCATGGTGCTGTTGTTATAAAAGTCGGCGGTCTGTTCCTCTGGAATGTAGCCGAGAAATCGGACGTAGGCTCGGAGATCTAGACGGTCGACCTCGCGCTCCGCGTCGCGACGAGCGGGGCCATCACCGATACACAGAAGCATGAATCTCAGCCCGTGATCGCGCAGGAGCCGGCAGGCGCGAATCACGTCCAGCAGTCCTTTTGCGGGAATGAAGCGGCCGATGAACGGTCGCCGAGGCACGTCTTCGGGCAAGTGCCAACGGTGATAGAATGCGGAATGCTGTCTGGAAGTGTTTGGCTCGACGACGTTCTTGATCTGAAATATCTTCGGCTCCTGGACACCAGCTCGCAGAAAATTCAATCGTTCCTCGGACGATAGAACGCCGATGCCGTCAGTATGGGACAGAAGCCGTTGGCGCGCTAAAGCCAAAGCGGGATTCTTTGTTGCCAACAGTTGCGCGTCCGAACCATGAAATTTCAGAAAGATTTTGGCACCGACGCCGTGAAGACGAGGTACGACCACAGCATCTCTTAGCAGTGCTTTAGTATCGAATGAAGTGTTTATGTGAACGATATCGTAGGTGCCGGAGCTAACCCGCTCAAGAAAGCGTCCGGCAGTGTGCAGAACTCTTTCAACTCGGCTTACGAAGCCTGAGCCTGATTCGGCATACGCATAAACTTCCTCAACAACCTCGTGGCCCAGGCGCCGCAGTTCGCGAATAAACGGCGGCTCGCACGCAGCGGGCCCACCGCGCGAGCCTTTTTCGGGCATGCCGATTAGTATGCGCATGTTTCTCAGGCGCTCGGCCGACGGATCGCCCCTGACGGTGCTCGCGGCTTTGCCGCCGCACAGTGCGGAAAGGCTCAGCCTTTCCGTTAGATCGGTTTGTTAGAATTGAGGCTGCGCCTCCCATTGAGGCATAGCCTCGATGCCAAAATTAGACACCCACCGGAAAGGCTGAGCCTTTTCGTACTGTGCGGCGGCAAAGCCGCAAAAGCAGACGCGGCTAGAATAAGCAACTTTCAATTTACTTTACCAACGATCCGTACAGCTTCAATAGACTCGCAATATGCGCTTCGATGCTGAACGTGCTCCTCGCCCACTGTCTGGCTGACACAGCAAGGCGACTTCGAGATTCTGCATCCTCGACGAGTTGAATCAGTTTTGATGCGAGATCCTGCTGGTCCCCGCTGCGAAAAAGAACTGCATATTTGCCATCGCTGGAAACGTCCTTGAGCGGTCCAATGTCGGACAACACCACCGGAATGCCGATCATCATCGCCTCCATAACCGCAATCGGCGACCCTTCCCAACGCGAAGAAAGCACGAACGCGTCGAGCGAGCTGAGCACGTCGGGAATGTCCGCGCGCTTCCCAAGAAAATGCACACGATCGGAAATACACCGTTGCCGGCAACAATCGACGACCTCATCGAACAGATGCGGCGCGCCGTCGCTGCCGCCAACAAAAACAAATTGTGCTGCGGCGTCGCGTGCGAAGAGCTGCGGCAGCGCCTTGCAAACCGTGAGCTGATCTTTCCGACGGTCCGCATAAAAGTTGGCGACCATTCCCAGCAGCGTAGCATCCTGAGCCAATCCCAGTTCGGTTCGAAGTGGTCTGCCGGTTGAGGCCAGTCGCGCCGAGTCGACTCCGTTGTTGATGACGACGAAGCTCAGATTCGCATCGATGCTTTGTTCTTGCGCCAGCCAGGCCGGTAGATGTCTACCGAGTACCACGCGTGCGTCCATTCGCGGCAGTACAAACTTCAACGCCAAATCGTTTTTTGTGCCGGCATAAACCCCATGCAGCGTCAGCACGCGCTTGACTCCAGAGCCGCGCGTGGCGAGATACAGGTGCAGCGCTTCAACTGGCTGGTGACTGTGGACGACGTCGATCTCTCGTTCCTCGATGATTCGGCGGAGTCGAGAAACGAGACTGAGATCAATCGGCAGTCTTCGATTCAAGCGAATGAAATCTGCCCCCGAGTCGCGAAATTCCTTCTCCAGGTCTCCGCCTCCAGTGGCCACGAAAGTCAGGTCCAGACCGTTTGCTTTCGCGTTTCGGCAGAGGTCAAGCTCCATGGTCTCAGCACCGCCACGGTTCAGCGAATCCAGAATGTGCAGGACTTTGATCAAGGGCAGTAATCTTCGGAGTGCGGCGGCAACCATAGCGCGACGCCGCTTTGGATTCACACCATCACGCAAATCCAAAGCGCCGCCGCTGTCGGCGCACTCCAAATCTGTTTGAAATAAAACTGAATATCAAATATAAACTCTAAACTTCCGTCTTGCCTAACTTGAAAGGCTTGTAATCCGGCGATCAAACGCGCGCAGTGAATAACTTGAAGAGCCTGCCGATTCTAATCATCCTTGGCGCGATCGGCGTGCTTACCCTTTTCGCCGCGACGAGATTCGGGATCGGCATCACTCCGGATTCGACAGTCTACATTGACGCGGCTCACAGTCTCTTGCGTGGTGACGGGTTGAGTGTTTTGTCCGGCACCAGCAGTGAATTAAAGCCACTGACCCACTACCCACCTCTCTATTCCTGCCTGCTGGCGTCGATCGGAACAGTCGGAGTTGGGTTAACCATTGCGGCTCGCTGGCTGAATGCGATCCTCTTCGGAGCCAACATCTTTCTTGTTGGTCTTATCATTGGAGCCTATGCGCGCCAGGTCTTTTGGCTTCCGGTGCTCGGCTCATTTCTCACCCTGACCGCGCCCGACGTTTTGTTGATCCATTCATCTGCGCTGACCGAACCGTTGTTTATCTGCTTCGTCCTGATTGGCCTGCTTTGCCTTGCTTTCTTTATTGACAACCAGCAACGCCGATTCTTGATTGCCGCATCGGTCGCCATGGGCCTTTCATTTCTTACAAGATACGTCGGCATCGTTTCGGTATTAAGCGGAGTGGTCGTGATTCTGATTTTCAACTCGAAAGGCCTGAGCAGGAGATTGATGGATGCCCTGATTTTCGGTTTAATTTCCTGCGCGCCGATTGGATTGTGGGCCATTCGCAACCATTTCGCCACCGGCGGCGCCACTGACCGCCTGTTCGTTTTCCATCCCGTACCCTTACATCAGCTTGTATCGGGGAGCTCCACCATCGCCTGGTGGCTTCTGCTCAGCCAAGTTCGCACCGACATTAGAGTGACGGCATTATTGCTGGAAGTGGCGGCGATTGCCGGACTGACACTCTATCTGCTCAAGAGGAAGAAGCGGATACGGCTTGATGGCGAAGTGCGCGCATTTGCAAAACTGCCGCACATTCTTCTTGTCTTTATTGTTCTGTATCTTGGTTTTCTGGTCTTCACCGCTACGTGTATCGACGCGGATACAGTCTTTGATCATCGCAGCCTGTTGCCCGTTCGCGTCGCTACGTTGGCTCTGGTTCCTTGCCTGGCCCGGAATGTCTACCTTCGTTCTCAGCCGTCGCGCCTGATTCGGCTGACGTTCGTTCTTCTGGCAATTATCTTTTCCATAGCTTATTCCGTAAGGGCCGCGAAGTGGCTCTTGCCCGCGCGACGCGACGGACAGGGTTATGCCAGCAGGAGCTGGAGAGAATCCGCTACTATCGCTCGCGTCAGAGGTTTGCCTGCCGGTGTTCCAATCTATTCGAACGGCTATGACGCCATCTATTACCTGACAAGTAGACACGCGATTCTCATTCCGGAAAGGATCATTCACGGAACCGGCCGGCCCAACGTGAACTATAACCCTGAGATCGAAAAGATGAGAGACGATCTGCGCGAGCACAATGGCTTCCTGGTCTACTTCAACACTCTACCGGAAAGATGGTCTCTGCCGTCGGAAAGCGAGCTTAATGAGCGGTTGAGTTTGCGTCTGGCTGCCGCCGAATCCGACGGCTCAATCTATTCTGTGGGAAGCCGGCCCGAGATCAAGTCCGGACCGCAAGTTAACAAGAATGAATAACGAGCCTCCGGTGAGTTGATGACCAGGCCGATGGTAGACTTTGCCAAGGAGTGCTGAAATCGCTTTTTATGCCGGTCGAAGCCAGGAACCTCGAAGCAACGGCTGGGCTTAAGCCCGGCGATAATACCGCACTCGAATTGACGATCGTGATGCCCTGTCTGAACGAAGCCGAGACACTCGCCACGTGCATCCGGAAAGCGCAACGCTCTCTGAACGAGCTGAAGATAATTGGCGAGATCGTCGTCGCAGACAACGGCAGCACTGATGGCTCACAAGAGATCGCGAGGCAAACAGGCACCAGGGTTATTCTTGTCGAGGATAAAGGTTATGGCAACGCATTAATGGCCGGCATCGCTGCCGCGCGCGGCACCTACGTCATCATGGGCGACGCCGACGACAGCTATGACTTTTCCGCCCTTGGACCTTTCATTGAAAAGTTGCGTGAGGGCTACGATTTAGTCATGGGAAATCGCTTTCTGGGCGGAATCAATCGGGGGGCGATGCCGCCGCTGCATCGATATCTCGGAAACCCGGTGCTCACGACGATTGGTAGACTCTTCTTTCACAGTCCGTGTGGTGATTTTCATTGTGGACTGAGGGGCTTCCGCAAGGCGGCTATTATGCAACTCGATCTGCGGACTACGGGAATGGAGTTCGCCAGTGAGATGGTCGTCAAAGCCACTCTCCGCAAGATGCGCATTGCTGAGGTGCCCACCACGCTGTCGCCCGCCGGCCGCAGCCGGCCGCCTCATCTGCATAGCTGGCGCGACGGTTGGCGTCACCTGAGGTTTTTGCTGCTTTACAGTCCGCGCTGGCTTTTTCTCTATCCGGGCCAGTTGCTGATGTTGCTCGGTCTCCTGATAGGAGCGTGGCTATTGCCCGGACCAAAGATGATTGGCGGTATTACGTTCGACGTACATACTCTTTTATACGCAGCGTTGGCTGTTATCATCGGCTTTCAAGCGATCGTCTTCGCCATCTTCACTAAGGTTTTTGCAATCAGCGAAGGGCTGTTGCCTCAAGATCCGCGACTCAACGCAGTCATGGAATACATAACTCTCGAAGTCGGGCTGATCGTAGGCATTGTTCTAGTCCTGCTGGGCCTCGCAGGATCAATCTACGCGGTAGGCTACTGGGACGTACATTCTTTTGGCAATCTGAATCCATCGCGTACTCTGAGAATCGTGATTCCGGCGGTGACATTTCTTACGCTGGGCTGCCAGATTCTTCTCTCAAGTTTCTTCCTTAGCATCCTGGGTCTAAGAAGACGCTAAGCATTGACGGTCGCTTGCATCGTTAACGTGTTCTCCTGTCACTGACCCTGCCAAAAACGCGTGGAGTTTGAAATAAAACTGATTATCAAATATAAGCTCTTAACTTCGGCTTGCCCGCGCGCGAACGGCTCGCCGGTCGGATCCTTTTTCATGAAACAGACCATCACCCTTGCCTGCCTGGCTGGAACGAACATTCTCGTTACGCTGCTCTTCCAATGGTACGTGATAACACAACTGGGCGTGGGAATGGAGACCGATGCGCTGTTTGCCGGTATGGCTGTGCCCCAGCTAATCCTGCTGGTGGTTAGCAGTTCGCTGACGCACGTGCTGGTACCGTTGCTGGCAACCGAGAATGAGAGCACATTTCGACAGAACGCATGGGGATTCTTTCTCGGCATTTCGGGCATCTTCACGATGCTCGCTCTGGTACTTTTCATAACGGCGTCGTATTGGGTGCCTTGGCTGGTACCCGGGTTTTCCAAAGCAGGCCAAACACTGACGGTGAGTCTGACGCGAATTCAACTCGTCGGCATGATCTTCACAGCTTCGGTGTCAGTCCTCTGGTCGGTCTATCATGCGCGGCAACGATTCATCTGGGTTGAGCTTTCCACGCTGCTCTCGAGTTTGATCTCGCTGCTGCTGCTCATCAAGATACTGGCCATCTATGGTGTCGTTGGTGCGGCGATGCTCATCGTCCTGCGCACCGCAATGCAGATAGTGTGGTTGTTGAGAGGTCTTGGTCGTTGGGAGTGGCCCGATTGGGGCTCGCCAGCGATGCGCGAAGCCTGGCGCCGCATTCGGCCGTTGTTGATCGGCAATTCATATTACCGCACCGACCTGCTGATCGATCGGTTTCTCGCCTCGATGGCTCCTGCCGGCGGTCTATCGCTCCTTTACATCGGGCAGCAAATTTATGGTGTGGCAAACGTAGTGGCTGAAAAAGCGATAGCCACGCCGATGGTGCCGGCGCTGGCGATTCAGGCGAACGCGGCAAAGTGGCCCGCCTTCCGACGCATTTATCAGCGACGCCTGCTTGCGATGGGTGGGCTGACCGCTTTGGGTTACGTCATTTTTCTGATCGCGGGCGAACGCATCCTCAATCTCTTGATCGGCCATGGCGGCGTCACCACCGACAATGTTCACCTGTTGTGGCTGATAATGTTGGCGCTGGTCGGCTTTTTCATGGCAGGTGCGATGGGTGTGATAACCTCCAAGACTTTCTATGCAATGGGTGACACGCGCACGCCGACGCGGATGTCCATCGTCACCTACACTCTCTATATTCCCGCGAAGGTGTTCGGCTTTCTGCGCTACGGGTTGATGGGATTGGCGGTTGTTACGAGCGTCTACTTGTTTCTAACTCTATTGATCCAGGTAGTGCTTCTGGAAGGATTCGTGATACCGAGGCGACAGCGACAACAACAAGGCACGGTGTTGTGACTAGCGCGGCGCATGAGCGTTTCGAGCAGATGATCAAAGTAACGGCTTTGACCGGCAGCAAGCATGACCCTTCCAGCCGCTTTCGCATTCGTCAGTTCATCAAGCCGCTTCAGGCACTAGGGGTTGAGGTCAACGAGCACTGGCCGCCGATCAGCCGCTACAAGATCGAGCCACTGCCATGGTTGGTCACGGCGATGCGCATTCCCGGACTAGTCGCGTCGCGGTTCAGCGATATCACCTGGCTGGGCCGCGAATTGATCTCCGGACGGTCCTCTTTCGAACATCTTGCGGGAAAGAAGCGAGTGTTTGACGTCGACGACGCGATCTGGTTGCCGTACGGTTCAGATTTCTCCGCGGAGATCGCTGAGCAGTGCGAGGGCGTGATTGCCGGCAATCGATTTCTGGCTCAGCATTATAAAAGCCTGGGCGCAAGGGTCTGGTTGGTTCCCACTTCGGTCGACACAGACCTGTGGCGCCCCGCGGACAAAGAAGTCCGTAATCGATGGACGATAGGGTGGACTGGAACGTGGGCCAATCTCAAGTTCCTTTATGCTATTGAAGAGCCTTTGGCCGATTTCCTGGCGCAACATCAGGACAGCCGATTGTTGGTGGTCTGTGATCAGCGACCAGTTTTCAAGAAGCTCTCTGATAGAAACTTTCATTTCGCGCGCTGGTCCAGTGAGAATGAAGTGCGCCTCGTCCAGCAGATGGACGTCGGCCTGATGCCCCTGGAAGATTCGCAATGGGCCCGCGGCAAGTGCGGGTTCAAGATGCTCTCGTACATGGCCGCCGGACTGCCGGTGATTGTCAGTCCTGTTGGAGTCAACCAGGAGATACTGGCGCATAACGAGTTGGGTTTCGCGGCAACTTCGGCGGACGATTGGTATCAAGGCCTTGAACGTGTCTACGAGGATCGCGAGTTGGGAGCGCGGATGGGATCAGCCGGAAGAAACGTAGTTGAAGAGCACTATTCAGTGAAGACCAACGTGCTGAAGTTGGCAAAGATCTTTCAAGAGGTCGTTGTTAGTTAGCTGACTGAACATATCGCAGGCGGCTCAACGCAGCACGGAGGTAATCGCAAATGGACAAGTCAATGAGTCCGCGAAGCGGGCGGAGGAAGGTAGCCCCGGGCGTGAGCCGCGGGTCGCTGTGTCTTGTTGTTGTGAGCCCCGCAAGGGGTGAAAGAAATCCGGTGACCTTCTTTCAGAGAAGCTAGAAGACCATGGTACCGGAATCGATTGTGCAACCAACCAGGTTGAAGAGACTACTGGGAAAGCTCGGTCTAGTCCTCTTTGGCCTGCTCTTCGGCTGCCTCATCGCTGAGATCGCTTTGCGTGTTGCCGGCTATTCGTATCCTGATTTTTACCAACCCGACGACTTGCGTGGCTACGCTCTGCGCCCAAACATGGAGGGCTGGTATCGCAAAGAAGGCGAAGCGTACGTGCGCATCAACAGCGATGGCTTGCGAGATGGCGAACACTCCAAGGCTAAGCCTGCGAACACAATCAGAATCGCCGTTCTGGGAGATTCTTATCCAGAAGCTTTTCCGGTCGCGATGGAGGACGCTTTTTGGGTCGTGATGGAAAAGAATTTGCAACAGTGCGGCGCATTCGGCGGCAAGAAGATTGAGGTGATCAATTTCGGAGTTTCGGGGTACGGCACCGCACAAGAGTTGATCACCCTTCGCGAACACGTCTGGGCGTATTCGCCTGACATTGTGTTGCTTGCGCTCACCACGAATAATGATATAAGCGATAATGTCCGGGCCCTAAAAAAGACCGACGAGGTCCCGTACTTCGTCTATCGTGACGGAAAGCTGTCCCTCGATGACTCTTTCAAAGAGACGCGAGCGTTTCGCTGGCGACAGTCGAGGCTCAACCGCATGGGCCGTTGGATACGCGATCATTCGCGGCTCGTACAAGCCGTTAACCAGGGACATCATGGATTCAAGATCTGGCTGGCGTCGCGGCGAGCGCGAAACGCGCCCGCGAATTCGCCCGAGACGAAAACGGCCGCGGCAGCGTCAGAAGAACTGGGCATCGACAATGTCGTCTATCGCGCACCGAGCGATGACGTCTGGAATGACGCGTGGCACGTTACTGAAGGACTGGTCGCGCAGATGCGCAACGAAGTCGCAGTGAAGGGAGCAAAGCTGCTCGTGGTAACCTTGAGCAATGGAATACAAGCTTTTCCCGACGCGAATGTTCGACAGCTCTTCATGCAGCGCCTGGGCGTCAACGATCTTTTCTATCCAGATAACCGGATCAAACAGTTATGCGAGCGAGAAAAGATTGCGGTGATCACCCTCGCGCCGTGGATGGAAACATACGCCGACCAGAATAAGACTTTTCTGCACGGTTTTGGCAACAATATCGGCAACGGTCATTGGAACCAGTTGGGCCATCAAGTGGCCGGTGAGTTCATCGCCCAAAAGCTTTGTGAAGGAGTTGTGAAGTAGCCGCGTCTCTGCGGCTCTTGCCGCCTGGGTGCGGTGTTCCAACAAAAATGTCTGCTCCCATTCCCAAGAGTGACCCGAGATCGCCCGGGCGAATCAGAGAACATTACCTGATCGAGAAAGAGCTGGCCGCGCGACTGCGCGACGCAACCAAGCAGGAAAGAAAACGCCTGTACACGGTAGTTTATGACGAGCTTTTCCGGAGAGTTCCAGACCATCCGCAGTTGACACTGAAGACGGACGGACAAACCCGGCGGCGATTGGTTGTGGAACGCGTGCGGCTGTTGAGTCGTTATCTTCGCTCGAATTCGACCTATCTTGAGATTGGTCCCGGCGATTGCGCGCTGGCGATTGCCGTGGCGCAACGAGTGCGCAAGGTGTTCGCGGTTGATGTGTCTAACGAGATTGCGGCGGGTGTTGCCCTGCCGAAGAATGTGGAGTTTGCGATCTCTGACGGTTGTAGCATTCCCGTTCCCGAAGGCTCGATCGATGTTGCTTACAGCGATCAACTGATGGAGCACCTGCACCCGGACGATGCGCGCGAGCAGCTGGCGAACATTTATCGGGCACTGGCGCGGGGTGGAGTTTATGTTTGCCTCACTCCCAACCGGCTGTCAGGCCCGCACGATGTCTCGCGCTACTTCGACGAAGTGGCAACTGGGTTTCATTTGCAGGAATACACTGCACGTGAGTTGGCCGCGATGTTCAGAGCGGTTGGCTTTCGCAAACTCGTGGCGCTCGTTGGCGCAAGAGGATCGCACGTCGCCGTGCCTGTGGCTTTTGTCAAGGGAATTGAAGTCTTGTTGACCAGGCTGCCCCGCCGATTCGGAAAAACACTCGCGCGCGGGTTACCATTGCGATTGATCCTGGGCGTGAAGCTGGTGGCCAATAAGTAATGTCCGACAAACTTTGTCGTGGTTGATCGAAAAGGAATCTAATGGCGGAAACTGGCGACAAACTAAAGTTCGTCGGACAAGCAGACAGCGTCTATCAAACCGGCGAGTATTTGGAGCGAAATCCCACCTATCACGTCGAAGACTCTTCGTGGAAGGCGACGCAGATCCTCAAGATGATTGAGAAGCATGACCTTCAGCCGCAATCGCTTTGCGAAGTTGGCTGCGGCGCGGGTGAAGTCTTGAAGCAGCTTCAGTCGAGTTTGCCCGCTGGGACCGAGTTCTTCGGTTACGAGATCTCGCCGCAAGCGTTCGCGTTGTGCCAGGCGCGCGAGAACGAGCGACTTCACTTTTATTGTTCGGACTTGCTGGCAAACAAAACCGCGCATTTCGATCTACTGTTATGCATCGATGTTTTCGAGCACGTGCAAGACTATCTCGGGTTTCTGCGCGAGTTGCGCGGCAAGGCCACGCATAAGATATTTCATATTCCGCTGGATTTGTCGGCGCAGTGGGTGGCGCGCAACCGACCAATAATGCGCGAGCGAGAACAGGCGGGCCATCTGCACTACTTCACGAAAGAAACTGCGCTTGCTACCTTGCAAGACACTGGATATAGGATCAGCGATTGGTTTTATACGCCCGGCGCCCTTGCCCGTCCGCGCAGTATCAAAGCGAGATTGGCGAGCTGGCCCAGAAGACTACTCTCAACGCTAAATCAGGATCTGGTAGTTCGCATCCTCGGCGGCTATTCACTTTTGGTATTGGCTGAGTGAGGCGTGGGATGAACATGCCCACTTTGGTGTAGAAAAGTTAATTGATGTTAAGAAACCAAGGTGGAGCTAATGAACAGGCTCCATTCTCAGTGGCGTAGGCACGAAATGTTTATAGACAACGAGCATCGTATAAAGTACAGAGCCCATTTATGGGCGAGAGCGATAACATTGGCGCTCCTACGGAGCTGATGTCCGTTTATGGGTTTGAATCTATAAACATTTCGCCGCTACGCGGCTGAGCGGAGTCACCAAAGCGTTTGAGCTGCTTTACTTCGTTGGAGACCAAAATGGAATATCACGAAAATGTACTCGGCCTGATCGGTCACACGCCCCTGGTCAAACTTCATCGTCTGGCCAAAGGGATTAAGGCCACGGTGCTTGGGAAGATGGAAAATCTTAATCCAGGCTTTTCAGTCAAAGACCGGATTGGCGTCGCCATGATCGAGGCGGCTGAGCGCGAAGGCATTCTCAAACCCGGCGGCACGATCGTCGAAGCAACCTCGGGCAACACTGGTATCGGCCTGGCGCTGGCCGCTGCCGTGAAAGGTTACAAGTGCATCTTTGTGATGACGGACAAGGCTTCGGTCGAAAAGTCGCGCTATTTGAAAGCGCTCGGCGCCGATGTAGTGATCACACCGGTATCGGCAAAACCGGGAACGCCCGACCATTACGTTTCCACTGCCAAACGAATTGCTTCCGAGACGCCAAACTCTTTCTATCCCGATCAATATTCGCACCCGGCGAATCCGGAAGCCCATTATCGGACCACTGGTCCCGAGATCTGGGAGCAGACTGAAGGAAAGATCACTCACTTTGTCGCTGGTCTGGGAACGGGGGGAACGATCTCCGGCACCGGCAGGTTTTTGAAAGAGAAGAACCACAAGATCAAAGTTATCGGCGCCGACCCCTACGGTTCGGTGTTCAAAACCTATAAAGAGACCGGAAAGCTTGTCGAAGCGACGCCTTACCTCGTTGAAGGCATCGGCCAGGAAGTTATTCCCGTGAACGTGCATATCAAATACGTTGACGAAGTCATCAACATCACCGACCGTGAGTCGTTTGAGTTGTCGCGACAACTGGGCCGCCTCGAAGGCATCTTCTGCGGCGGTTCGACAGGAACAAATCTGGCAGCGGCGTTGCGCCTCGCGCGTGACCTGGACCAGGACGGCGTGGTCGTCTTCATCGTCTGTGACACGGGCGAACACTATCTCACCAAGCACCACTCCGACGAGTGGCTGAAAGAGAAACGTCTGCTCGAGCCGCAGAAGATCACGGCTGGTTTGCTCATTGGTACCAAGAAGCGGCAGGCGCCGAAAGATCTCATTTCGGTGGCGCCAGACGATACGCTTGCGGATGCACTCGCAAAGATGGATGAACTGGGATTGACTCAGGTTCCGGTCCTGGAAGAGGGCCGTCCTGTGGGATCGGTTCGCGAGAATCGAGCGCTCGCAAAAGTGGTTCGCAATCGTGATCTGTTGGAAGCAAAAGTCAGCGAAGTGATGGAAGCAAGCTTCCCAACCGTTGACGTCGATGCCAGCTCAAACGAAATCACGCGCCGCCTGCAAACCAGCCCGGCAGTTTTGGTCGAAGAGTACGGCCGCATCGTCGGGATTATCACGCGGCATGATGTGTTGGACATGTCGATCAATAACAAATAATGCGATTTACACTGACAGTAAGCCGCGTCCTCTTGATCATTGCTCTTCTGTGTCGACCCTCGTCGGCTCTTCCGCAAGCCCGGCTAAAAACTCAAGCGGAGAAAACCAGTCAAGGGCATTTAGACGTCCGAGTCAATGCTTTTGTTGATCTCTATTTCTTTGTCTTCAAACTCGCCTCTGACTCGGGGAAAATCCCTGACATTGAAGGATTGGCGGAAGGAGTCGATGCCGCTCGGGGGCTGTTCGGGGCGCAGACCCTGGCCCGTTTGGATGTAGACATCAGCCAGTTTGCGAGTGCTTCGGATATCTTGCCGGCTTTCTCCCGAGTCTCAGAGACCACCAGGTTGATTGCTAATGGGAAGGTTCAACCGGTTCAGACTCGCGAGAAAGCGATCCAACTTGCCAGAGCTTTGATGCTGATCGAAAAACCGTTTCGCGAGAAGATCTGGCCGCAGCACAAAACTGCCATCGAGCAAGCGGCGGTCAGGGTCACTACAAAGCTGATTCCGAAGGAGCGGGAGTGTTTCGCTTACATTACGAAGAACCTCGGCATGGAAGACACTGATTATAAGGTCCCGGTTTACCTTGTGGCCGAGTCTCCCGCTCCTGGAGGGTTCACAAACTGGCAAGGAGACCGGCACGGAGTTTGTTTCGTCGGGATTGATAATAACAAGGGCTCCCAGCTTTTTGAGACGGTGTTGCATGAATCGATTCACGCGCTGGACCTCGAGACGAAAGGCAAAGAAAACGTACTTGAAGACATACGCAACCGCCTAAAGAAGGCTGGTGTTGCCGAGCGCGATCCGGATATGAGAAACGTTGCTCATACCATCATGTTTATCCAAGCCGCGGAAACAGTGAGACGCTTCGTCGATCCAACTCACAAACACTACGGCGACGTTGCGGGCTACTACGCAAAGGTACCCGTCGTTGCCAAGATAGAATTGCCGATCTGGATTGCTTATCTCGACGGCAAGATTTCTCGTGAAGCAGCAATAAGTCAGATCATTGAAGGAATTTTGAAAACCCGCAAAGAAACCTCTTCATCCGAGAAAACAATTACGCCCGCTCGTAGAATTGCACCCTGAGCTCGCCACCTAGTTCTTTTGAAGCCGTTGGGTTGAATCCTTCCAAATAATTCTCCGGCACAAAAGCGTCAGCGTCTTCGACAGTTAAAGGCACTTCGGTAACGATCCACTTTTCGATGTGCGGAAGGAACGAGCGATAAACTTTCTCGCCGCCAATCACGAAGAGATCGCATTTCAGATCACGCTCAAGTGAAAGGACCGAAGGTACATCGCGGCAGACGATTAACGAATCCTGAGACTCAGCCTCAGATTGCCGACTCAGGATGATGTTCAATCGATTCGGCAACGGTTTCTTCAAGGTCTGCCAGGTTCGATAACCCATCACGCATGCGTGACCGGTCGTCGTTTCCTTGAAGTGCTTCATGTCGGCAGAGTAATGCCACGGCAGTTTGCCACCCTTGCCAATAGCGCCGTTTCGATCCACTGCGACGATTCCGATGATCATGGTTATTGCGGCTCCGCCGCGGTGCAGTGCGGAAAGGCTGAGCCTTTCCCTGGTGCGGCGGCGGAGCCGCATCGTCTTTCGACTACTTCAATATGTCGGATAGTCGTTTTCACACAGCTACCGGCGCGGCGATTTTTCCGTAAGACTGATAGCCCAACAGTTTCAGGCTTTGGTAGCTCATCCTGAGCAATCCTTCGAGCCCGCGCAAGCGCGCGGATTCGTCGACGATCTCAAGTCGTGGCAGTTGCAACGGCTCACGCGAAAGCAGCTCATGCACTTGCTCTAAATGGTTTTGGTAGATGTGGTAGTCGCCGAGCGTGTAAACAAACTCGCCCACTTCCAGCTCGCAAACATGCGCGATCAAATGCATCAACAGCGCGTACGAGCTGATGTTGAAAGGAACACCAAGAAACGCGTCGGCTGAACGTTGATAAAGCTGACAGTGCAGCAGCGGGGCAGTAGCCCGACCGTGAGGGAGGGCTTTGCCTTGTTCAACTTTGAACTGAAACAGTGTGTGACACGGCGGCAGATCCACATTGTCAGCGTATCTCGCCAAACGATCTCCAGAGATAACCGTAGACCGGGCCAAGATCGCCGAGCTGGCGACCAAAGCGTTGGGTATGTGATTCGTCAGCCCACTCCGCCCAGATGTCCACGCCTTTCGCGCGCAGGTTCGCTTCATTCGTATCACCCGAAAGAAACCAGAAGAGTTCCTCGGCGACCCAGCGGAACGGAATCTTCTTGGTAGTAACAATCGGAAAGCCATCGCTGAGCCGGAAGCGCGTTTGATAACCAAAATGCGAGATGGTGCCGACGCCGGTTCTGTCCCTGTGTTCTGTGCCGTGCGCCAGAATCGATTTCAGCAGATCGTGATATTGCCTCATGATGTCCGACAAACTTCAGTTTGTCGCTTGTTTCCGCCAATAGCTCTAACGACAAACTCCAAAGAAGCTCTGATCAAGTACCGCGAAGAGGTAACAACCTCCAGCCCAGGGTTGCCGCCGCGGCTACCCTGGGTATCCAATTTCAACGCGCCTCAACCCCGATGGGGTTGTGTCTTCTTACACTCCTCTTCCCCAACGTAGCCGGCGAGCGGCAACGTTGGGCTGGAGGTCGTTACCGCTTCGCGGTATCAAACTCTGCAACCCCGACCCTCAATGCTAAATCATCCAGCTTGATCAGACCTTCCTTCAGTTTGTCGTGCGGTGTCCAACCAAGTCATTTATTCACAATTGGATCATCTTAACGAATTCGACAAACAGAAGTTTGTCGGACAGCGACCGGTAAACTTTATTATAATACGTCGCGCAGGATCACAAAGACGAATGAAACACTACAACCTCTGTTTTCTTGGCTTCGGAAATGTGGGCCGCGCGTTGGCGCGCCTGTTTGTCGTAAAGAGCGCCGAGTTGCGCGAGCTTTATGGTATCGAATGGCGCGTCACCGGAGTAGCGTCGCGCCGGATCGGTTGGTTGTCGAACACGGACGGCTTCAAGGTCGAGACGCTATTGGGCGGCGAGACCATGCAGCCGAATACGCTACGCTCGAACGAGATTAGCGAATGGTTGGCAAAAGCCCAGCCTGGTGCAGTGCTCGAAACCACTTCGCTTAATGTGGAGACGGGCCAGCCCGCTATTGATTATCTGCGCGCGGCGCTGCAATCCGGCGCGCACGCGATCACCGCAAATAAGGGCACGGTCGTTCATGCCTACGACGAGCTGAACGAACTGGCGCAAACAGCGGGCAAGCGCTTTTTGTTTGAATCGACCGTCCTCGACAGCGCACCGGTGTTTTCTCTTTTTCGCGAAGCTCTGCCGGCCGTGAAGGTACGTGGATTCAGCGGCGCCTTCAATTCGACGACCAACGTGATCATCGAAGCGATGGAGACCGGCCGCACATTTGAAGAAGGGGTTAGAGCGGCGCAGGAACTCGGAGTCACTGAAACCGATCCGAGCCATGATGTCGACGGTTGGGATACGACGGTCAAGGTGTGCGCGCTTGCCAGGGTCCTGATGAAAGTGCCGCTCAAGCCGGCGGAGGTGCGCCGAGCGGGAATTCGCGGGCTCGACTCTAAAACGTTGCGGGCAGCGCGCGCGGAAGGAAAACCTTTCAAGCTGGTAGCGAGAGTGAAACATACTGAGGACGGATTGGTCAGTGCGACGGTCCGACCCGAACAACTGGCGCTGACTGATCCGCTTTCGTGCGTGCGCGGCACATCGCTCGCCGCGCACTTCGAATTAGACATGATGCCGGGATTGACAATCATGTCGCACCGGCCGAATCTGCAAAGCACGGCCTACGGATTGCTCGCGGACTTCATAAACGCAGTGCGAGGAAATAAATCAGCCACAGATAAACACCGATAACACAGATACTGTTAGAAGCAAGCGAACTCCGTGCTTCTCTCCTCGTCAGTTCTTTATGCCTTTGTATTTCTTATCCGCGTCCATCCGTGTTCATCTGTGGCCTAATTGAGACCCGGCGATCTCACTCACGCCCTCAACCAGCCGCTCAATCTCTTCGCGAGTTGTGTAGCAAGCGCATCCGGAGCGCACCAGGCCTTCGGGCACAAGGCCAAGCCGCTCGATCACCGTAGCCGCATAAAAATCTCCGTGCGACAGAAAGAGTCCTTTCGCAGCAAGACGCCGCGCCACTTCTGTTGAAGCACAACCGTCGATCGTGAACGAGATCGTCGGCGTGCGCGGCGACGCCGGTGTTGGGCCATACAGGTGAACGCCTTTGATCGATGAGAGCCCGTCCCACAATTGGCGCGCGAGTTCGGCGCTGCGATGATGCAGCTCTTTGTAAGTTTTTTTGAGTCGCGAGCGTCTTGACCCACGACCAGCATCTCCGTCAGCGAGCGACGCGAGAAAATCAATCGCCGCCGCCGTCCCGACCATGCCCTCCTGATTCTGGGTTCCTGTTTCTATTCGCTCCGGCCCAACGTCGGGAGCCGGAATCAGCTTCGGGAAATCGATCGTGTCAAGCAATTCGCGCTTGCAAAACAACACACCGATGTGCGGCCCGTAAAACTTGTAAGCCGACATGCCGAGAAAGTCGCAATCAAGCGCGCGCACGTCCGCCAGCTCATGAGCCACAGAGTGAACCGCATCGACAAGAACCTGAGCGCCGACGTCACGTGCCATTCTGATCGCGCGCGGCACGTCGTTAATCGTTCCCAGCGCGTTTGACGCAGCGCCGATGGCGATCAGCCTTGTCGCTTCGGTAACAGAACGCTCGAAATCGTCCCAGTCAAGCTGGCCTGTTTCTGGCAACAATCGCACCATGCGCACCGTCACACCGCGCTCGCATGCGAGTCTTTGCCACGGCGCGACGTTCGCGTGATGGTCCAACTCGGTAACAACGATCTCGTCACCGGCGCCCCAGTTTCTTCCCAGCGCGCGCGCGAGATGAAAAGTCAGCGTCGTCATGTTCGCGCCGAAGGCTATTTCGTCCGGAGAAGCGTTCAGAAACTCGGCGCACACCTGGCGGGCGTTCTCAATTGCCTCGTCAGTCTCTTCGCTGGTCGGATAGGCCCAGTGAGTGTTGGCGTTGTGATGATAGAGATAGTCGGCCATGGTTTCGGCGACGTGACGCGGCACTTGAGTTCCGCCGGGGCCGTCGAAATACGCCACTGGTCGTCCGTAATGAATCCGTTCAAGTGCGGGAAAATGCGCACGAATCTCGCTGATTGAAGCCACAGTAGCCGCCGATGCTTGAGATGACATTTGCAATCCCCTTACGCAGCGCAGGCATTCCCAGAAGAAGTTCGCGCCCGCGGTCTATGACTGTTAGCGTTCAATCATAAAGTCTCGCTCTCAGATGCGCCAGCGCGAATCGCCTTGCCAGTTCCCTCCCCGCTCACTTAATGGCATTGGCAAGCGGCCCGTTTTTAATCTAAGATGTTCAAGGTATAGAAGAAAGGTATCTGCACCCGAGCCGGGACAGTTTCTCGCCAGCGAGCCCAGAAATATTGTTGTCGCGCATCCGGCCCGAACAAACGCTCACTAGTCTTGCCCTCCCTATGCAAACTTCGTCGGGAGAACTCTAACTATGGACGAGAGAAGAGCTAAACCAAGGCTGAGTGTCAGCCTTGAGGCAGTATGGGATGGCACGAGCGGTAACCACCCCGCCCGAATTACCAACTTGTCGGCTGGCGGTTGTTACCTGGACACCGTGGGCGAAACGATGTCCGGTGAGATTGTTGCTTTCAGAGTGTTGCTACCTGACGACGATTGGTTGTACCTGGAGGGTGAAGTCAGACACTACACGCGCGGAAGCGGGTTCGGGGTGCAGTTCGTCGATCTGAACGAAGACCAGGAAGAAAAGATTGAGCGGCTAATCAGAACTGCCAAAGAATCGGGCAGCGAGGCGACTCCTATTGCCGCCAGTCTTGTGGAAGATTAGGTTAGTCATTCCGAACCGACCCTTCAACTTTACCCGGCTGCAGGGAACCCTAAAACAGCGAGTAGATGAACGGGCCCAGGCCTGTCGAGGACGCGAAGATCAGCAACACGCCGCAAAGCAGCAGCGTGGTGACCATGGGGATCAGCCACCACATCTTCCGTTTCCAGAGGAAGACTAACAACTCGCCGAGCACTCCCGCGTTGGCGCCAAGTCGCTGAAACCATTTCTTCATCAGTTCTCTTTTTAAGACAAGCAGGATTGCTTGTCAATTTCCGCTGCGCTGTCCGACAAACTGAAGGAAGCTCTGATCAAGTTACCGCGAAGCGGTAACAACCTCCAGCCCAGGGTTGCCGCCGCGGCTACCCTGGTGATCCAATTTCAAGGCGCCTCAACCCGATGGGGTTGTGTCTCTTACACTCCTCCTCCCAACGTAGGCGCCGAGCGGCAACGTTGGGCTGGAGGTCGCTGCCGCTTCGCGGTATAAAACTTCGCATCGCCCTGACCTCAATGCTAAATAACTATCATCCTGCTTGATCAGACGCTCCTGAAGTCGGTCGGACAATTTCCCTACTTCCGGATCAAAAAGTTTTCCATCACCAGCATGTCGAGCCCGCTGTTGCTGAACGTGCGATACGCATTCGCGGGACTCCAGACCATCGGTTCGCCGCGCAGATTGTAAGACGTATTCAACAGTACCGGCACACCGGTGGCCTCGCCAAATTTCTCCACCAACCCATAATAGGACGGATTCACCTCGCGCTGAATCGTCTGCAAGCGCCCCGTGCCCCGATGGTTCACTGCGGGAATCAGCGCCTGTTTGTCTTCACGTATCGGCGTGACAAATTGCATGAACCGCGCCGCATGATGGTCCTTTCCCTCCGGCAGATCGAAGTACTCGCGCGTACGTTCGTCGAGAATCACCGGCGCGAAGGGCCTGAACGGCTCGCGGAATTTTATCTTCTCGTTGACGATGCGCTTCATCTCGACGCGGCGCGGATCGGCGAGGATGCTCCGGTTGCCCAGCGCTCGCGGTCCCCACTCGAATCTGCCTTTGAACCAGCCAAAGACTTTTCCTTGCATCAAGCAGTCGACAACTTGATCCAGCATCCTGTCTTCGTTGTCGATGCGTTCATGCGGAATGTTGGCGGCGCGCAAAAAGTCAGCAACCTCGCCGTCGGAAAAACTTTCGCCCCAGTAACAGTGTTCCAGCACAAACTTGCGCGGCTGCTGCAGCACGACGTGATAGGCCCAGAGGGCCGCGCCCAGAGCCGCCCCTGCATCACCGGCCGCCGGTTGAATGAACATGTCATCAAACGCAGTCTCGCGCAGGATTCGTCCGTTGGCGACGCTGTTCAGCATCACGCCGCCGGCGACGCATAACTTTTTCAGTCCCGTCTTCCGATGAAGGTGGTTGGCCATCTTCAACAGGATCTCTTCCGTCGCCAATTGAATGCTGGCGGCAACATCCGCGTACATTTGATTCTGTTCCGCGACCCGATCGTCCCAATGCGGATGATCACGCCTGGGATGTGTGGTTAGTGTGTAGAAGTCAACATCACCGCGGCGCGGCGAGCCAAACAGATCGGTGAAACGTGAGTTGATGGTCTGTTCCGTCGACTTGTGAAACGAGAAATAATCCATGTTCAGACGGAAACTGCCGTCAAAGTTCACGTCGATCAGCTTATAAACTTTGTCGAGATAGCGAGGTTCGCCATAGGGCGCCATGCCCATCACCTTGTACTCGCCTTCGTTCACTTCAAAACCCAGAAACGCCGTAAAGGCGGAGTAAAGCAGTCCGAGCGAATTCGGAAACTGAATCTCCTCGAAAAGTTCGATCCTATTTTCGCCGCCGCCATTCCAGTCCGCGCGCCCGCGTCCCAGCGTAGTCGTGGTCCACTCGCCGACGCCATCGACCGTCATGATGGCGGCTTCTGCAAACGACGAGCAGAAGAGCGCGCTGGCCGCGTGCGACATGTGATGTTCGCTGAAAAGAATTCGATCTTGCGGCAGGTTAAGTTTCTTGAGAATGCGGCCCTTGATCCAAAGCTTTTCGTTGAACCAGGCGACCATTGCTTCGCGAAAGACACGCGAGGTTCTCGGGTAAGCACCGAGCACCGTCATCAGAATGCGCTCGAACTTTACCAGCGGCTTCTCGTGAAATACGACGTAATCGAGATCGCTGCCTTTGATGCCACCTTGCCCGAGGCAGAAATCGATGGCCAACTCGGGAAAGCTGTAGTCATGCTTCTTGCGACTAAAGCGTTCCTCTTCTGCCGCCGCAATCAGGTCGCCATCGCGGATCAGCGCCGCCGCCGCGTCATGATAGAAGCACGAAATGCCCAGGATGTTCATACTTAGATATCAGACATCAGATCTCGGATCTCGGATCTTTGATCTTCGCTCTTCGCCCTTTGCCCTTCGCTCGTCAGTAAAGCCGTCGCGCGTCTTCGATCGTATCCGGCTTAGTTTCGCGCTTCAGCCATGTCGTCCGTGGCGACTTTAAATGCAAAGGGTCCTTAAAGACTCGCACGCCGATCCCAAATGGTATCGCGACAGTGAAATAGAAGACGGTCATGAAGATGCGCGCGACAAAGTCGCCCATCACCTGGCCGAAGGCGCGCCACCTTTTCCAGAGTTGCTTTAACAGAGCCATCGGATTTCGCAGGGCAAAACTCGCCCTTAAAGTCATGCCTCACTGAACCAACTAAGAACTGATTAACTTAGACGATTCGCTCCCGATTGTCCAAAACGGTCCGGATTAGACTGGCGCTTCCAGCATGGTCCCGTGTTAGACTACGGCCTCTCCTTCGTATCGACTGATTTTGAAGAACGCTACTAATGGGTAGAGCCTTGATGAATCGAGTCGCTTGCGTGGATAGCAAAGGCTTCGGGTGCCAACGTTCGTTACAAGTTTTACTGTCGATATCGCTCCTCCTTTCAGCCGGAATGCGCGTGCGCGGCCAATCGGCGGAATCGCCTGTTTCTTCCCAAACGCCACAACAAAAGCCATCGGCGCAGGCAACGCCTCCTCCGCAACCAACTCCATTTCGCGTGCCGAGTTTGCCCGCGCCTTCACCGGCACCTGTTACCGCGCCGTCGCCTGGCGCATCTCCCTCGCCTGTTTCACTGGCGACTCAGAATGATCAGAATTTGAATCCGCTTACGCTGGACGAGGCGCTGCGACTCGCGAATGTCCAGTCTTCGATCTATCAACAAGCGGCGCTGAACGAGCGCATCGCCGCCGAAGACGTCAAGCAAGCGCAAGCCGCGTTTCTGCCGCGGGTGAGCGCGCCGTTGAGTTACATCTACACTTCGCCGGCCCTTGGCCTGCCGCTGAGCGAGCCACGAACCCAAAGCTTTATCGCCAACAACGCGATCAATGAATACGAAGCGCTGGTGAACGTTGCGGGTGATGTGGATATTGCCGGTCGCTTGCGCGCGACGCTGGCAAAGAACCGCGCGTTGCTTGCGGCGGCGCACGCCGGAACTGAGGTGGCCCGCCGAGCGCTGGCCCAGGCGGTGATAGAAACGTATTACGGACTGGCACTGGCGACGGCGCAGCGTAGCGCGGCTGAACAAAACCTGGCGGCGGCAGAAGAATTCGAACGTATTACTTCCCTGCTGTTGAGCGGTGGCGAGGTTGCATCGGTTGATCTCACGCGCGCTCAATTACAAACGACCACGCGACGCGACGAGCTTGAGCGTGCGCGCGCCAACGAAGCCGTCGCAGCGGGATCATTGCGCGTGCTGGTCGGCTATGATTTTCTGCGGCCCATTGCGACGACCGATCTTGCGCTGGCCATGCCTGTAGGTTCCGAGTCCCAACGATTTACCGCGGCCACCATCTCTCAACGACCCGAGTTTGCGCAGCTCGAAGCCCGACGACGCTCTGCTGAACAGGAGATAAAAATCGCCCGAGCTGAGCGCCTGCCGCAGCTCACTTATTCAATCAATGGCGGTTTCGACACTGACTCGTTCAAGCCCATTCGCCTCAAGGAGCACACCGGAGTGTCGGCACAGTTTAGTCTCTCAATACCGATATTCGATTGGGGAGCAAGCCGCAGCAGGCAGCGGCAGGCCAGTCTGCGCGCGCAGATCGTCGAGAACGAGCGCACGCAGGCGTTGCGCGGTTTTTCCCAGCAGTTTTATGCGGCCCAGGCCCAAGTTGTTTCGGCCGCCACGCGCATCAGACTGGCCGGCGCGGGTGTCGCTCTGGCGCAAAGCAACCTCGACGCTTCCATTGCGCGTTATCGCGCCGGTGAAGCTCAAATAATTGAAGTGACTGATGCGCAGACGACGCTCGTGGCGCAAAAGTCAGCTCTTTACCAGGCAATCTTTGAATATCAAACGGCGCTCGCGCGCCTGCGACAGGCGGCAGGACAATGAAGCAGGAAGATTCCGACAGGCTGTCACACGAAGATTTGGATCAGGAGATCTCTGCTCCTGATGAATCACGTCGAGCGGTGAATCGGCGGCGCAAGCGGCGCGATCTGATCATCGGCATGTTAGTGGTCGTGTTGGTTCTGGTTGTGATCGTTCTCGCAGTTTGGAAATGGAGAAAGTCCGGCACGGGGAAGGAGGAACAAACGACGCCGGTGGTCAGCGTCCGTGTGGCTAAGGCTGAGAAGCAAGCGATAGCCGCCCAAGTCGCGGCAGTCGGTACTATTTTCCCGCGCGAGCAAGCCACCGTAGGAGCCAAAATCAGCGCGCAGATCAAACGGATGGCGCTTTTGAAAAACAAAGTGGTCCAGGCGGGTGAAGTCATCGCCGTGCTTGAATCGCGCGACCTGCAAGCGCAGCGCGCCGAGGCTGTTGCCGCACTGAACGAAGCACTCGCCAATCAACGCAGTGTGACCACCGGCACTATTCCGCAGACGAATGCACAGGATCAGAAAGCACTGCTCGATGCCCAAGCCAAGGTTAAAACTGCGCGCGCCACCTATGAACGGCGCCTAACGCTCTATCAAAACGGCGGCATCTCGAAAAAAGATCTCGAAGCCTCGCAACTGGATCTGACGACTGCCGAAGATGAATTGCGGCTGGCCGAGCAAACGATAAGTCTCCGCGCGAAGTCGCTCAATCCCAATGACGTTTCGCTTGCTGCGGCGAAGGTGGCGCAAGCGCAACAGCATCTCGCCACCCTGGATGCGCAACTTGGTTACGCCACGATCCGATCGCCAATTACCGGCATTGTCACGGATCAATTCCAATACGAAGGCGAGTTCGCAGCGGCCGGAGCGAAGCTTGTTAACATCGCCGATATCAGCCAGGTGATCGTCAAAGCTCCGTTTGCGGACACGGTCGCGTCGCAGCTCAAAGTCGGTGACCCGGCCACCGTGCTGCCGACCGATACGTCGAGTGAGGAGCTGAGGGGGAAAATCTCCCTTCTGAGCCGCTCGAGTGACGCAGCCAATCGCACCATCGAAGTCTGGGTTTCGCTGGCAAATGAGGGCGGACGACTGCGGGCGAATGGCGCGGCGCAGATTACGCTCTCGGCAAATTCCAAAAGCGATGCAGTCGTCGTTCCTGCCTCAGCCGTGACGCTTGAGGCAACAAATGCCGATCAGGGAACAGTCATGGTTGTCGATGCCCAGAACATCGCTCATGAAACCAAAGTCACCATCGGCATTCGCACGCCCGACAAAATCGAAATCACTGAAGGCTTGCAGAGCGGCGAGACGGTCGTGATCGAAGGCAACTTCTCTTTGCCCGATGGCACAAAGGTCGAGATCAGTAAGGACAAAAAAGAGGAGGAGAAGGAAGGCGACAAACAAAAGGCAGGTGAGAAGTGACAGCCACGTCAGCAATACATTCTCCATTTGTCATTTCTCATTTGGCATTTGTCATTGGAATCGCCGAACGCCGTCAATGAGCAATCGCGAATTGCAACCGAATTGTTGAGCAGCATAGTGGGATTTCGAGTTCACCATTCGTGCAAAAGGCATTTAGTTTTCTTTTCCCCTTCCCATTGGGAAGGGGACTAAGGGGAAGGGTCTAGCGCACGTCAGGGCCTCTACCCAGCCCTTTCCCAACGGGAGAGGGAGACAAGAACGACGTATTAATCGACGGCATCTTTAAGCAAAAGGCGCTGCACTTCTAAATTGAATTCGCGAATGATAAATGACCAATGACGAATGGAAAATTGCCCTGTTAACGGAGGGCACTCGTTTCGATCACGTGTCCATGGTTAACCAGGAGGAGCAGCCGTGAGACTCGCCCGTGTTGTCTCGGAACAATCGCGCGCAGTACTTGTGACGGTGACGCTGCTGTGCGCGGCGGGCCTGTATGCCGCGTGGCAACTGCCCATCGCAATCTTTCCGCAAACCGACTTCCCGCGCATAGTCATTATCGTTGACAACGGCGAAGCGCCTGCCGCGCAAACGCTAGCCTCTGTCACGCGTCCCATCGAAGAGGCGATGAATGGCGTGCCTGGCATCGCGCGGATTAAATCCAAGACCGCGCGGGGCTCATCAGAGATAAGTTTGTTCTTCGATTGGAAGGGGAACATTTTTCAGGAGCTGCAACTGGTTCAGGCGCGCCTTTCACAACTGGCGCCAACGCTGCCGCCGACGGCCACGATTCGAAACGTCGAACGACTCACCTTCGCGGTTTTCCCGGTTGTGGGTTACAGCCTTACCTCAGACCAACGCGACGAAGCAAGTCTGCGGGACCTCGCCACCTATATCATTCGCCCCCGGCTCTCTCGTTTGCCTGGTATTGCAACTGTGGGAGTGGCTGGAGGGAAAGTGCGCGAATTTCACGTCCACGTAGATCCTGATCGGCTGGTAGCTCACAACGTCTCAGTCCAGCAAGTCGTCGACGCAGTGCACAATTCAAACATCATTGTTTCTCCAGGATTGATAGATGAAAACCATCAACTCGAATTAGCGCTGATTAGCGGCCAGGCAAAGAAGCCGCATGAGCTGAATAGCATTGTGGTGGCGACTGTTAACAACGCGCCTGTGACGCTGGCTGACGTCGCGACTGTCGGCGCGGGAGTGGAACCACAATACATAATGGTCACCGCTGACGGTCATACGGCGACGTTGATTAATATCAACCGCCAACCTGACGCTAATACGGTTGCCGTGGTCGATGAAGTGAAGGCCGAACTGGCCGCGATGCGCAACGACATTCCCACAGATGTGCGCATTGCTCCCTATTACGATCAATCTTTGCTCGTGCGCGGTTCAATTAATTCAGTGCGTGATTCGATTCTGATTGGCTTACTGCTTTCAGTCGCAATCCTCTACGCCTTCCTGCGCAACTGGGGCACGACCTTCGTGGCGATTCTGGTGATACCCGTGACGGTGCTCATCACGTTTCTGGCGATGTGGCTCACGCGGCTCAGTTTCGATCTGATGACCCTGGGTGGTGTGGCCGCGTCCATCGGTCTGCTAATCGATGACGCTATTGTCGTCGTCGAAAATATCTACACGCATATTGCTCGCGGCCAGTCGCGTCGTGAAGCAGTGCAAAGCGCAGTCTCGGAAATCACCGTGCCGATCATCGGCTCGACCGTTACTCCGGTGGTGGTGTTTCTTCCACTCACGTTGCTGACAGGTGTAACAGGTGTGTTTTTTCGCTCGCTGGCGCTGACGATGTCTGTAGCGCTGCTTACGTCATTGGTTTTGGCGCTAGGTTTCACGCCAATTCTCGCCGAGCGTTTTGTCAGAGCCAGGCGCAAAGTTAGCCCCGAACGCGACGGCAGTCCGCCGCGTGATCGAGAACTTCGCACGGATGAACGCGAAGAAATGGGGGAAGCAGGGTCGATCCTCCGTGCGATTATTCGGCGTTATGAATGGGTGCTTTCCCACGCGCTTGACAATCGTTGGCTGGTACTCATCGTTATTGCCGCCGTGCTCGCCGGCTCGTATCTGCTCTATCGCACGCTCGGCTCGGAGTTTCTGCCGGAATTCGACGAAAGCGCGTTCGTGCTGGATTATTGGGCACCGCCTGGATCGTCACTCACGGAAACCGATCACATGCTGAAACATGTGGAAGGACTCCTGATGAAAACTCCGGAAGTCGAGAGCTATTCGCGGCGGACGGGACTGGAGTTGGGCCTGTTTGTGACCGAGCCAAACCGAGGTGACTTTGCGGTTAAGCTGAAACAAGGGCACAAGCGCGGCACTGAGGACGTAATTTCCGATCTGCGAAAACAGATTGAAGAGAGCGAGCCTGCTTTAGAGATTGAATTCGTAGGGATCGTGCCCGACGTAATTGGCGATTTACAGGGTAACCCCGAACCGATTGAAATCAAGTTGTTCAGCGAGAATGCTGCCGCACTTCAAAACAAGGCTGACGAAGTTGAAACGGCCATTAAGAAAGTTACCGGCGTTGTTGACACCAAGAACGGTGTCATTGTTAGTGGACCGGCTGTGACATTCAATATAGATCCGCAGCGCGCCTCGCGCTTCGGTGTAAACGCGAAGGACATAGCGGATACCGTAGAGACGGCGATGTCAGGTGAAGCGGCTTCGGCGATTCTTCAACAGGATCGGCTGATAAGAGTGCGCGTCATTTTTCCTTCGGATCTGCGCACTTCGCTCGACAAGGTACGCGCACTACAAGTTCGTTCGGCGACTGGCGCTCTGTTTCGTCTCGATCAGGTCGCGGATGTGGCATACGAAAAGGGCCAGACCGAGATCGCGCGGGAGAACCTGCGCCACAATGTCGCCGTTACCGGGCGTCTGGAAGGCAAAGATCTCGGCACCGCCATCAACGAAATAAAAAATATTCTGCCAAGAGAAGTGAAATTTCCTCCGGGCATGACGGTCGAATACGGAGGGCTTTATCAGGAGCAACAATCGAGCTTTCGCGAACTCTTAATTTCGTTGGTGCTCGCGGTCATCCTGGTATTCATAACTCTGCTGATCGAGTTTCGATCGTTTGCGCATCCGATCGCGATCGTGACCGGCGCAGTGCTCGCGCTGGGTGGTGTTCTTCTTGGACTTTTCATCACTCGATCAACACTCAACGTAGTATCCTTGATGGGAATGATTATGATTGTCGGCATCGTCGCCAAGAATGGCATCCTGATGCTCGATGCGGTTGAAGATCACCTGGCCGCGGGCGACACCTTGCGTCAGGCGCTGCTGCGATCCGGACGGCGGCGCTTTCGTCCGGTGTTGATGACTTCCCTGGCCGCCATGCTTGGCATGCTTCCACTGGCGCTGGCGCTCGGAGCGGGCGCCGAACTTTTGCAGCCGCTGGCAATCGCCGTTATCGGCGGGCTGACGGTGGCTTTGTTGCTGTCGCTGATCGTCACGCCGACTGTGTACTCGCTGCTACGACGCGCACCAACAAAGGCATGATACGCTGCTGAGAAACTTTTGCGTCTTTGCGCCTTTGCGGGAGACTGCCTTTCTCTTATTTTCGATGCGACGTAAGCGACCTTTCCCGCAAAGGCGCAAAGACGCAAAGGAAAAGACGAATCAAATCTACGGCTTTCAAATCGGGGATACCCAATCTATGAAACGTCATTGCGTCTCGAAGCTGACCATCGCCTTTATCTTGGCTCAATTGCTCTTACTGGCAACTCCGGTCCGGACGATGTCACAAAACAAGATCACAACAGCGAAAACAGACGAGCTTTCTCTAACCAAATCTGAAGCGTCACACTTTGCGCAGCTTGCACTGAAATGTGTCACCAAAGAGTATCCGAACAAGCCTGAGCACACGATTAATGATGGCAATGACGTGAAGAGTCCGCGCGCGATGCATCCCGCGTTCTATGGCTGTTTTGACTGGCATTCATCCGTGCATGGTCATTGGATGCTGGTGCGCTTGCTGCGTTTGTTTCCGGACTTGCCAGAAGGTTCCCAGATTCGTAATGCGCTCAATGCAAATCTCTCCGCGGAAAATCTGCGCGTAGAGGTCGCTTATCTAAATCAACCCAACCGGCAATCGTTCGAGCGCACTTACGGCTGGGCGTGGCTGCTAAAACTGGCCCAGGCGCTGCGTGGTTGGAACGATGAGGATGGCAAGCTTTGGGCGACTAATCTGCAACCACTGGCAGACGCGCTGGCGCAGAAATACGTCGGCTTTCTACCCAAGCAAACGTATCCGATCCGGACCGGCGTTCACCCGAACACAGCGTTCGGCCTGGCGTTCGCGCTGGACTATGCCGTTGCCAGCGGCAACAAACACCTGGCCAGTTGGCTCGAGGAACGCAGTCGCAGCTACCTTGGCAAAGATGCGAATTATCCCGCCGCGTGGGAGCCTGGCGGCGAAGACTTCTTTTCGCCTGCTTTGATCGAAGCCGATCTAATGCGCCGGGTGCTGAATCCCGCGGAATTCGAGCAATGGTTTCACCGCTTTCTTCCCGACCTGACTAAAGATGAGCCGAAGATATTGCTTCATCCGGCGGTAGTAACCGATCGGACTGATCCCAAGCTGGTCCACCTGGACGGTTTGAATCTGAGCCGCGCGTGGTGCATGCGCAGCATTGCCGCCGCCTTACCAGAAAAAGACGCAGCGCGGCAGATTCTGGCCCAGGCAGCTACCGAACACGCGAAGGATGCGCTGGCACATGTCACTAGCGGAAACTACGAAGGCGAGCACTGGCTGGCGTCGTTCGCTGTTTTTCTGCTCTCGACGCCGGCGCCGTGAGGGTGTCTCTCGCACAAAACTGAAAGAGAGGAAAACATCGTGTTGCGCATTCTGCTCTGGTTAGCAAGTCTGGCGTTGCTTGTTCCCTCGGCGACCGCTTCGGAGACGACATACCTTTACAGAGCCAGGCTCGTGCAAGCTGCGCCCGGAAAACTACTGGAAGCGATTGACCTCTACAGAGCGTCGCTCGCTGGCTACAAAGATGCTGGCGACGAGCTGCCGCTATGGATGCGTCACAGCCAGGGCGATCATTGGGATCTTCTGATTCTGATCCCGATGAAGAGCTACGATGAGTACTACAATCCAGGTCGCATTGCCAGGAGAAAGTCCCAAAGGGATTCGTTAAGAAAACTCGACGAACTCATCGCATGGCAAGAGGACGTATTTGTCTACGGACCACCAATCGATGAGGTGCGAAAAACTTTTGCCTCGTCCGCTTTCTTTCACGTCGAGATGTTTCACTCTCTGGCCGGCAAACAATCCGAGTTATTCAAGGAACGCGAGATGGAGAACGCGTATCTGAAGACGCTGAAACGGCCGGAGAACTTCATCTTCGTTCGCGACCAGGGCGCGGCCTGGGACCTGTTTACGATTGGCGCGTATCGCGACCTCAAACATTTTGCTGAAAGCGCGGGCATTCCCGAAAGCGAACAGGAAGCCGCGGCCAAAGCGGCCGGCTTCGAAGCAGCGAATCGCATTGGACCGTACCTGCGCACTCTGATTAGCTCGCATCACGATACGCTGGCAGTGAGCGTCAAGTAAGCGGGCAACTGCGGAGTAATCACATGAAGATTCTGGTACTCACCCATAGTGAAGTTGAACAACTCCTGCCGATGTCTGAGTGCATCACCGTAATGGAAGAGGCGCTCGCATCTCTATCACGAGGCGAGATGCATCAACCCCTGCGCATGGTCGTCAAGCCACCCGACGCGTCGGGAGTGATCGCAATGATGCCGGCTTATAGGTTCGGCGCTGAGTCGGTGTTTGGTTTGAAAGCGATTTGTGTTTTTCCGGGAAACGCCGCCAAAGGAAAAGACGCGCATCAGGGCGGCGTGTTGCTTTTCAGCGGTGAGACGGGTGAGCCGCTAGCGTTGATGAATGCTTCGGCGATCACCGAGATTCGCACCGGCGCCGTGTCTGCTGTGGCGACGCGCTTGCTTGCGCGCGAAGACGCCAGCGAGCTTGCGATAATCGGTTCCGGAGTGCAAGCACGCTCTCATCTTGCCGCGATCGCGTGCGTGCGTAAGCTAAAGCGAGCGCGCGTCGCCAGCCGCCGCCTGGAAAACGCGCGGAAGTTCGCTGACGAGATGCAGACGAAGCACGCGTTTCCTATCGAGCCGGTTGCCACTGCGGAGGAAGCAATACGCGGCGCCGATGTGATCGTGACCGCCACAACTTCGCACGAACCAGTTTTGAATCGCGAATGGATCTCGCAGGGTGCGCATATCAACGCAGTCGGCACCTACTCATTTACCGCCCGCGAAGTTGACACGGCCACAATGGTCGCAGCGAAGTTATTCGTCGATCGGCGCGAGTCGGCGCTCAACGAAGCCGGCGATTACTTGATAGCCGCGCGCGAAGGAGCGATCGGGCCAGAACACATTCGCGCAGAGATTGGAGAAGTACTGATTGGCTCAGCCTCCGGTCGCACCACGCGCGATCAAATCACGCTTTTCAAGTCCCTGGGCCTGGCCATTGAAGATCTTGCGGCGGCAGATTATCTCTATCAAAAGGCCCAGGCGAGTAATTCCGGGGCCTGGGTCGATTTCTGAAGTGATGCCGATTGTAAGTATTGGTGCTTGATCGAAGGTGGTGCCTTAATTTGAAGAGACTACCTTCGATCGAAAGCCTGCTTGACCTGCAAACTCTCGCCTTTATAATGGACTCCGCGTGGCGGGGTAGCTCAGGTGGTTAGAGCGTGGGATTCATAACCCCAAGGTCGCCGGTTCAAGCCCGGCCCCCGCTACCATAGAATCAATAACTTAGCGGTTCCATCATGCCTCACACCGCGACGCTTGCCAGACTTTTGCCAGACTTCATCTGAAAATCAGCTAGATTCTCTAACCGAAAAAGCCCAAACTCTTCGCATCAGGAATGCTTTACGTTATCCCGACCGAAATCAATTTGGCGAGATTTCTGATCGTTATCCGCAACGATCTCCACTAAAACTTTGGGACGAGGACTTGGCAATTGCTCCCAAGCCTGTCTTATTTCCCGCTGTTGGTCCGTAGGACTGTTACTCGAAGAAGGACCGATAACCACGCGGGAGGAACGAAGCTTCTGGGCCGCTTGCAGAATCAGGCTATATGGATCCGCGCCGGGAACCGCAACCAATGATGCGGGCTTGCCCACCTTCTCCGCAATGTGGACCACTCTACTGAACAGACGCGCTTCGAAATCGTCAACAACCCGCTCAGCTAGTTTCTCGCCTTTTCGATCTTCCTCCAAAGCCTGAGGGTTTACCGAAATCACTACTACATCCAACTTCTTCGGATCAGCCGCTGTCATCACTCTCTGCAAGTGATTCATATTATGCGGGTCGTTGACTGCAACAAGCACGTTGCCGGGTCTCACGCGCAACGATTCTGAAGAGAGATTGTTCCCGACTTTGAGGCGAAATCTTTCAATCTCACCCTCTACCATGGTCCTTCGTGGCCTACTTCGCTTAGCTTTTTGTTCTTCAGGCTTATAGTACTTTTCAGAAAGTGTGAATACGATAAAGAAAACAATGGTGAAAATCGCTCCCGCCATTGTGGCGGTCTTTTTCGTCAGCAGGTTGATACCTGCCAACAAGAAAAGCGCCACAGTTATGACCGTCAGGCCTACGGGCACATCAATGCCTCTGAAGCGAAAATTGAGCGGTACCTTCCATCGTTCCGCTTCGGGCTCCTTGAAACGAAGGACGACGACAGCAAGGGTCTTCATTGCAAAGCTCCAGACAACGCCAAATGCATACGCTTCGCCCAGGAGGTAAACATTGCCCCGGCTAATCACCACCGTAACAATCTGCAAGAAGACAATCAGGTTTATTATCCGATAGGTGGTCCCGTGTTTCTTGTGTGGCTGCTTGAACCAGTCTGGCAAGACACCGTCTTCCACGACTCGGTTGAGTACGCCGTTGGATCCAATAATCGCTGTATTGACGGCGCCGGACAGAATGAGTGCGCCAACTAAGACCACAAAGGCGTGGAAGACGAGCTTGAGCGCAAATGGCCCGACCAGAAACATCGAGATGCCACTGATAAGGTTGTCGAAGTATTTGCTGCGCTCGCCATCGGGAATGATCATCACTGCAAAGAAAGAAACCAATGAAGTAAAAGTTAAGCTAAAGACAAAAATCACCAAGCCTGCGCGGATAAGATTCTTATGCTTTGGAGCCTCGATTTCCCGATAGACCTGGGCCAGGCTTTCCTCCCCGCTCATGGCCAGCAGTGAATGACCGAGCCCAATCAGAATCGCAACTGTGGTAATACTCGGAGCGATCGTTCCTTTTAACCACCCGAGTGACTCGACACTAAAGTGCAAGTTTGCCGGCGTCGGTGCGGGCACGGGTTGATATCCCTTCTCGAAAATCGTCGTAAGACACCAGACAATCAGAATTACTACCATCACCGTGGTGATCTGCATAATCCAGAGTGCCTTGGTGCTCGAGAAGGGAATGCCGACTCGATTGCAGTACCAAAAATAGAGAATGATCAAAATGCCAAATCCAGCCGCGAAGAGTCTGGGGGGTACATGCATCCACGAGATATGAAAGTATTGGTGGGATTCGTTGATTAGGCCCGCAACGTATAGGCCCGCGCTCACGGCACTGATTGGTCCAGTCAAGACGTAATCAAACATCAAAGCTGAGACCGAAAACTTCGCCGCCGTTCCTCCCATCGCCTCGCGCACCACTCGGTAAACTCCTCCGCGCACGAACATGCTGCAACTCTCGATATAAACTGCTCGCACTGCGTACGAGAAAAGCATAATTGCCAGGATGAACCACGGCGCCGCTTTGCCTATAGCTTGCTCCGAAATTGCACCAACGTAATAAGCCGAGGAGCCAAGGTCGCTGAGAACGATGGCTGCTGCTCTCCAGAACGAGACGAAGGACAGCATGACCGTGGCGGGAACTACGAATTGGTTTAGGACTGAACGTCCCGAGTTCTTCATTTGTGTTCCTAGGATCATCAGGTCAACGCTCTTGACGGCAGACTGACGAGGGTTTGCTCCATTCGCGGCCGCCACTCCTCACAGGATTATTTGTTAACAACCCTCCTTTTGAGCAATTCGACGATGTCTGTGTGGCCTCTTTCTGCCGCCAGGCTCGCGGCCGTGCCTCCTGTTGAGGCGTACCTATAGCCTGTCTTCGCACCGTTCTTCAGCAGCATTTGGGTAATCTCAACGTGGCCATTCGACGCCGCTAACATCAAGGCTGTGCCGCCATCACGTGCCCGCGCGTTTACGCGTGCTCCGGCGCGAAGCAGCGCTTTCACGCTGTCGGCGTGAGAGTTGACAACCGCAAACATTAGCGCCGTTCGACCCTCGTTATCTTTCGCGTTCACGTTGGCCCGGCTAGCCAACAGAGCCTTTACAGTTCCGGTGTCGCCTTCGAGTGCTGCAATCATCAAAGGAGTATGTTCACCCCGGTGTTCGCTGGCCTTACTTAATTGGGCACGGGTCGGCACAGATTTATCGCTCCAACTTCCCAGGTAGAAGTTCCTTGTTACCTCTTTGCCAAATGACTGAAAAACACTCAGTCTCTATCTTCCAGTATGCGCCGCCGCGGACTTAGAGATTTCCGCGACCACCTCAGCGGTCTGGTCCGGCTCATTAATGCGTGTTGCGACATCAGCCTGCGCGACGATTCCGACAATCCGACCGTCGTCATCCACGATCGGAATGCGCCGCACTCCATTCGGAACTCATCACTCTTCATCTGCCGCCACCGCGTCGATCACCTCAGCGGGAATATCAAGATATCGAACAACGTCTTCATTGAGCCCCCGGACGCCGCCAGTAGCTATAGCTCCCATGGCTAGTTCCTCTTGGCCCGGAACGCCAAGCTTTCGTACCAGAAAGATATCGAGAGGAGCGTGAATAGCATTGG
>WNGG01000533.1_pt1 | contig 41388 bp, 41 predicted proteins | sample 5400661 | NCBI WGS metagenome assembly WNGG01 (sample SAMN13153372, study PRJNA577476) | soil metagenome | isolation source: 100 cm soil or saprolite under Garry oak tree replicate 1 | place: USA:California | collected 2016-06-15 | reverse complement strand
GCGCAACCCGAACCTCCTGGTCTGGCACCGCAATATCTGGCTCATCGATCACGGCGCGGCGCTGTACTTCCACCACAACTGGCCCACGGCCGATCCCAAGCGGGCCTTCGACGCCGGCGAGCATGTCCTGCGCGACCAGGCCACCGCCGTGGCCAGCGCTCACGCTGCTCTCGCCCCGCGGGTTACCGAGGGCCTGCTCCGGGAGGTCACGGGCCTGGTGCCGCCCGGCTGGTTCGGCGACCGCGGCGCAGGCGCCTACGTCGAGCATCTCCTGCAGCGCGCCCCGATCGTGCCGGAGGTGATCCGCCCATGAGCGAGGTGTTCGAGTACGCGCTGATCCGGGTGGTGCCGCGAGTCGAGCGGGGCGAGGCCATCAACGTGGGCGTGATCGTCTACGCGCAGGCCTACCGGTACCTGTGCGCCCGGATCGAGCTGGACGAGCCCCGGCTGCTCGCCGTGGACCCGGCCGCCGACCTGGACGCGGTGCGGGCCGGCCTGTCCGCGTTCGAGAAGGCCTGCACCGAAGGGCCGCTGGCGGACCGCCCGCTCGGCGAGCGGTTCCGCTGGCTCACCGCGCCCAGGTCCACCATCGTCCAGCCGGGCCCGGTGCACAGCGGCCTCACCGCCGACCCGGCCGCCGAACTGGCCCACCTCTTCGACATCCTGGTCCGGGTGGCGCCCCATTGACCCAGCTAGCCGGTCAGCGCCTGGTACACCAGCCGGCGCAGCTGCGGGCGGATCGGGTAGTGGCGGGGACGGTGACCTGCCGCAGGTCCGAGCCGCCGGCGTACACCCGGACGCCGGCGAAAGACGGGATGAACGAGCTGACCGGGTCGGTGAGCTCGAATCCGCCCTCCTCGTACAGCATCATCGCCGCCACCGAGGTGATCGGCTTGGTCATCGAGTAGATCCGCCACACCGTGTCTGGCCCGGCCGCCCGCCCGGCCTCGACGTCGCTGGACCCATAGCTCGACACGTACGCCAGGCGGCCGTGCCTGCTCACCGTGAGCAGCCAGCCGGGCAGCCTGCCGTCGTCGACATAGCGAGCGAAGTGCCGGTCGATCCGCCGCAGCCGGTCCGGATCCAGGCCTACCTCGGCCGGCTCGGCCTCGGTCTTGAGCTCGCTCACCGCATCACCCCTTGGATTCACCGTAAAGCTCCGCGACCGCCGCCTCATACCGGTCGAGCGCCCGCTCGACCGGCCCGCGCGGGGCCGAAGGCAGCCAGTGCACGGCCCGCCGGAACCCGGCCCGCGCGTAGGCCTCGAGTACCCGGGCGTCGGCCGGAACGCCCATGACCATCAGCTCGACCGGGCGGTCCGCCCGCGAGCGCAGCTCCGCGGCCCGCTCCAGGGTGCCCTCGCGGGCGTGGTTCGGGAACCACGCGTCGCCGAACGCCAGCACCCGGTCCAGCACGCCCGGCCCGTTCCCGCCCACCAGCACCGGGGGATGGGGCCGCTGGGCCGGCTTCGGCCAGGACCAGATCCGCTCGAACGAGACATATTCGCCCGCGTAGCTCGCCTCGTCATGCGTCCAGATCGCCTTCATGGCCTCGACCCGCTCCTGCAGCAGGGCCATCCGGCGCCGCGGATCGGTGCCGTGGTTGGCCATCTCCTCCCGGTTCCAGCCCGCGCCGACGCCGAACTCGAACCGGCCGCCGGACAGGCAGTCGACGCTGGCCACCTCCTTGGCGGTGATGATCGGATCCCGCTCGACCACCAGGCAGATGCCGGAGCCGACCCGCAGGCGTGAGGTGACGGCGACGGCGGCGGTCACCGCCACGAACAGGTCGAAGGTGTGCGCGTACTTGCGCGGCAGCTCGCGGCCGCCGGGCCACGGCGACTGGCGGTCGGCCGGGATGTGCGTGTGCTCGGGAAAGAACAGCGACTCGTGCCCGCGCTCCTCGGCGAGGCGCGCCACGTCCGCGGGCGTGATGGCGTCGTGGGTCGGGAAGATCGCTACGCCGGTGTCCATGCGATCAAGCCTAGGCCGCGCCCGCCCGCCCCCAGAGATCACTCCGGGAACATGGCCTCGACTTCCGGCAGCGACCTAACCACCGCGGTTCCCGCCGCCGGCCCGCTCCCGTCGGGCTCCCCCCGGATGATCTGCACCGCGCGGACGCCCGCGGCTACGCTGCCCGCGCAGAAACCCGCCTGGTCGTCGACGAAAACGGCGGCGTCGGCGGTCACCCCGAGCCGGTCGAGCGCGTACCGGAAGATCTCCGCGGCCGGCTTGGCCGCGCCCACCTCGCACGACAGGACCAGGGCGTCGGCGAGCCTGTCCACCCCGGTCGCGACCAGCAGCGGCCGGGTGTTCTCCGTGCAGTTGCTGACGATCGCGACCTTGATGCCGCGGTCCCGCATGTTCTGCAGGAACGGGATCGTGTCGTCGAACAGGCGCGTGTTGGCGAGCAGCAGTTCCTGGTCCCGGCGCACCATCTCGCCCACCAGGCCATCGGGGGCCTGGATGCCGCACTTCCCCAGGATGTGGCCGAACGCTTCGGCCTTGGACATCCGGCCGTCGGTCAGCAGCGGCCCGATCTGGCTGTACTCCTCCTCCCAGGTACCCACCGGGATGCCGGCCAGCGCCGGAACCCCGCGCCTGAGCGCCGAGAAATCGCAGGTCACAATCGTGTCGTAGGCGTCCACGAGGCATGCTTCGAGCCGGGCCACACGCCCAGCCTACGGGCTGGCGGCGGCCGGCACCACAACGCTGCCCGGCGGTCACGATCTGTTCAAACAAGTGCCCGCGATCGGCCACACTGGTTCTGGCGGCCAAGCGATGAGCCCTGGGGGAGCGGCCATGTGGCGACGTAAGACAACTGGCGTGGTAGCCATCGCGGCAGGCGTGGTGCTGCTCGCGGCGGGCCTGGCGGACCACGCGTTCGCGGCCCCCAAGGCGGCGCTGTGCCAGTCCGGCCTCGGCCAGTTCGTGCAGGGCCTCGACGGCACGGTGGCGCATGACTGCGGCCTGGTCACCACCCTGGAGGCCGCTACCGGCTGGCTCCTGGCCGCCGGCGTCCTGTCCGCGGTCTTCGGCGCGGCCGTCTTCTGCTTTGCGAGCCCTAGCGCCGGACCCCGATGGCGGCCAGGCGATCGCGCTGATCCGGTGTCAGCCGGTCCGCCAGCGCGAGCGCGCCGAGGTTCGCGCTGACCTGTTCGGGTCGCGTCGCCCCGAACAAGACCGAGGTCACCGCCGGATCGAGCAGCGCGAACGCCATCGCCAGGCTGGCCGGGTCCGCGCCGACGTCGCTGGCCAGGGCGGCCAGGTCACGGCCCGCCGCCACCGCGGGTGCCACCCGCGGCTGCTCGAGCGTGCCCGCGGCGCGCCCGGCGCCGGGATCCTGGTCGTACTTGCCGGTCAGGACGCCGCCCGCCAGCGTGTAAGACGCCACGATGGCGACGCCGCGGTCCGCCGCCAGGCGCCGCATCCCCGGATCGTCGACGGTCTCCCGGTCCACCAGGCTGTACGGCGGCTGCGTCGCGGTCGGCCCGGGAACGCCCTCGCGATCGGCGATCTGCCAGGCCCGCTCCATCTGCTCCGGGCTCCAGTAAAACGTGCCCCAGGCCCGGGCGGCCCCGGAGCGGATCAGCCCGGTGATCATCTCGACCGCGTCTTCCAGCCCGACGCCGTCCGGCAGCGCGCCCGAGTAGATCAGGTCGACGTGGTCCAGGCCCATCCGCGCGAGCGACCCGGCCAGCTCCTGCGCCGGCGACTGGTCCGGCCAGAACTCCCACCAGAGCTTGTTGGACACGATCGTGTCCTCCCGCCGCCAGCCCGCGGCCCGGAAGAACTCGCCGAAGACCACCTCCGAGTACCCGGTCGGCATCGGCGCATGCCCGGTTTCGTCGTTGTAGCGCGCGTCGTCAAGGAAGTTGATGCCGGCCTCGCGCGCGGCCTGCATGACGCGGATGCCCTGGTCGCGGCTGATCCGCTCGTAAGTGCGCCAGGACCCGAGGGCCAGCCTGCTGACCTGGAGGCCGCTGGCGCCAAGGGCCGTCAGGGGTATGGAGGGCATGCTCACGCCGACAGCGTAGTCGGCCACGGGAGCGCAGCCCGCTCAGGGTGATTCGTGCCGCCTCGCGGCCTCCTCGAGTTCCGCGGCTTCCGCCTCGGCCACCCGCGTCTCGGCCGCCACGTCGACCGAACGGGTGAAGGCGTAATAGAGGATCCCGGCGATCGGGAGCCCGACGAAGAAGGAGATGTCCGCGCCGCCGAGCGCCTTGGCGGCCGCGCCTTCGTAGAGCGTGCCGACGTCGAAGAAGGGGGACATGGCGGCGAAGGCGATGAGGTAGGCGAGGATCCCGCGCCATCCCCACCGGCCGTACATCCCGCGGGGGTTGAAGATCTCGGCGATCGCGTAGTGACCGCGCCGCACGATGTAGTAGTCGACCAGGTTTACCGCGGTCCACGGGATGAACAGGTACAGGACCAGCAGCAGGAAGTTGTTGAAGTTCCCGAGGAAGTTCTTGGTCGCCGCGAGCGCGCCGATCACCGAGAGCAGCGCGGTGAAGCCCACGGTGATGACCCGCAGGCCGAGGGTGGGCCGCACCTTCTTGAACGAGTCGACCGCGCTGATCAGCGTCAGCGAGCCGCCGTACATGTTCAGCGCGGTGACCGAGACCAGCCCGAGCGTGGCGAGGATGAGCACCACGGCGCCGAAGCCGGTGAAGACGTGGTCGCCGACCTGGTCGAGTTCGGCGATGCCGCTGCCGTCGAAATTCGAGCCCGCCCACGCGGCCAGGACGGCGCCGACGATCATCATCCATGCGCCGCCGAGCGCCGATCCCCAGTAGGTCCAGTAGAAGGTCTTGCGCACGGTCACGTCCGGCGGCATGTAGCGGGAGTAGTCCGAGACGTAGATCGCCCAGCTGATCTGGTAGCCGGCCACCACGCCGAACTGGCCCAGGAACGGGCTGGCCTTGAAGGTCCCGATGTCGAAGGTGCCCGCCGGGTAGTGGATGAAGAACAGCGTGATCGTGAAGATGCCGAAGATGACGATCATCAGGTAGGTCAGCCACTGCTCGGCCTTGTGGATGAGGTCGTATCCGACCAGCGCGATGACCAGCGCCACGATCGTCAGGATGACGACCCACAGCTTGACGGCGCCGTGCACGGTGCGGCTCATCGCGTCGCCGCCCAGGATCGTGTTGAACACGTTGAAGCCGGCGTACTGCACGTAGGCGAAGAGCCAGACCAGCAGCGCCCCGATGTAGCCGAACTGGGGCCGCGACTGGATCATCTGCGGGAGGCCGAGTTGCGGCCCCTGCGCCGAGTGGAACGCCATGAACAGCGTGCCGACCAGCACGCCGACCACGATGGCGAGCACCGACCAGAACAGCGACGCGCCCTCGCTGATGCTGATCAGGCCCACGGCCAGCGTCGCGATCTGCGCATTCGACATGAACCACAGCGGGCCGAGATGCCAGATCTTGCCGTGCCGCTCGCTCAGCGGCACGTAGTCGATTGAGCGGACCTCGATCCCGCCGATGCGCGACTGGGTAGCTGTCATGCCGACACTGTGCCCCGCTAGCCAGACCCTCATTCGGCGTGGTGAAGTAGGAACAGGTTCTAGCGGAAGGCGCGGGGTGATGACTGTTACCGGGACGGACGGGATAGACCTGTCGGCTACGGAGTTCTGGGGCCTGCCGCTCGCCGAACGGGCGGCCGCCTTCGCCCTGCTCCGGGCGGAGGGGCGGCCGCGGTTCTACGCCGAGCCCGAGGTCCCGTTCAGCGAGCAGGGCCCGGGCTACTATGCCCTGGTCCGGTACGCGGACGTGGTCGAGGCCAGCCGGTACCCCGAGGTGTTCTGCTCGGGGAAGGGCGCGACCAACATCCCGGACCTGCCGGTCGAGTTCAACGAGTACTTCGGCTCGATGATCAACATGGATGACCCCAGGCACTCCCGGCTGCGGCGGATCGTCTCCCGCGCGTTCACCCCGCGGATGATCGCCAAGTTCGAGGACAACGTGCGCCTGGTGGCCGCCTCCGTCGTCGATGACCTGCTGGCCGCCGGGCCGTGCGACTTCGTGCCGACCGTCGCGGCCCGGCTGCCGCTGAAGATCATCTGCGACATGATGGGCATTCCCGGCGACCAGTACGACATGGTCCTGGCCAACAGCAACATCATCTTGTCCGGGGCGGACCCGGAATTCCTCTCCGAGGATCTCGACGAGGCGGTGGTCCGGCTCCTCGGCGCCGGCCAGGCGCTCGCCGAGCTGGTCACCGAACTGGCCGCGACCCGCGCTCAGGCGCCCGCCGACGACCTGGTCTCCGCGCTGGTGACCGCGAACATCGACGGCGAGCAGCTGACCAGCGCCGAGCTCGCCTCGTTCTTCATCCTGCTGGTGGTGGCGGGCAACGAGACCACCCGCACGGCGCTGTCGCACGCGCTGATGCTGTTCACCGAGTTCCCCGGCCAGCGGGCCCTGCTCCTCGACGACGTGGAGAACCGGCTCGAGGGCGCGGTCGAGGAGATCGTCCGGTATTCCTCGCCGGTCGTGTTCATGCGGCGGACCCTCACCCGGGACTACACCATGAACGGGCAGGACTACCGCAAGGACGACAAGGTGGTGCTGTACTACTACTCGGCGAACCGCGACGAGGCGGTATTCCCCGACCCCGAGCGCTTCGACATCACCCGCTCGCCCAACCCGCAGATCGGGTTCGGCGCCCCGGGGCGGCATTTCTGCCTCGGCGCCCACCTGGCCCGCCGCGAGCTCACCGTCATGCTGCGCGAACTGCTGACCCGCGTCCCCGACATCACCGCCGGCGAGCCGGACCGGCTGCTGTCCAGCTTCGTCAACGGCATCAAGCGCCTGCCCTGTGATTTCGGCGGCTGAGGGATTTCAGCGGCTAAGTGCCTCCCTGATCAGGTCCGCGAGCCCCGCGGGCCAGATCACCTCGGACGTGGCGTCCAGCTCCGCCAGCGTCCACCAGCGCCACGCGGCGATCCCGTCCGAGACGTGCATGTCCGCTACCTCGCCCAGCCCGCGGCGGCCGACCTCCACCCGCGCCAGGAAGAACCGCTCGTGCTGGCGCACGATCGCGTCCGCGTACGCCATGGTCAGCGTCCGCTCGTACACCTCGGGCCCGACCGGCACGTCCGTCCAGCCGGTCTCCTCGGCCAGCTCCCGGCGCGCCCCGGCCGGGTAGTCCTCGCCGTCGTTCAGCCCGCCGCCCGGCGTGCACCAGTGCTGCCCGTTCGGCGGCCCGTCGTCGTACCGGAACAGCAGCACCCGGTCCTCCGGATCGAGCACGATCACCCGCCCCGCCCGCCGTACCCGCACCGCGTCCCCCGCTCCGGCTATCATCCTCACCAGGGTAGGCCGTTCCGCCCAGACCGTCCGCGCCGCATCTCGCCGTATTTTCTTTCGACCCGAACGAGCCGTGGTTCCCGCCCCGGTCACCCTGCGTGCCCCAGCCCGTGAAGCGACTGATCCGGCCACACCAGCCCGCGCGCCCGTCAGGAGTCCAGCCGCTGCCCGAACGGCCCCCACCGCTCACGGAAGTACTCGATGATCTTGCTAGCCTGCTCATGACTGACCTCGACCAGTTCCTGTCCGAGGTCGCCGTGCTTCCACTCCACGATCGCCGGGCTAAACGCCCAGCTAAAATCCTTCCGCAGACCCTCGTCGGTGAATCCGTTACCGTCAAATTCCAGTCGGCGTACAAGCCCATACGGGTTGTCAATTGTCCGGTCGCCGCCGATGACCGCATAGTAAGTGATCTTGTCCGGCACCTAGGGCCCTTTCCTCTTGTAATCAGGGATATCGACAGCGCCGTCTGGCACCTTGATCTGGGATGACACCTCCCGCTGGAACGCCTCGAGTTCACCGCGCTCCGCATCGGACGTCAGCGGGTTGCGCAGCCGTTCGTATGCGCCGTGGGTGACGCTCTGTTTGGCGTGGAAGCTCTCCGGCGTGTGGAACTGCACCTCGAAGCGCTGTCCCTCCTGGGTGACCCATCGGGTGTTGATCCCTTTGTACTCCGTGGCGCCCCAGGAATTCTTGCTCTGGTCCATCTCGTGCCCGAAGCTCTCCAGCCGTGCCTTGATGTCGTGGAAGCCCCCGGCATAGTTTTCCGGCCGCAGGCAGAACGTGTAGCGGATGGCATCGGGAACCTCTCGCAACACTTGTTCCGCCCTGGCGTCCGGGGCAGTCGTGGCCAGCCCTTCAGCGACCTTCTCCTTGAGCCGGTCATCGCCCTTGAGCCGGAAGTCGAAGCCCTCTAGCCGACCGCCGGACGTGTTCTCCTGCTCGATCGTGCGCACGTTCGCGGAGATCGCCGGCTCGGCCTTGCGTATCTGGCCGATGGCGTCGGCCACCTCGGCGTGGCGCTCCGGGCTGAGGTAGAAGTCTCCGTCGCTGCGATACGATCCGGGCGGATCCGCCGGCCGGTCCGCTCCCGCCGCCGGCTGCCGGTCCGCCGGCCAGCGTTCCTCGTGGTCCGCCCGCATCCGCAGGAACCGCGGCACCTCGCTCCAGTAGCCCCGCTGGCCGGTCTCGTCAGGCCGCTGATCTGGCCCGGGTACCTGCTCATCCCGGTCCGCCCTATCCGCCTCGGCGCGCGCCCGCATCGCCTCGTACACCCGGCCGCGTTCGTCCGGGTCCGGCGCCTCCCGGGACGCCGGCCTCGGCCGGTCCGCGCCGCCGTCGCCGGCGCGCTCTGGGCGTCCGGGTTCCTCCGGATCGGACGGCCGGTCCAGCGACCCCACGGAGCTCCCCTTTTCGGGACTTAATGTAATCAAACAATCATCCTAGGTGATATCAGCCGTGCTCGGGCAATGATTCCCCGTCCCAGCCACCAGCCTGCTTCCGGCGATTACGTGCCGCGGCCCCGCACCCGCGAGCCGCACGCACGTTTCCGCGGAAACGCCCGGCGCAATTGCGTGAGACGTTTCCGCGGAGAGGCCCGCGGGCAACGTGCCCTTCCTCGCGCCGTTTCCTGAGAGGAAATCTTTTTCCTCTCAGGAAACGGCGGCATGGACCCATGACACTCCCCGGGCCGCCTGCCGCCCGGGGATTCCGCCGACCGGGCGGCTCGTCAGGCCGTGCCTCCCACTGGACGCGGGCCGGCCGTTGCGCGGCCTGGAGGAAGACCCTAGGCAGCCGTTCCGCGCCGCTCGCGGCGCCTGCCGCTGCGCCCGCCCAGGTCCACCAGCGTGCTCCCGTTGGCGACGCCGCCTTTGTTGGCCATGTATGTTAATCTTGGATATGACCAACATAGGAGGTGCCTATGAGCGTTACCCAGATCGACATTGATGATGAGGCGCTGTCAGAGGCGATGCGCCTGATGGGCACCACCACCAAGAAGGACACCGTCAACACCGCGCTGCGGGAGTACACCGAGCGAGTTAAGCGGCTGGAAGCAGCCGAGAAGCTGGCCGCGCGGGCCGCTCGAGGTGAGTTCGACAGCGCCGCTGCGGCTCATGACGCGGCGAAGACCGCGCGCAAGGCCGCCCTGGGGTGATCGGCTACCTGCTCGACACTTCTGGGCTATGGCACTTGCTGCGCACCCCCGCAGTGATGGCTGCCTGGGCGAACCACATCGCCGCCGGAGTGCTGCGTATATGCGAGCCGACACGCGTTGAGTTCCTGTACTCGGCCACCGGCCCTGCCCACCGCGACGAACTGGCCGGCGAACTCGATGCCCTATGCGGTGCTGCCCCGGTGCCCAAGAACGGCTGGCGCTGGGTGGACAATGCGCAGTACAAGCTCACCCAGAAGGGACAGCACCGCGGTCCGGGTCCCATCGATCTGCTGGTATGCGCCACCGCCGTTCACCATCGCCTCGTCGTGCTGCATGTCGACAGTGACTTCGTCGCGGTCGCGGACGTCTTGCCAGAAGTCCAGCAGCGCGATATCCGCAACTAGCAGTCGCCGAGGAGATCATCCCCTGCCGGTGCATCATAGGAACGAGAATGTCGGCCCTCGCCTCTACGATGGTCCACCATGGCGGATACGAGCTCGGCGGCCGGCCCGGTGAGCTTCGATGAGGTGGCTTGGCTGCGTGACAACAGCCCCGCCTGGCGGCTGCTGCGCGCCGACCACGCGTCGCTTGTGCTCAGCTTCCTGCATCAGGTGTTCGTCGCCGAGAACGTCCGGTCGATCCCCGCGGCCGAGCTGGCCAGCCGCCTGGACGACGAACTGTACGCACTCAACGAGCGCGGCCAGCAAAACGAGCCGAAGCGGTTTCCCAGGCCGGCGAAGGCGTACCTGGATGACTGGGCGGCGCCCGAGGCGGGCTGGCTGCGCAAGTACTACCCGGAAGGCACCGACGAACCCCACGTCGACGCCACCCCCGCCGTGGAGAAGGCGCTGCAGTGGGTGGGCAGCCTGAAAGAACGTGAGTTCGTCGGCACCGAGTCGCGGCTCAACACGATCATCGACCTGCTGCGGCAGATCGTCTTCGGCACCGAGACCGACCCCCAGCAGCGGATCGCCGAGCTGCGGCGGCAGCGCCAGGAGATAGACGACCAGATCGCCCGGATCCAGGGCGGCGAGCTGGACCTGCTCGACGCCAGCGCGGTCCGCGACCGCTACCAGCAGTTCTCCGCGACCGCACGGGAACTGCTCGCCGACTTCCGCCAGGTGGAGGAGAACTTCAGGAAGCTGGACCGGCAGCTGCGCGAGAAGATCACCGGCTGGCACGGCGGCAAGGGCGAACTGCTCGATGACGTGCTCGGCAGCCGGGAGACGATCGCCGGCTCGGACCAGGGCAAGTCCTTCCAGGCGTTCTACGACTTCTTGCTGTCGCAGGCGCGCCAGGAGGAGCTGACCGGCCTGCTGGACAGCGTGCATCACCTCAGCGACCTCACCGGCAAGGATCCGCGGCTGCGGCACATCCACTATGACTGGCTCGACGCGGCCGAGCGGACGCAGGCGACGGTGCGGCAGCTGTCCGAGCAGCTCCGGCGCTTCCTCGATGACCAGGTGTGGTTCGAGAACCGCCGGGTGATCGACATCCTGCGCGGCATCGAGTCTCACGCGCTGCGGCTCCGCGACGCCAAAGACATCCCGGTCACCATGGACGTGGACGCCGCCGCCCCGGCCGTCCGGCTGCCCATGGAGCGCCCGCTGTATGCCCCGGTGCGCAAGTCGCGCATTGACAGCGAGAACGTTCGGCCCGCCGACGAGGAAACCGATCCGGCTGCCCTGTTCGAGCAGGTCTACGTGGATCCGGAGCCGCTGCGCGGCTGCGTCAGGCAGGCGCTGCGGCACGCTCCGCAGGTCGGCCTGGCCCAGCTCGTCGCCGACCACCCCCTCAGGCAGGGCGTCGCCGAGCTCGTCACGTACCTGTCGCTGAAGGACGGTATGTTCGGGCTCGTCTTCGACGAGCGCCATCCCGAGCGCGTGTGCTGGCGGGAGCCGGATGGCCGGGAACGGAAGGTGACCATGCCGCGCGTCACGTTCGTCAGGAACTCCCATGAATGAGCCGGACCTGTCACTGGCCGTGACCCAGCTGATGAAGGGCGTCGTGTACCGCGACACGCATGAGCGCGCCTGGCGGCACCTGCTCCAGCTGCAGCCGCAGGTGCGGGACTACGTCGCCGTGCTCGGCCTGCAGGTCGTCGTGGATGAGGCCGAAGGCTACGCGTTCTGCCGGCAGCGCCCGCCGGACGAGGCACGCGACGACAACGCCGCCCCGCAGAACCCGCTGCCCCGGCTCATCCCGCGCCGCCCGCTGTCCTTTCACGTGAGCCTGCTGCTCGCGCTGCTGCGCAAGAAGCTGGCCGAATTCGACGCGCAAGGCGGCGACACCCGGCTGATGCTGAGCAGAGACCAGATCGCCGAGACGATGCGGGTGTTCCTGCCGGCCACGAGCAACGAGGCCCGGCTGGCCGACAAGATCGACGCGCACATCGGCAAGGCGGTCGACCTGGGCTTTCTCCGCCCGTCGAAGAACGCCGAGCCGGTCTATGAGGTACGGCGGATCCTCAAGGCCTTCGTCGACGCCCAGTGGCTCGCCGACTTCGACGCCAGGCTCGCCGAATACGCCGCACTAGCCGAAAGCGAGGAAGCCCAATGACCGACATCCTCAGCGGCTTCCGGCTGACCCGGCTGGAACTGTACAACTGGGGCACGTTCGACCAGCGCGTCTGGTCGCTGGACGGCAATGCGCGGAACACACTGCTGACCGGTGACATCGGGTCAGGGAAGTCCACCATCGTGGACGCGGTCACGACGCTGCTGCTGCCGGCCAACCGGATTTCCTACAACAAGGCCGCGGGCGCGGACACCAGGGAACGGTCGCTGCGCTCCTACGTGCTCGGCTATTTCAAGTCCGAGCGCAACGAGGTCACCGGGAGCACGAAGCCGGTCGCGCTTCGCGACGGCACGAAGTACAGCGTGATCCTCGGCGTCTTCGGCAACGAGGGGTACGACGCAACTGTCACCATCGCCCAGGTGTTCTGGCTGCGCGGCGCCGACGCCGGCGGCCAGCCGGACCGGTTCTACGTGACCGCGGACAAGCCGCTGTCCGTGGCCGCCGATTTCGCCGACTTCGGCTCTGACATGACCGCGCTGCGCAGGCGGCTGCGGGCGGCCGGCGCTCAGGTCCACGACAGCTTCCCGGAGTACGGCAAGGATTTCCGCCGCCGCCTCGGCATCGAGTCCGAGCAGGCCATGGAGCTGTTTCATCAGACCGTTTCGATGAAATCGGTCGGCAACCTCACCGATTTCGTCCGCGATCACATGCTCGAGCCCTTCGACGCCGCGAAGTGGACCGCGGGCATCGTGGCGCACTTCGAGGATCTCACGAAAGCGCACGAGGCGGTCCAGCGCGCCCGGGCCCAGCTCACTGCGCTCGGCCCGCTGCTCGCCGAATGCGACGCCCATGACAAGGTGGTCACCGCCATAGCGGCGCTGACCGCCCAGCGGAACGCGCTGAAGTACTACTTCGCCGACGTCAAGGCCGGGCTTGTGGACCGGTTGCTCGCCGATCTTTCTACCGAACGAGCGGGCCTGCGCGCTCAGCTAACCGATCTCGCGATACGGCTGAAAGACCTGCGGTCGCGGGAACGCTCGCTCGATATCGAGCTCGCCGGGCACGGGGGCAACCGCCTCGCCGAGATCGACCGCCTGCTCAAAGAAAACGAGGCTGCGTGCCGCGCCCGGATGGACCGGGCCGAGGAGTTCGGGAAGCTGCTCGCCCGGGCCGGCCTGGATCCGGTCGAGACCGCGGCCCACTTCGCCGCCCGCCGCCAGGAGATCACCGCCGTCCGCGACCGGGCCAGGCAGGATCTCGCCGACGCGCAGAACAAGCTCACCGAGGCCGGGTACGAGGCCAAGGCACTCGGCGACGAGGCGGCCGACGTCAATGCCGAGCTGGTCAGCCTGCGCGAGCACCCGAACAACATTCCCCGGCGCCAGCTGGACCTGCGTGCCTCGATGTGCCAGGATCTGCGGCTCGACGCCCACGCGCTGCCGTTCGCCGGGGAGCTGATCGCAGTCCGCCCCGAGGAGGCGGACTGGGAGGGCGCGGCCGAACGGCTGCTGCGCGGTTTCGCAATGTCGGTGCTCGTCCCCGAGCAGCACTACGCCGCGGTGTCCGACTGGATCGACGGTCGCCACCTGAAGGCGCGGGTGGTCTACTACCGGGTCCCGGATCCGGCGCGGGAGAGCCGGACTCCGCCGCCGAACTGGTCGCATCGCGCGCTGGCGGCGAAGCTGGACATCAGGGACACCCCGTTCGGCTGGTGGCTGGAGCGAGAGCTGGCCAGGCGGGCCGACTTCGAGTGCGTCGAGACGATGGCCGAGTTCCGCCGGGCGGCCAAGGCGATCACCAAGGCCGGGCAGTTCAAGGGCGAGCGCGGCCGGCACGAGAAGGACGACCGGTTCCGCATCGATGACCGCAGCCAGTATGTGCTCGGCTGGTCCAATGAGCGCAAGCTCGAGGCCCTGCTCCGGCAGGCCACATCGCTGGCAGTGCGGCTCTCCGCCGTCACCGCGGAGCAGGACAAGCACTTCAAGGCGCGCGACGCGGCGATCGAGCGCGGCCAGGTGCTGGCCCGCCTGGACCAGACCCGCGAGTTCGCCGACATCGACTGGCAGGCCGTGGTCAACCGGACCGAGGAGCTCAGGGCGGAAAAGCGCGAGCTTGAGGCGGCGTCGGCCGAGCTGGCCCGGCTGAGCCGTGAGCTGGAGACGGTGCGGCGGCAGATCACCGGCGCCGATGACGAGCACGGCGAGGTGAAGGAGCGACTCGGTCGCGTCGGCGCCCGAATCGAACAGGCCGAGGCCGCCCTGGCTGAGGCCCGCGCGGCGCTGGCCGAGCCGGGCTGCGAGCAGGCCCGCGACCGCTTCGAGGCGATCGCCGGCCTGCTGGCCAAGGCCGGGCACGCACCGCCGTCCACGGCGGAGGCCTGCGCTAAGGCCGAGAACGCGGCCAACGCGGAGATCAGCGCGCTCATCGACCGCCGGACGCAACGCCGCAGCGCCCTCGGCAACAAGATCGTCTCGCTGATGGGGTCGTTCCGCAGCCAGTACCCGGTGGAGACCGAGGAGCTCGACGCGGCGGTGGAGGCGGCGCCCGGGTACCGGGAGCTGCACCAGCGGCTGACCGAGGATGACCTGCCCCGGTTCCAGCAGCAGTTCAAGACCTACCTGAACCAGAACACGATCCGCGACATCGCCGGCTTCCAGTCCCAGCTGAACAAGCAGGCGGACATGATCAGGCAGCGGATCGCCACCATCAACGAATCGCTGGTCGGCGTCGACTACAACCCCGGCAGGTACATCAAGCTCGAGGCACAGCCGACCCCGCACACCGACGTCCGTGACTTCCGCGCCGATCTGCGCGCCTGCACCGAGGGCGCGGTGTCCGCGGAAGCCTCTGACCAGTACTCGGAGCAGAAGTTCCTGCAGGTCAGCAGGATCATCGAGCGGTTCAGGGGCCGCGAGGGCCAGACCGATGCGGACCGGAAGTGGACCCGGTTCGTCACCGACGTGCGGAACTGGTTCATCTTCAGCGCGTCCGAGCGGTACCGCGAGGACGACACCGAGTACGAGCACTACGCGGACTCGGCGGGCAAATCCGGCGGGCAGAAGGAGAAGCTGGCCTACACTATCCTCGCCGCGTCGCTGGCCTACCAGTTCAAGCTGGAGTGGGGCGCGGTCAAGTCGCGGACGTTCCGGTTCGCCGTCATCGACGAAGCGTTCGGCCGGGGCTCGGATGAGTCGACCAGGTTCGCGCTCGAACTGTTCGCCCGGCTCGGCCTGCAGCTGCTGATCGTCACCCCGCTGCAGAAGATCCACGTCATCGAGCCGTACGTGTCCGCCGTCGGCTTCGTGGACAACCCGACGAGCTGCTACTCCCGGCTGCAGACGCTGACGATCGAGGAGTACCACGCCCGGCGGCTCGCCCACGTGATCGGCAAGCAGGAGGCCGCCTGACGTGGCGCACCCCTGGACCCGCCCCGCAGAGGTACGCGGGTGGCTCGGCAAGAAGTGGCAGTCCGGGGCGTTGCTCACCGCGTTCGCCGAGGGGAAGGACTGGGAGCCGCTGGGCGTCCCGCTGCGCGGCCCGGTGGCCGGGGAGATCGGGGGGCGGCTGGCCGAGGTGCAGGAGTGGGCGGCCGAATGGGACCGGGCCGGCCGCGGGCCGCTGCGCGTCGAGTACAAGAAGGTCGGCGGCCGTCAGGTAGGCGCCAACATGATTCCCTGCCGGGCCTGGGTCGACGATTATGACCACGCGTGGGAACTGCTTGGCGTGCGCGCCGAGGTCCGCCGGTTCAGTTCCCTGGCCGACGCGACGGCCGGGAGCTGCCCTGGGCTCGTCCGGTGGCTGACGCGCCGTCCGGTGCAGCTGCTCCGGCTGGCGGACCGGTGGGACAAGCTGCTGGCCACCGTCCGGTGGATCGATGAGCGGCAGTCGCCGGGGATGTACCTGCGGCAGGTCGACGTGCCCGGAGTGGACACCAAGTTCATCGAGCGCCACCGGGGCGTGCTCACCGAACTGCTCGACCTGCAGCTCTCCCCGGACCGGATCGACGCCGACGCGACCGACTTCGCCGGGCGGTACCGGTTCCGCCGCAAGCCAGGCTACGTGCGATTCCGCGCGCCAGGTTCCCTCGGTTTCAGCGAGCTGACCGTTCGCGCGGACGAGTTCGCCGCGCCACCGCCCGGTGCCAGCCGGGCGTACGTGATCGAGAACGAGATCACCTACCTGGCCTTCCCGCTGCCCGGCGACGCCATCGTCATCTTCGGCGGGGGATACGCGGTGGACGTGCTCGAGCCGCTTGGCTGGCTGACGGGCCTGGACCTGGTCTACTGGGGTGACATCGACACCCACGGGTTCGCGATCCTGAACCGGCTGCGGCACAGGTTCGGCCACGCGCACTCCATGCTGATGGACCGCGCGACGCTGCTCGCCCACCGCGACCAGTGGGTGACCGAACCGCGGCCCACCGCCGCCAGCCTCGACCTCCTGGACGCCGACGAGGCGGAGCTCTACCGTGACCTGCTGGACGGCACCCTGGGCCCCTCGGTGCGGCTGGAGCAGGAACGGATCGCCTTCGCCGCGATCGAGCGAGCACTGGTATAGCGAGACCCGGCTGCGGTTGGTGAAACTGCACCTCCCGGCCCTTCCAGCTAATAGTCGACTACATTCGGATATGCTCAACTATACTTAGGTATAGGCTACAGGTCACGAGCGGCCTGCGTTACCGCAGCCGCAGACAGACAGGAGCCAAGGACTTGCCTGAGCCGGTGCGGTACGAGCGTCATCTGGTCGGCTTTGAGCACCGGCTGAAGGACGAGGACCGGGTCAAGGACAAGGTCGCGGAGAGCCTGGCCGTGAAGGGCCGCACCGTGGCGGAGGCCATGAAGCTGATCGCCGACGCCATCCGGTACACGTTCCAGTACCACGAGGCCGATTACGGCAGGCACGTCCTGGAAGACATCGCGCTAATGCAGCAGCGCAGCTCCGACCTGGTCAGGCTCAGGAACCTCTGGCCAGGAGACCAGTACAAGGGGATCAGCAGCCTGTGGCGTCACCGTGACACCGGCCAGCTCTTTGAGACGCAGTTCCACACGGAGGTCAGCTATGACGCCATGGTGTTCACCGCCGAACACTCGTATGCGCGGCTGCGTTCGGCGCAAACCTGCGCGCAGGAGGAGATCGAGCTGGAAGCCTTCCAGCGGGAGGTCTACGCATCCGTTCCTGTCCCGCCGGGCGCGGATGACATTCCCGGGTATCCGGCCCGTGACGACTGGGAGATCCCCGGCAGGCGGAGGCACCAGGGCATCATGCCGGACGGGGTCGCCTCTTACGCGATCGTCGATGACCTCAGCAGCCGAGAGCGGCCAGCAGGCGTGCTCAGGCGCAGTTACGTTGACGACGGCAGGCGTGACGAGGCGTTCACCCAGGAACTAGCATGGCATCGTAGCTCGTTGCTGGTGTCAGCCGAGCGCGGTGATCTGGAGAATGAGTTCGTCGAGATCACGGCAGAAGAGGCCAGCCGCGTCATGGACCACATCAGGCAGTCCGTGACGAGCAAGCGCGTGCCATAGCGTACGGAACTCCGACTGGCAGTATCCGTTTCCGCGGAGACATGCGCCCGCATCGCCTCGTGTGCCTAGGCAGCGGTCCTGGCCCTCGGTGCGGCTGCGGCGGCTGGCCGCCCAGCTCCGTGAGCTGCGCGAGGAGTGCGGGATGACGCAGGAAGACGTATCCGAACGAACCGGCAAGGACCGTTCCACGCTCTACCGGTTGGAAAACGCCCAGCAGCGCCCGCAGCGCTCCACGCTCATCCAGCTCCTCGACCTGTACCGCGTGGAGAACTCCCGGCGCGGCGAGCTGCTCGCCCTCCTCCGCGAAGCCGGCCAGCGCGGTTGGCTGGAGACCTACCGCCACGACCTACCAGCGATGTATGCCGACTACATCGGCTTCGAGGAGGAGGCCCGGTCGATCTCGCAATTCGAGTCGCTGCTTATCCCTGGCCTGCTGCAGACGGAGGACTATGTCCGGGCGCTGCTGCGCGGCACGATGCCTGATGCGCCAAGCGAACAAGTGGAGAACCGGGTGGCAGTGCGGCTGGCACGGCAGGCGCTACTCGATAGGGAGGACCCGCCGAGGCTGTGGAGCATCATCGATGAGGCAGCGGTGCGGCGCCTCGTCGGCGGCCGCGACGTCATGCGTTCTCAGCTTGAACGGCTGCGCGAGGCAGCGTCGCGGCCGAACGTCACGATCCAGGTGATCCCGTTTGACGTAGGCGCCCATCCCGGCATAGATGGGCCCTTCGTCATTCTCGAATTTCCTGATCCGGCTGATCAGAGCATCGTGTACACGGAGAGTGCTTCGGGCAGCATCATGCTTGAGGAGGAGGTGGAGGTACGTCGGCACATCCAGATGTTCCAGCATCTTCGTGCCGCCGCGCTGAGCCCAAACTCGAGCGCCGCCCTCCTGGCTGAGATCGCTGCGGAGACATGAGCGAGAGAAGGGTACTCGGTGGAAATGAAGGATCTGTCTCGTGCCCGGTGGCGCACGTCCAGCTACAGCGGCACCAACAGCAACTGCGTCGAGGTAGCCGCCGACTCCGGGTCGAGGGTGCTAGTGCGGGACACCAAAGCCCCCGGGGGACCGGTCCTTGCGTTCCGGCCAGGCACATGGAGGCAGTTCGCCGGCCAGTTGAAGGTCGGCACGCTGCCCGCGTGAAGCCGATGTGACACCCGCGCTCATGAGGGAGCGTTGTCGTGTCCGGGGCGTCTCCTTCCGGCACGTCGAGACATCCGCCCCCCGCTCAGGAGTCCAGCGGCTGCCCGAACGGGCCCCACCGTTCGCAGAAGTACTCGATGATCTTCTCGGCCTGCTCGTGGCTGACCTCGACCAGCTCTTCGTCATAGGAGCCATGCTCCCAGTCCACGATCGCGGGGGTGAACTCCCAGCTGAAGTCCCTCCGCAACCCTTCATCGGTGAAGCCGTTACCGTCGAATTCCAGCCGCCGCACGAGCCCGTACGGGTTGTCGATGATCCGGTGGCCGCCGACGATCGCGTAAAAGGTGATCTTGTCAGGCATCTAGAAGCCCTTCTTTCCGTAATCGGGGATGTCCGGCGCGCCGTCTGGGATCTCGATCCGGGAAGATATCTCTCGCTGGAATGACTTCAGCTCCGGTTGGGATCGTGACGGCTGGAATGTCAGTCCCCGCTGGCATGGTGGCGAACATGACAGGAGGAGGGCACGATGGGTGTCATGACCGCTTCGGACTTCTGGTCGGGCCAGGACCGGGTGCTCACCGTCGAGGACATGGAGAACATGCCCGACGACGAGTTCCGCTACGAATTGGATGACGGGGTGCTGATCGTGTCCCCGGCTCCGTCCACCCTGCACCAGCTCGCAGTCGCACGCCTCACCGTGATACTCAGCGCGGCATGTCCCGCCGGGTTCGTCGTGCTTCCCGGCGTCGGCGTCAACATCAGCACGTTCCAGCACCGGGTGCCGGATGTCGCGGTGGTGCGCGCTGGCTCCCTTGAATCCTTCTTCCAGGAGACCCCGCCGGAACTCGTGGTGGAAGCGGCCTCAGCCAGGACCCGGCTCTATGACAGGAACAGGAAGAAGGACGTCTACGAGGGCTTCGGCATCCCCGCGTACTGGATCGTCGAGCCGGACAGGGACCGCCCCGAGCTGACCGTCTTCGAGCTGCGTTCGGGCGCCTACGAGCAGACCACCCACGTCGTCGGCGACGAGGAGTACCGCGCGGTGGTTCCGTTCCCGGTGACCATCGTGCCGTCCAAGCTCGTCACGGTCGGATGACTCCTGCTCACGGGCTTTCCGGCATGCCCGCGGTTGTTCCAGACGCGCCTAACGGCGCGCGACCGAGTCGGTTTGGCGATCAGTACGGGCGGTCGGGATGCGTCTGGTTGTACGCCGTGATCGCCTGCTCCGGGATGCCGCCATCGCTGTCGAGCTCGAAACCGGCGCTGAGCGCCCAGCTCCTGACTTCGGATGTGCTGGCCTGCCACTGCGAACCGTTGATCTCGGCGCGTGGCCCCCGCGTCCGGGCCACCTTGATGGCCTCGGCGACGAGCTCGGCGGCACGCCGCGTCCGCTTCATGGCAAGTTCGGCGAACACGGCGCGGGAAAGCTCATCCACTGTCCGGCCGGGCCGCTCGCGTTCCAGCGCGCGTACGGTCTCCGTGAGCACTTCCAGGCTGAAGACACGCACCGGGTTATCGAACAGGCCCAGCTGGGGGCGCGCTTGACGCGGCGGCATCTAGCCACGGTAACCGATTGGGCGGCTACAGGACTGGGGGCAGCGTTCCGCTTTGTCGCCGACGGTCACGAGTCCTGCCGGCCTGGGGGCTTGTCGCCCGCGATCAGGCCGGCGGCCCGCATCGCCGCGCTGAGCGGTTCAAGCGGCGTCCGCCCGTCCGGGGTAGGCGCTGGGGCCGGGTACGGCATGGACAGCGGCGGGTATGTGCCCCATGGTGCGACGCCGAGCGCGACCGCCACGTCGGGTATGCCCGCGCCCGTCTGCGCCGGGTCGAGCTGAGGAAGCGGGCGGCACGAACCCTTGATCACCTCCAGCAGCCTGGCGGGCCGGGCGGAGTCCCTGATCACGGTGGGCTGGCCCGGTTCCAGCCGGAACAGCGGATGGTGGGCCAGGATGAGCGCCGCGAGCGCGGTGACGTGGGCGGCGGCGGTCCCGGTGCCGCTGAGCGGCCCGTAGCTGGCGGGCGGTAGGCCGGAAATGACGGCGACGCCCGGGGCGCAGCAGTCCGGGGCGGAAAGGGGTGCGCCACCGCTGCCGAACGCGGGAACGAAGAAGCCTTCGGGGGTCACGCGCGCGGTCAGGGTGGCCGTGTCAGCGCCCTCCGGTGGGAACGTGCCCAGCTGCCCGATCGCATTAACCGCTAGCACCTGCGGCAATGCAGCCGGCCAGCACACTCCGTCGGCCGGGTCTCCGCCGGCCGAGTCTCCGGTGGCGGCGATGCATGCGATCCCGTTCCGCCACGCCTCCTCTACCTTGGCGGCCAGGAGCGCGGACTGCTCGGGGATGCAGGAGCCGAACATGGCCACGTCCACTTGCTGCTCGATGCAGTAGTCGAGCGCCTCGATCATGTCAGCGACCGAACCACCCGGCGAGGTCCGGCAGATGTGAACCTCGGCCTCGGGCGCGAGCCCGACGATCCCGGTGCCGTCATCGCGGCCCGCGATCAGGGTCGCGTGGTGCGTGCCGGTTCCGATCAGGTCTTCCTGCCAGCCCTTCTCATCCCGCCCGATCAGGTCACGTCCGTGTTCGAGCTGGCCGGACAGGTCCGGGTGACCGGTGGCGGCGCCCGAGTCGATCAGCGCGATGCGGACGCCGTTGCCGCGGTAGGTGGGCGGCAGCCGCCCGAAGCCCATGACGCGCGCGCCCCAGGAATCCAGCGCCCGCTCGGGGAACTCCGGGTAGGTCGTGGTGATCCGCGTGCAGGCCACCCGAACGGGGCCGGTCTGGTCAATGAGCGGGCGGCGCACCCGCACGGGCCAGCATCCGCGCGGCGGATGGATCTCCGCCATCGGCGCGGTCAGCGCCTCGGGTGTGACGGTGATCTCGGTGCGGCCGTCGGGACCGGTGAATCCGGTCACCGGGAAACTAGTGCCGGCCAGAGTGACGGTCGCGCCCTCGATGGGGCGCATGCTGTCATCGAGAACCTCGAACATGACGCGCCGCGTCATCGCGGCAGGCGGCTGCACCGCGGGAGCCCGGCCGTGCCCGGCGGGGCGGTCAGGTTCGGCGTGGATACCTGGGTAGGCCGCCAGCATGGCAGCGTGTTCCGGTGTCATCTCGACGGCTGCGACACCGGGGAACCCGCCCGGTGAGCCGGGCCCGCTCAGGATGCGGATGACACGGCAGGACTGGTCGTCCTCGAGCTGCGAGGTTATCGCCCGTACATCGGCGGGCGGCACCGCCGCGATCAGGTAGCGATCCGGCCGGGACCGTACCATGCCGCGGCCGGGACGGCTCGTTCCGGCGCTGGCTCGCGGCGGGGCGCCTTTGCCTGCCTTGGCCGCGGCGGCGCGCTCCTGGCGCGTTTCATCGGTCATGATTCTGGACCCTTCCCGCTGCCCGCCCCAGCCGCGGCGCCGCGGCTGGGGCGGGACGTGCGCACTCGTTCGGGCTGATGGCTTGGTTCTTACAAGGGCGGCAGCGCCGGGTACGCCTGGCGTGCCTGGTGCAGCATCGCCACGACACCCGAAAGCTGGCGCAGCGCGGACGGATACTGCTCCGCGTCGTACAGCTGGACCGCCACGGTCAGCGCGGGGGCGGCCCGGGTGACCGCCGGCGTGACCTCGCTGGCCGCGCGCACCCAGCGATAGGTGTGCTGCAGTAGCCCCGCCGTCTGGTATCGCATGACCTCACGACCCGGCGGCGAATACGGGTTCACCGTCATGGCGTCGACCGTCAGAAGCTCCCCTGATAGGGACGGCCGAACGGGATCTGGCCCCACTGGCCGAACTGCGGCGGCTGCGAGCCCGCCTGGCCGAACTGCGGCTGCTGCCAGGCCAGCTGCTGGGCGACGAGCTGCTGCAGGTGCCATGGGATCTGCTGCGCGGCGGCGGCCACCACCTGCGGCAGGATGACCTGCTGCGCGGTCGGCAGGAGCTGGCTTACCAGCGACGTGACGATCTGCTGGACCGGGAGCTGCTGCTGTCCAGCGAGCTGCTGCCCCGGGAACTGGGGTTGCGGGAGCTGCTGCTGTCCAGGGAACTGGGGCTGCATGTAGAACTGCTGCGGGAAGCCGCCGTACGGCTGCGGGAAGCCGCCGTACTGTTGCGGCTGGCCGAGGTACTGCTCGATGCCGAGCGGGGCCGGGAAGCCAGGCGCGTAGCCCTGCTGTTGCGTGGACATGCCCTGGACGGCAGGACCCTGGGCGGTGACTGGGGTGGTCATAAGCGTCCTCCTAAGTTGGACATTGACTACTGTCCAGTAACTCCGGATCTTTTGTCCGACGAAATTGGACACTAGCCGGATATGCGCCTGGACGCAAGCGGACCGCGTGCGGACACCCGGTCGCGGGCGCGATGGGGCTACTCTGTCTGAGCAAGGCGGAAGGTGCTCATGAACGCGCTGCAGCAGCTCATCCGGACCCGGATGACCGAGTTGAACCGCTCCTACGGGGAGATCGCCCGCCGGGGCGGGTTGCCTCGCTCCACCGTCTATCACCTGGCCTCCAGCCACCGGCCGGTGCGGGTGCCTAACCCGCGCACGCTCGAGCGCCTAGCCGTCGGCCTTGAGGTTCCCGAGCATGTCGTGCGGGCCGCGGCCGCCGCCGCCGCCGGGTTCATGCTCGATGAACAGCCTGCCGACGACCCGGAGATCGAGGTGCTGGTGGCCTCGCTCGCCAGGCTGAGTCCGCAGGAACGCAGGCATATCAGCGCCCTCGTCCGGTCGATGCTCGAGGCCGCCGCCCGGGAGGTCCCCGAGCCTGAGGGGTCGTCTTGAATAACAAAACGGTATCGCTATAGGTTGGGGCTTGGTCCTGCTCAACCTTCCAGGCCGAGGAGATCGACATGCGGATCATCCGCTCGTCCGGCCTACCAGCAGTTGTCCTAGTCAAGGGCCGCGGGGTGTTCACCGTAGCCATCCCGGAAAGCCTCCCGTCTCACGAAGTCCTGGAGCTAGCGAGCCTCGTGCTCTCCACCAGCGAATACGAGGAATTCTGCGACGCCGTCGAGCCGGCCGCTGGCCGCGGCGCCCGTATCGCCGGCCTCGGCAGACCTCGGGGTAGTTTCTTATCCCGAACGAGCCTTAGTTCCCGTCCCGGCCACCTGCGTGCTCTCGGTGGCCGAATTCCGCTACGGGTCTTATCGCCGGCAGGCGACACCACGACCCTGGCCTGGCGGAGCCAGTACGCACTGTCGACGTGGCCACGTCTTCCCGAACTGGCGCGGGCCGCCGCGTCTACGCGGAACGTGCCGCCAGCACGGGCGATGGCAATAGCGCCCGCATGTTAAGTACAATTTGTTATTGCCCCGTTACCCCCCGGAGGGCGCGTGTTCGACCCCGACCGGCTGCCCGAACTGAAAAGCCTCGTCCGGGAGGCCACCAGAGGCGATTCCGGCCTGCTCGACGAGGTGATGCGGGATGTCGCGCTGCTCAGGCATTCGGTCACGACGATCCAGCCCCGGAACACCAATTCGATCTCGCGTGATCTCGCCGTCCACCGACGCGGTGGCGCTGGGACGGCGGCACCTGGACGATCCCTGGTCGCCGCTCGGCCGGCTCATGCGCGACCTGGGCGTATCGAGCCTCGGGCAGCTCAGCACGATGATCCCGGCCCGGCCGAGGTCCGGGACATGGCCGCTGGTCTACCGGGACCTGTGCGAATGGGCGGTGCTCTACGACCTCATCTGCTACGAGCGGTGGGGGAGCGACACGCTTGTCGTCAGGGATGGCCTGCTCCGCTCGCACTCCCGGGTCATCGAGCGTTACCGGCTGGCTCTGGCCGTCGAGGACGTGTTCCCGGCCGGTCAGCCGCGCTACGCGCAGGTCCCGGTGGAACTCCAGGTCAAGGTCTATGACTGGCCCGAGTATGCTTGGCCGCCCGACGATGACCGGGCCGGCCGGGAAAAGCCCAAGACCAACATGGGCACCATGTACCTGGTGCGGTTCGGCCGGCAGTCGCACGACCCGGTATGGACCGTGGACCTGCTGCATTTCCAGGCCGCGCAGGCCCAGCAGATCTTCGGCTCGCTGCTCGCCGACGCCGAGCTTGGCTTCCCCGTGCCCTGCTACCCGCACTGCCTGCAGGATGCGGATCGTCACGCCCAGGTGGCCGACCTGGACCTGGCGATCCTGCAGGCCGCGCTCGAGGAGGCCGTCCGGGACCAGATCCGCGCGGACCGGCGTCACGTCTTCGACGCGCAGCGGCTGTGGCCCGCTGACCCCGCCGCGGTGAGGTATCAGTGACGCTTTTCGAGAAGGCGCAGGCAGCCGGCGGCGAGGCCGTGATCGCCTCGCGCGATGACGACCCCGTCGTGATCCCGCTGGGCGACCTGGCGGAGGGCAACCAGCGGGCGCAGCGCCCGCTCGCGGGATAGTCCTATTTTGAAACAGCCAGCACCGGGGTGCACGGCGCGGCGCGTCTCCCGGATCGCCGGCCTGGAGAGCTGCGTGGGCGAGCCGGGAGGGTTTGGCGTGACGGGAGAGGTGCCCGGGCGCACGAACGCTTCACGCAATTGCGCCGGGCCATTAACAGAAAGAAGCCCGGGAGCACGTAGCCGCGGAAACCAGCGCAAGTGCGTACAGCGGAGAAACGCTCTGCCGCGGTCGCGGTCCAGCTTCCCCGCCCCGAAAGTACGGATATAACGGGACGTTACGGATTTATATGTTGCTTTGTGCCAAGTAACCTGCATGGCCGTGTATAGCCCGGTAGTGTGCCCAAAAATCGATTGTCCGATTATGTCGTTCGATCGACAGGGGGGCGTACGCCATGATTACCGAGGCTCGCCGGGCTCAGCTTGCATCGCTCAGCGAAGCGGAGATCACCAGCCTCATCAAGGTTGTACCCAGGCTCGCGGATAGCTGGGCGGAGACGGCCGGGATCGACGCCAGGCAGCTTGAGCGCTGCCTCCCGCCCGCGCTGGCGGCCCTTCGGGCGGCGATGGCAAGCCACCACGACCAGATGCTCGCCTCGCTGACCAGGATCGGACTGGAGAACATCCTGGTCTCGCTCGATGCGGACGAATCCGCCGATGATGCCGAAGGCCCCGCCGAGCTCGCGGCCGCTGCGGGCCGCCTCTTCGGGGCTGCTCCGGGCTGTCTGTTCCTGGCCGCCCTGGCATCGGGCCGCGATTCCCTCGCGGCTGAGGTGGGCGACCGCATGGCGGAACTTCAGGAATGTGTGAGGGAATCCGCGTTCGTCGCGGAGCCGGGCGGCCCGAGTATGGGCGAGATCCCTCAGCCGGAAGCCCCCGGCCCCTCCGTTCGGGAACTGGCGGAGCGGACCCGGGAACTAAGTGCGCTGGGTGCTGCACTGGCCCGCGCGCTCCGGGCGGCGGCCGGCGACGTGGAGTCCGGCCGGCCCGTCGCGGGGGTGGGTGACGACCTCACCCGATGGTCCGCCGCGGTGAGCCAGCACCTATCAGACGCGGCGCGGGTAGTGGCGACAGACGATCTCACTGTCCTCAGCGCGGAACTCGGCGAGCTGGAGGCTCAGGCGCGGGAGCGCGACGCCAGGCTGCCGGACGCGCTTCGTGGCGCGCGCCTGTTCCATGAGCAAGGACTTGACCATCTGATCCCCGGCCTGCTCAAGGCAGCGGGAATCGACTCACCCGACGACTGGCAGGCGGTGTCCGCGGCGGGTGACTCCGAAGCACCTGCCGAGGCGCCCGAACCGGAAGGACGCGCGGAACCCGAACCGCAGCCTGAGCCGGTTTCCGAGGAGACGCCCTGGCCGTCGGCTCTCCCGGCCGACGACGCGCTCCAGTACCCCTGGGACTACGGCACGCCGCCGCTCCTGGCCTCGCTCATCAGCGGGCAGCGGAGCGTGCTCGCGGTATGCGTGGCGGCGGCCGCTGACGAGACATCGATCAGGCAGCGCCTGCTGAGGTTTTTCAGCGCCGCCTACTCATGCTCGTCAGCAGCACTCGAGCTGCAGCTGCCCGACCTCAGCCCGCCGGACACTGAAGTCAGGCAGATGAGCGCGGACGAGTGCCGTGTCTTGCTGGCGGCGGTCCTGCGGGCCGGGCTCGTCATCGGTTATTCGCCGGTAGACCTGCCATCACTGATCGACAAGGCCGACCTCGGGCAGGCTGGCCTCCGCACGGTGGCCGAAGCAGCCGCAGAAGCTATCCGGCGCGGCTACCGCCGGGAGACCGGGACGGCGGTCCTGGGGCAAGCCGATCTGGCCAGGGAATGGGCCTCGTTCGAGACCGGAGCGCAGCAATTGCAGAACTCGCTAGCGCGGCGCAGGGTCAATCTGCAGCGAGCTTCTAACGTCCTGCACCGGATGGTCCGGCAGGATCAGCCTGTAGGCCAGGTGCTGGCCCTGGTCGCGGACCTTGCCGCCGCAGGCGCGGGCGCGGCAGCGATTGGGGCCCAGGACGACATGTGGTCTCACGTCGAGCGGATGGCCGCGGATGTCTCCAGCGCGGCCGGGAGAGCCCGCCTGATCACGGCCGCTGACCGAGCCGTCAGCACCCGCGGGCAGCTGCTCAAGCCGATCATTGCCGGCGCCCGGGCCAGGCTGGACGGCTCGCTGTGCGAGGTCTCTGACCTGCTCACGCGCTTCCTCGCCGTTCGTTCGGCTCTCCGTGCGTCATCGACACAGGCGGACCTCGAGACCGCCGACGAACTGTTCCGCGCGATCGATCGGCTGCCTGCCAACGGCGAGGTCATCTCGGTCGGCGGCACCGCCCTGCAGCAGTTCACCCAGTGGCTCAGCGCCGCCGCGCCCGCTGCCGACGGCGCGTCTGTGGACGAGCTGATCAGGGTGGAACTCGCCCCGCTGTATGAGATCCCGAGGGACGAGAACGGCTGGCCTACCCGGCCTCCAACGCTAGCCGAAGCCAGCGAACTCCAGCGGGGCAGGGATCTGCTCACGGTGGTGCGAGGCTATCTGCACACGGGGAACGTGGCCGCCGCCCGCGGCATCATCGCGGCGGCTAAGAACCTGGACCAGTTGTCCCTCGACGACGAGGTCCTGCAAGGGGCACGCAAGGCGCACAGGCAACATGAGCAGGCCCTGGAAACGGTGAAACGTATCGCCGCCCGGCTCCGCGCGGTCTACGAAGACGAGGCCGAACGGGCCCTCACGGCACGCACAGATCCCCTCCGGGTGGCGCCGGATGGTCGTTTCGACCTGACCATCGAGCCGCTCCGCGAGCTGGCGGACGAGGGCAACGTCCGGCTGCGCGACTTCCGCCAGGGCCTTCGCAAACGGGCCAGGGAGTGTCCCTGCGGCGACACCGACCGGCAGCGCATCCTCCAGCTGATCAGCGATGAAGACGAGATCCTCGCCGTGGAATTCCTCACGATGGCGGAGGCAGGCGTGCCGCTGCCCGCGGTAGAAGAACAGCACGGTGACGACTTCTCCGAGTTCTTTCCGGCCATGGTAAACGTCGCGGTCACTGCCGCACGCTCGCACTCGGACGCGGTGGCGGCGATCCGCGCCGCGGCTGGCGTGACGGCCGACCCGTCGAACCGAAACCTGGCGTTCGGGCTGGAGGCATGGCGGGAACTCAAGCGCACCAAGCGTGCCGCGCCGGGCGACCGGTTCCGCCAGTGTGTCGCCGATGTGCTCCGGATGCTGGGCCTGATTCCCCGGGATCAGAACTGGCTCCAGGAGCTCTCGAAAACCCACCGGTCCGGCTACGCGACCTTCAAGGTGAAGGCCACGCCAATTGACCGTTCATACGTGCCGAGCCTGGGGACTCAGGCGCATGGCAACTACGATCTCACCCTGGTCTGGGATTCGGTCACGCCCGCGCGCCTGCTGGACTTCGTCGGCGAGAGCCGTCGTACGGAAGCGAACGTGATTCTGTACTTCGATACGCTGGACCCGGATCAGCGCCTTACCCTGCGGCGCCTGACCAGTCACGACGGCGGCAAGGGTTTCTCGCCGGTCGTGGTCGACGAGCCGGTCATAGCCTGGTTGTCGACCCGGGCCGAGCCAGGCTGGCGTTTCACCCAGCGGGTCACGCTTCCGTTCACGACCATCAATCCGTATACGCCATTCGCCGGCGGCGAGGTTCCCGAAGAGGTCTTCGTCGGCCGCGCGCAAGAGCGGCAGGCCATCGAGTCACCGACCGGATCGATGTTCGTCTACGGCGGTCGCCAGCTCGGCAAGTCTGCGCTGCTGCGCCGCGTCGAGCGCTGGTTCTCCGACGCTCAGCCACCGCAGCATGAAGCCCAGGGGCAGCCGCGCAGCGGCCGGGTAGCCGTATATCTCGACCTCAAGGCCGCCTCCATCGGCGAGGCCCAGGAACCCGCCGCGCTGTGGACCGTCCTAGCGCAGCGTCTCAGGGATGTCGGCGTGCTGCCGCCGCGAGCTGGCCGCGGGGCGGGGTCCGACGCGGTGATCCAGCAGCTTTCGGCGTGGCTGAGCGCGGATGACGGGAACCGCCTGCTGCTCCTGCTAGACGAGGCCGATAACTTCCTGACCGCCGATTCTCAGGCGGGCCGATCCGGAACCCAAGCCGAGTTCCCGACCCTGCAGCGCCTGAAGGAGCTAATGGAAACCTCGGATCGCAGGTTCAAGGCGGTGTTCGCGGGCCTCCATCAGGTGCAGCGCTTCCATGACAGCTCGAACACCCCGGTCGCCCACGGCGGCGATGACATCCTGATCGGGCCGTTGCGCAGCATGGACGCGTACAGCCTGGTGGTCGACCCGATGAACGCCCTGGGCTACAGGTTCTCCTCACCCGAGCTCGTCTGGCGGCTGCTGCTCTTCACGAACTATCAGGCCAGCCTGGTCCAGATCATGTGCGAGGCGCTGGTACGCGAACTTAGCCGCCGGAAGCTGCCATCCGGCGGCGGCCGCATCCTGGTCACGTCCGGGGATGTCGAATCCGTCTACGCGAAACGCGAGGTACGAGACCTCATCGTGCAGCGTTTCCGCTGGACCATCAACCTCGACAACCGCTACCGGGTCATTGCCCTGGTAGTGGCGCTGCGCAGCCTCGACTCCGCCCCCGGCGAGACGTTCACGCCACAGGAACTGCATGAGGATTGCGAGGTCTTCTGGCCGGCCGGCTTTTCCAGCGGTGTGCTGACAACCAAGGAATTCCGGCGGTATCTGGTGGAGATGGTGGGCCTCGGCGTGCTCCATCGCCAGGGCGAGCAGTTCGGTCTGCGCAGCCCTAACATCATCGGCTTGCTGGGCACCCGGGAGTCCCTGGACCAGGAACTTGCCGAGGCACCACGGCACCTCGAGCTACAGTACGAGTACAACCCGACGATGAACCGTAGGATCCTCGGGCAGTCAACCGAGTTGTGGGCACCGCGCTCGCCGCTGACCGACCAGGACGTCGCATCGCTGCTCGGCCTGGGTGGCCGCCGGAACGGGCGAGTTCAGATCGTGACCGGCAGCAAGGCCCTGACCGTCGACCGTGCCGCGCGGGTAATCCAGGATGTGGCGGCCGAGCAGCAGATCAAGTGCCAGCTAGTCCGCGCCGGGGATATCGACAGCGCGATCGCCGGCGCGCGAGCGCGGCTACACGTGGTGGTGGACTTGTCCGGCGGGGACTGCGCCGCGGCTGACTTGCCGGCCCTGTGCACCAGGCTGGCATCGCGCCATCAGATCACCGCCACCGTCATCGTAGGGCCCGCCGAGCTTCCGGTGCCAGCAGACGCCATCGGGACCAGCGACCTCATCACCACGCGCCGCTGGTCGATCGAAGGGCTGCGGTCGTGGCACGAGTCGCCGTTCGACACGCCGGACCTGCGGGCCCGGTTGTATCGGGTCACGTCCGGATGGCCGCGGCTGGTCGAGGAGACCATGCGCGCCATCACGCTTGGGAAGTCCCCCGCCGGTGCGCTTGACCAGATCATCGGGCAACTCGCCGACCCCGGCTTCGCCCAGAGCCACCTGGCGGCATGCGGGATTGAGCGGGAAGTGGCGGCCAGGTGGGCAGCCTCGCTGGCCCTGCCTGGCGACGACGGGCTGGTCGAGGCATTCCCGGCGAGTCTCGCGGAGCTCACCGAGGTCCTGGGGACCGACGCAGAAGAAGTGATCGAGCGGCTGCAGGCGCTCGACCTGGTCGAGTTCACGCCGGATGGCTGGGCGCTCGACCGGGTGGTGGTCGCCTCCGCCGTGGCGCTCCGGGCCTGAAGCGGGCGCGTGAGATGGACGAGCGCGTCTGGCGGCTGCCCGGCCCGAGGAGCTTTGTCCGCGATATCGTGGCCGAACACCGCCGCGGCCGCCATGTTGCCACGGTCCTGCCGCGGGCGCTCGCATCGGACACCATATTCACCGACAGCCTCAGCGTCGCCCTGCTGGAGGAGTTCGCCGGCCAGTCCGTCACCGCACGCCGGATTTACGACGCGGGACCTGGGGCGTCGGTCCTTGAGACGTTCTGCCGGGCGCTGATATTCGATGATCAGCCCGCCACGGTCCCGGACCTGCTGATCCACCCGGAGGTCAGGGACATGGTGGCCGTGGTCGTCGCCCAGGACCTGTGCGCGCCGGCCCGGGACGAACTGTCACCCTTCCTGCGGCGCGTGGAGCTCGAGACGCACACGGCCGGGCCAACCAGGCGGCTGTCGGTAGTCGCGATCGTCACGCAGAGCCAGTTGCCGGTGTTCCCCGGGGGCGCGAGCTCGGACATCGCGCTGACCAGCATCTGGTGGTGGGCTCGCATAGCCCGCTGGGACGTTGCGGCGCATATCGCTGATCTGGCCGGGCAGCCCCGCCTCAGCGGAGTGCTCGAGGATGTCCGTGCCGAATCGATCGTGGAACTCGCGAGATGGGACCTGGACCTAGCCGAGCGGCTGGCCGCCGCGTGGTCCGGCGAGCTGGGTGCTCTACCGTCCTTGCTGCGTGAATGCGGGTCGGTGGCGGCCAACGGCAAGCCGGGCCGGGCTGACGCCGTGGCGAGAGCCCGGAAGGGCGTGACCGCCGCCAGCGCCGGACTTCGACCGCCCGACCCAGACCTTGAACTGTGGGACCGGCGCATGATGGATGGCTGGCACGATCGTCAATCTGTCACCATGTGCTCCCTTATCGCAGTACCGGACAAGCTGAGCCAGGTGGTCTGGGCGGCACAGGCCCGGGTCCTGCTGCCGTGGATCGAGGAGTGCCGGTCATCTCTGCTCGCCCGGGTGACCGAGACGCTGGGAGCCGGACGCCTGGCCGCAGTGCTGCGTGACAGGTTCGACCCGCCGGTAATGGCAGACACGCTGGTAGAGATCGGGGTACTCGACAAGGTGGTCCAGATGGTTATCGGCTCAGGGAACCCCGATTTGCGTTATGCGTCCCGGCGGCTGCGGGAGGCCCGGAACTCGCTGGCTCACTTGCGGCCGCTCAGCCTCGCCGAGCAGGAAAGCCTGGTTGCGGCGTGCGCATTCCTCCTCTGACCGTTGCCGGGTCTCCGGATTGCCGTGGTCTACGGGGGCCGGCCACGGCACCCGTCATTTTTGCCGAACGAGCGCCGGTCCCAGCACCGGCGGCAGGTCACACGGACACGGTGGCGCGGATGCTCTCCCGCAGTGAGCTCATGGTGGCCAGCACGGCGCTCGGCTCGTAGCCGCAGTGCGCCATGCAGTTGTCGCAGCGCGGGTCCTTGCCCCGGCCGAAACTCTCCCAGTCCGTCGTCTCGAGCAGTTCTGCGTACGTCTTGGCGTAGCCGTCGGCCAGCAGGTAGCACGGCCGCTGCCAGCCGAACAGCGAGTAGGAGGGAACGCCCCACGGCGTGCACGCGAAGTCGCGCTTGCCCTCGAGGAAGTCCAGGAACAGCGGCGAGTGGTTCAGCCGCCACTTCTTCCTGCGCCCCTCGGCGAAGGCGGCGCCGAACAGCTCGCGAGTCTGCTCCACCCCCAGGAACCTGTCCTGGCCGGGGGCCTTCTCGTAGGCGTAGCCGGGTGAGATCTCCATCCGGTCGACCTTGAGCTCGTCGTTGAGGTAGTTCAGCACGTCGATCACGGTCTGCGGCGAGTCGGTGTTGAAAAACGTGCTGTTGGTGTAGACCTGGAAGCCGGCCGCCTTGGCCTGCTTGATGGCGGCGACGGCCTGGTCGAACACGCCTTCCTTGCTGACCGACTCGTCGTGCCGCTCGCGCAGCCCGTCGATGTGCACCATCCAGGCGAAGTTCTTCGACGGCGTGAACTTGTGCAGGTGCTTGGGCAGCAGGACCGCGTTGGTGCACAGCACCACGAACTTACGGCGCTTGACCAGCTCGTTGACCATCTCGTGGATCTGCGGGTGCATCAGCGGCTCGCCGCCCGCGAGCGACACCATCGGCGCCCCGCACTCCTCGACCGCGGCCACGGCCTGCTCCACCGGCATCCGCCGCTTGAGCTCGGACGCCGGATGCTGGATCTTCCCGCAGCCCACGCACTTGAGGTTGCACGCGAACAGCGGCTCGACCTCCACGATCATGGGGAACTTCGGCACCCCGCGCAGCTTCATCTTCATCAGATGCGTGCCGAGCTTGATCGAAAGGTGCAACGGCAAGCCCATCGTCTACTCCTTTACCGCACGACGGCTTGGCCCTCGCAAGCCGCGGACGACTCGTCTGATTCATACTCCATGTTCGCTACATACAGCTTGTATGTCCGATAATACATGCGTGACTCCCACCCGTCGAGACGAACATGTGGCCGACACGCGCCAGGCGCTGGTCGACGCGGCGCGCACGCTGTTCACCGAGCAGGGCTACGCCGCCACCGGCACCGAGGAGATCGTGGCCGCCGCCCGGGTCACGCGGGGTGCGCTCTACCACCACTTCCACGACAAGACCGACCTGTTCCGCGCCGTCATGGAGACGATCGCCCGCGAGGTCGCGGAGCACCTCATCGACGCCGAACTCGCCCGCCCGCCCGCCCGGCCGGCCGCACAGCCGGCCGCCGACGCCTGGGGCGAGGTCCGTGACGGGCTGCGCGCGTTCCTCGATTTGTGCGTCGTCACGGACGACTTCCAGCGCATCGTGCTGGTGGAGGGACCGGCGGTGCTCGGCCACGAGGCCTGGGACGAGCTGGTGGCCAGGCACGGATCGAACCTGCTGGCCGAATGGCTGTCCCGCGCCGTCGAGCAGGGCCGCATCGCGCCGGTGCCGATCCAGCCGCTCACCCGCCTGCTGATCGCGATGATCTCCGAGTCCAGCCTGTACATAGCGCGCGCCGCCGACCGTCCCGCCGCCCGCCAGGAGATGGGCACAGTCCTCGACCGTCTCCTGACCGGCCTTGAACCAGCCCCCGGGCGCTAGCCCGGGCACGTGCCATCCCAGTCGATGATCGCGACCGGGATCATGTCGCGGAAGATGAAGTTGGGCTGGGACAGGTTCGGGTGGCAGGCAACCTCGGACCCAGCGGCGAACTCGCTGCCCTGGGTGAGGTCGTGTACCCGGCGGATCAGCCTGGCTCCGGCTCGCACGCCCTCCTCGCTGAGCCGGAAGCCGTTGTGGGGCGGCGCGAAGCCGTCGATGAATGACAGGATCTCGCGGCGGCGTGCGTCGATTCCCAGAAACCTCGGCGCGCCGTCGAACCGGCAGGTCTCCACGTGGGTAAGCAGCCGGTGAACGCGCTCGGAGCCGGGCTTGAGCGGACGGCGTACCGTGTCGCCGACCCGCACGATGCCGGGATTGTGGCCGCCGGTGAGCGGCAGTTCCGGTTCCGCAGCCTCCATATCCCGCATCATCGCAGGCGCGCAGTTACGGGGCCGTCGCTGCCATGCCTGTTCCTCATCATGACTTCGGTTAACGGACCGCTTCGGCGGAGTACTCCGCGGCTTGCTCGTCCGTCCCCCGCTCCTGTGTGACGTCGGCCCGCCGGCTAGCCGCGCGGCGCGGCAGCAGCAGGGTCAGGCCGGCCGCGGCCAGCACGATCACGGCGTCGATGGCCATGGCCAGCGTCATCGCCGAGACGGAACTCCCGCGGCTAGGTCCCAGGCGGCCATAGAAGACCGCCCCGATAACCGCGACACCGCTGGCCATGCCGAACTGCTGGGCGGTCGTGAGTATCCCGGCCGCCGCGCCGGCCCGCTCCGGCGGCACGTGCGACAGCGCCGCGCCGATCAGCGACGGCAGCGCCATGCCCTGGCCCAGGCCGATTACCGCGGTCGCGGGAGCGAGATCCCAGCCCGTTAGGTGGCTGCCGTAACGGATGCCGGTGAGGACCAGGCCGATCGTTCCGAGCGCGCCCAGTCCCGCCCCGATCGTGATCGACCACGGCCCGAACCGGGCCGCCATCCGCGGCCCGAGCATCGACATCGTGGTGAAGGCGAGGGCCAGTGGCCCGGCCTCCAGGCCCGCGCGCAGCGGCGGCTGGCCCAGCCCGGCCTGCAGCAGCAGCGTCAGCACGAACATGAAGCTGCCGAAGAAGAAGACCAGCGCGAAGTTCACGCCGGTCCCGGCCGAGAAGGCCCGGTCGCGGAACAGCGGCAGGTCGAGTAGCGGCTCACCGCCCCGGCGGGCGAGCCGGCGCTCCCAGGCCAGCGTGAGCGCGAACACGGGGAGGCAGGCCGCGAGGGCAATCCAGGTCCAGGCCGGCCAGCCCTCGTCGTGGCCGAGGGTCAGCGGCACCAGCGCCAGGGCCACGGACGCCGAGACGCCGACCGCACCGAGCGGATCCAGCCGCGGCCTGCGCTGTCCCCTCGCGGGCGGGACCACGACCGCGGCGGCGATCAGCGCGGCCGCCCCCACCGGCACGTTCACCAGGAAGATCGCGCGCCAGCCCAGGTCCAGCACGTTCGCCTGCAGCAGCAGCCCGCCGAGGATCTGCCCGGACACGAAGGCCAGGCCCATGGTGACGCCGAACCAGGCCAGCGCCCGGCTCCGCTCAGGCGCCGGGAAGGTCGCCGTGATCAGGGCCAGCACCTGCGGCACCATCGCGGCGCCGGTGAGCCCCTGCAGCAGCCGGGCGGTGACGAGTTCGGCGGGGGACTGGGCCAGCCCGCACAGCAGGGAGGCGACGGCGAAGCTGGCCACGCCGATCATGAACAGCCGCCGGTAACCGACGAGGTCGCCCAGCCGCCCGCCGGTCACCATGCCGCTGGCGTACATGAACGCGTAACCGCCCACGATCAGCTGCAGGGCCGCGTCGCTCACGTGCAGGTCGCGCTGCAGTGACGGGGCGGCCACGTTCACCACCCAGATGTCGAAGCCCGCCATGAACATCGCCAGCAGCACGACCGGTAGCATCAGCCACCGGCGCGAGTCGGGCCGGGACACGGTATAAGTCACGGAGACTCCTCAGCAGTCGAAGTTCGATGCAAATCGAACTGTACGACAGTCGTCGAACTCATCGCAACTTTGATTTATGCTGGAGACATGATGGACGATGTAGTCGAGCCGGCCTCGGACGACATGCTGCTGCCGAAGGTGCTGGCCGCGCTGGCCGACCCGCACCGGCTGGCGTCCATCCGCTTCCTCGCGCGCAACGGCGAGTCGTGGTGTACCCAGGTCATGCAGGAGGCCGGGCTCGAGCTGAGCAAGTCGACCTTCTCCCACCACCTGCGCATCATGCGCGAGGCCGGCCTGGTCACCAAGCGCATCCAGGGCGCCAAGGGCTACGCTCAGCTGCGCAAGAACGACGTCGACCGCCGCTTCCCCGGCCTGCTCGACTCCATCCTCAACGCCGACGCCACGGCCCAGGTCTGACCCAGTCCCCGCATCCCGCCGTAATCTTCCGGCCGAACGAGCGCCGGGTTCCTGCCTGCGATCAGAAGGTGAATACCAGGCGCGCGGGCACCAGGCCCGTGAGCACTTCCTGGATGCAGAAGTTGACATCATCGAGATGCCGCTCCTGCGCGATGACCTTCGTGCGACCCGCGGCATGCAGCGCGAACACGTCGGCGAGGTCCTTGCGGGTGCCGACGATGGACCCGATGATCGACTTCCCGCTGATGACGGTGTCGAAGATCGGGACGGTCATCTTGTCGTCTGCCGGAAGCGCTACACACACCAGCCGGCCGCCCCGGCGCAGCGATCCGAACGCCTGCTCGAAGGCCAGGGGCGATGTGGCGAGAGAGATCGCGACATCGGCGCCGCCCAGATCCCGGACGGCCGCCACGGGGTCAGTCGTGCGCGCGTTCACCACGTAGTCAGCGCCGAGCTGCCGGGCGAGGTCCAGCTTCGTGTCCTCGATGTCGACTGCGATCACCCTGCCGCCGAAGCCCCTCGCGTACTGCAGGGCCAGGTGTCCGAGGCCGCCGATGCCGTACACCACGGTGGTCTCACCTGGTTCGATCTTCGAGACCTTGACCGCCTTGAACGTGGTGACCCCAGCGCACGTCAGCGGTGCGGCATCGAAGGAGGACACGGCTTCGGGGACCGTGACCACGTGGCTGTCGAAGGCAACCGCGTACTCCGCCCACGCGCCGTCCACCGAATAGCCGCTGTTCTGCTGCGACTCACACAGCGTCTCCCAGCCGCCGACGCAGTACGAGCAGTGCCCGCACGCCTTGCCCAGCCATGCGATGGCAACCCGGTCCCCGACCTTGTGCAGGCTGGCTTCCGTACCGGTCCGCTCGATGATGCCGACACCCTCGTGGCCGGGGATGAACGGCGGGTTCGGCTTGACTGGCCAGTCGCCGGCGGCGGCATGGATGTCGGTGTGGCACAGCCCTGAGGTCTGCATCCGGATCAGTACCTGGTCCGGGCCGGGCTCAGGGACGGGAAGTTCCCTGATCTCGAGCTTGGCGCCCAGTTCCGGGACTACCGCGGCTTTCATTGTCTTCATGGCTTCTTCTCCAAACTGGAAATAGCTCGCTGGTTATCTCATGGCTGGATTCCGCATAATTATTTGTCGCCACATCACGTTCTTTCTATGGAAGCTGATCCGGAAGGGCACACGCGTCGGATCGCACCACGAAGTGCATTCCGCCGCCCGGACCAAGCGAGAAACCCTCCGGATCCCCTGGCGCGACGTCTAGTGTGAGCTCGGCCTTATTCCATGCCTCATACAGCCTGGAATCGATATAGAAAGGGCAGTCTTCGATCTCGCCGAGGAGCAGGTCCACGTCGCCGACGATGAATTCCCCGGCCGGAAAGCACATCGGCGTGCTCCCGGCGCAGCATCCTCCGGACTGGACGAACATCAGCGGGTGCCCCCGGGCGGCGCGGAGGCGGATGACCGCCTCGCGCGCCGCCGGAGTCGCCGAGATCCGGGCCTGCCGCCCGCTCGGCTCCGGCATCAGAAGAATCCGAGCGGCTTGGGGCTGTAGTCGACCAGGAGGTTCTTGGTCTGGCTGTAGTGGTCCAGCATCATCTTGTGGGTCTCGCGGCCGATGCCGGAGATCTTGTAACCGCCGAACGCGGCACCCGCGGGGTACTGGTGGTAGCAGTTGGTCCACACCCGGCCTGCCTTGATGGCCCGGCCTGCCTTGTAGGCGAGGTCGTAGTTGCGGCTCCACACCCCGGCCCCGAGGCCGTACAGCGTGTCGTTGGCGATCGAGATCGCCTCGTCGTAGTCCGAGAAGGTGGTCACGGCCAGCACCGGGCCGAAGATCTCCTCCTGGAACACCCGCATCCTGTTGTCACCCTTGAGGACCGTCGGCTGGTAGTAGTACCCGCCGGCGAACTCGCCGCCGACCTTGCCTGGCTCGCCGCCGATGAGCACCTCGGCGCCTTCGTTCCTGCCGATGTCCACGTAGGAGGCGATCTTGTCGACCTGCTGCCGCGACACCTGCGGGCCGATCATGGTCTCGGTGTCCAGCGGGTTTCCCTGCTTGATCTTGGCGATCCGGGCCAGCGCGCGGCTCATGAAGTCCTCGTAGATGTCCTCCTGGATCAGCGCGCGGGACGGGCAGGTGCAGACCTCGCCCTTGTTGAACGCGTACAGCACCAGGCCCTCCACGGCCTTGTCCAGGAACTCGTCGTCGGCGTCCGCCACATCCTTGAAGAAGATGTTCGGCGACTTGCCGCCGAGTTCCAGGGTGACCGGGATCAGGTTCTGCGCCGCGTACTGCATGATCAGCCGGCCGGTGACGGTCTCGCCGGTGAACGACACCTTCGCGATCCGCGGGTTGGCCGCCAAGGCCTTGCCGATCTCTCCGCCGGGGCCGGTGACGATGTTCACCGTGCCGGGCGGCAGCAGGTCGCCGATCACCTCGGCGAGCTTGAGTATCGACCACGGGGTGGGCGAGGCCGGCTTGATGACCGAGCAGTTGCCGGCCGCCAGCGCGGGCGCCAGCTTCCATGCCGCCATCAGCAGCGGGAAGTTGAACGGGATGATCTGCCCGACGACGCCGAGCGGCTCACGGTAGTGGTAGGCGACCAGGGGCCTCTTGTCGCCCACGCCTTCCACCTCCGAGATCACTCCTTCCTCGGCGCGGATCGCCGATGCGAAGTAGCGGAAATGGTCGGCGGCCAACGGGATGTCAGCAGCCAGCGTCTCGCGGACCGGCTTGCCGTTCTCCCAGCTTTCTGTGACCGCCAGCATCTCGGCGTGCTCCTCGATCGCGTCGGCGACCGCGTTGAGCACCTTGGCGCGCCCGGCAGCCGAGGTCTCGCCCCAGGCGTCCTTGGCGGCATGCGCCGCATCCAGTGCGGTCTCTATGTCCTCCGGTGTCGAGTCCGCGACCTCACATATCGGCTTGGCTGTTGCGGGGCTGAGGTTGACCCTGTACTTGCCCGCGCTCGGCGGCAGCCACTTGCCGCCGATGAAGTTCTCGTACCGCGGCTGCACCGAGACGATGCTCCCTTGCTGGCCTGGTGGAACGTACTTCATGACCGTCCCCTCTCTCCTTCGGGATCTGGCGGCGGCCCGGCGGATTCGCCGGGCTGCCAATTCAGACGCTAGGGACAGTGGGGTTGCCCGACCGTTGCATCCGGCCGCCATGACGGGGACCAGGCCGGCAAATTTTCGTGATTGCCGTCACATCGTCGTCTCCGCCGAGGGCGCGGGCCCGGGCGGCCGCGGCCGCGCGCTGCGGCGAGCCGCCCGGCAGCTGCCTCGCGAGGGCTTGCCAGGCCGCGCCATCGTCCGCTCCCCAGGCGGCATTGACCCAGCGGCGCAGCAGCACGGCATCGCCGCTGGCCAGCACCTCTGCCCGGAGCTGCTGCTCGAGCATGGCCCGGTGGTCCACGATCGCCGGCGCCTCGGAATCCGGCAGCAGCGGACCCGGGTACGCGGCGACCGCCTCACCCACCCGGCCCTCGGCGAGCAGGTCGAGTACGGTTGCGAAGTCGGACGTGACCGGCCGGCGCAACGCGTACGGCTGCGAGCCGAGCAGGCCGCCCGCGAGCAAGGTCCGCAGCCGCGACATCTCGGCCCGCAAGGTGACCGGATGCACGTCCGCCTCGGATAGCTCAACCGCGAGGCGAGGACCGGAGAGGCCCCCACCCACCTCCCCTGCCCCCTTCATTGCGAGCGCGAGGATGACCACGATCTCGCTGTGCCGCGGCCGCAGCCGCAGCGTGCGCCCGTCGATCTCGACCAGGGCGCAGTCGCGGCCGAGGGCCGTCACGCGTACCTCGGTGACCCCCGCACGCGGCCGGGCAATGCCGGGGAAACGTACCATCAGGTGGCCGGCCGGACCGACCGCCTCAGCGACCTGGCGACCGCCCTCCGTTACGCTGGACAGGGCCCCAGCGTCCGCGGCACGCGCGGCGAAGCAGTCCCGGCCGGCCGGTGTGGCCGCGAGCAGCCGCCCGCCGGCGCTGAGCAGCGCGACAGCGGATCGCTCCGGCACATGGCGGTCCGCGAACTCCCGCCGGGCTCGCTCGTCGGCCGCCGCCATGCGGATGGTGAGTTCCGCCTCCGCCGCCCGCGCAGTTGCCCGCACCAGCGCCAAGGCATACGGGCTGGCGATGTTCGCGCCGCCGGTGATGTCGACGACGCCGAGCACCTGTCCGCTGTCCGGGTCCCGGACCGGGACGGCCGAGCAGGACCACGGGTGCACCACCGTGTTGTAATGCTCGCCTGCGAAGATCTGGACGGGACGCCTGACCGCCAGCGCGGTGCCCAGCGCATTGGTCCCGGCCTCCGTCTCCGACCAGTCGGCGCCCTCGACGAAGTTCATCCGGCCGGCGCGGTCCAGAACGCCAGCGTGTCCCTGGACCCACAACAGGATCCCGGCCTCGTCGGTGACGGCGAAGATATGCTCGTCATCGCTGGCGCGCTCGCCGATCAGCTCACGGAACACCGGCAATGCCGCCGCCAGCGGATGCCGCGACCGGTAATCATCCAGCTCGTCAGCGTCCATCCGAATGAGCGGCAGGCGGCGTCCGTCCTGGCTGGCGCCCGCGACCACGCAGCGCTCCCAGGAGCCGGCGACCACGGAGCGCACGAAGGACGGCATGCTGTGCGACGAGACAAACTTCTCATGCGCTCGTCCCAGCCGCAGGACGGCCGCACGCGCGTCCTCACCAGCCCGCAGCGCGAGCTCACAATCCGGATGCATCACACTACGCAGTCAGCGCCGAGCCACCATGGGAACCGCCTTTCCCGCCACTCCCTGCGACCATGGTTGCCGCACGCGCGTCCGGTACGTAGCGCCAGAGGTCCCGGTAGCCCCGGCCGGAGGTCCCGTCTCGCGCTCGCGCCGGCGAGGTCGGAGTTCTTCCCAGGGGAAGACATCCCGCCTAGTGCCGCGTCAGATTCGGTTGGCCGCTTTGGCCGTGTGCGCGGGCGGGCGCCCGCAGATCGTGCCGGCTCGATGTGGCAGCGGGCCGGCTATGCGCTCGCAGAAGGATAAGCCGTAGGGTTCCCGGGTTCCGGCTGATGGTGTGGTATGGGTGTCATGGACGTGACGGCGGAGTCGCTGGCGGCGATGTTCAAGGAGATCGGTCCCCACCTGGATGAGC
>WNGG01001081.1_pt1 | contig 41400 bp, 38 predicted proteins | sample 5400661 | NCBI WGS metagenome assembly WNGG01 (sample SAMN13153372, study PRJNA577476) | soil metagenome | isolation source: 100 cm soil or saprolite under Garry oak tree replicate 1 | place: USA:California | collected 2016-06-15 | reverse complement strand
CATCGGTGGAGCGTGCGACGTCGGAGCGCATCACCAAGCAGTACGGCGCGAAGTACGGGCGCCTCTACAAGTACCGGCCAAAGCCGGAGCAGTGGGACAAGGGCGGCTACGTGCTCACACCGACGAAGGTCCTGGCGTGGGACGTCCGTGGGTTCCCGCGCACCGTGACGCGCTACCTCTTCTAGCCGGCGACCCGGGCGATCTCGGCGTCGGCGATCCGCACAAGCTCCCGCGGCGCGATCGGGAACACCGCGTCGGGCAACCCCGCGGCGGCCCAGACCTCGTCGAATCCGAGCAGACCCTCGTCGGCGATCACGCGGCATCGCGGTTCGTGCGCGAACGGGGGGACGCCGCCGATCGCATAGCCGGTGAGGGTCTTGGCCTCGTCGGCGGTCGCGCGGCGGACGTTCGAACCGCCCAGAGCGATGGCGAGGAGCTTCTCGTCGACGCGTGCTCGTCCCGAGCAGAGCACCACGACCGGCCCGCCCGCGCTGACGAACACGAGAGACTTCACGATCCGCTCGACCTCGGTGCCGATCTGCTTGGCGGCGTCCTCGGCCGTACGCGTCGTCGCGGTGAAGCGCATCACCGGCACGTCTATCCCGCGCTCCGCGGCGTGCGCCCGGACACGCGCGACGTTCGGGTGGTCCGCGGTCAGCGCCAGAGGTGCGTGATGAAGCGGAGGATCCGACCCGGCAGGAGCGTGATCATGGCTGATGCGACCTGATGCCACGCGGTCTCCGCGGCGTCTCGCAGATCGTCGTCGGCCCCGCCCGCCGAGTACTGCTCGAGCACGCGAGCACGCGCGAGGCTCTGCACCGGATCGTGCGTCTCGGGTATGGCCGCGCCGAGCGAGCTCGCGAACTCGTACGTGGTCTGAGAGGGATGCGCCGGGTAGCCAACGTAGCTCGCGAGGAGCCGCGTCTTCCCCCACGCCGACTCGATCGGACCATATCGCCGGAAGCGCCAGTTGAATCTAAAGACCGCGAGCGCGAGCAGCACGAGCAGGAAGCCGAGGAAGGCGAGCGCCGGCCGCGGGTCGAGCGCGCGGACCGCGGCTACGACGGTGTCTCCGGAAAAGGCGCCGCCGCCGCCATTGTCCAGCTCGTCCTCCGCACGGTTCGGTCGATTGGGGTCGTTCGGATCCAAGCCCGTGTCGCCGGCCGCGGTGCCATCCCCCGAATCAGAACCGGTGTTGAGTGAAGCGTCCTGACGCGCGAAGGGCGGCTGGGACGGTGTCGGCTCGAACTCGATCCAGCCGTACTGGGGGAAGTACGCCTCGACCCAGGCGTGCGCGTCCTGCTCTCGCACGACGAACGCGTTGCTCGCCGTGTCGAACGCACCGGTGGTGAATCCTTCGACGAGCCGCGCCGGGATGCCCTCCTCGCGGAGCATGACGACCATCGCCGAAGCGAAGTACTCGCAGAAGTCCTGCTTCAGGTCGAAGAGGAAGTAGTCCACCGGGTCCCTGCCCGGAGGCGTCGCCTTCACCTGAGCCGAGTACGAGTACGGCGGGCTGCGCAGGAAGGTCTCGAGCGCCTCGGCCCGGTCATAGGCGTTCGGGATGTTGTCCATGATCTGGTGCGCGAGGGCCTTCACGCGCGGAGGCAGCGTCGACGGCGACTGCAGATACTTCGACTTGATGTAGTCGGAGTACGTCGGCGTGACCTTGCGGAGCGTCTGTTTATCCGCGACCGAGATGAGGCTCGTCACGGTGTACGTGCCTGCCGCTTGAGAACGGTTCAGCGCATGGAGAGACGTCGAATACGACTTGTCGGCGCCCGTGTAGAACTGGTACGGCACGTCCGCTTTTTGTGGCTCGTTCGCCGCGAAGAGGATGTTCGAGTGCGGCACGATGATGTCGAACCGCGCCTGGAACGTCTCGCGGTCGAGCGTCGGGAGCACGATCTTGTCCGCTTTGTCGCTCTCGGTCGTGCGCCATCCGGCGCCGGTGTAGAAGTCGTAGGTAACCGCGCGCCAGAAATGCCCCGACGGGGCCTCGACGGTCATGATCACGCGGTCGCCGAGGTTCGGCGCTTGCCCGAGGCGGATGGCATCGGAGAACGAGACGCCCCGAAGCCGGCTCGGTCCCGACACGCCGGCGAAGAACCGCTGCCACTCGGCTTCGACGCTGTGGTACGGGCCCTCGAACGTGGTCCACGCCCCGTTCAACACCTCGGCCGCGCCAACGCGCGGCGTGACGAGAGCCATGATGACCAGCACCGTCGTCCAGGTGAGCCCGCCGCGGAGAAGCCGCCAGTCCATCTCACCCGAAGGCACGATGTTCTGGCGCACCCAGCGCTCCTGCAAATTCACGATGTGAATCCGCACCAACAGCACGAGGACCGCGAGCGTGAACACGATGAGGTCCGGGTACAGGTTCGTGAGCGCCACCGACACGTTGATGACCAGGCACGCACCGTTGAAGATCACGGCGTCCCAGATGCGGCCGGTCCGCGCGAGGATGAACGAGCCCACGAACGTGGCGCACCACACCGACGCCCCGAGGAAGAGGACAAAGACGGTGGGATCGCTGGCCGCCTCGCCGGCCAGGACCTGGGTGATCCAGTTGTTCACGAGGATCGCGAGGTGGGTCAGCTTGTCGCTGAAGCTCGATCCACCGGTGGCCGCGAACGTGGTCGAGAGAGTGATCATGAGCATGCCGAGCGTCGAGCCCGTCAGGATGGCTCGCGGAAAGCGTATCCGTCCATTCCCGACAAGGGTGCCGACGAGGACGCCGGTGATCGCGATCCACCAGAACTGCGCGCTGATCTCGACCCAGTCGGCGTGCTGCAGCGACAGCGGGTACATCGAGACCACCACGAGGTAGATGGGCAGCGCGAACCATCCGCCGCGGAAGCGCAGCTTCTTCCAGTCGACCGCCGGGAGGAGGGCTTTCTGGATCGAGTGCAGCCGGTCCCTCATGCGATCGCCGCCGTCGATTCGTGGAAGAGCTCCTCGATCGGGGCGCCGGGGGCGAGGTGTGCCGCGGGAATACCCGCGACTGCGAGCTCGCCGAGTATCGCCCTGCGCCGGGCGCGGTCGCGCTCGTCGAGGTCGACGGGGGGGCTCACGATCACGGCCTGTGTCGCGATCGCCGTCTCACGGAGCGTGCTCGCGGGTCGCACCCATGCGCGATCGAGCGACGGCGTGATGAGAAGGCACGACGCGCCTCGCCGGAGACGCGGGAGGGTCTCGACGAGCGTCTCCTGGAGCGTGCGCGTACCCCCGGCATGCACCTCTGCCAGGTACTGCATGAGCTTGCCGAATTGTTTCGTCCCGCGGTCGGGGTGCAGGACTTCGGCGTGGTTACCGTTCGTGACGAGGCCGACGTTGCGGTGACCGTCGAGCGCCTTGCGCACGACCGACGCCGCGACCGTCACCGCCCGCTCCTCGGTGGAGTCCTCACCGTCGCCGTGGTGCCAGCGCCCGTCGAGGTCGAGGTAGATCCAGAGGTCCGCGGTGCGGTCGAGCTCGAATTCCTTCACGTGCAGGCGGCGGTGGCGCACCGACGACGGCCAGTGGATCCGGTTCATGGCGTCACCCGGCCGGTACTCGCGGATGCCCATGACCATCGACGTCGACTGCAGCGAACGTTGCCCGGTCAGCACGTTGCCCTCGAGCAACGACCCGGGGAGCGTCCAGAACGGGAGCTGCACGACGCGCGGATAGACGAGTAGCAGCGCCTCCGAGGGTATCCGCGCCTCGGTCGCGAAGAGCCCGAACGGATCCCCGCTCCGGAGCACGATCGGACCGAGCCGGAAGCGGCCCCGCCGCTGGGCCTTGGCGAGCACCTTCCACTTGCGCGTCTTGTGGCCGCCGATCGAGAGCACGCGGCCGGGAAGGGGCTCAGGCCAGTTCGACTTCTCGAAGATCTCGAGCCACAGCTTACCGAGCGCATGGTCGTTGGTCAGCTCGTACGAGAGCTCGATGGTGTCGCCGAGGTGCGCGTACGACTGTCCCAGCGATCGCTTCACCGAGAGACCCTCGAGCGTGAGGCGCGAAAGAACCGACATCGCGATGAACACAAAGAGAACGAGATACGAGAGATACGAGAGCAGCTCGACCCCCGTCGAAACGGCGACGATGAAGAGGACGAGCCACAGGACCGCGAAGCGCCAGGGTTTCAAGGGTTCAGGCCCGCAGCGCTTGAGCCGAGGTCGATTCGACCGGGACCGAGGCCAGGATCTCGGCGATCACGGTGGTCGCCGCCAGGTCCTTGAGCCGCGCCTGCGGCTGAAGAATGAGCCGATGGGCCAGCGTCGGCGCGGCGAGCGCCTTCACGTCGTCCGGTACGACGTAGTCGCGGCCCTTCATCGACGCGTATGCCTGCGCCGCACGCGAAAGCGCGAGCGATCCGCGAGGCGAAGCGCCGAGGTAGACGTCAGGATGCGACCGCGTCGCGGTGACGACGTCGACCACGTACTTTTTCACCGACTCGGCGAGGTGGATCTCGCGCGAGGCCGACTGCGCGCGGAGGAGGTCCTCGGAGCTGAGCACCTGATCGATGGTCTCGAGCGGGTGGATGATCCGCTGCGCATCGAGGATGGCGATCTCCTCGCGGCTCGTCGGGTAGCCGAGCTGAATACGCATGAAGAACCGGTCGAGCTGCGCCTCCGGAAGCGGGAACGTCCCCTCGTACTCGATTGGGTTCTGGGTCGCCATGACGAGGAATGGCTCCGGCAGCTGATACGTGGTGCCGTCGACGGTCACCTGGTGCTCGTCCATCGACTCGAGGAGGGCGGACTGCGTCTTCGGCGTCGCGCGGTTGATCTCGTCAGCGAGGACGACCTGGCTCATGACCGGTCCCGGCCGGAACTCGAACTTGTTGGTCTGCTGATTGAAGATCGAGACCCCTGTCACGTCGGACGGCAGTAAGTCCGGGGTGAACTGGATACGGCGGAAGGTGCACCCGAGCGACCGGGCGAGGGCCTTGGCCAGCACGGTCTTCCCGGTGCCGGGAACGTCCTCCACGAGGATGTGGCACCACGCCGTTGACCTTCGCCGCGAGAGCTTTCTCCACCGTGCTGCTTACCCCTCTTCGTTGAGTTTCCGCGGCCGCCACTACTGAGTATCAGGGCTTCCTAAAGAACAACGTAGGAAGACCTTAAGTTCATATACGGGACCGCGACTCTTCCAGTTCCATCTTGAGCCGGCGGTCTGGCGGGTCCTGTCCCGGCTCGCGGGGCTCTCCCTCGGCGCACCCTCCCCGTCACGCAGCGCGCCCTTGGCGCGCTGCAGGCGGGGCCCCGGGGCACCCCCGCCTCGTGAGAGCCCCTGCTCGCCGTGCCACCCGCCGGCCGAGTTGTGCTACTTGCCTAGCGCGACCCGCATGACTTGTCCTCCGAGTGGCGCCGCTGCTACTCCTCCGTCCGGGGTGTTCTCAACGATTACGGCAACCACCACGGTTGGATTCTGAGCTGGCGCGAATCCGATGAACCAGCCGTGAGGCGGCTCGCCGGGACGATTTTCGGCTGTCCCGGTTTTTCCGGCGACGTCGATGCCCGGGATCTTGGCCCCAAAAGCGAAAGCGCCGGGTCCGGCGACGGCGCCGACAAGCATTGTCGTCAGGGTCTTCGCGGTGGCGGGCGAGATGACCTGCCCGACCGGACCGGGCGCGACCTGACGGACGACGTGACCCTCGGCGTCGCGAACCTCCGTGGCGTAGTGGGCCGTCGGCATCACCCCGCCGTTCGCGATCGCGGCGTACACGAGGGCCATCTGGAGCGGTGAGACGAGGAGCTCCCCCTGGCCGTACGAGGTGTCGGCGAGGAGCGTCGGCCGATCGATCGAACCCGAGTCCGAGAGCTGGCCCTTCGCCGCGGCGAGATCGAGCGCGGGCGTCGAGCCGATTCCGAACCGCCTCGCATAATCGATCAGCTTCGCGGCTCCGATCTGCAGACCGACCTGAGCGAAGTAGATGTTCTCGGAGAGCCGGAAGCCGTCGGACATGTCGAAGAGGCCGTGCGCGCGCGAGGACGAACGGACGTAGTAATCGCCCCACGATTTGTCGGCCTGATAGGGGTCGTCCACCCGGAGCTTCTTCGTCGGATCGAATCCCGACTCGAGCGCGGCGGCGCCCGTGACGACCTTGAAGACCGATCCCGGCGGATAGAGACCCTGCGACACGCGGTTCAGGAGCGGGTGGCCGGCGTCGTGAGTGAGCTGGTCGAACGCCGCATCCTGCTTGGAGGGGTCGACGATCTGATTCGCGTCGTAACTCGGAACGCTGACCGACGCGAGGATCGCTCCGGTTCGCGGATCGACTGCCACGATCGCGCCTTTGCGCCCGCCGAGAGCGTCCGCGGCTGCCTTCTGGATCTTGAGGTCGATCCCGAGCACCACCTGCCCGGCCGGGCTGCGATCGCCGAGGTAGCGGGCCCGCCAGATGGAGACGGGATCGGCCGGATCCTGTCCGATGAGCGACTCGGCGTACGCGGCCTCGACGCCGGAGAGCCCGAACTTGCTCGACGCATAGCCGACCACCTGCGCGAGCGTCCGGTCCTTGTAGGAGCGCGCGAAGCCGGTGTCGGTCCGCTCGCTCGTCGCGATCGGTGCACCGTTGCGATCGACGATCGCGCCGCGCGCGCGGCCGTTCGTCGCGGCGATCAGGCGCGGGTTGAAGGGATCGTTCGCGAGCTGGTCCGAAGCGAGGACGGTCCAGTACGCGGCGCCGATCGACGTTACGAGGAAAGCGAGAGCGAGGGTGAGCGTGAGCGATCGGATGTTCGCGCTGATCGGCGACGTCACGAGGGACCTCCCCCGCCCCGCATTCGGGTCGAGACCTGCGAGACGCGCATCAGGAGTCCCACGAGCATCCAGTTCGTCACGAGCGAGGAGCCTCCGTAGGCCACGAACGGAAGGGTGATGCCGGTGAGCGGTATGAGCCGGAGGTTCCCACCGACGATGACGAGCGTCTGCAGCGCGACGATGAACGAGAGGCCTGCCGCGAGCAGTTGAAGGAATATCGTCGGCGCGCGGAGGGCGATGAGCATGCCCCGGTACAGGAACACGAGGTACAGCGCGAGCAGGGCGAGCGCGCCGGCGAGACCGGCCTCTTCCGCGAACGCGTCGAATACGAAGTCGCTCCACACGACCGGGATCCGATCCGGCATCCCGTTGCCGAGACCCGCCCCGAAGAGTCCGCCGTTCGCGAGCGCATAGAGCCCTTGCACCAGCTGGTAGCCGGTCCCGAACCGTAGGTCTTCATCGAACGGCCGGAGCCACGTATCGACGCGCGCCTGCACGTGGCCGAACAGCTGATACGCGACGATGCCGCCGAGGACGAGCAGGCCGACCCCGATCACCGCGTAGAAGGCTTCGCCGGTCGCCAGGAAAAGCATCGCGAGGAAGATCCCGAAGAAGAGCACCGTCGCGCCCATGTCCTTCTCGAAAACCATGACGAGCATTGCGATGCCCCACATCGCGACGATCGGGACGAGGTATGGCACCGGGGGCACCGGGAAAGGTCCGATACGGCGCTGCGAGTGCGAGAGAACCTCGCGGTACTCCTCGAGATAGGCGGCGAAGAAGACCACAAGCAGGATCTTCACGGCCTCCCAGGGCTCGATGCTCCCCGGTCCTAGCTTGATCCAGATCCGCGCACCGTTGATCTCGCGGCCGATGACGGGAAAGAGCGGCGCGATCAGCAGGAGGACGCCGAGGAGCGCCCACGTCCACTTGAATCGCGCGAGCGCCGTCAGGTCCCGCGGTACGACGATCGTCGCGGCAAACGCGCCTGCGGCGATGATCGACCACGAGAGCTGCTGGAACAGAAGGTCCGACGCGAGCCGCTGGACCAGGACGAGTCCGATCGCAGTGAGGCCGGCGGCGATGGGCATGAGTATCTGGTCGCCGCGGAACCGGATGCTGACGAGGAAGACGTGCAGCGCCAGCATGAGCGCGAGGAAGACCACCGGCACCACGACGGCGGTGGGGTTGAAGGACGACGTTTCCGTCGCGAGGACCGCGACGAAGCCGGTGATCGCGAACGTCGCGACCCAGACCAGGAGCGAAAGCTCCGTGAAGCGTGCGCGTCCGAGGGGCACGGCGGCCTCGGCCCGCATCACTGCTCGAGCCGGAGGGCGACGCGGCCGATCGCAAGCTCGTCCCCGTACTGCAGGCGCTCGCGCGACCGGACGACCTCGCCGTTGACGACCGTCCCGTTCGTGCTGCCCGCATCCTCGACCCACCATTCGCCGTCGGCAAATTCGACGAGAGCGTGGCGCGCGGACGCCGCCTCGTCGTTGATCACGATGTCGTTGCCCGCATCCCGGCCGAGCGCGTTCACCGCGCGGAGCGGCAGGCGGTCACCGACGCGCGGCGCGCCGCGCACCGTGCGCTGTACGACAAGATGAGCGAGGCCGATTGGCCCTGCCGCTACGACGTTCTCGGTCGCGAGCGAGCGCTGGAGCGAGCTGAAGACGCGGATCAGGAACAGATAGAGAAGGACGAGGAATGCGATCCGGACGCCCCAAAGCAGGACCGCGAACGTGATCTCCATCTAGTCGGTCGCGCGGAACTGGAGCTCGACACCGCCGATCGAGAGACGGTCTCCGTCGGCCAGCACGACCTCGGCGACCCGCCGGCCATTCACGTACGTGCCGTTCGTGCTCTGCAGATCGTACAGCGTGTAGCGGCCGAGGCGCAGGCGGATCTCGGCGTGCTTCCGCGACACGCGGCGGTCGTCCAGCGTGATGTCGTTCTGCGGATCGCGGCCGATCGCGAGCGGCTCCGAACCGAGAACGATGTCGCGCCGCTCGTCGCCTTCTCGCACCGTGATCGCGGCTTTCGGCGCGCGCGGCTTTTCGCGGAGGAGCTTCTCGCGGTCGAGCACCATCGTGTGGCCGGACTCGACAGCGCCGAGCGCCTTCGGGTCGGACGACGACACCTCGTCGCCGGATGCGTCGACCAGCGCGCACGAGACCCGCATGTCGCCCGGCGGCAGGTCTTCGTCGCGCTCTATCTCCACGGTCGGATACGCGAGCAGCGTGTAATTCCTGTCGCGCGCCGCACCGAGGACCGCCTCGGAGAGGTCCTGCTCGAGGCTGCGGCGGTATTGCTCGAACCCCTCGAAGTCCGACGGCGAGAGCGACACCACATACGAGTTCGGGACGAAGGTCTTGCTCAGCGAGATGGTCTGGTGCGATTCCATCGCGCGGATCACGCGCTTGGCGATCTGCACCGGCTGGAGTTTCGCCCCGAAAAGCCGGGCGCTCCAACCCTCGATGAACCGGCTCGCGAACGCTTCAAGCCGCTCCACGCGTCTTCATGACCTCCGCACCGAACAAGATGATGAGCGCTGTGACGTAGATCCAGGTAAGAAGCCCCGCCGCGAATGCCAGCGGCCCGTACGCCGCGAACAGGGCGAGCGCTCGGGTGAAGTAGCCGAATGCCAGCTTGGCCACCTCCCACAGCACGGCCGATACCAGTGCGCCCTCCGCCGCGATCCGCCGCGACGGCCGGTGCCTGGGCACCGCGCGGTACACGATGAAGAAGAAGACGAAGCCGATGGCCAGGCCGGCGAGTGGCGAGAGGACCTGCACCGCGACCGCGACCAGCCCGCCGTAGCCCGCGGCGACGAGGACGTCGGACAGCGCCGCCGTGCCGAACGAGAGGCCGAACGAGACGAGTGCCAGCACGGCGACCACGGCCACGAACCCCGCCGCCTCGAGGTGACCGCGAACGAAGCTGCGGCGGCCCTCGCGGCCGAGGATCAGGGCGAGCGCGCGATCGAGCGCGCCGTGGATCGCCATCGTCGAGAAGATGGTGCCCACCACGCCGATGGACAGCGATAGAGCGCGACCCTGCACCAGCTCATGTGCGATGCGGGTCTCCTGCGAGGTGGCCGAGGGGTAGACGTCGCGAAGGATCTCGACGAGATCGCTCTCCGCGCGATCCTGGCCATACACGAATGCGAGGACGCCGACGAGCAGCGCGAGAAGCGGGATGAGGGCGAAGAAGATCTGGTACGCGACCGCGCCGGCGAGGAATGGGCAATCGTCGTCCGAAAAGTTCAGGATCACCGCCCGGCCGCGCGCAACGCCGCGGGCTAGGATGACGCCTCGCTCTTGCGAGTCGGGGAGTTCTGCCCCCCGGCCCCCGACTGCTTCGTCTCGGGCTTGCTCTCTGGCTTCGTCTCGGACTTCGTCCCGGACTTGGTGTCCGACTTCTTTTCGGGCTTGCTCTCTGGCTTCGTCTCCGATTTCGTCTCGCTCTTCTCCGCGGGGCGGCTATCCGTCTTGTACCAGCCTGATCCCTTGAAGACGACCGCGGTCGACGAGATCAGGCGCCGCGGTTTCTTTCCGCAGTTCGGGCATTTCTCGACAGGTTGGTCGTTGTAGGACTGCACCTGGGAGAAGGAATGTCCGCAGTGATCGCAGTGGTAGTCGTAGATCGGCATCGCTCGCCTATCATCGCAGCCGGTGGCGGCCGAGGTCATCCCTTCGAGCGTCCGCGCGTCGCCGCACCGTCGGCTTCCGATCGAGGCGATCCAAGCGTGGCTCTTCCTCTTACCGGCCGTCGTGATCCTCGGTGTCTTCCAGATCTTCCCGGCGATCGCGGCGTTTTACATGTCGCTCTTCAAGTGGGACGTGGTACAGGGCGCCTTCCGCGGGCTCGGCAACTACACGGACTGGCTCTACGACAACTCGATCCGCAGCCCCGATTTCTGGCGGGCACTCTCCACAACGTTCTCGTACGTCATCTTCACCGTCCCGCTCGAGATCGCCCTGTCGCTCGTTCTCGCGTATCTGCTCTTCCAGAAGATGCGCGGACGCGGGATCTACCGGACCGTCTACTACCTGCCCTACGTCACGTCCTTCGTCGCGGCGGCGGCGGTCTTCTTCTGGGTCTTCCACCCGCAGTACGGCCTCGTGAACGATGTCATCGGGATCTTCGGAATAGGGCCGCAGCGCTCAAATCGTGATCTTCCTCGCGGGACTCTCGAACATCTCGCCCGAGTACTACGAGGCGGCCCGTCTGGATGGGGCCAGCGAGCGGCAGATCTTCGCCAAGATCACGCTGCCACTTCTATCCCCGACGACGTTCTTCGTTTTCACGGTCGCGTCGATCGGCGTCCTCCGCTCCTTCGACTCGGTCTACGTTCTCACGAACGGCGGCCCGCTCGATACCACGCGGACGGTGACGCTCCTCGTTTTCAAAACGGCGTTCCAGCAGGCCCAGTTCGGACTCGGCGCGGCGCTCGCATTCATCCTGACGCTCGTCATCCTGCTGTTCACGCTCGTCCAGTTCCGCGTGCTGGGAAGACGTGTGAATTACGGATGAGTGAGAGGGAGGGAGCGCGCACGCTCCCGGACACGAACGAATCTAGTGGAGCGAAGCGACATGGCTAGGGCGATTCCAATGGAACGCGGCCTTCCCCGCCTAACGACCCGGCCGCGGATCGGTTCCATCGCGAAGCACGTCGTGCTTATCGTCGTCGCGGGAATCGTCGCGTATCCCTTCTATTTCATGGTCACGAGCTCGTTCAAGGACACGCTCGAGGCCATCCGCACACCACCGACGATATTCCCGAACGAGCTTCATCCTGAGAATTACACCGACGCGTGGAACCGCGCGCCGTGGGGCCGCTACTTCATCAACACGATCTTCGTCTCGGTCTCGGTGACGATCCTCGAGCTCATCACGGCGTGTCTGGCGGCGTACGCCTTCGCGCGGATGAAGTTCCGTGGCAAGGGGATCCTCTTCACGATCTTTCTCGCGACACTCATGATCCCGAGCGAGGCCACGCTCATCCCCAGGTATGTGCTCATGAGCCCGAGCCGGGTCGCCTGCGCCGGCCTCCCCTGCCTCGGCTGGTTCGACACCTACCAAGTCCAGATCGTCCCGTTCATAGCGAGCGCCTTCTCGATCTTCCTGCTCCGCCAGTTCTTCCTCTCGATCCCGAGCGAGCTTTCGGACGCGGCCCGGATCGACGGCGCGGGGCACCTGCGGTTCCTTTGGAGCATCGTCCTGCCGCTCTCGATTCCGGCTCTGATCACGGCCGGCCTGATCACCTTCCTGGGCTCGTGGAATGCCTTCCAGTGGCCGCTCATCGTGACGTCAAAGCCCGACTTCCGAGTGGTGCAGGTGGGTCTCTCGGCGTTCCGGCAGGAAGCGGGGTCGAGCTACCATCTGCTCATGGCGGCGTCCACGTTCGTGGTCGCTCCCATCGTGCTTCTCTTCCTGGTGGCCCAGCGCTATCTCGTGCAGGGCATCGCACGCACGGGCATCCGGGGTTGAGGCAGGTGCGTACTAGCGATGGATCAAAGCTCGCCGCTAACGCGGCGAGCGGAGAGGGGTCGCAGGGGATACTTCCCCTGCCATAACCAGGTGGAGGTCAGGAGGGAAGACCCATGCGTATGAAGGCAGCGATCCTCGCGGCGGTGATGCTGGTGGCGGCGGCCTGCAGCGGTGCGCCCCCGGCTGCCCAGCAGTCGACGGAAGCTGACATCACCCTTTCGGGTCCAGTCAGCGTCACCCTCTGGCATGCGCTCAGCGGACCCCAGCAGGTGGCCCTCGACGCGATGGTGAAGAAGTTCAACGACACCAACGGCAAGGGCATCACCGTCACCGCCCTGAACCAGGGCAACTACACGCAGCTGTACCAGAAGACCCTCGGCGCGATCCAGGCGGGAGCCCTTCCCGAGCTGGCGCACGCGTACGAGAGCTTCGTCGCTGATTACATGAAGGCCGACGTGGTGGTCGACCTCGGCGCGTACAAGGACAGTCCTACGAACGGCCTCACCAAGGCGAGCCAGGACGACATCTACAAGGGCTACTACGACACGAACACCTTCCCGCAGTACGGGAACCGTCTCCTGTCGTGGCCGTTTACCAAGTCGCTCGCCGTGATGTACGTCAACAACGACATCCTCAAGGAGATCGGCAAGCCCATCCCGAAGACCTGGGATGAATTCGAGGCGACCTCACTCGCAGCGACGAAGAAGGACGCTTCGGGCAAGGTCACGCGAATGGGCTTCGCCTTCAACACCGATGCCTCGTACTTCAACGCGCAGGTCTACGCGCGCGGCGGGAGTCTGATGGCAGCCGACAACAAGACGGTCGCCTGGAACGGCAAAGAGGGCCTCGCAGTGCTCCAGATGTACGACCGCATGAACAAGAACGGATCGGGGTACAGCCCGAAGAGCTTCGACTACCAGAACGACCTCGCGACGGGCAAGCTCGCGTTCTTCTTCTCCTCTACGTCGACGGTGCCGTTCATGAAGCAGCTCGCCGACACCGCACCGTTCAACTGGAGCATCGCGAACCTGCCGCAGGCCGCGACGGACCCGGCGAAAGCCAAGACGGTGCAGTTCGGAGCGAACGTCGCAATCTTTAAGAGCACGCCCGAGAAACAGCTCGCGTCGTGGCTCTTCATCAAGTGGATGAGTGATACGGACCAATCCGCACAGTTCGCGTCGACGTCGTACTACATGCCGGTCCGCGCGACGGCGGCGAACTCTCAGACACTCAAGGACTACTGGGCGAAGGTCCCCCAAGGGAAACAGGGCTTCGATCTCATCCAGTACAGCTCGCCCGAGCCGAACATTCGCGGGCAGCAGGACATTCGCGACGTGATCCTCAACATGATCACCGAGGTGCTCACCGGCAAATCGACGCCAGACGCCGCGATTGCCACCGCGACGACGAAGTCGAACCAGATCATCAAAGACGCTCAGTAACCGCAGATCGCGTAACTAAAGAAGCGCCGGGGCGGTGGCTCCGGCGCTTTTGTTTTTCCGCGAGCGAGGCGTCTCAGCTGCCCCCGCGGTGTGGTGGACCGAGAGAGAACCGCTTGTCGGCGTCGGCCTCAGTTACCTTCAGGGTGAAGCGGCCGCCAAGCGACCATACCGATTGGCCTTCGCCCTTCTTCAGCACGAAAGGCTTGCGAGCAGCACGACCACTCATCCGGTCAACCTCCTCGTTTCTTGAGCTCGGTCTCGAGCAACTTGAGCCGGTCTTCGCGTTCCTTGAGCCGTGCTCTCTCTTTCTCGACGACGTCCTTCGGCGCCTTGTCGGCAAAGCCGGGTTTCGCGAGAAGCTCGCGTGAACGCGTCAGCACCTGGCGAGCTTCCTCAAGTTCTCGTCCGAGCCGCGCTCTCTGCTCGGTTTCGTCGCGCTCCACGACGAGCCGGATCTCGATCGCACGCACCACGGTGGCGGTGCCCTCGCCTTTGCCGAGCGTCACGTCGCTGTGCGTCAAATCCCCGATCTGTGGCAGGAGATCGCGCACGGCCGCGGTGTCGCCGGCGAGCGACACCTTGATGCGCGCGGACGGATCGACCCCGCCCCCCTGGCGCACGTTACGAATCGCGCGCACCACGTCGATGAATGCGCCGAAGCGCTCCTCGAGGGCGAGGTCGCGCTCCCCCGGTTTCGGCCATGGCGAAACCACGAGCGAGCTCGCCTCATCGGTCTTCCCGGCGCGCTTCCAGAGCTGCACGGCGATCGTCTCGGTGATGAAGGGCATCGATGGATGCAGAAGCCGAAGCACACGGTCGAGCACGTACGCGAGCGTGCGCACCGCCTCCACGGCGTCCGCGCCGCGCAGCGACGGTTTGGCGAGCTCCACGTAGATATCGGCGAGCTCGCCCCAGATGAAGGCCTCGAGCGCGACGAGATACTCGCCGAAGAGATAGCCGTCGACGAGGCGCGTCGCCTCCGCCACTGCCGCGTCCGTGCGCGAGAGGATCCAACGGGCGACCTCGCCCTTCGCATCGGGCCGCCGATCGGCCTTGTGGCCTTTGAAGGCCTCGGGATGTTCGTCCACCTGCTTCAGCACGAAGCGGCTGATGTTCCAGAGCTTGTTCGCGAAGTTCCGCGCGTGGTCGAGCTTGTTTTGGGAAAGCTGCGAGTCCGCGCCCATCGCGATGCCGTGCACCAGCGCATACCGGAGGGCATCGGCTCCGTAGTCCTCGATGAACTCGACCGGGCTCACCACGTTGTGCAGCGACTTGCTCATCTTGACCGTGCCGACCTTCACGAGACCGTGGAGGTACACCGTCTCGAAGGGGATCTCTCCCATGTGCTCGAGGCCGAGCATGATCATCCGCGCGACCCAGAAGAACAGGATGTCGTAGCCGGTCTCGAGGACCGAACCTGGGTAGTAGCGCCCCAGATCAGGCGTCTTGTCCGGCCAGCCGAGCGTGCTGAACGGCCAAAGCCCCGATGAGAACCAGGTGTCCAGCACGTCGGGGTCCTGATAGATGTCGTCGCTGCGGCAGCGCGTGCACCGCGCCGGATCGGGGGCGTCCTCGTCGGGCACGATGACGTTGTCGCAGTCGCGGCAGTACCACGCCGGAATGGAGTGACCCCACCAGATCTGGCGCGACACCGGCCAGTCGCGGATGTTCTCCATCCAGTTGAAATAGACCTTCTCCTGGTACTTCGGCAGGATCGTGATGCGGCCATTGCGCACGGCATCGATCGCGGGCGGCGCGAGCCGGTCCATACGGACCCACCACTGCTTCAGCACGAGCGGCTCGTCGACCGTGCCGCACCGGTCGTGGACCGCGACCGCGTGGGTGATCGGCTCCTCTTTCACGAGAAGGCCCGAGGCGCGCAGCTTCTCGACCATCATGTTCCGGCCGGCCTCGCGATCCGGACCGGCCAGGGGTCCGGCGGCGGGCGTCATCATCCCGCGCTTGTCGATCACCGACAGCACCGGCAGGCCGTGGCGCTGTCCGATCTCAAAGTCGGTCTGATCGTGGCCGGGTGTGATCTTGAGCGCCCCCGTACCGAAGCTCGGATCGACCGCCTCGTCGGCGATGATCTTGATTCGTCGCTCCACGGCGGGGACAAGCACTTCTCTGCCGACGAGCGCCTTCCAACGCTCGTCATCGGGGTGGACCGCGATCGCGACGTCGGCCACGATCGTCTCCGGTCGCGTCGTCGCCACGACCACATCCGGTGTACTTCTCGGCATCGGATCCGCCCACGGGTAGCGCACGTAATAGAGCGTGTCCGTCCGCGTGATGTGCTTCACCTCGAGGTCCGAATACGTCGTCTGATCCCGGAGGCACCAGTGCACGATCCGATCGCCTCTGTAGAGATGACCCTTCTTGTGAAGCCGGATGAAATGCGTGCGCACGGCACGCTGCTTCGACGGCTCCATCGTGAAATTGGGCCGCGACCAATCGAGCGAGCATCCGAGCATGCGGAGCTGCTTCTCGATGCGCGGCCGGTAATGGTCCATCCATTTCCACATCTCTTCGAGGAACTTCTCGCGACCAAGCTGCTGCCGCGTGATGCCCTCCTTGGCGAGCTCGTTCTCCACCACGACCTGGGCGATGATCCCGGCGTGGTCGGTGCCCGGCATCCAGAGCGTCGGCTCACCCTGCATGCGGTGGTACCGCGCCATGAGGTCCTCGTAGCCACCGAAGCCCAGAGCGTGACCCAGGTGAAGATCGCCGGTAATGTTCGGAAGCGGCAGCATCATGACGAACGGCTTCTTGCGGTTCTTCTCGCCAGGCGTGAAGAAGCCGCTCTCCTCCCACCACCCGTAGAGGTCGGCCTCGACGGCGGCCGGACGGAAGTTTTTTTCCGCGAGGTCGAGTGCTGACGCGGGTGGTCCCGGCATCGTCGTCGCCACTGCTCGTTCTCCTTTCGCCAAAACAAAAACGCCGCCTCGTCCAAGGACGAGCGGCGTCGTGGTACCACCCTGGCTTCGCACGGAGACCGTGCCTCAAACCGCTCTAACGGGCGGACCCGATCCGGCTCGCGGGCGACCTTCCGAACCTCTCGCGCGGCACCCTTTCACCAGTGAGGCGCCTTCTCTATCGGTGTGAGGCCCGTACTCCTCCCGGTCGCGGCCGGTAGCTGAACAGGATAACGAAGATCGCGAGCAACACGACGGCTGTCGTGAGAGCGACGAGGGTCGCGGCCTGCTGCGCCCGCTCGGTCGATGCCTTCGCGGCGGCGGCGCCCTCCGCGGTAAGGGGCGCGGCCTGGTAGCCGGCGACCGCCGGCGCGACCGAGGCAGCCGGAGTAGCGGTGGAGGCATCGGACCGCCCGAAGCTGTTCGGCGCGGCGAGCGTCATGCCGATCGCCGCGAAGACGATGGACAAGGCAAAGCCCACGCGGAGTAAGAGGTTCCCCATACGGAGATTGTGGGTGCAGAACTGATGCCGTGCACTGGCGAGCGAGCGAGGGCTAGGCCGGGGTGCGCTTCCGCATGAGCTGTTTCTGCCGATACATCGCTCGATCGGCCGCTTCCACGAGGGCGTCGACGGTCGCCTCCCCGCTCGCGTCGGCCACTCCCCAGGCGATCGTTGGCAGCCGATGGCCGACGCCGAGCGTGCTGTTCGCTATCCGTTCCGCGAGCCGGCGGACGATCCGCTCGGCCGTGAGGATCGGGGCGCCCACAAAGAGGACAGCGAACTCGTCGCCGCCGATACGCGCGACGAGATCGCCATCCCGAACTCCCTCCTGGAGGATCGCGCCGACCCGCACCAGCGCTTCGTCGCCGGCCGCGTGGCCAAAGCTGTCGTTCAACGCTTTGAGCCCGTTCGCGTCGACGATCGCGACCGAGAGCGGGGCCTCGTCGCGGCCGGCGAGCTCGCGCTCGAGGCGCTGGAAGAAGCTGCGCCGGTTCGGGAGACCGGTCAGCGGATCGGTGGCCGCCGCCGTCTTCGCCGCCTGGTGCAGCTTCGCGACCCGCACCGCCGCCGCGACCTGGTGCGATACCGCCGTCAGCAGGTCCTCGTCTTCACGGCCGAAGGCGGAGAGCCGCGTGCTCTCGACGCCGAGGGCACCGATCCGCTCGTCGCCGAGCTGGAGCGGAACGCAGAGCACCGAGCGGATCTCGCTCGGCCCGTAGAAGCGCGGGTCGAGACGCCCGTCAGCGACGTTCTGGAGCTCGCCGCGCTCGACGACCCACCAGCTGATGCCCTGACCCCGTGGGAGGCGTTGCCCGACGTACGACCCCGACGGCCCGACCGCGGCCCGGATCACGAGATGCTCGCCCGCGTCGTCGAGCGTGAGCAGGAAGCCATTCTCGTAGTCCATCGCATCGCAGATGATCCGGAGGAGCCGCTGGGCAAGCTCGTCGATGTCGAGCACGGCGCTGATCTCCGAAGCGAGCCGCTGGAGGATCGCGAGCTGCCGTCCGTGGGTCTGCGCGCTCGCGGCGAACTGCTCGAGGAGGACGCCCGGTCCGGGCACGTCCTCGATGTCTTCGTGAAGGATCCCGGCGATACGGCGGAGCTGCGCCGCACCCTGCGCGCGGTCGCGCTCGATGAGCCGCAGGAAGGCGTCGACCACGGCGGGGTGGAACTGGGTCCCGCGGCAGCGGAGCAGCTCGGCGCACGCGTGCTCGACCGTCTGCGCGGGCTTGTATGCGCGCCGGCTGACGATGACCTCGAACGCATCCGCGGCCGCCACGACGTACGCCTCGATCGGCACGAGATCGCCGCCCAGTTCGTCGGGATAGCCGGCTCCGTCGTAGCGCTCGTGATGGCTTCGAACGATCGGCACGAGATCACGGAGCGGCTCGACCGCGTTCACGATCGACGCGCCGAGGATCGAGTGGCTGCGCATGATCACCCATTCGTCGGGCGAGAGCGCGCCGGGTTTGTTGAGGATCGCGTCGGGCACGCCGATCTTTCCGATGTCGTGCAGGAGCGCGCCAAGCTGTATGCGGCGAACCTGGTCCGCGCTGAGCTCCATCTCCTCGGCGATCCCGCGAGAAAGCGCGGCGACCCGCGCCGAGTGGCTGCGCGTGTACGGGTCGCGGGCGTCGACCGCGGCGGCGAGGGCGCGCACCGACGCGAGGTAGAGCTCGCGCATTCGTGCGAGAGCGCCCGCGTTCTCGAATGCGGTCGCGACGAGGTTCGCGAGGGTTTGCAGGACGGCGACGTCCTCGTCGTCCAGCATGTTCGGCGCGTCGGTCCCGCACGCGAGCACGCCCACGAGCTTTCCGCGGCTCTTCATCGGCAGGTACACCTCGTTCTGCGTGCGGAAGGGCTCGCCCGAGAGAACGACCTGGCTCGTCGGACCCGATCCGATCGACGCACGCGTCTCGCCCGCGGTTGCCTCGCTGCCGCGCGCTTCGATCACGAACTCGAGCTCGTTGCCGCGCTCGTCGTAGCGCGCGATGGAGAAGGAGTCGCGCCGCAGGAGCGTCTCCGCGGCGTCGAACGCGAGCTTCGCGATCCCGAAGGGCTCATGCACCGCGGCGAGCTGCCACGCCAGGACGTTCAGCGCCGAGAGCCGTCCGATCCGTCGTTCGCGCTCGCGGCGCTCGTTCGCGGTGCGAAGCGCGCTCGCGGCCAGGTCGGCGAAGGCCAGCAGCTCCTGCCTCTCGATGGCGTCGAAGGACCGGTACGGGTCGGTCGTGCCGACGGCGAGCGTCGCGCGGATCTCGCCTTCGAAGATGACCGGGGCGACCATGATGGCGTGCACCCCCACGTCCCGGGCGAGCATGCTGATCGGCCGTTCCGGCTCGATGCCGTTATCCCTGCCGTAGTCGCGAAGGTGTACGAGTTCGCGCGCTGCGAGCACCTGCCGCAAGAGCGGCCCGACCGGCATCCAGTCGAGGCTGCGCGCCGGTGCAGCCTTGCCGAGCGCGGCGAGCGGCCTGCCGAGCTCGCCCTTGAGCTCGGTGATGACCACCCACTCCAAGTCGAAGACCGCCTGCATCGCCTGGGCGATCCGATCGATGACGTCCTCGGGCATGGCGCCGGACAGCTCACGCGACAGCGTCTCAAGACGCCGGCCCTGCTCGATGATCCGGGCATTGCGGAGTGCGATCGAGGCGTGGGATGCGAGGCCTTCGAGGGCGGCGCGGTCGTCGGCGTCGAATGGACGCGGCTCGAGGCGGCCGACGGTGATGGTGGCCGCGAACTCGCCGTGCAGGAAGATCGGAACCCCGATCAGCGCCCGCACTCCAACATCGCGCACGGCCGGAACGGCTGTCGGATCGGCCGAGTAATCGTCCACCATGACGGTCGCGCGGGTCCGCAGGACCGCGCCGACGATGCCCGCCTCAGAAGGCGCGTGCACGCCGACGACCTGCTCGCCGGTGCCGGCGCCGGCCGCGATGTAAAACTCGTCCCCGCGGCGAACGTTAATGGTGGCGTGGTGCGCGTTGGCGAGGAGGAGCGCGCTCCGCGCGATCGTGCGGAAGAGGGCCATCGGCTCGGTCTCGGATGCGATCTGGGTGGCGAGATGCTCGAGGCTTTTGCCGAGGCGAAGCGCTTTCTCGGCGCGGGCCTGCTCCGCACGGTAGCTATCGACTGTGGCCGACAGGATCAGCACCGCGATGGCGACGACGAAGACTTCGGCAACGAGCTGCGGCACCGGGGTCGCCTCGCCCAACGCCATGCGCAGCGCCTCCATGCCGAGTCGCGCCGCGACGTACGTCGTCATCGTGGCGACGAGTCCCTCGCGGCCGAGCCGGTACATCGCGAACGCACCGACAGCGAGGACGATGACGAACGCGATGCTCCGCGGATTCGAGGCGCTGCCGACCATCCACACGCCGGCGGTTACCAGGTCCGCGATGACGACGTGGACGGGGACCTCGTGCAGCTCGAGCGTGCGCCCTCGCCGCCGATCGAGCCACCAGACTCGCGCCGCCGTCGCGACGAGCAGGACGAGCGCTGCCGCGGCGATCGGCAGGATCCCCTGCCCGCCGAGCGAGAGCCAGGCGACCGCGCCCAGGAAGGCACCGAAACGCCCCACCAGCAGTGGATCGCGTGGAAAAAGGCCGCGCATCCGGCCGGAACGATAGGTAGGCTGCTTGCCCGATAGGTATCAGGGGCGTAGGGAGGCCGCCGTGCAAAAGGCACTCGGCACCACGCTCGCCGGCCTTGTGCTTGGGGCCATCGTGGTGCCCCTCGCGGTGGCCGCCTTCGCTCCGTTGGGATTCATCGTGTTCGCGGCCCTGGTGGGGCTGGCCGCCGCGCGGAGTGAGTCGCGTGCGCTCGGCGGAGGCCTCCTCATCGCTTCAGGGCTGTGGTGGGTCTATTTCATCCGCCAGGCCGTCGATCGATGCGACGCGCTCGATCGCCAACCGAGCGGAAGCTGCGCGATCTACGGCAGCGACGAGCAGCTGGCGCTGGCCGGATGCGTCGTCGTCGTGGGCATTCTTCTCGTCGCTGTCGCGCTGCGCCAAAAGACGGCTACGGCTTAGCGGCTCCGTCCGAGCCCGGTCTCGGAAGGTCGGTGCGGGGAGGTGCGAACACTTGGACCACCTGGGTGATCTCCTCGAAGACGCGTGCGCCGTGCGCGGTGCCGGCGGGAATCCGGAACGTGTCGCCGACCATGAGGATGCGTTGCTCGCCGGCGATGACCATGGCGAGGGATCCCTTCACCACGACGCCGAACTGCTCGACGTCGTGCTTGTGGGTCGCGACGATCGTCCTCGGTGTGTAGTCGTAGACAATCATCGTCGCGTGCTGCGCATGGACGACGCGGCCCTTCACACCTGGATGCGGTTCGATCACGGGTAGGTCGCGCGGGCTCGCGTAGTACAGAAGCGGCACCGTGCTAGGAAGCGGTGGCTTCGTCGCCCTCGAGCGAGATCTGCTCGTTCTTCGAGAGGAGGAGCGGCTTCATACGGCCCTCGATCGAATCGCCGGTGACGACGACCTTGCGAATGTTCGTGCTCGAGGGGATCTCGTACATCACGTCGAGGAGTACCTCCTCGATGATGGTCCGGAGCCCGCGGGCGCCGGTCTTCCGCTTCGCCGCGCCCTTCGCCGCCGCCTGGAGGGCATCCGGCGTGAGCTGGAGCTCCACCTTGTCGAGCGCGAGGAACTTCTGGTACTGCTTCACGATCGCGTTCTTCGGCTCGGTGAGGATGCGCATGAGGTCGCCCTCGTCGAGCGCCTGCAGGGGCACGACGACCGGGAGCCGGCCCACGAACTCGGGGATGAGCCCGTACTTCAGCAGATCGTCGGGCATGACCTGCTCGAGGATCGCCGATGTCTCCTTGGTGTTGTCACGGAGCGTGGCACCGAAGCCCATCGTCTTCTTTCCGACGCGCGCCTCGACGATCTTCTCGAGACCTTCGAACGCGCCGCCGCACACGAAGAGGATGTTCGTCGTGTCGATCTGAATGAAGTCCTGATGCGGGTGCTTGCGGCCACCCTGCGGCGGGACGTTCGCGACGGTCCCCTCGAGTATCTTCAGGAGGGCCTGCTGTACGCCCTCGCCCGAGACATCGCGGGTGATGGACGGGTTGTCACCCTTCCGCGCGATCTTGTCGATCTCGTCGATGTAGATGATTCCGCGCTGCGCGCGGTTGAGGTCGAAGTCGGCGGCCTGAATGAGACGAAGCAGGATGTTCTCGACATCCTCCCCGACGTACCCCGCTTCCGTGAGGCTGGTGGCGTCGGCGATCGAGAACGGAACGTCGAGGATGCGCGCGAGCGTCTGGGCGAGGAGCGTCTTGCCGCAGCCGGTCGGGCCGATCAGCAGGACGTTCGACTTGCCGAGCTCGACGTCGTCCACGCGGTGCCCCGCGCCGACACGCTTGTAATGGTTGTAGACGGCGACGGAGAGCACGCGCTTCGCCTTGTCCTGGCCGATGACGTACTGGTCGAGGATCTCGTTGATGCGTCGAGGGCTCGGGACCTTCGCGCCGAGGGTCCGGGCCTTCGGCGTCTCCATGAACTCTTCGTCCACGATCTCGCGGCAGAGGGTGATGCACTCGTCGCAGATGTAGACGCCCTGACCGGCGATGAGCTTGCGGACCTGATCCTGACTCTTGCCGCAGAAGGAGCAGCGATAGGGCTTACCGCCCTTCGCGGTGGTTGTCATCGCCTAGCGGGCCGCCACCGGCTCTCGGGCTGGCTCGCGCGTCACTTCGTCGGCCTTGGCGATCGAGATGAGCGACTCCTTGCCGACGAAGATCTCATCGATGAGCCCGTACTCGCGCGCCTCTTCCGCGCTCATGAAGCGGTCGCGGTCGACATCGCGTCGCACTTTGTCGGCCGGCTGTCCGGTGTGGTGCGCGAGGATCCGCATGAGCTTCTCGACGAGGGTCTCGAGCTCTTTCACCTGGATGAGCACGTCGGGGGTGTTGCCCCGGAACCCGCCCGAGCCCTGGTGGATCATGATCCGGGAGTTCGGCAGCGCGTAGCGCTTGCCCTTCGCCCCGGCCGCGAGAAGCACCGCGCCCATCGAGGCCGCCTGGCCGATGCAGATTGTGTTCACGGGCGCTTTCAGGTACTGCATGGTGTCGTAGATGGCGAGCCCGGCTGTAACGACGCCGCCCGGCGAGTTGATATAGAGGTAGATGTCCCGCTCAGGGTCCTCGGACTCGAGGAAGAGGAGCTGGGCGATGATCAGATTGGCCATCGTGTCCTCGACGGCGTCGCCGATGAAGATGATCCGTTCCTTGAGCAGGCGGGAGAAGATGTCATATGCGCGCTCGCCGCGGCCGGACTGCTCGATGACCATCGGCACGTAATTCCGCGTCGTCAAGGGCCACCCTCCTCGCGTTGTGCCTGTTCAAGGAGTGTACGGCAGTCGATTGACGCCGCCATCTCAATTTCGCGACATGGTCATGTAGCCATTCGGGATCAGGCGTCCAGGCATGTCCACCCGACAGGCGAGCCAGTACGATTCGAGGCGACGGCAGGAGAGAATGCGTAAGCTCCCGCGCTCGCTGCGCCTCTACGTGGCGGCGTCGACCCTGTATGCCGCTCTGATCTTCTTCGCGGTGCAGTTCATCTACACGATCGAGCTGGCTCAGAGCGGCATCGTCATCGCACGACGGGACAACGGGGATGTCCTGTCGTCGATCCAGCTGGTGTCCTTCATCGTCTGGCTTGGCATCAGCCTCATCGCCGCCGTGGTCCTGCACCGCCTCGCCACCGCTCTCGCCGGGGCGAAATCGGCGGAGGCCGACGCCAAGACGTCCGAAGAGCAGAAGGATCAGGAGCTTGGCTCGATCTTCGGCCTCTCATCGGCCCTCGCGGGCCCGCTGGATCTCGAGAAGATCGGCGCGTTCTTCGTGGCCGCGGTCCGCGGCGCACTCCCGCTCGACATGACGATCGCGCTCATCGTGTACGACGACGTCCTCGAGGCCTTTCGCACGGTCGCGACGGATGGGCCGCTTGCTCACGACCTCAAAGACCGCAGCTACTCCGCGGTAGCGCTGCCGTCGATCGTTCGGGTCCGGGTGATCGACCACCGTCACTCCCTCGTCATCGCCGACACGTCGGCGGACAAAGCGATGTGGGCGAAGGTCTCCGAAGAGACGCCGGCGTTCGCGAGCGCGCGATCCTTCGCCGCCCTGCCGCTTGTCTCTCGCGAGCGCCTCGTGGGGGCGCTCCTTCTTCTCGGCGAGCGCGCCGGAGACCTCACACCGGACAAAGCGCAGATGCCGGTGATCATGGGCCAGTACGTCGCGGGTTCGATCCACAGCGCTCTCACGGTGAAGGAGGCGGAGGCACGCGCCGAGCGCGAGATGCTGGTGAACCGGATAGCGCAGCGCGCTCGCGGCAGCCTCGACCCCGACGAGATCCTTCGCGCCACGGTGGACGAGCTCGCAAAAGTCCTTGGCGTGACGCGCGCCGTCGTCGCGACCGGCGATTCCGAGGCGAACCTCGACGTGATCTACGAGTGGACAGCGGAAGGAGCGCCGCAGATGGGGCTCGGGCCGCGAGATCTCCCCGTCTCCCGGCTCGCGGCGCGCCTCGGACGAACGCTCTTCGTGACCGACGTTCGTCAGGACCGCCGCTTTGGCGACCGCGAGACCGCGAGCGCGCTCGCCAAGATGGGGGTCATCGCGATCGCCGCCACGCCGATACGGATCGGCGGACGGTTCGCGGCCTCGCTCGCCCTCGTGCATACGGACCGTCCGCGCGAGTGGACGGCCGACGACGCACGACTGATCGACTCGGTCGCGCACGAGCTCCGCGGCGCCATCGCCGCGGCCGAGGCGTTCGAGCAACAGCGTGCGGCCGTCGCCGACCTCGAACGGCTGAACCGGGCCAAAAGTGACTTCGTTTCGATCGTGAGCCACGAATTCCGCACACCGCTCACCGGCATCCAGGGGTTCTCGGAAATGATGCAGAGCGAGGACCTGACGCTTGACGAGATGCGCGAGTACGCCGGCGACATCAACAAGGACGCCCACCGGCTCAATCGGATGATCACCGAGATGCTGGACCTGGACAAGATGGAATCCGGCCGCATGGAGATCCATCGCGAGGCCGTCGACCTGAACGCACTCGTGGGCGAGGCGGCGGACCAAATGCGCCCGAACGCGCCCCGCCATCCCCTCTCGCTGCGACTCGATCCGATGGTCGGCGAGGTGAGCGCCGACCGCGACAAGCTGACCCAGGTGATGGCGAACCTGCTCAGCAACGCGGTGAAGTACTCGCCCGACGGTGGCGAGATCGTCGTGAGCACACGCGTCGAGGGCAACACCGCCCACGTGGTGGTCCGCGACCACGGGATGGGCATCCCAAAGGCCGCGCTCGAGACGATCTTCGAGCGGTACGGCCGGGTGGAGTCGCTGGCGACGCGCCACATCCAGGGCACAGGCCTGGGTCTCCCGATCGTCCGCCAGATCGTGCAGCTTCACGGCGGCGCGGTCTGGGTGGAGAGCACCGTTGGCGAGGGCTCGGTGTTCCACGTCACGCTGCCGCGCGGCGCGGCGGCCCGCGTCGAGGTCGCGGAGGCCGCCTCGTGAGCAAGGTCGTCTTTTGCGAGGACGATCCGATGATCCGGAAGCTCGTGCAGACGGCACTGCGCTCGACCACCCACGACGTGCACATCGCGGAGGACGGGAAACGGGGTCTCGCGCTTATAGAGAAAGTGCGTCCTGACGTAGTCTTCAGCGACGTGGCGATGCCCGAGATGGACGGCTTCGAGCTGGCCGATGCGATGCGCGCGAGACCGGATCTCGCGCACATCCCGATCGTTTTCATGACCGCGTCCGTCCAGCGCGAGCAGATCGACGAGTGCTTCCGCCACGGCGCCGCGGGCCACCTCGCCAAGCCCTTCACCATGGCCGAGTTGCGCGCCCGCGTCGCGCAGTTTTCGAAGAACTAATGGCGGGCGAACGCGTCCTCTTCGTCGACGACGAGGAGCAGATCCGAAAGCTCTTGTCGACGTGGCTCGCAAGGCACGGCTACGAGGTCACCGTGGCCAACGATGGCTGGGAAGCGCTCAAGGCCATTCGCGCCAAGGCGCCGGATCTCGTGATCACGGACGTGAACATGCCGAACATGAACGGCCTCGAGCTCACGCGACGGATGCGCGCGGACCATCGCACCGCGCGGATCCCGGTGATCATGCTGTCGGCGCGGAAGCAAGCGGACGACGTCCTCACCGGATACGCCGAAGGGGCGGACGAATACATCCCCAAGCCGGTCGAGATGGCCGTGCTCGCGGCGAAGGTCGAGGTCCTCATCCGGCGGTTCGCCACAACGCGCGGCGAGGCCGTCGCGAAACGGGGCGGCAACGTCGTCCTGTTCGTCCACGGCAAAGGCGGTGTCGGCTGCACGACGCTCGCGGTGAATGCCGCCGTTGCGCTCGCGGCGACCACGATCTATCGCGTGACGCTGCTCGACTTGAACCTCGAATTCGGGAACGCCCCGATGCTCATGAATCTGACCTCCAGCCGCACCCTCGCCGACCTGGCGGAGAACGCGCACGAGCAGCTCGACGAGGGGACATTCCTGACGTACCTCGAACAGGATCGAAGCGGGGTGCGTGTCCTCGCGGGATGCGACGTCCCCGAGCGCGCCGAGCTCGTCACGGTCCCCGCCGCGCAGCAGGCCATCGACCATCTCCAAAAGCAGTCCGACTATGTCGTCATCGACGCACCCGCCAGCTTTTCCCAGCTGGTCCTGGCCGCGCTGGACGTTGCCGACGCGGCCGTGATCGTGACGGCGGCCCATCTTCCGTCGCTCAAGGCGACAAAGCAGGCGCTCGAGGTCCTCGACAAGCTCTCCTACCCGGTCGAGCGCACGGTCCTCGTCGTGAATCGGACGAGCGCCGCCGGCGTGGAGATGGATCACGTCGCGCGCTTCTTCAATCGCAAGCCGGACATCGTCGTGCCCTACACCGAGGCGTGCGACGACGCCGCGGACCGAGGCCGGCCACTCACCATCCTTCACCCTGACAGCGCGGCGTCGAAGGTCATCCGCGACCTCGCGGCGCGGATCGCGGTCGCCGCTCCCGCGGGCAGGTAGCAGGCTGCAGTGGACGGACTGAACGACACCCAGCGCTATTTCGTCGAGGAGCACATCGAGGACTTCCGCGATGGACTCATCGGCCGCCGCGAGCTCATCCGCAGGGTGGCCATCGTCGTCGGAGGCGCGGCTGCCGCGACGACAATCCTTGCCGCATGGGATCTGAGCCCGCGATCGTCGCCGACCACATCGCCGACGGCGCCCGCGGCGACGGCATCACCGACGCAAGGTCTCGTCGCGCAACCGTTCGCGACGCCGCCGCCCGCGGCGACGACGAACGGCGTCACGGTGACGGAGAACGACCCGCGCATCGCCGTTTCGAAGCCCGAGATCAAAGGCGCGGACGGCATGTCGCTGATGGCGTACGTGGCGAAGCCGAATGTCAGCGGGCGGGTGCCCGGCGTGATGGTCATACACGAGAACCGCGGACAGACCGAGCACATCCGCGACGTCGTGCGTCGCGCCGCGACCGCGGGCTTCGTCGCCGTGAACATCGACCTGACAGCAAGGCAGGGCGGCGGCGACAAGCTCGGAGATGCGGTCACCGGCGTTATCGGAAACCTTCCGCTGCAGCAAAAGCTCGACGACCACGCCGCCGCGCTCGCGTATCTGAAGGCGAACACGTCCGGCGCGATCGGCGTCGTCGGGTTTTGCTTCGGTGGCGGCGAGGTGTGGAACCTGCTCGCGGCGGGTGCCGACCTAAAAGCAGCGGCGCCGTACTACGGCCCGCAGCCTTCGAACTATCAGGACATCGGCACCACGACGAAGGCAGCCACGCTCGCCGTCTACGCCGAACAGGACACGCGCATCACCGCGACCGCGCCACAGATGGGGAGCAGCTCAAGAAGGCAGGCGTGCCCAACCAGATCTTGGTCTTCCCGGGCGTGAACCACGCGTTCCACAACGACACCGGGGCGCGGTACGCGCCAGAGGCGGCGCAGAAAGCGTGGGTCGCGACGATCGAGTGGTTCCGAAAATATCTCGTCTAGCGGCCTTCGCCCTCGCGGCGAGCCTCGCAAGCGCGTGCGTCTCGCCGGCCGCTGCGCCGTCGTCCTCCCCGACGCCGAGTCCGAGCCCGACCGAGTCGCCATCGCCGAGCGCGTCGCCCTCACCGTCGCCCACCGCGACGGCCGGCGTCTTCACGAACTTCGTCCTGGGCTATCGCATCGACCTACCGGCATCGTGGCGGCGCTCGTCGTGTCTGTCGTCGGAGGATCAGACGAAGCTCCCCGCGAACGACGGATTCGTGCGCGTGGCTCCGGAGGATGAACGCGGTACCGACGTCGGTAACGTCTTTGACGTCGTGCAGGTCCATGTCGAGCCCAACCCCAATCGCTTCCCGCCTGAGCGGTGGCTCGCAACCGGGGTCATCGGAGGCACGGCCAACCAAATCACCGAGCCGGCGACGATCGACGGACGTAGCGCGCTGCTCCTCCGCCAAGGTCCGGGGCTTGCCCTCGCGTTTCTCGTCCCCGTCGCCGACCGCATGTACGTCGTCGGCTACCAGAACTCATACAACGACGCGTCCAGCGCGCCGGTTATGGAGCGAATGGTCAGATCGTTCCACTTGCTCACCGATCAGGAGCTCTCGGCCGCACCACCACCGGCATCGATACTCGCGCGGTCGCCCGAGGCCGTCGCCGATACGCTCGCGGACGGATTCGTGCGTCGTGATGCCGATTTGCTCGGGACGGTGATGGCGGGGTGCATGGCCGCGGCGCTCGAGCAGGCTGGCGGGACGTTCACTCCGCGCGTGGCGTTCCTGGAGGACCTCCGCAAGGCGTTCGCGGGTGGCCTAACCGTGACGGTTCAGAGGCGGCCGATCGAGAGCGACGCAACCGGGACGTTCCTGCGAGCGACCTGGAACGCAGCAGTAGAACAGCGCCGAGACCTCTATCTGCGACGCGACGGCGAAGTCTGGAGCTGGTACCTCACGCTGACGCGACAGCCCGTGCGCTGAGCGAAGAGGGCTAGAGACGCGTCGCGCGTGACACGGCGAGCCGGATTGAGCAGCGTCGGGGTCTTCTGAGCGAGCGGGCCCTGGGCGGCGGCACATCACGCGAAAACCCCGAGAACGCGGATGCGAGCGAGTTACTTCTCGAGCATCGCGCGAAGAGCTTCGCGCCCCTCCGGTGTCGCGTCCGATTTCTCGGGCACGATGATCTTCGGCTCCGGCGCTTGGGCCGGCGCCGACCCGTGGAAATCGAAGTCGTCGCCGCCCGCTTTCCGGATCGCTTCGCGCTCCGCGTCCGGCGACTCGAGACCGACGAGCTTGTCGACCGTCTTGCGATTGCGGATCGACCGCGCCAGGGACGCCAGCACCGCCGGGGAGCGAAGGGCTTGCGGGTCAACCTGCGCGAGCGGCGACATCGTCGCCTGTGCCGCGAGCTCGTCGCCGGAGACGGTGATGCCTTCCTTCCGCGCGATCGCATCCAGCACCAGGAGTGACTTCGCGCGCCGTTCGGCAACCGGACGCCACTCCTTGCGGATGTCGTCCTCAGTCTTACGCGCCTGAAGCAGGAACTTCTCCCAGGTCACACCCTCCTGCTTCACGCGTGCCTTCAGATCGTTCACCAGGTGCTCGAGCTCGTCCTCGACAAGTAATTCCGGGACCTCGACGGTAGAGGTTTGCATCGCGTGCTCCACCGCCTTGTCCGCCGCTTCGTCGCGTGCTTCATGGAACGCGGCATGCGCGAGCTCGTTGCGGACAGCTTTCCGGAGCGACGCGATGTCGGCGACGCCGACGGTCTTCGCGAACTCGTCATCGAGGGCCGGAAGGACCTTTTCGGCGACCTGCGACGGGCGAATGCTGAATGTTCCGGTCTTGCCCGCGAGATCGCTCTCGCTGGCGTCGTTCGGGAACGCGAGGTCCACTTTCTTTTCCTCGCCCACCTTCATCCCGACGAGCGCCTCACCCAGGCCCGCGATGCCGAGATCCTTCCCGGCCTCGATGTGCGCGTTGCGCGCGAACGGCGGCAACGCCGTCTTCCCGGGGACCGACGCGTCGATGTCGACGGTGAGGATGTCGCCGGGTCTCGCCTCTCGGTCCACCGGCCGAAGCTGGGCGTGACTGTCGCGCATCGAAGCGATCGTCTTGTCGACCTCTTCTTCGGTGGGTGGGCTCGCCTCGACCTTCGCGCCGTGCGCTGAGTAATCGCCGAGCGCGACGTCGGGGCGCACGACGACGGTCGCCGTGTAGCGGAGGGGCTCGCCTTCCTTGAGCTGCGTCAGCTTCGCGTCGGGCCGATCGATCGGCTCGATGCCCTCGGCCTCGACGATCTCGCGATACGTCTGATCCATCAGGTCGTCGGCCGCGTCCTCCCAGAGATGCTCCTTGCCATACGCGCGCTCGTACATCCCGCGCGGCGCTTTTCCCGGACGGAAGCCGGGGATATTCGCGCGCTGCACGTGTCGCTCGAACGCGGCGTCGGCCGCGCGCTTGAGCCGGTCGGCGTCCACCTCAACGTCGAGCGTGACCTTCGATCCGGCATCTCGACGGAGCGTGTGCTTGACGGATGACGGCACGGTCTTCGGGGAGTTCTGCATGGAGATGCGTCAATGGTAATCGGGTAGGTGATCACAGCGCCGCTTCGCGTCGCCGTGATCGTCCTGCTGCTGCGCCTTAAGGCTCCGGAGTAGGCTCGTTGCCAGCAGGTGTTCTTCTACGAGATCCATGAAGGCGACGAGGACCTCGGCACCGCCGTGCTCCTCGCCCACGAACGCCGCTTCGAGCCGCTCGAGTTCTTCGCGCTGGTGAAGAAGGCGCGTGCGCTGCTCGTCGATGCATACGAGGAAGACTCGCTCGCCGAGGCGATCGCGAACGAGCTCGCTCGGACCGGGGCATTCATCCACGTGACGGACGATCTGCTCGTGGCTTCGGTGAACGTCGACGTGACCGAGGAAGGGACGTTCCTCGTCTCCGAGGAAGCCGGCGACCGCAGCGTGTTCCTCTCGCGCGACGACGACATCGAGAACTGACCCGGTGACGATGGAACGCATCGGTTTCGTCGGGCTCGGGATCATGGGCTCGCCCATGGCGCGAAACGCCATCAAAGCAGGCTTCCCGGTCACGGTCACGAATCGCACGCTCGATCGCGCGAAGCCCCTCGCGGAGGCCGGCGCGACCGTGGTGCGGACTCCAAAAGAGGTGGCCGCGCGTTCGGACCTCGTCGTCACCATGGTGACGAGCTCGCCCGACGTCGAGGCGGTGACCTTCGGCCCGGATGGCATCGCGGCCGGCGCTCACGACGGCCTCCTCGCGATCGACATGAGCACCATCAGCCCAGCGACGTCGCGCGAGATCGCGAAGCGCGCGGCTGCGAGCCGCCCGCCATTCCACACGCTCGACGCGCCGGTTTCAGGTGGCGAGGTCGGCGCGATCGAAGCGCGGCTCGCGATCATGGTCGGCGGGGACGAACTGGACACCAAGCGCGCGATGCCGCTCTTCGAGGCGCTCGGGAAGACGATCGTGCACATCGGCGATCACGGCGCGGGACAGGCCTGCAAGCTCGCGAATCAGATCGCCGTCGCGATCAACAACCTCGGAGTCTCGGAGGCCCTCGTCTTCGCAAAAGCGCAAGGCATCGACCTCGAGCGCACGCGGCAGGTGATCGCGGGTGGCGCGGGCTCCTCGTGGGCCATGCAGAACTACGCCCCAAAGATGCTCGCCGGCGATTTCCGGGCCGGCTTCATGGTCGACCTGCAGCAGAAGGATCTGCGCCTCGTGCTCGACAACGCGTACGGCGACCACGTCTCACTGCCCGGGACCGCCCTCGTGCACGCGCTCTACACGGCGCTGCAGAAAGACGGCGGCGGGCGCGACGGCAACCACGCTCTCCTCAAAGTCATCGAACGGCTTTCTGGTGTCGAAGCGCGACAAGGACGTTGACCGTCCGTTGACCTAGCGGCCGGCAAACCAAGCTTTTCGGGTACGCCTGTCCTATTGAGGGTGACCGCCGGCGCGCCCGACTCTGTTTGCATGGCTGCACGCGTCCTGGTGGTGGAGGACGACGAGGCGACGCGTGGCGCGTTGCACGCGCTTCTCGACGATGCGGGCTACGTCTGCGACGAAGTCTCAGACGGCGAGCGCGCGGTAGCGGCGATGCGCGACGCACGGTTCGACCTGGTCGTGCTCGATCTCGGCCTTCCGGGGATGTCCGGCGCGGACGTCCACCGCCAGCTGCGACGAGACCCGCGCACCCGCTTCCTGCCGATCGTCTTCCTCACCGCGCACACAGACCGGCAGGTCAAGCTTGCCGAGCTCGAGGCCGGTGCCGAAGACTTCATCACCAAGCCCTACGACGCCGACGAGCTTCTGGCGCGTGTGGGCGCCGCCGTACGGCGCTGGACCGGAATGCGGGCGGTCAATCCGCTCTCGGGCCTCCCCGGCAACCCGACCATCACCGAGGAGATCGAATCCCGCCTCGCGCGGGGTGAGGACTTCGCGCTCCTCTACGTGGACATCGACCGCTTCAAGGAGTTCAACGATCACTACGGATTCACGCGCGGCGACCGCGTGATCACGATGCTGGCGGAGATCCTCATACATGTCGCGGGCGCCGATCAGCGGTTCGTCGGGCACATCGGCGGGGACGATTTCGTCGTGCTCGCGCGGACCGACGAGGCCGAAGCGCTCGCCGAGGGCATCACGCGACGATTTGATGACGGGATTCGCGCGCTGTACGACGGGGTGGACCGCGCGCGCGGATGGATCGAGGCGCACGACCGCCGCGGCAAGCTGCGCCACTTCCCCTTCGCGACCGTCTCGATCGGGATCGTCAACGTCCCGCCTGGCCGCTTCGACGGCGCCACCGCCGCGGCGCGCGCCGCCGCGGAGGTGAAGGAAGTCGCGAAGCGCCAGCCCGGGTCGGCGTGGGCGGTCGATCGCCGAAAGAGCTAACCGCGCCGCTACGCTAGACGGCGGGCGAGTGGCGAAATAGGCAGACGCGTGAGCTTTAGGAGCTCATGCTCGAAAGAGTGTGAGGGTTCGAGTCCCTCCTCGCCCACCAAAAAAACACGCTTTACGCGGCCGCTCATCCGACGAGTCCGATCGAGCTGGTCCTAGAAGTCACGACGCCGCCGGCGGGATGGAGTCCCTGGCCGGCGGCGCGTGCGCATTGGGGGAGGTGGGGTGGACTTTTGGAAGCGTCGTTTCGTACAACGTCACTAAATGCGACATGCGGCGGTCTATGTGTCGCAGCGACGTTTCAGTTGACGCGTGCTGAGCAATAGACCGCGTTGGTATACCTCGGGGCGCACACATCTTTGGGCGCGGTCTGACCGCGAGGACCGAGCAAGTAGGCCCGGTGCGGATTTTTCTCGGTTCTAGCGCCTCGCCCTTGCCAGCGTCTTCACGACCGACCGTGTAACGAGCAGCGCGACGATGGCGATGATCTGGCCGACGAGGATGGTGCGATTCAGGTCGAACGCCGGCCTCCAGGTGGCCTCGCCGTCCTTGATCACCCAGGCTCCGGCGGGGCGGGCGCGCACTCCAAAACCGGCGCCGCCGTTCCCGGCGGTGTCCCCGCCGCCGCCCCCGCCTCCGGTGACGTTGGCCGCGGGAATGATCGTCAGCCCGTCCTCCTGGTACGGCTCGCCGTAGACGCGGCGAACGTTGATGACGTCCTTGGCCTGGCTCACAGCTTCGAGCGCGTTCATCGAGGGACCTCCCCTTGCATTCGATGTGTTCGACGACGATACGCTCAGAGCGCCGCTGTGCTAGATCGCGAGCTCCATCCCTTCACGCGCGACGACGACCTCGATGCCCGAGGCCTTCTGGTTCATTTGTTTCTGCGCCTCGACGCCGATGCGATCAAGCGCGTCGTCGCTCCGGTCAGGGTCGTGGTGGTACAGCACGAGCCGCTTCACCTTTGATTTCACGGCGACGTCGATCGCGCTCGTGATCGTGGAGTGCCCCCACGTTGGCTTGAAGTCGCTCTCGACGAACTGTGCGTCGTGGATGAGGGTGTTCGCGCCGGTCGCGAGCGCGACGACGGGATTGGCTTTTCCGGAGAACGGATCCTCGGTGTCGGTGGCGTAGACGAGCGCGCGCTCGTCGGCCTCGATGCGGAATGCGAGCGCCGGCGCGGGATGGAAGATGCTCGCCGCGCGAACACGGAATCGTCCGATCTGCTCGTCGCTTCCATCCTGCAGCTCGCCGACGGAGAGCTGCGCCGGCAGATCGTCGATGTCGACGGGAAAGAACGGGTCGTCCATTCCCAGGCCAAGGAGCTCGCGCATCGTGCGGGACTGCTTCGGGCCGCGGATGCGGAGCGAGGACTTCGAGTCGTACGCGGGGCGAAAGAACGGGATGCCCTGGATGTGGTCCCAATGGAGGTGCGAGAGCAGGAGGTCGACCGAGAACGGCCGCGCGCCGCCGCCGTTCATGAGCGCGGTCCCGAGCTCGCGCAGGCCTGTGCCCGCGTCGAGGATGAGGAGCGATCCGGTGCTGTCGCGGACCTCGACGCACGCGGTATTGCCGCCGTAGCGAACGGTCAGCGGTCCCGGGGTCGGGATGGACCCGCGCGTCCCCCAGAAGCGGACCTTCACGAGCTCGTTCCCTGGTCGCGCTCCGAGAGTCCCGTTTCCGGCGATTTGGACATCCCCTCGTCGCCGGGCTTCGGCCAGGTGTGCTTCATCGAGTCGAGCGTCCATTCCAGATCGTGCACATTCCGGCGTACGGCCGCGACGACCGTCGGGTCGAGATGGTCTCCGGCCATGCCGTCCATGATCTCGAGCGTCTTCTCGAGTGTGTACGCCGGCTTGTAGTAGCGCGGCGCGGTGAGCGCGTCGAACACGTCTGCCGCGGCGACGATCCGCGCCCCAAGCAGGATGCGCGCCGCCGGCAGGCCGCGCGGGTAGCCCTTTCCGTCCATCCGCTCGTGGTGCTGCGCTGCGATCACGGGAACGTCGCGCATGTCCTGCGGGAACACGAGGTGCGCGAGAAACTCTCCGGTCTTCTCGGCGTGGACCTTCATGTACTCGAACTCGACGTCGTCGAGCTTGCCCGGCTTGAGCAGGAACTGGTCGCGCACGGCGATCTTGCCGTAGTCGTGCAGGAGCGCCGCGGCGCGCAGCTTCTCGAGCTCGATCCCCTCGAGGCCGAGGGCCCGCCCGATCACTTCCGCGTATCGGGTCACACGCTGGCTATGTCCGGCGGTCTGCTGGTCGCGCGCATCGATCGTCACCGCGAGGGTCTCGATGAGCGTCGTCCACAGGCGCCGTTGCTCGGCGATGAGCTGCGCGTTTTCGACCGCGACCGCCGCCGAGGCGCCGAGCGAGCTCAACGTTTCCTCATCGTCCGCGGTGAATTCGCCGCCGCCGTTCTTGTTTACGACCTGGAACACGCCGATGACCCGCTCGTTCTGTCCGGTCATCGGAAAGGTCAGCAGGCTCTTCGTGCGGTAGCCGGTCCGCTGGTCGGGCTCCGGGTTGAAGCGTGGGTCGTCGTAGGCGTCGGGGATGTTGACGGCTTCGCCCGTGGCGGCGACCAAGCCCGCGATGCCTACACCGATCGCCTGCCGGATCTCGCCCGCGCCAGTCCCCAGGGCGACCCTCGACCAGATCTCACCGCGCTCGCGATCCACTATGAAGATCGTGGCGCGGTCGGCGTCCAGAAGCTGTGTCGTCACGGTCGCCATGTCCCGCAGCAGCGCGTCCAGATCGGTGATCGACATGAGCCGGCGCGTGACGTCGAGGATCAGATCGAGCTTCGATCCCGTTGTGACTTTGCGGTCGGTCTTGCGGCGCGGCTGGCGGCGGCGGCGGTCGCCCTGGTTTCGGCGCTCGTCCGTCATCAGTTGTCTATGGGGATGTGTTCGAGCACCGGCCCGACGGTCTCGGCGATCTGCTCGAGCAGCATCTGGTCCCGCCGTTCGAACGCGCCATTGCGCTTGTTCAGCGCCTGGATGACACCGACGACGCTCTGCCCGTCGCTGCCCCAGACCGGGACCACGAGCATGTTGAGCGTTCGGAATCCGGTGCGGAGGTCGACGTTGCGGTCGAAGCGCGCGTCGGCGTAGGCGTCCGGGACGTTGATCGTCTCGCCCGTGAGCGCGGACTGTCCGGCGAGGCCCTGCCCGAGCGGCAACCGGATCTCGGTGGCGGTGCGCTGCGCGACGCGAGCCCAGAGCTCGTTCTTCTTCCCGTTCACGATGTAGACGGTGCAGCGCTCGGCGTCCACCGCTTGCGAGCAGAGGTCCACGAGCCCGCGCAGGTATGCCTCGCGGTCTTTCTGGACCGCAAGATGTCCGAGCTTGACGAGGACGAGCGCGACCTTGTCGTCCAGCACGACCTAGTGATACCCCGCGACTGCCGCGCGACTCATGGGGACGTCCGGCGCAGGCGCCGGCTTCGGGGTCACCAACTGGCCGAGCCGATTGATCTGCCAGCAGGGGACCGGCTCGGCGCGGCCCTTGACGCGCACCGCACCGAGGTCGACGGCCTCGACGTCGTCGCCGATCTCGCCTAGGGTCTCGCCCGAGACGACAACCTGGTCACGTCGCGCGATGTCGGACGCGGTAAGACGCGACGCGACGTTCGCGTTGTCGCCGATGACCGTGTACTCCATTCGTCCCTTCGCGCCAAGGAACCCTGCGACGACGGGACCAGTGTTGATGCCGAACCCGAACGACACATCGGGACCGCCCTTCTCGCGCTCGGAGACGATCCAGCGCTGCATCTCGAGCGCGCACTCGACGGCCTTGCGCGCCTGATCCTTCTCCTCGAGCGGCGCGCCCCAGAGCACCATGATGTTGTCGCCGTTGAACTTGTTCACGGTGCCTTCGTAGCGATTCACGATGTCCACCATACCGTCGAAGTACCGGTTGAGGTGGCCGAGGAGAATCCCAGGAGCCAGTCCCTCCGAAATCGTGGTGAACCCGCGGATGTCCCCGAAGAGCACCGTGACGCGCTTCTCCTCGCCTCCGAGCGCGAGCTTTCCGGCCTCCTCTCGATCGATGATCGTGCGGGCGACCGACGGTGTGACGAAACGACCGAAGGTGATTCGCGTCCGCGCGACTGTGATCTGTTCCTCCACCAAGAGATAGCCGAGCAGGATGATCCACCAGAAGACGGCCGGTATCACGTACGCGATCGAGGGGACCTCCACGGGGCCCGCGCCGATGGTCCCCTGCGTCTGGAGCGCGAAGAAGACGTATCCGCCGACAACATAAAGGACGAGCAGCGCGAGCGCGCCGAGGAAGCCGTACAGCCGCCAACGGAAGACCAGGAGAAGTCCGGCGAGCGTAACGACGAGGAGTTGTGCGAGGGTCACGGGGTCGCTTTGCTTCAGCACCGGATACCGGTTGGTCAGGATCGACTGGGCGGCATTGGCCCAGATCTCCACGCCGAACATCTTCTTCCCGCTCGAGTTCGGGACCGGGTAGCTGTCGGGCACGCCCGAAAGCGAGTGCGCACCAATGAAGACCGCACGCCCGGTGATCTGCTCGCGGGAGACTGCTCCATTGATCACGTCCTTCATGGAGACGACGCAGAAAAGATCCTTGTTGGTGCACTCCGGCGGCTCTGGGGCTGGAGGCGCCGCGTAGTAGATCGACATGCCACCACGCCGATCGATGGGGATCACACGGTCGCCAAGCGGAGCGTGGACGGTGAAGATGTCGTCCGTCCGCTGCGCGCTCGAAAGATCCGCCCGGACCTTATTTGTGGCGACGACGAGCGGTAGTGAGTAGTAGGTCGCTCCGTCCGGACCTTCGATGCGGAGCTGGGCGTAGCGCACGCGGCCGTCGGGATCGGGATGGATGTTCACCGACCCCACGCCAGCGGCGGCGGCGCGCAGCACCGGGATCGGCAGCTGCACGACCGGGTAGCGCTCGGTGTGATCACCAAGGGTCGATGTGCCGGAACCCTGCATCGCAAGTAGGACATTGCCGGCGTCTTTGATGGCCGCCGCAAGCGCGCGGTCCTCTTCGGGGTTCTGCGCGGCGTCGTAGAAGCCGATGTCGAAGGCGATCACGCTCGGGTTCAGCGGCTTGAGCGCCCGGAGCAAGTCGGTGTAGACGGGGCGCGGAAGTGGGTAGCGGTACTGATCGACGGTCGCGTCGTCGAGCGCGACGATCGTCACCTGATTGGCGAGCGGGGCGTTCCCGATGTCGATCGCCTTGTCGTAGACGATCGACTGAAGGGTCGTGTCGAAGAGATCCGTCCGCAGGAGGAGCGCGCCGACCGCAAGCGCGACCAGGGCCAGGCCAGCGACGACGAGCCGTTGGCGCGTGTGGCGCTTCGTGAACACCCAGCGCGCCTCCTTATGCAGGTCGGCGTCAGATTATGCGGTCGCTCGCTCGGCTGAGTACCCCTTTGAGGACAGTTATCGACCGTGCGAAGTCGGCGATCGACAGCCTTTCGATAGGTGTGTGGTCGTAACGGCTGTCCCCGGGACCGTAAGCGACCATCGGGCAACGCCAGGCGGGGAACAGGATGTTCATGTCGCTCGTCCCGCTCTTTTCCTTGAAGGTCGTCTGGCTGCCCGCCGCTGCGATCGCGCGCGCGAACGCGCGAGCCAGGGGAGTCGTTCTCGCGGTCCGCACCGGCTCTTCCCTGCCCTGCGTGGTGACGACGACGCGAGTGTCGCCATCTCGTTCCGCGAGCCTCGCCGCGGCGGCCTCGAGCTCACCGGGGTCGATACCCGGCGGCACGCGATAACCGATCCGGAGCCGCGCCCGTTCGACAAGACCGTCGCCGACCCCCGCTTCGATGCCCTCGAGGCGGCAATCGAGCCGCTCGAATGAGCGCGCCGTGTTCGCGCGCGCGCTCGCTGAGTCGCGGACGCGCTCCCACACAGCGAGCGCCTCCTCGGCGATCGTCGGTCCGGGAGCTGCGCCGTGACGCGCTTCTCGCGAAAGAGCGAAATCGAGCGTGAGCCGTCCCTTGTACGCGACCGTCACCGCATCCCATCCCGACGGCTCGCCGATCACGCACCAGTCCGGCGCCGCCTGCGTCGCGCGATAGCGGGCGCCTTTGCTCGTGGGGGACTCCTCCTCGACCGCGCCGACCACCGTGACGCGGACGCCCCCTGGAGGGTCGGTCGCCGCAGCGACGAACGCGGCGAGCGGACCTTTCGCGTCGACCGCGCCGCGACCGACGAGCTCATCACCCTCGATGCGCACAGGGATCTCACCAGGGACGGTGTCGATATGGCCGAGGAGAACGACGTGGACCGGACCGTCGCCGATCTCGCCGACGGCGTTGCCGGCATCGTCGACGCTTGCGCGAAAACCGCGCTCGGCCATCCGCGCGACGAGCCACTCGACCGCGTCACCTTCACGGCGGGAGAGGCTTGGGATCTCGACGAGGCCGCGGAGGAGCGCGAGGTCCGGTTCGCTCGGCCTCACCCGAGCGCCTTCGCCGAGGCCGCGAGGACGCGATCGATCTCGCTCTCCGAGATCATGAGCGGCGGCAGGAAGCGCACCACGGTCGGGCCCGCGCCGAGCGCGAGGATCCCCTCATCCTGCAGCGCGCGGAGCGCGCCCGCAGCGTTCTCCTTGAGCTCCACGCCGACCAGTAGGCCGAGACCCCGCACCTCGCGAACGCGGTCGCTCCGGATCGCGCGGAGGCCGTCGACAAGCTGCGCTCCGCGCTCGCGCGCGTTCGCAGCGAGACCCAGACGGCGGATCTCGCCGATCGCCGCGATGGCAGCGGCGCAGGCCAGAGGGTTTCCGCCGAACGTCGTGGAATGCGACCGCTTGGCGAGGTCGCCGACCTTGCGCGAGAACGCGATGGCGCCCATCGGCATGCCGCCGGCGATCGATTTCGCGAGGCAGAGGATGTCCGGCATCAGTCCGTACTGCTCGATCGCGAAGAGGCTGCCGGTCCGTCCGAACCCCGTCTGGACCTCATCGACGATCAGGAGCGCGCCGCGCTCGGCGCAGACCCGTGCCGCTTCCCGCGCGAACTCAGGGCTCGCCGGACGCACGCCGCCCTCTCCCTGCACGAGCTCGAAGATGAACGCGGCGGTCTCATCGGTGATCGCAGCGTCGAGCGCCTCGGGCTTGTTGAACGGAACGTGCGAGAAACCGGGAACGAGAGGACCGAACATGTCCCGGTACTCGGGTCCCCACGTCGCCGAGAGCGCGCCCATGGTCTTCCCGTGAAAGCCGCGCATCGTCGCGACGATGCCGGTCCGCTTCGTCGCGGCGCGCGCGAATTTGAGAGCGCCCTCGACGGCTTCGGTCCCGCTGTTGCAGAGAAAAACCCGATCGAGCGCGGCGGGCAGGATGCCGGCGAGCACGCCGTAGAGCTCGGCCCGACGATCGTTGTAGAAGAGTTCGGTGCAGGACGCCAGGGTCCGCGCCTGTTGGGCGATCGCGTCGGCGACCGCGGCGTTGCCGTGGCCCAGGTTCGCCATGCCCTGACCCCCGACGCAATCGATGTACGCACGCCCCTCGCTGTCGAACACGATCGCGCCTTCGCCACGCACGAGGACGATCGCGCGCTTGGTGTAGAGGCCTGAGGTGTGCGCGTCCTCGGCCGCGATGAGATCCGCGGTCGACCGAAGGGTCGTGCTCACGATCGGATCACGGTCCGTACGCTCGGATCTCCGCCCGCCGACCGGATGACGACTTCATCGACGCCACCATCGATCGCCTCGCGCGCCGCGAGGATCTTCACTTTCATGCGCCCGCGGGCCATTGATTCAGCCTCGGCGATCGTCGTCTCGGCGACGAGCGTGCGCGGATCCTCCACATCGCGAAGCAATCCCGGCACGCTTGTGAGGATGATGAGCGCATCCGCGTCGATCGCCACCGCGATCGCGGCCGCGACTCGGTCGCCGTCGACGTTGAGCGCCTGCTGCTCCGTCGACAGCGCGAGTGGAGCGACCACGGGTACGCGACCGGCTCCGATGAACTGGGTGAGGAGCGGGAGGTTCACGGCCTCGACCTTTCCGGTGTAGTCGTCGCGAAGAAGGATGGTCTTCCCATCGCGCACGGAGCGCACGTCCTTCTTCCGTGCGACGAGGAGGCGACCCGAGAGGCCGGAGAGCCCGACCGCGTCGATCCCACGCTGCTGGAGCTTCTCGACGTAAAGGAAGTTCTCCACCCCAAGGGCGGCCATCGCGAAGATCTCGAGCGTCCGGCGATCGGTGCGACGGCTCTGGTGGCCCGACGGGGATACGAGAGTCTCCTGAGGATGACCGAGCGCCGTCGCGAGCTTGTTCGTTTCGGCGGAGGCGCCGTGCACCAGCACGATCTCGTCCGATCGAGCGATGTCCGCGACGAGATCGGCG
>WNGG01000531.1_pt1 | contig 41461 bp, 39 predicted proteins | sample 5400661 | NCBI WGS metagenome assembly WNGG01 (sample SAMN13153372, study PRJNA577476) | soil metagenome | isolation source: 100 cm soil or saprolite under Garry oak tree replicate 1 | place: USA:California | collected 2016-06-15 | reverse complement strand
TGATCGCGATGAACTCGACGCCCTTGAGCCCCTCTTCGATCATGCGATTGACGGCGTTGACGCCGCCACCGCCGATTCCGACGACCTTGATAACCGCCAGATAGTTCTGCGGTGCTGCCACGAGGAGGGTACCTTTCCGTTCGTTTTTACGTCTGCCATCCCGGCAGGCGGGCGGCGTTTTTCGATACGCCTGAATTCACCGCCAGGGCTTGTTCCGTCACCATCAGGCTTCACCTTCAGGTTAAGATTTAGAGTTTTTGCCGTCCGCGCGATTGATACGGACAGTAGGGTCGGACGGCACCCGGGTCAACTAGCCACGCGCGAACCGGTCAGCGTGTCGCGGATTGGCGGGTCTCGGGCATCGGACCAGTCACTTCACGGTGACAGATCCCGGTGCGCTCACGTCGTAAAAGCTCATGCGGGCCCGCATGAGAACCGCGAGTTCGCGCGCCTTGGCCCCGGCCCGGTCGGTGCCGCCCCACAGTACCGTGGTCCCGCCGGCCAGCCGCAAGGTCACCTGATCTGGGCTCGGGGCGGTGACCGAGGCCACCGACTGCCGCACCGTGGCGGGCAGTTCGCCGAGGACGGCGGCGGCCGCGGCGAGGCCAGGATCCCCGCGCAGCGTGCCGACGGGCGCCGCGGTGAGGTAGAGCGGCAGGCCGGCGGGACGGCTGGCGGCCCACCGCACCACGACGCCGTCCGCGTCCGCCAGGTCGTACCCCCCGCCCGGCGCGGTCAGGGCCAGGACCGACGTCCGCTCCCGCACCACGATGACCACCCGGTTGGGCCAGGACCTGGTGACCTGCGCGCTGCGGATCTGCGTGATCGTGTCGACCCGCGCCGCCGCCTGCGCGGTGTTCACGCGGATCAGCGGCGTGCCCGGCTCGACGCCGGACACGGCCAGGACCTCGGACCGCGGCACCAGGCGGGTGCCGCTGACGACGACCGAACGGACGGCGAGCAGCGGCGAGCGGAACAGGAGCCAGCCCGCGGCGCCGATCACGCCCGCCCCCGCGAGGGCGAAGAACGCCGCTCGCCATGCGGTGAAGGGACGGTGCCTTTTTACCGCCGGCGGGTCCGCATCCTCCCCTGTGACGCCGCCGGGGTCGGTCACCGGAGGATCTCGACCAGCCGCGGGCCGAGCGCGGTGATATCCCCCGCTCCCATGGTCAGCACCAGGTCGCCCGGCTCGGCGATCGCCTCGATCACCGCGGCGACCCGGGCCGGGTCCGGCACGAATCTGGCGTGGCCGCCGGGGACGGCGTCCACGATGAGCTGGCCGGTGACGCCGGGTTCCGGGTCCTCCCTGGCGGCGTAGACGTCGAGCACGATGGCCTCGTCGGCCAGCCCGAGCGCGGCGCCGAACTCGGCCGCGAAGATCCTCGTCCGGCTGAACAGGTGCGGCTGGAAGATCGCGATGACCCGGCCCTTGCTTGTGCTGTCCGCGATGCCCCTGGCCGCGCGCAGGTCGGCGGCGAGTTCGGTGGGGTGGTGCGCGTAGCTGTCCAGGACCCGCACCCCGCGCGCCTCGCCCTTGAGCTCCATCCGGCGCCGCGCGCCGCGGTAGCTCGCGATGGCCGCGGCCACCCGGGGGGGCGCGAGGCCGAGCTCGACGGCGGCGGCGAAGGCGGCGGTGGCGTTCAGCGCATTGTGGTGACCAGGCACGTCCACCGTCATCTGGGCGAAGATCTCACCGAACGGACCGCGGTCGGCCGCCACCGTGAAGCTGACCGCCATCCCCCGGGACGCCACGTCGATGAGCCGGTAGTCGGCGTGCGGGGACTCCCCGTACCGGCGGACGCGCGCGGGATCAAGGCGCGCCGCCACGGCCTCCGCGCCCGGGTCGTCCGCGCAGCTCAGCACCATGCCGGTGACCCGCTGGCCGAACGTGGTGAACGCCGCCTCGATGTCGGCCAGGTTCGCGTAGTTGTCCAGGTGGTCGGCCTCGACGTTGGTGATGACCGCGACGTCGGGTGCCAGCAGCAGGAACGACCCGTCGCTCTCGTCCGCCTCGGCGACGAAGTCCAGGCCCGCGCCGTCCTCCGCGCCGAGCCCGGTCTCGGTGAGGATCCCGCCGATGACGTAGCCGGGATCGGCGCCGCACTCGCGGAGCACCGTGGTGAGCATGGAGGTGGTGGTGGTCTTGCCGTGCGTGCCGGCGACCGTGATCACCCGGCGGCCGGCCATGACCGAGGCCAGCGCGGCCGCGCGGTGCAGCAGCCGCATCCCGCGCCGGGTCGCCTCGGTCAGCTCGGGGTTGTCCGCGCGGATGGCGCTGGACACCACCAGCGTGTCGCCGGGGCCGAGGCTGCCGAGGTTCCCGGCGGCGTGCCCGACGTGCACGCCGGCGCCGAGCGCCTGCAGCTCGTCAAGCAGCGCCGAGGGCCGCGCGTCGCTGCCGGACACCGGGATGCCCCGGGCCAGCATGATGCGCGCGATGCCGGACATGCCCGCTCCGCCGATGCCGGTGAAGTGCACCCGGCCGAGCCGGGCGGCGGGCACCGGCTCAGCCGGCTGGAGCAGGCTCTTGAGCATCTGGACCGTCACCGGTGCCCTTCGGGGTTCACGACCTCGATGACCGCCTCGGCCAGCCAGCGGTCCGCGTCGCCGCGCCCGAGCGAGGCGGCCGCCTCTGACATGTCTGCCACCTGGTCGATGTTGACCAGCACGGGCAGCAACGTGTCGCGGATCCACTCGGGACTCAGATCGGCGTCGGTCACCAGCATGCCGCCGCCCCGCTGGACGATGGGCAGCGCGTTCAGCCGCTGCTCGCCGTTGCCGATGGGGAGCGGCACGTAGGCGGCCGGCAGGCCGACCGCGGTGAGCTCGGCACAGGTCATCGCGCCCGCCCGGCACAGCGCGAAATCCGCCGCCGCGTACGCGAGATCCATCCGGTCGATGTAGGGCGTGGCCACGTAGGGCACGCCGGCGGACGCGGCGGGAGCATCCTGGCCGGTCCGCGGGCCGATGATGTGCAGCACCTGGACGCCGGCATCCCTGAGCCATCCGGCGGCCCCGAACACCGCGGCATTCAGCGAGCGCGCCCCCTGCGAGCCGCCGGTCACCAGCAGCACGGGCAGGTCGGGCCGGAGGCCGAAGTGCGTCCGTGCCTTGTCGCCGAGGCCCAGCCGGTCGAGCTCGGCGATCTCGCGCCGGATCGGGATGCCGAGGTACTTGCCGTTCCTGAGCTGCGTGTCCGGGTGGCCGGTGAAGACGTGCGTGGTGAACCGGGCGCCGAGCCGGTTGGCCAGCCCCGGCTTGGGGTTCGCCTCGTGCACGACGATCGGGATCCGGCGCCGCCGGGCCGCGAGATAGGCGGGCGTGGCGACGTACCCGCCGAACCCGACGAGTACCTGGGCCCGGGTCCGGTCGATCGCCGCGGCGGCCGCGTTGACCGCGCCGGCCAGCCGGCCGGGCACCGTGAGCAGCCTGGGCGTCACGGACCTGGGCATCGGCACCGCGGGGATGAGCTCCAGCGGGTACCCGCGCAGCGGGATCAGCCGGGTTTCCAGGCCGCGCTCCGTGCCCAGGCAGGTCACCTCGGCGCTGGAGTCCATCCGGCGCAAGGCGTCGGCCAGCGCTAGCGCTGGCTCGATGTGACCGGCGGACCCGCCGCCGGCAAGCAATACCCTCATCCCACGTCCGTTTTTACTCTGCCGTTTTTACTGGCGGCGCTTGGATAGACCGAGCCAGCTTAGAACGCGCAGCGGCCAGCCGGGGCCACGAGCGGCCAAAGCCTCGCGAGCACCGGGCTCCAGCCTGGCAAACGACATCAGCATGCCCAGCCCGACCAGGGTCACCAGCAAGGATGACAGGCCGGCGGAGACGAGCGGCAGCGGCACCCCGGTGATCGGCAGGATACCGATCACGGCGCCGATGTTGATCGCGGCCTGTACCACGATCCACGCCGTGATGGCGGTCGCGCCCAGGCGGCAGAACATGTCGGGTACGCGCCGGGCGATCCTGAGGCCGGCGAAGGCCAGCCCGCCGTACAGGACGGTCACGCACATCGTGCCGACCAGCCCCAGTTCCTCGCCGATGATGGCGAAGATGAAGTCCGTGGTCGATTCCGGCACCCAGCCCCACTTGCCCCCGCTGGCGCCGAGGCCCACGCCGAACCAGCCGCCCGAGCCTACCGCGTACTTGCCCTGGATGCTCTGCATGTTGGCGCCGGTGGCGCTGCCCTGCGACTCGAGGTAGCCGACCAGGCGCTGAAACCGGTATTTCGCCGAGACGATCATGAGGAGCATGGCCAGGGTCATCAGGATCAGGACGCCGCTGAAGATCCGCCCGGGGGTGCCGATGACCCAGAGCAGGGCGAGGAAGATGACCAGCAGGATGAACGTGGTGCCCAGGTCGTCACCCGACATCACGAGCAGGCAGAGCACGCCCGCGCCGGGCATGAGCGGCACGAGCATGTGCCGCCAGTCGGCCAGCTGGCCCAGCTTCTCCTTGCGGGCCAGCAGGTCGGCGCCCCATACCGCCAGGGCGAGCTTGGCGATCTCCGAGGGCTGGACCTGCTGCCCGCCGAGGCTGATCCACCGCGACGCGCCGTTCTGCGAGACGCCGACGCCGTGGATCAGCGTGAGGCAGAGCCCGACCACCGAGACCGCGAGCAGCGGGTAGGCGAAGGCCCGGAACAGCCGCGGTGACGAGCGTGCCGCCACCCACATCAGCGGCAGGCCCACCGCGGCGCCCATGAGCTGCTTGGAGAAGTCGGAATATGGCGACAGGCCTGCCGCCAGGTCGGCCACGGACGCGGTCGACTGCACCATGACCAGGCCGAGCCCGAGCAGCAGCACGGTGATGCCCAGCACGAGGTGATAGGACGTGAGCGGCCGGTCGAGCAGCGCGCGCCACGTGCCGATCCGGTCCCGCACGCCGCCCAGGCGGGGCAGCCGCAGCGGGTCCTGCTCGGGCAGGTCCAGCTCCGCGAGATCGTCAAGCATGGGTCCAAGTCTGTTCGCCGGCCCGCGGCAAGACCCGGACATCCGGCGCGTGTCGCCCAGATTTCGGCCGGGCCAGGCCGCTGGAATTTCTGCTGGTCCGGCCCGGACAGGTGAACCTATCCCGGCTATCTGGCATGATGTATACCAATGAGCAGGTCAGAATCATCTCGTTTCCCGGTGACGGTCTCCCGGCTCCCTGTGACGCGCTGCGAGGTATGCGGCCGCACCCTGGCCTACCGGCCGGGCCAGGCGAGCGCGGTGCTGACCCAGCACTACAACCGGATGCACCCGGAAGCCCTCACCGGCACGCCGGACAAGCCGCGCTAAAAGGGCCTACCGCCGCCGGAACCCGCCCGGGTACGCTGAGTGATGGCCATCGCGGCGGCCGTCGCCTGGGTGCTCACCGCCAGCATCGGGGCTTACATGCTGCGCACCTGGGTGGCCCGCGGCGGCCTGCGCCGGCAGCGCGCGACCGGGGCCGGCGTGCCGCCGACGGTAGTGTTCGGCCACGCCAGCGCCGCCCTCACCGGGCTGCTGGTCTGGCTCGGCTTCATCCGGACAGGCTGGGATCCGCTGGCCTGGCTCGGCGTCGCGCTGATCACCAGCACCATCGCCCTGGGCATCTGCACGGTCACCCTGTGGACCCCATACCCCGTCGCCGTCCCCCCTAGGGAACCCCCGGACGGGTCCCCTAGGGGACCCCCAGGGGGGTCTGGGGGGGAAGGTTCCCCCCCAGGAGCGGGGGGGTCTGGGGGGGTCGTCCCCCCGGCTGGCACCGTCCCCCCGGCTGGCACCGGCATCTTCACCGACGAGATGATCGCCGGGCTGCTGGCCGATCCGTTCCCGGCCGCACGCCGGCCGCGGCTCAAGCTGGCCCCGCTCATCCCGGTGACCCACGGCTTCGCCGCGCTGACCACGTTCATGCTCGCCGTGCTGGCCGCCATCAGCGCGCGATTAGGAGATGGGCGGGCTCGTCAGGCAGTCTGGAATCATGGCAGAAAAGCTGACGATGATGGCCGTACACGCGCATCCCGACGACGAGGCGTCGAGCACGGGCGGCGTGCTGGCGGCATACTCCGCCCAGGGCATCCGGACCGTGGTGGTGACATGCACCAACGGCGAGTTCGGCGACGCGCCCGGCGGGGTCAAGCCCGGGCGCAGCGGGCACGACGAGCAGGCGGTGGCCCAGCAGCGCCTGGCTGAGCTGCGCGAATCCTGCGCGATCCTGGGCGTGACCAACCTCGAACTACTCGGCTATCACGATTCCGGCATGCCGGAATGGGACTATAAAGACCGGCCGGAGGCGTTCTGCAACGTGCCCGAGGCGGACGTGGCGGCGCGGATCTCCGGGCTCATCGACCGGTACCGGCCGCAGGTGCTGATCAGCTACGACGACCAGGGGCCGTACCAGCATCCCGACCACGTGCACGCCAGCAGGTCGGCGCAGGCGGCGTTCGCGGCCAGCGGCGGCGTGGCCAAGCTGTACCTCAGCGCGATGCGCGGCAGCGACTGGCGGAAGATCTGGGAGGCGCTGCGCGAACTCGGTGCCGAGGTGCCCGACTTCGAGAACATGGACCCGGAGAGAGCGCAGCGGGGGCTCGCGTCCGAGCAGCGCATCACCAGCACCATCGACATCCGGGCGGTGCTCCCCCGCAAGCGCGAGGCCCTGTTCGCGCACGGCAGCCAGATCGGCGGTGAGTCGTGGTTCAGCAAGATCCCGCCGGACATCGCCGAAGCCACCTTCGGCCGCGAGAGCTTCATCCGGGTCAGTGACGCCACCGGCGCACCGCTGCCGGAGGACGACCTGTTCGCCGGACTGCGGCCATGACCGGGGCGAAGGGGGCGGAGGGCACGGTAGCGGGCCTGGTCGAGCGGTCTGCGGCCGCGTACGCGGCCGCCGTGCCGGCCGGGCCGGAGGACGACGGCTTCTTCGGGCCCGCCAGCGTGACCTGGCGGGTCAGCGCGGATCTGTCCGCGCCGGTCGCGGGGCTGCGCTCGCTGCTGATGCAGGCGCTGCACCCGCTGGCCATGGCCGGGGTGGACCAGCACAGCGACTGGCGGACCGATCCGGTCGGCAGGCTCGCGGCCACCTCGGCGTACGAAGTCACGGTCACGTTCGGGGACCGGGCCAGCGCCAGCCGGGTCGCCCAGCGGGTCCGGGCCATCCACGAGCATGTCCGCGGCACCGACCCGGTGACCGGCCAGCCGTACGCGGCCGGCGACCCCGCGCTGCTGCTCTGGGTGCACGCCGCCCTGGTGGATTCGGGCCTGGCCGCCGGCGTCCTGTTCGGCACGCCGCTGACCGATGCGGACGCCGACGCCTACGTGGCCGAGATGACCGTCGCGGCCGAACTGCTCGGGGTGCCGCGCGAGATGATCCCGGACAGCGTGGCCGCCCTCGAGCAGTACATCGCCGGTGTCCGGCCGGACCTGCGCCGCACGCCCGCGGCCGCGGAGTCGATGAGCTACCTGCTCGACCCGCCGGGTCTTGACGAGGACATCGCCGAGCTGTGGCAGGACATCAGGGAGGCCGCGGTGACGGCGCTGCCCGGCTGGGCCCGACAGCTGTACGGCTACCCGGATCCGCCGCCGCTGACGGCCGGGCGCCGGACCGAGATCCGCCAGGCTCTCGGCGTGCTCGACGCGGTCTTCCTGGGCGAACCCGGCGTGCTCGAGGCCAGGCAGCGGATCGCCGTGCGGATGCGTTCGGCAGGCGGGGCGGGCGGGAAGTGAAGGCGCGGCGCCTGGCGGTCGCGGCAGGGATCGGCGGCGTGTCGATCGCCGCGCTGACGCTGCTGCGCGACCGGGCGCTGGGCAGCCGGGCGCTGGGCAACCGGGGGCGCGTGCCGCGGGCCGGGAGGCTGCGGCTCGAGCGGGGGATGGCGACGGTGCGGCTGGCGGCGCGCGGGGGCGCGCGGTACGCGACCAGCGCCCCCCGGCTCTTCGCCAGCGCGGGCGAGCACCGCCAGGCGCTGCGGAACGACCTGGCCCTGCAGACCGCCGAGGACGTGGCGGCCACCCTGGGGACGATGAAGGGCGTGCTGATGAAGCTGGGCCAGATGGCCAGCTACGTCGACGACGGCCTGTCCCCCGCCGCCCGGCGGACGCTGAGCCGGCTGCAGGACAGCGTGCCGCCGATGAGCCCGGAGCTGGCCGCGCAGGTCGTCACGGAAGAGCTGGGCCAGCCGCCGGAGCGGGCCTTCGCCACCTGGGACCCGGAACCCATCGCGGCCGCCTCGATCGGGCAGGTGCACCGCGCGATCACCCACGACGGCCGGGCCGTCGCGGTCAAGGTGCAGTACCCGGGCATCGCCGAGACGATCGAGGCCGACCTGGGCAACGTGGCGCTGCTGCGCCGCATGCTCAAGATCACCGCGCCGATGCAAGACGTCGACGCGCTGCTGGCCGAGCTGCGGGAACGCGTCACCGAGGAGCTCGACTACCGCCGGGAAGCCCGGAACCAGCAGATGTTCGCCCGGTACTACGCCGGCCACCCCACGATCGGCGTGCCCGGGATCGTGGCCGAGCTGTCCACCCGGCGGCTGGTGACCAGCGACCTGGCCGACGGCGCGCGGTTCGCCGAGCTCGCCGGCTGGTCCCAGGCCGAGCGTGACCTGGCCGCCGAGACGATCTACCGCTTCGTCTTCCGCAGCCTGTACGAGGCGCACGCCTTCAATGGCGACCCGCACCCGGGGAACTACCTGTTCCACGGGGGCGGCCGGGTCACCTTCCTGGATTTCGGCCTGGTCAAGCACTTCACCGCGGACGAGCTGCGGCCGCTGGTCGAGATGGTCAAGCACCTGTGCGTGGAGAACGATCCCGAGGGGTTCCGCCGGGCCATGGAGGACGCGGGCTTCCTGATGCCCGCGGCCCCGCTGCCCACGGACATGATCGTGGAGCACATGGCGGTGTTCTACGACACCGTCCGCGAGCGGGGCACGCGGACCATGACCGGAGCCTACGCCTCGGCGGTGACCAGGCGCTTCTTCGACTTCCGCAGCCCGCTCGCCGCCTACGTGCAGATTCCCAGGTCCTACGTGATCCTGCAGCGGATCAACCTGGGCCTGTTCGCGCTCCTCGGCGAGCTGACCGCGACCGCGGACTGGCGCTGCATCGCCGAGGAGATCTGGCCGTTCGTCCAGGGCCCGCCGTGCACCCCGATGGGAGCGGCCGAGGCCGGGTGGCGCGCCGCCAGAGCCGGGGCGGGCCACCCGGACCGTTCGGTCAGGTTAGCTTTTGACCTTTCTGCCTTACCGGCGGCCGCCCGGCCACGGGAGCGGCGGCTGGCTGAACTGCGGGATCAGGTTGAAGGGCCGCAGGTACCTGGCCGGGCTGTAGCTGATGAAGGCCGGGTCGGCGGGGGTGACCTTGCCGTTGACGGAGAAGATGTTGAACTGCGGGCCGAGCGCCGCCGCCTGGGCGTTCATCGCGGCCGGGCTCGGCACGTTCCACTGCCCGGTGGACAGGCGGTTCTCCAGCGTCTGGACGGCGGTGACGGTCTCGGCCGGGGTGAACGCGCAGTGCCCGGCGCGGTGCACGAAGACCTGGCGGAGCAGGCTGGCGCGGTGGGCCCGGTCGACGGCGCTGCGGTAGGCCTGCTCGTTCTCCGGCACGACCAGGCCGTCACCGGTGGTGTGCATGGTGAGCACCGGGACCGAGATGCCGCCGTCGAAGGAGATGTTCCTGATCAGGTAGGCCTCCGCGTCCGGGTTGGCCTTGATCCGCGGGGAGCCGTTCAGCGTCTGCACATCGTGGCCCAGGCTGAGCCCGGCGGCCTGGTACAGCGCCTTGACCTCCTTGAAGTCGGCGGACTTGGCCAGGTCGGCGAAGTAGTTCACGCCCGTGTTCCAGGACGGGTTGCCGCCCGCCCGGGCCTCGAGCTCGGCCCGGAGGGCGAAGGCGAACGGGAAGGTCACCTGCGAGCCCCACAGGAACTGGTTGGCCTCCTGGGCGGCGTAGTCGGTGGCCGCGGGCTCGGGTGACAGCGGGGTGAACCACCCGGGGGTGTCGCCCAGCGCGGAGACCAGCGCGAGGCGGGCCCGGCCCTGCGGCGTCTGCTGCGCCTGGGCCCCCGCGGCCTCGGCGGCCTTCAGGTTGGCCGCGGGGTCGGTGATGTTGACGACCTGGACCGAGGGGTCGATCAGCTTCTGGAACGCGAACGCCGCGTCGAGCCCGGTGTTCCAGGTGGCCACGCCGCCGGACAGCACGCCGCACATGGGCAGCGCGGCGTCGAACCGCTTCGGGAAATCCTGGAGCAGGCCCGCGGTGATGATGCCGCCCAGCGAGTGCCCCCAGGCGACCGTCGTGGCGGGCTGGCCGTAACGGCTGCCGAAGGCGTTCAGCGTGTTGATCTGGTCGGGCAGGGCCTGCGCGATGGCCCAGCCGGTGCTGGCGTAGGACGAGCCCGCCAGCGCGTAGCCGTGGCCGAGCATCCAGGCGCGGGTGACCGGGTCGCCGACGTCCTGGGCCGGGTTGCTGCTCCCGGGCGTCACGTATCCGTGGCTGTACAGGTACAGCGTCCCGTTCCAGGTGCCCGCCGGGCACTCGAGCAGGTACGCCGCGCTGTCGTGCAGGCTCCCGTTGACCGTGGTCACCTTGCCCGAGCCGCCGCAGTGCGACGACGACGCGGCTGCCGCGCCGGCCGTGCTCGCCGTCAGCCCGCCGGCGGCTAGGCCCGCCGCCAGCACCAGCCCGGCTATTTTCCTCTTCGACCGCACCATCAGTCCACGCTCCCAGCTCCCGTAATCCAGTCGGAAGGTAACTTACCGGTAGGTCAGGCATACCGGGGTAAGGCATCCCAACGTGGCTGAAATTAGACGGAAACTACGCTGAATCGCGTCCTTAACGATGGCGCGGCCCTCTTTACCCCCCCCGCCTGTTTGCTGTATGCAGCCTGCAGCCGGGCGGCCTGCTCCGGGGGCAGGCGGCGCACGGCTTCCCGGAACGTCACCCCGGACAGCTGGCCCAGGTGGCTCTGCGTCCACGCGGCGACGTAGGCCGGGTCCTTCTTGGCGGTCTCGCGCAGCACCCAGCCGATGGCCTTTCTTATGAAGAACTCCTTCTCGGCCAGCATCGGGGTGGCGTACCGCTCGAACCTCTCGCGGGCCAGCCCGCCCTGCCTGATCCCGGGCAGCAGGGTGAGCAGAGCCGCCCGGCGGACCCAGAAGTCTTCGTCGGCCGCCCACGCGTCGATCGCCGGCCAGCCCTCCGGGTGCCACATCGCGATCCGGCCCGCGATGTCCCCGGCCAGCGGGTCGACGTAAGCCCAGCCGTGCGCCGCGCGGATCCACGCCTCCAGCTGAGCCAGGTCGGCGGCGTTCAGGTTTCGCACATACCGGCGCAGGACCTCGATGGCCGCCGCCCGCCGCTCGTGCACGGGCTCACGCCACAGCGCCCTGGCCCACGCCAGCACGCTGTCCCGGCCGAGGTCGCGGTGGGGGCGGGCGGCTTCGGTGACGACGGCGCGGATGCCGGGCACGCGGACGCCGAGGAAGTCCAGGTCGCTCTTGAGGTACCTCTTCTCCTGAACGGCCCGCTCCGGGTCGGCGAGCGGAAGCAATGCCGTCACCACGTGAGCCGCGGCCGTTTCCGCGTCGAAGTCAGCGTCGTTCACCGGCTCACGGTACCTGTGCGGCCCGTCATACCTGCAGGACCAGTCCGTCGTGTGCGGTTTCGTAGCAGGCGCGTTCGGAGCGCCTGAGCATGTCGGCGGACATATGGGTCAGCACGGTGCGGCGGGCGGTGAGCTCGCCCCGGTGGCTGAGGAGATCCGCGTGCCGCAGGTGGTGCGGCACCGGCTTGTCCCAGCAGTACGCCTCCGCGATGAGCAGGTCCGCGCCCGCCGCGGCCTGGGCGATCGCGGGCGTCCAGGCAGTATCGCCGGTGTAGGCGATGACCGTGCCGCCCAGCGTCAGGCGCAGGATCAGGGCGGGGGCGCCACTGGGGTGGCTGGCCTGCCACACGTCCGCCTGCGCCCCGGCCACGGCGGCGCGAGCGCCGGGGCTCAGTTCCGTCACCTCGACCGCGAACCGGCGCCGCACCCGGGACGAACCGGGAAACAGGCACTCCATCGCCTCGGTGAGCCGCTGGCCGGTCCCGGCCGGCCCGGCCACGGCCAGGGGCGCGGTCCGGCGGGCGAACTGGCCGTCGAGGATCAGGAACGGGAGGCCGCCGAAATGGTCCCCGTGCAGGTGAGATACGAAGACGGCGCCGATCTCGCCCGGGTCGAGGCCGCATCGCCGCAGCGCGGTCAGCGACGTCGCGCCGCAGTCCAGGAGCACGGGAGCCGACCCGGGCGGCCCGGCCCGCCGCAGGTGGATGCAGGCCTGGAGCCGGCCGCCGCTGCCGAACGCGTCACCGGAGCCGGCGAAGGTCACCGTGACCCCGGCCGGGCCGGGGCTAGGCACCGAACCAGCCGGGGACGTCGAGCCGGAACGTCTCGCCCGGCACCATGGTCCGCAGCCCGGCTTCCAGCTCGGACAGGCGGGCTTCGCCCAGCGTGTCCGCCCACCTGGACCGGATGTCGCTGAAGATCATCGCGGACAGGGCCAGCACCTCGATGCCGCGCGGGGTGAGCCGGGCCAGCTTGCGCCGCCGGTCGGCGTCGTCGCCGGACCGGTGCACGTAGCCGAGCTCCTCGAGCCGGTCGATCGTCTTGCCTGCCGCCTGCTTGGAGATGCCGAGCCTGCGGCCGGCCTCGGTGGCCGTGGCCCCGCCGAAGCCGATCGCCTGCAACGCGAAGCCATGCGCCGGGCGCACGTCGGGGTGACCCCGCCGGGCCAGTTCGGCGTGCAGCTCGTCGACGATCGACCGGAACCCGCCGAACAGCAGCAGCGGCAGCTCGAAGCCGTAGGTGCGCGGCTCGTCATTTGACATAGATCGACAACCTTGTTTACCATTATGGACAACCTAGTTGTCTATGTTACCTGAGGAAGGGTTACCATGCCTGGCTTCTCGTCGACCGAGCCCGCGTTCACCGAGCACACCGCGTTCACCGAGCACACCGCCGAGTCGGCGTTTACCGAGCACACCGCCGAGTCGGCGCCGGCGGCGGCCCGCCTGTTCCTGACCGCGACCCGGGATCACCTCGGCTACCTCCCGGCCGGCATGGCCCGGATGGCGGCGTCGCCGCAGCTCATCGACGGGTTCCTGAAGCTCACCGCGATCTTCGAGAGTGCCGCGCTCGACCCGGTGGCCCGCGAGGTGGTGGTCATGACGATCGCCACGCGGAACGGCTGCCACATCTGCGTGGCCATGCACACGGCCCGGCTGACCGCCCTCGGCGCCAGCCCGGACCTCATCGCGGCGCTGCGGGACGCGGATCGCGCCGGGCCGCTGCCGGACGAGCGCCTCGACGCGATCCGGGTGTTCACCCTGCGGGTCCTGGACACCGCGGGCGACGTCGGCGACCCGGCCCTGCAGGACTTCCTGGCCCGGGGCTATACCGCCCAGAACGCGCTCGAGGTCGTGCTCGGGATCGGCACCTACACGATGTCCACGCTGGCCAACCGGCTCACCGGCGCGCCCGTTGACGCCCCGCTGGCCGCCTACGCCTGGCGTCCCGGGGCCGCCTGACCCGGATCTGAGCCGGCGCTCCGGCCGGCCGGCTCGATGCCACATCGGGCCGGCCAGTTCGGGTGGCTAAGTGAGAGAAGAGGCGGATGAAGTGACGTTATCGTTCAGCATGGCGCAAAACGATGGGGCGGGGGGCGGCCAGCCGGCGGAGGGCGACGGGCGGGTGAGCTTGCGGCCGCCGACCGCGGGTGACCGGGAGGAGTTCGTGGCACTGGCGCGGGCCAGCGTGGGACTGCACCATCCGTGGTACGCCATGCCCACGACGCGGGAGGATTACCAGGCGTACCTCGCCCGGTACAGCCAGCCGGGCACCGAGGGCTTCCTGGTCTGCCTGCGCAGCGGCGGCGCGCTGGCCGGCATCGTGACCATCGACTCGATCATCCGGGGGCGCTTCCAGTCCGCCAGCCTGAGCTACGCGGCGTTCGCTCCGGCAGCCGGGCAGGGCTACATGTCCGAGGGACTGGCCCTGGTGCTGCGGCACGCGTTCCAGGAGCTGCGGCTGCACCGGCTCGAGGCCAACATCCAGCCGGCCAATCACGCCTCGCTGCGGCTGATCAGGCGGCTGGGGTTCAGCCAGGAGGGCTACTCGCCCGGCATGCTCTTCATCGACGGCGCCTGGCGGGACCACGAGCGGTGGGCGATTACCCGCGAGATGACGGGCTTCCCCCCGGTCGACCCGCACCCGACCAGCCCGCCCGCTGAGCCCGGGCGGGGCGCGGAAGCGGGCGGAGTCAGCCGACGTAAAAGAGGCCCAGGCCCAGGGCCACGCAGATGCCGGCGATGATCCAGAAGCGCACCACGATGGTGGTTTCCGCCCAGCCGGCCAGCTCGAAGTGATGCTGCAGCGGGGCCATCCGGAACACCCGCTTACCGGTCAGCTTGAACGAGCCCACCTGGATCACCACCGACAGCGTGATGATCACGAACAGGCCGCCGAGCAGGAGCAGCAGCAGCTCGGTCCGGGTGGTGATGGCCAGGCCGGCCAGCGCGCCGCCGAGGGCCAGCGACCCGGTGTCGCCCATGAAGATCTTGGCGGGCGGCGCGTTCCACCACAGGAACCCGGCACAGGCCCCCATCACGGTGGCGGCCACGATGGCGAGATCCTGCGGGTCGCGTACGTCATAGCAGTTCGGGGCCAGGAAGACCGTGCAGTCATTCCGCAGCTGCCAGATCCCGATGATCATGTAGGCGGCCAGCACCAGGATGGCCGCGCCGGTGGCCAGGCCGTCAAGCCCGTCGGTGAGGTTCACGCCGTTGGAGGTCCCGGACACCATGAGGATGACCCAGACCACGAAGAGCACCGGCCCGATCGATATCCCGAAATCGGCGTAGAAGGACAGGTGCGTGGAGGCCGGGCTGAGCGCGTACCCGTCCGGGAACCTGATCGCGAGCAGCGCGAACACCCCGCCGACGATGGCCTGCCCGGCCAGCTTGGCCCCGCTGCGCAGGCCCAGGCTGCGCTGCATGTACAGCTTGATGAAGTCGTCCGCGAACCCGACCAGGCCAAGCCCGGTCATCAGGAACAGCACGAGCAGCCCGGACGCGGACATGGCGTTGCCGGTGACCACGTGGCCGACGAGGTACCCGCCCAGCGACGCGGTGATGATCACCGTGCCGCCCATGGTCGGGGTGCCCCGCTTGGACAGGTGGCCGGCCGGCCCGTCCGACCTGATCTCCTGGCCGTAGCCGCGCCTGCTGAACCCCTTGATGGCCAGCGGCGTGCCGAACAGCGCCATGACCATCGACACGGCGGCGGACAACAGGACGGTCTTCACCGGTCCGCCTCCCTGGTTTGCCCGATACCGAGCAGATCGGCCGCGACACCTTCCAGGCGGGCCGCGCGGGACGCCTTTACCAGTACGACGTCTTGGGGCTTCAGCCGGTTCGCAAGCAAGTCCAGCGCGGCCGCGCCGTTCGGCACCGCGAGCGCCTCACCGGGCCAGGACCGCACCCGCCGCGCGCCGGCCAGCAGCGGCGCGGCCTCCTCGCCCACCGCGATGAGACCGGCCAGGCCGGAACCGCAGACCCGCGCGGCGTACTCCCCGACGTCCTCGTGGCTGGCCCGCGAGGTGCCGCCGAGCTCGGCCATGTGGCCGAGGACGGCGAACCCGCGGCCGCCCTGGGCTAGGTGGGCCAGAGCGTCGATCGCGGCCCGGACGGACTCGGGGTTCGCGTTGTACGCGTCGTTGATGACTGTCACCCCATCCGCCCGCTGGTGAACCTCCATCCGCCACCGGCTGCGCGCGACCGCGGCGGCGAGGCCGTCCGCGATGCCGTCCAGGCCCAGCCCGAGCTCGCGCGCCAGGGCCGCTGCGGCCAGCGCATTCGGCACGTTATGCGCACCGTGCAGCCGCAAGGTTACCGGCGCGGAACCCTCCGGTGTCAGCAGCGTGAAGCTCGGCCGCCCGAGGTCGTCCAGCCGCACGTCCGCCGCCCGCACCAGGGCGCCGGGATCCCGCACGCCGAAGGTGACGACGCGGGCCCGGGTCCGGGCGGCCATGGCCAGCACGCGGGGGTCGTCGGCGTTCAGGATGGCCGCGCCGTCCGGCGGCAGCGCCTCGGCCAGCTCGCCCTTGGCCTGCGCCACCTGGTCCAGGCCGCCGAACTCCCCCGCGTGCGCGTGCCCCACGTTCAGCACCACGCCGTAGCGGGGCGGCGCGACGCGGCACAGGTAGGCGATGTGCCCGATCCCGCGGGCAGACAGCTCGAGCACCAGGTACCTGGTGGCGGCGTCGGCCCGCAGCACGGTCAGCGGATGGCCGAACTCGTTGTTGTACGAGCCCGCCGGGGCGATCGTGGGGCCCAGCCGCTCCACCAGCTGGGCGGCCAGGTCCTTGGTCGAGGTCTTCCCCGACGACCCGGTGAGGCCGGCGATCTGCGCCTCGGGCAGCGCGTCCACCACGGACCTGGCCAGCGCGGCCAGCGCGGCCGGCACGTCGGCGACCAGCACCGAGGGCACCGGGACCGGCCGGGTGGCCAGCACCGCGACCGCGCCCGCGGCCACCGCGGCGGCGGCGAAGTCGTGCCCGTCGGAGCGCTCCCCCGCGACCGCGGCGAACAGCCCGCCGGCGCCGGCCCGCCGGGAGTCGATCACCACCTCGCCGCTGACGACGGCCTCCGGGTCGCCGTGACACAGCCGCCCGCCTGTTATCTGCGCGATCCGCGCCAGCGACAGCGGGATCACCGGTTCACCGCCCACGGTTCGAGCGCCGGAGTCCGCGCGGCCAGGGCGGCCGCGGTGACCTGGCGGTCGTCGAACGGCAGCACCGCCCCGGCCACGTACTGGCCGGTCTCGTGGCCCTTGCCCGCCACCACGACCACGTCGCCGGGCGAGGCCACCGCGACGGCCTGCCCGATGGCCGCGGCGCGGTCCGGCTCGATGATCACCCGGCCGCGCTCGGCCTGCGGCACGCTCCGCACGCCGTCCAGCATCGCCGCGAGAATGGCCAGCGGGTCCTCCGAACGCGGGTTGTCGCTGGTGAGGATGGCCACGTCGGCCAGCGAGGCGGCGGCCGCGCCCATCATCGGGCGCTTGGCCCGGTCCCGGTCGCCGCCGCAGCCGAGCACGATGATCAGGTTTCCCTGGGTGACCGGCCGAAGCGAGCGCAGCACCGCCTCGACCGCGCCAGGCTTGTGCGAGTAGTCGACGAAGGCGGTCACCCCGAGCCCGGGCGCGGGCACCCGCTCCAGCCGGCCGGGCACGCCCGGGCAGGCGCCCACGCCGGCCACCGCGTCTTCCAGCCTGACGCCCGCCTCGACCAGCGCGACCAGGGCGCCGACCGTGTTGGCCACGTTGAATGCCCCGGCCAGGCCGACCGACACGTCCGCCTCGACCCCGCCGGGGCCGATCAGCCGGAACGTGCTGCCGTCGGCGCCCGACCTGACGTCGGCCGCGCGCCAGTCCGCTTCATCGAGGCCGGCCGCCGAGAACGTGGTCACCGGTACGGGCGCCGACGAGACGAGCCTGCGCCCGTACTTGTCGTCGATGTTCACCACGCCGATCTCGGTGCTGGCCCGGGGGGACACCCCCCCCAGGCCCCCCCGCTCCGGCGGCATGAACAGGGACGCCTTGGCCCGGAAGTAGTCCTCCAGGTCGTCGTGGAAGTCCAGGTGGTCCTGCGACAGGTTGGTGAAGACGGCCACGTCGAAGCGGGTGCCCCCGACCCGGCCCAGGGCCAGCGAGTGGCTCGACACCTCCATCGCCGCGGCGGTCACCCCGCGCTCCGCCATGACCGCGAGCAGCGCCTGCAGGTCCGGGGCCTCCGGGGTGGTCAGCGTGCTGGCCAGCCGCTCCCGCCCGGCCCGGAGCTCGACCCCGCCGACCAGGCCGGTCAGGTGCCCGGCCGCGCGCAGCCCGGACTCGATCAGGTAGGTGCTCGTGGTCTTGCCGCTGGTACCGGTGACGCCGATGAGGCGCAGCCGGCTCGACGGGTCGCCGTACGCCCAGCAGGCGATCTCGCCCAGCCGGGCGCGCGGGTCCGCGATCACGAATACCGGCACGCCGCTGGCCACCGCGCGGGCCCGGCCGTCCGGGTCGGTCAGCACCGCGACCGCGCCGGCCGCCACCGCGTCCGCGCAGAACCCGGCGCCGTGCACCCGCGCCCCGGGCAGGGCGACGTACAGGTCACCGGGTTCCACCGACCGGGAGTCGAGGGTGAGCCCGGACAGGAAGCCCAGGTCGTTCGGGGAAAGTGAATGCCCGGCGGCGGCCAGCCGGACGCCGGGCAGCGTGCTGAGCGCGGACAGCGGCCGCTGCTGCCTGGACGCGGGACGGATCGCCACGGGCTGAGGGTACCTCCATCACGGCGCTGTCAGGCGTACCTTCGCAGGTGTGGCCCCGTCCGGCGGGATCTGCAGGGTGGCGAGGGCATCCTTCATGACCTGATAGAACACCGGGCCGGCGATGACATCACCGAAATAGCCGCCCTTGCGCGGGTGCTGCACGTTCACCGAGACCACGAGCTGCGGGTCGTCGCCCGGGGCGATGCCGATGAAGCTCGATCCGTGCACGCACAGCGCGCAGGTCCCGTTGGACTCCTGGGAGGTTCCGGTCTTGGCGGCCACCGCGTACCCGGGGATGATCCCCCACGGCTGGTTGCCCGCCTCGTCGATGGCCGGCACCTGCTGCAGGATCTGCAGCAGCTCGTGCGCCGTCTTGGCCTGGATGACCCGGTGCGACGGCGACGGCGCGGCCGGGGTGTACTTCCCGGCCGAGTTGGTGGTGCCCTGGACCAGGGTCGGCTGCACCCGGACGCCGTCGTTGGCGATCGTCGCGTACACCTCGGCCATCTGCAGCGCGGTCGCGGCCACGCCCTGCCCGAACGACAGCGTGTACCGGGTATCGCCGTACCACTGCGACACCGGCGGCAGGTCGCCGTCGCTCTCGTTCGGCAGGCCGAGGCCGGTCGGCTGGCCGAGGCCGAACGCCCGCAGGTAGTCATACTGGGTCTGCTCGCTGATGTGGGCGGCGACCTGGGACATGCCGATGTTGGATGAGTGCGCGATGATGCCCGCGATCGTGTACCGCTCGCCGGGCGCCCACTCCGCGTCGTGGATAAGCTGCCCGCCCCTGCGGATCTGGTACGGGATGTTGTACGCGCTCATCGGCGTCTGGCCGCCGCGCTCGAGCGCGGCGGCGGCGGTGATCACCTTGGCCGTGGAGCCCGGCTGGAACTGGGCCTGCACCGCCAGGTTGGTGGTCTTGGCCACGTCGGTGACGTCCGACGGGTTGTACGTCGGGTACTGCGCCATGGCCAGCACGTCCCCGGTGCGCGGCTGGATGATCACCACGGTGCAGTTGTCCGCCCTGGTCTTCTTGACCTGGCTGGCGCAGGCCTGCTCGGCCGCGTACTGCAGCGCCGGGACGATGGTCAGCCGCAGGCTGCTGCCGTTCACCACCGGCTTGTCGCTGCTGCCCGCGAGCGGGATCTGCTGCCCGTCGGTGCCGGTCTGCACCTGCTCGCTGCCCGGCCGGCCGGCCAGCAGCGCGTTGTCCTGGAGTTCCAGGCCGGCCCCGCCGGTCACGATGCCGTGGCGGCTGCCGGTGAAGCCGATGATGTTGGCCGCGATGCTGCCCTCGGGATAGGACCGCGCGTAGCTGGCCTTCTGGTGGATGCCGGGCAGGCCCATCGCCGTGATCTGGCCGCTGGCCTGCGCGGATACGCCCCTGGCCAGCACCACGTACTGCCGTGAGGTCGGGTGCTCGAGCTTCCCGAGGACCGCGGCCGGCGTCATGCCGAGCGGGCCGGCCAGCGAGCCGGCCACCTGCTGCAGCTTGGCCGCCTTGATCTGCGTCGGGTCGGCCCACACCAGGTAGGTGGTCACGGTCATCGCCAGCACCTGCCCGTTGGCGCCGGTGATGCTGCCGCGCAGCGCGTGCAGCGGGATGGTCTTGTGCCGCTCCTGCGACGCCAGCTTGCGGTAGGTACCGGACTCCATGCCCTGCAGCTGGATCAGGCGGCCCGCGAACAGCGACAGCACGAAGATGATGGCGAGCAGCGTGATGCCCAGTCGCCGGGCCGGGTCGCCGCGGGGGGCCAGGCGGCTCCTCGGCCTGGCCCGGGCCGGGGGGGTACGGGCCGGGGGGGCCGGGGGGTTACGGGGGGGCGGGGAGCCCCCCCGTGACCGGGGGGTTCCGGGGGGTCGCCCCCCCGGGCTAGCACCCCGCGGCGGTGCTCCCGGGGGCCGCCGGTCGCTCCGGCGGCTGGTCTGCGGCCTGCGGGTAGGGTCCTGCGGCGTCACGGGTTGAACCCGGGAACGTTGATCGCGGCCTCGGCGCTGGACGGCTTGCCGGTGACGATCTTCCCGGTTTTCATGTCGATGAAGCCCAGGTGGGGGTTCGGCCGCATGCCGAGCTGCCTGGCTTCCTGCGCGATCACGGCCGGGTTCCCGGCCTGCGCGACTTCGTTGGTGAGGGTCTGCTGCTGGCGGGCCAGGCTGGCGTTCTGCTCCTGCAGGTTCGTGATCCGGAACGCCCCCTGGGCGAGGGTGGTGCTGATCACCAGCAGCGAGACCAGGGCGCCGCCGAGCAGCCCGACGAGTAGCAGGATGAACGGCATCCGCGGCGAGCGGGACCGCGGCCTGGCCGCGGCGGGCCTGGCCGGCGCCCCGCTTCTGGGGCTAGTTCTGGGGCCGGCTCCCGGACCGGTTCCCGGCCCGGTGACGGGGCGGGTGTGGCGCGGGGGGGTGACCGGGCGCGGCTGCGCCGGCCGGGGGGCGGTCCTGGGGGTGCCGCGGCCAGGCGCCTGCGAGGGGGAGCCCGGGGTCCGCCGGATCGTGTCAGTGGCCATATACCTGTGCCCCCTCGGGTCATGCTGCTCGGGTCATGCTGCTGGGGTCATGCTGGTGGGTCATGCTGCTTGCCTGATGCGCTCCGCGGCCCGCAGCCGGGCGGAGGCCGCGCGCGGATTGCTGCCGACTTCTTCGCTGTCGGGACGTTCGGCGCCCCTGATGAGCAGGCGGAACTGCGGCGTGGCCGCGTTCGCGGGCACGGGCAGGCCGGGCGGCGTCTGGTCGGTGGACAGCCGCACGAGCTCCCGCTTGACGATGCGGTCCTCGAGCGAGTGGTAGGCCAGCACCACGACGCGGCCGCCGACGGCGAGCGCGCCCAGCGCGGCGGGCAGCGCGCGGCGCAGCGTCCCGAGCTCGTCGTTCACCTCGATCCGCAGCGCCTGGAAGGTCCGCTTGGCCGGGTTACCCCCGGTGCGCCGGGTGGCCGCGGGGATCGCGTCCTTGACGATGGTGCTCAGCCGCTGGGTGGAGGTAATAGGAGCGCGGGCCCGCTCGCGGACCACCGCGTCGGCGATCCGCCGGGCGAACCGCTCCTCCCCGTATTCGTACAAGATGCGGGCGAGTTCGGCGGCCGGGTACTCGTTGACGACGTCGGCGGCGGTGTGCGGCCTGGTCTGGTCCATCCGCATGTCAAGCGGGGCGTCCTGGGCGTAGGCGAAGCCGCGGCCGGGGTCGTCGAGCTGCGGCGAGGACACGCCAAGGTCGAACAGCAGGCCCATGACGCGGTCCGGCCCGATCGTCCCGTTCTCGGTGATGGCGGCCAGGATGGCCGGGATCTCGTCGTACCTGGCGTGCACCAGCGTGACCCGGGCCGCGTAGGGGGCGAGCAGCTCGCCGGCCTGCTCGATCGCGGCCACGTCGGCGTCTATGCCGACCAGGAGCAGGCCGGGGCAGGCCTCGAGCAGCGCGCGGGCGTGACCGGCCCGGCCCAGGGTGGCGTCGACGAGCACGGCGCCGTCGGCGGCCAGGGCGGGCGCGAGCAGGGCGGTGACACGGCCGGCGAGCACCGGTACGTGCTGAGCCCTTTCCACGTGTCCCTCCCTGGTCTTACGTCATGGGGTGTTGGTCATGGGGTCTAGGTCATCGCGGCGGCCGCTGGCGTCCCCCCGGCCGGCCCCATCCGCTGGCGCTGCCGGCTGGCACCGGGGAAGTGGTGTCAGCAGGGAGCGGCGGATGGGGGCCGGCGCATGAGGGCTACAGGATTCCCGGGAGCACCTCCTCGGCGGCTTCGGCGAACGAATCCTCCTGTGCGGCGAGGTAGGTTTCCCACGCGTGCGTGTCCCAGATCTCCAGCCGGGTGTTCGCCCCGATCACCACGCAGTCCCGCTGCAGCCCGGCGTAGGCGCGCAGAGCGGGCGGAACGGTGATCCGGCCCTGTTTGTCGGGCAGCTCGTCTGAGGCGCTGGCGAAGAAGACCCGGCTGTAGTCCCGGACCGATTTGGCCGTCACCGGCGCCGTGCGCAGCGCCTCGGTGATGCGGGTGAACTCCTCCTGCGGGAAGACGTACAGGCAGCGCTCCTGCCCCTTGGTGATCACCACTCCCCCAGCGAGCTCTTCTCGGTACTTCGCGGGCAGGATCAGCCGGCCTTTCTCGTCAAGCCGGGGGGCGTGAGTACCGAGGAACACAGGTGCTCACCTCCCACCGCCTATCCTCCACCGCGCTCCACTGTACCCCACATTTCCCCACCGTCAACGCTTAAAACGTCGTGATCGCGCCCTCGCCCCCACTGAAGCGGCAGGTAGGCGAGGTGGAGCGGAGTGGAGGAAGAGGTGGGGCGCCGTGGGGGGCGAGGCCCGGATGAACCCATAGGGTGGTGCGCCCGTTTAGATGAAGAAGCTTCGCCCGCGTCGCGCGTCTGGCGAAGAAAGACGTACTGTAGCGGTACGGCAGCTAGGCGGGGAGCGCTCACTGACGGGACGCCCGGCTGGCTGGTGGTGCGCGCCGGCGCCGTCAAGGAGGCCATGTGGTACTAGACACCGGACGGCAGACAGGGAGCCCGATCGATGATCTAGTCCCGGCGGCCCGCAGGATCGGCAAGGCGATCGAGACCGTGATCGAGGGCAAGCGCGACGCCATCCAGCTCACCCTGGCCGTGCTGCTCGCCGAGGGGCACCTGCTCATCGAGGACGTGCCCGGGGTCGGCAAGACGATGCTGGCCAAGGCCCTGGCCCAGGCGATCGACGGCACCGTGCGGCGGGTCCAGTTTACGCCGGACCTGCTGCCCAGCGACATCACCGGCGTGAGCGCCTACAACCAGGAGCGCCGCGACTTCGAGTTCAGGCCGGGGCCGGTGTTCGCCAACATCGTCCTCGGCGACGAGATCAACCGGGCCTCCCCCAAGACCCAGTCGGCGCTGCTCGAGTCCATGGAAGAACGCCAGGTGACGGTGGACGGCACCACGTACTCCCTGCAAGAGCCGTTCATGGTGATCGCCACCCAGAACCCGGTGGAGATGGAAGGCACGTACCCGCTGCCCGAGGCGCAGCGGGACCGGTTCACCGCGCGCATCTCCCTGGGCTACCCGCCGCCCGCCGCCGAGCGGGACATGCTCGACACGCACGGCGGCGCCTCGCCGCTGGACCAGCTCAAGCCGGTCGCCCGGGCCAGCGACGTGCATGAGCTTGTCGTCGCGGTGCGCAATGTGCTGGTGTCCGACCAGGTCAAGGACTACATCATCAGCCTGGCCAACGCGACGAGGACGTCGCCCGAGCTGCGCCTCGGCGCGTCGCCCCGGGCCACCTTGCACCTGCTCCGGGCCAGCCGGGCCTGGGCCGCGCTGGACGGCCGGGACTACGTCATCCCGGATGACGTGCAGCGGCTGGCCAGGCCGGTGCTCGCGCACCGGCTGCTGCCCACGGCGGAGGCCATCGTCGAACGGCACCTGCCCGAGCAGGTGGTAGACCGGATCGTCGCCCAGCTGCCCCTGCCCCGGCGGTGAGCCGACAGGGAAAGCAACAGGGCGTGGCGCTAGGAGGAGGGCCATGCGTGGGCTGTTCAGCTCCCTGACCACGCGGGGCCGGTCGTTCATGGCCGCCGGCGGCGCGGCCATGGTCTGCGGCCTGGCCGTACCGGAACCCGATCTGGTCCGCGTCGGCGCCCTGCTGGTCGTCCTGCCTGCCGTGTCCGCGCTGACCGCACGCCGGTCCCGGTACCGGCTGGCCTGTGCCCGCAGGCTGGACCCGCCGCGGATCCCGGCCGGCCAGCCCACCACGGTGACCGCCCGGGTGGAGAACGTGTCGCGGCTGCGCACCAGCGTGCTGCTGGCCGAGGACGTCACGCCGTACACGCTGGGCAGCAGGCCGCGGTTCGTGCTCGACGAGATCGAGCCCGGCGGCAACCGGGAGCTCAGCTACCAGATCCGTTCGGACAGCCGGGGCAAGTTCACCATCGGCCCGCTCCGGGTCCGGGTCGCGGACGCGTTCGGCCTGGTGGAGATCAGCCGGTCGTTCAGCACCACCAGCACGCTGGTGGTCACGCCGAAGATCTTCCCGCTGCCGCGGGCCACCGCGCAGAGCAGCTGGCTCGGCGAGGGCGACGGCGGGATGCGGACGATCTCGGCCATCGGCGAGGACGACGCCGCCCCGCGGGTGTACCAGGACGGGGACAGCCTGCACCGGGTGCACTGGAAGTCGACGGCGAGATACGGCGAGCTGATGGTGCGCCGCGAGGAGCACCAGTGGCGCAACAGCGCGTCTGTGTTCCTCGACACCCGCCGCTCGGCGCATTCGGGCACCGGGCCCGCCTCGACCTTCGAGTTCGCGGTGAGCGCGGCCGCCTCGATCGGCGCGCACCTGTCCGGCGAGGGCTTCCGGGCCAGGCTGATCACCGAGGCCGGCGAGATCGCCCCGCGCGGCACCTTCCAGGACACCCTGCTCGACATGCTCGCGGTGATCACTCCGTCGCACGCGGCCGGCTTCAGGACCGGCACGTCCGCGCTGGCCAGCGCGGGCGGCCAGCTGATCGCCATAGTCGGCCGGCTGTCCGCGGACGACGCCAGCCAGCTGGCCGCGAGCAGGCGCGGGAACGCGCCCGCGATGGCGCTGCTGCTCGCCGTCTCCGCCTGGGCGTCCGACGGGATCACCGAGGACACGGCGCGGACGGCGGAGATCCTGTCGGCCGCGGGCTGGCGGGTCGCGGTGGCCAGCGCGAGCACGCCGCTCGCCGCCGCCTGGCAGCAGCTGCACCGACCCGCCGACCGGCCGCTGCCGGTCGGCGGCCTGGGAGAGGACCGGCGATGACACCGAGCGGCCGGATGACGGTGACGACGGCGGTGGCGTGCATGCTGGCCTCCACTGTCCTGCTGCCCCTGTTCATCAATACCTTGTGGTTCGCGATCGCGGCCGGCGCGGTGATCGCTGTCGCGGCGACCGGGGCGCTGACCCGGCTGCGCACGCTGCCGGTGCCGGCCTGCCTGGCGGCCACCGTCGCGGGCCTGGTGCTCTACCTGAACCTGATCTTCGAGGTCCGGCACTCGCTGCTGCTCGTGATCCCGACGCCGGGCTCGCTCACCCGGCTGTGGGACCTGTTCGGTACCGGCGTGCACGACGCGAACAGGTATGCCCCGCCGGCGCCGAACCTGCCCGGCCTGCTGCTGCTGGCCGCGGGAGGGGTGGGCATCACCGCGGTGCTGGCCGACCTGATCGCGGTGCGGTTGCGGTCCACCGCACTGGCCGGCCTGCCGCTGCTCGTCCTGTTCACCGTGCCGGTCACCATGAACGCCTCGCACGACCAGTTCTCCACCGGTGTGGTGTTCTGCCTGTGCGGGGCCGGGTACCTGGCCATGCTCAGCGCCGACGGGCGGGAGCGGATCCGGGTCTGGGGCCGCCTGATCTCGCTGTGGCGCGTGGCGCCGCGGCACTCCGGGGCCAGTGATGGCGGGGCCAGCGACGGAGGGGCCTTCAACGGGGCGGCCTTCGACAGGGAAGGGCGGTCCGACGCGCCGCGCCGGGTCCGCGGGCGCGGCGCGGGTCCGGACACCCGGACGCTGGCCGCGGCCGGCCGCCGGGTCGGGCTCGCCTCCATCGTCCTGGCCCTGTGCGCGCCGCTGATCGTGCCGGGCCTGCATGCGAGCAGGCTGTTCTCCTCCGGTCCCGGCATCGGCGGCCGCGGCGGCGTCGGCGGTTCGTCCCTGTCGCTGCCGAGCGCCCTGTCCCAGACCGTCACGCAGCTGCACGAGAGCCAGCCGAGCACGGTGTTCACGTACTCGACCAACGCGTCGGCGTCCCAGCAGGCCAACGACGCGGAGTACTTCAGGCAGTACGTGTTCGACACCCTCGGCGCAGGCGGCTGGCAGGTGGACGACTATTCCGCCCGCGCGGTGCAGGTCAGCAAGATCCCCAGCCCGCAGGGCCTGAACGACACCAGGGCGATCCAGACGGTGACCACGACGGTCACCGTCAGCCGGGCCTTCCCCAGCCCGGGCGCGCAGCCGACGTTCCTGCCGCTGCCGTATCCGGCCATCCAGGTCGACGCGCCGGGCAAGTGGCTGGCCGATCCCGACCTCATGGTGTATTCCCCCAGTGACTCCATCGCCGGCCGGTCCTACTCGGTGGCGAGCGTGGTGGTGGATCCGAGCCAGGGGCAGCTGGCAGCGGTGCCGGGGCTGGTGAAGACGACCGCCCTGGAGCCGGACCTGCGGCTGCCCGCGGCATACCGGACGGCGGCGCTGAAGAAGCTGGCGGACACCAACACGGCCAGCCAGACCACAGAGTTCGGCAAGGTGAACGCGCTGGCCACCTGGCTCTCTGGCCCGCAGTTCAGCTACAGCCTGGCGGCCCAGCCGCTGAGCAGCGCGGCGCAGCTGGTGAGCTTCCTGACCAAGGCCAAGAGCGGCTTCTGCGTGCAGTACGCCTACGCGATGACCGTGCTGACGCGCCTGCTCGGCATCCCGGCCAGGTTCGTGGTCGGCTATACCGCCGGGACCCGGCTCAGGAACGGCAGTTACGAGGTCAAGAACCTCGACGCGCACGCGTGGACCGAGGTGTACTTCCCCACCCTGGGCTGGATCCGCTTCGAGCCCACGCCGGCCGGCCAGGGGACCGCGAACGCCCCGAACTACATGACCGGCGGCGCGGGTCACGGCCAGCTCGGCAACTCCCCGCCGATCATCGGGGCGACCCAGCCGGCCGGCGGCATCAAGACCGCTCCGCCCGGCAACGGGCTCGGCCGGACCGTCCGGCAGGGCGGCGCCGGCGAGACAGCGGCGGGTTCGGCGGGCAAGCGGGCCGCCACGCCGTGGACGGCGGTCGCGCTGGCCGTGATCGCGGCGCTGGTGCTGGCCCTCGCCCTGATCGCGATGGTGGCCCCGGCGGCGCAGCGGGCGACGGCCGGGCTCGCGGATGCCACCGGCCGCCGCCGGCCTCGCGCCTCGACCGCCGCCGTCGTGGTCATCGCCGCGGCCGCGCTGGTCGCCCTGGCCCTGTACCGGCTGATGGGCCGTACCACCGGCCTGAACCTCGGCGTCGGCTGGGCCACGGTGGGCATCGCGTTCGGCGCGACCACCGCCCTCGCCCTGGTTACCCCCGCCGTGTTCCGCCTGGCCCTGCGCCGCTGGCGGTGGACGCGGGCGGTCGGCGACGTCGGCCGCGCCCACGCCGCCTGGCGCGAATTCCACGACGACCTGGCCGACTTCGGCGTCACCAGCCGGCCCAGCGAGCCACCCCGCACTCTGGCCGCCCGGGTCACCACCACGCTGCCCGAGCCCGCGGCCGCAGCCGTCACCCGCCTGGCCCTGGCCGAAGAGCGGGCCAGCTACGCGGCCCGGCCGACCGGGTCGGAGCACTTGCGCCAGGACGGCACCGCCGCCCGGCGAGGGCTGGCCGCCAGCGCCCGCCGTTCGACCCGCTGGCGTGCGGCCGTCTTCCCCGCCTCGACGATGACCGCCCTCGCCGAGACCGCCACGCGGATCCCCGACCGCGCCGCCGTGCTCACATCACGGCGCCGCGCGCGATAAAGCCGCCCGGCCCGGGCGCGCCGGTACCCGGCGCGGTAACGCGATGCCGCGAATACTCGCTGGGCGCATGGTACTGGTGCCGGGTCCCCGGTGCCGGGCCCGCAGGACGCTACATCCTGCGGTTGCCTTCCTGCCGGCGGCGCCACCGCTCTTCCATCCGCTCCATCATCCGGGCCCGCCTGGTCTGCCGCGGACGGCCGGGAGCGGACCGGACCTGGGCCTTCGCCTGGGCCTTGCCCTTAGCCTTGGCCTTGGCCTTGGCCGGCCGCACCCTGGCCACGTGGCGCCGCCAGCTGACCACTGCCCATGTCAGGGACAGCAGCGCGAGCGCCGCCCCGGCTGCCTCCAGGTACACGCGGTGGGTGACCACCCCGGCCGCGAGCAGGCCGCCCCCGGCGACGACGCCGAAGAGGGCCTGCGCCAGCTTGCGCTTATAGTGCACCCGCGGGTCGCTGGAGCGCACGAGACGCCCGAACTTCGGATCCTCCCTATAGAGCGCCTGCTCGATCTGCTCTAGCTGGCGCTGCTCGTGTTCAGAGAGCGGCACGACGCCTCCCATAAAAACCTTGCGCCCGGCACGTGTGCGGTGACCCTTCACCTCACATACCCGGTTCAATTTCCAGAATACGAGCGTTGACACACCGCTGGGTAGGGTGGACCCCCCAGCAGGTCAGAAAGCGCCCTCAGCTGGGGGGTCCGGGACGGTCCGGGTCCTGCACCAAGGCCGCCGGACGGACCGCGCTGGCCCCGAACCGGCTGGCGATCTGGTCGACCGCCTGCTCCGCCTCGCGCCAGCCGACAGGCCGGTCATCGAACGTCAGCTGGGCACTCGCGCCGGACGCGGCGACCAGGCCGGAGAGCCTGACGCCGACCAGCCGCAGCTGCGCGCCGTGGTCGAGACCAGCCGACTCGTACAGCGCGCAGGCTGTGGCGTAAATCTCACGAGCCACGTCAGTCGGGTACGGGAGAGTGCGGGATCGCGTCATCGTCTTGAAGCTGGCCAGCCGGAGCTTGACCGACACCGTCCGGGCCGCGTAGCCGCCCGCGCGCAGGCTGTGCGCGGTCCGCCCGGACAGCTTCAGCAGCTCCCGCCTGATCCGTTCCGGGTCGTCGATGTCGGCGGCGAAGGTCTCCTCGGCCCCGATGCTCTTCTCTGCCACGTGCGGCGTCACCCGGCGCTCGTCCCGGCCCCAGGCCAGCGCGGCCAGGTGCGAGCCCTGCGCGACCCCGAGCTCGTGCTGCAGCGTGGCGAGCGGGGCGTGCGCGATGTCCGCCACCGTGCGCAGGCCCAGCCGGGCCAGCGCCTCCCCGGTCCGCTCCCCGACGCCCCACAGCGCCGAGGCCGGCAGCGCGTGCAGGAAGCCGAGCACGCCCGCGCGGGGCACCACGAGAAGCCCGTCCGGCTTACAGCGGGCCGATGCGATCTTGGCCACGAACTTCGTCGGCGCGACCCCGACCGAGCAGGTGATGCCCTGCTGCGCGGCGACCAGGGCGCGGATGCGCCGGGCGATCGCGGCCGGCGGGCCGAGCCGCCGCAGCGCTCCGGAGACGTCGAGGAAGGCCTCGTCGAGCGCGAGCGGCTCCACGTCCGGCGTGACCGTGCCGAAGATCGCCATGACCTCCCTGGACACGGCGGCGTACATCCGGTGCCTGGGCGCGACGAACACGGCCCGCGGGCACATCCGCTGCGCCCGGCCCACCGGCATCGCCGAGCGCACCCCGAACGCCCGGGCCTGGTACGACGCGGAGAGCACGACACCCCGGCCGCTGGCCCCGCCGACGATGACCGGCTGGCCCGCGAGCTCGGGCCGGTCCCTGATCTCCACGCTCGCATAGAACGCGTCCATGTCCACGTGCAGGATGTGACAGCCGGTGTCGTCGGGATCCGGGCCGCCGGGCCGCTCCGGGTCTGCGCCGGCGTCCATGACGGTCAGCGGTGGCCGAGCAGGTGCAGGTGCGCCGCGATGTCCCGCAGCGGCGGGGTGGCCGCGGCCGCGGCCTCCAGCGCGCGCAGCGCCTCGGTCCCGCCGGCCCCGCCCGCGTCCCCGTCGAGCAGCGCGCCGGGCACAAGCCCGCTGAAGATGCGCAGCCCGTGCGCCTCCCCGGCGTGCAGTCCGGCGCCCTCGACCAGCGCGGTCAGCGCTGGCAGCGTGAACCGCCGCGGGGTCCCGGCCGCGCCGCCCGTCTCGAGCAGCTGGCGGGCCTCGGTGAACCGGCCGGCCAGGGCCCGGTGCAGGACCGCCGCCACCGCGTTGGCCGCGAGCACGCTCACGGTGGCAGACGGCCGGAGCACAGCGGCGATCGCGGTCATCGCGTCGGCTGGCGAATCGACGTATTCCAGCACGTTGTGGCAGATGACGAGGTCCGCGGCCTTCGGGCCGACCACGCTGTCCAGGCTGGCCGCCTCGCCCTGCACCGCGGTCAGCCGCGCGCCCGCCTCGGCGGCCCGGCGCTGAGCCGCGGCGAGCGCGTCCGGGCTCGGGTCGACCACGGTGACGTTGTGTCCCAGGGCGGCGAACTGCACGGCCAGCCCGCCGGTTCCCCCGCCCACGTCCACGATGTCCAGCGCCGCCCGGCCGGTCTCCGCCACCCGGGCGGCGACGACGTCCCGCAGTACATCCCAGACCAGGGAGAAACGGACGCCGTCGCGCCTGAAATCTGCCACGCCAGGCCTCCTTCCAGGAGTCCAATCTAGCGCCGGCCACCGACATTCCCGCCGGCCTTGACCGCGGTTACTTTCCGTCTCCAGCCGGTGAACTTCCGTGACCAGCCTTACGTTATACAGCCGTGCGGAACTCTCAGATTCTTCTTGGCGCCACCTGCCGGCAATTCCAGCGCGGTTGCAGCCGGCCACCGTATGCTCTTCGCCATGGCTGAGCACCTCGAGTTGCCCCGCCCCTGGCGGCTGATGCTGACCGCAGGGTGGAACCTGGCCGAATCACTCGGCCTGCCCGTCGCGGGGTACTTTGCCGGCGAGCACCTGGGCGGCCGGAACGCGGGCATGCTGGCCGCGGCCGGCGTGGTCTGGCTGACCGTAGTCGGCCGCAAGGTCCTCACCCGCAGCGTCCCCGGCCTGCTCACGATCTCGGCCGTGGTGCTCACCCTGCAGACGGCCGTCGTGATCGTCACCGGCAGCATGCTGTTCTTCCTGCTCCAGTTCCCGCTGGCCAACCTGGGCCTGTGCGTGCTGTTCGCGCGGACCGCGCCGACCCGCAAGCCGCTGGTCGCCCAGCTGGCCGCCGAGGTCGTGGCGCTGCGTCAGCCGTCGGCTCACCACCCCGGGCTGCACCGGTTCTTCCAGGGTGCCACCTGGCTGTGGGCGGGCATCTTCTTCGTCACCACGGTGGGCCTGGCCGTGCTGATGACCACCGAGACGGTCAAGGTGTTCCTGCTGTTCACCACCGCCTTCACCATCGGCGGCGTGGTCGCGGGCACGTTCCTTTCCGCGTTCTGGTTCATCCGGGTGCTGCGCCGCTTCGGGCTGCACGTCCGCTTCGCCCAGCCCTGACCCGACTCGCCCCGCCTCCCGCCGCGGCGGGAGGTCAGGCCTGCAGGGTGGGCTTGAGCTCGGCGATGCGGGCGAGCAGCCCGTTGACGAACGCGGGCGAGGCGTCGGTGGACAGTTCACGGGCGAGCAGCACGGCCTCGCTGATCGCCACGCCGTCCGGCACGTCATCGGCCCAGAGCAGCTCGTAGACGCCGATCCGCAGCACGTTCCTGTCCACGGCGGGCATCCGCTCCAGGGTCCAGCCCTCGGCGTACTCCGCGAGCAGCTCGTCGATCCGGGCCGAGTGCACGGTCACGCCGCGGACCAGGTCCGCGCCGTAGGCGGGCACCGGCGGGCTGCCCAGGGTGATGCGCTCGGCGAGCAGCTCGAGGACGGGCAGGCCGCGCAGTTCGGCCTCGAAGAGAACGTCCAGGGCCCGCTTGCGCGCCTTGCTCCGGGCGGGCGGCATTTAAGCGCGGCCGAGGTACTGGCCGGTCCTGGTGTCCACCTTGATCTTCTCGCCGGTCGAGATGAACAGCGGCACCTGGACGGTCGCGCCGGTCTCCAGGGTGGCCGGCTTGGTCCCGCCGGTGGAGCGGTCGCCCTGCACGCCGGGATCGGTCTGGCTGATGGTGAGCTCGACCGCGGCCGGCAGGTCGACGTACAGCGCGGTGCCATCGTTGAAGGCCACCGTGACGGTCTGCTCCTCGAGCAGGTAGTTCGCCGCGTCGCCGACCACGGACGCGGGCACCCGCGGCTGGTCGTAGTCCTGGGTATCCATGAACACGAAGTCGGCGCCCTCGCGGTACAGGTACTGCATCTCGCGCCGGTCCACGTTGGCCACGTCGACCTTGACGCCGGCGTTGAAGGTCCGGTCGACCACCTTGCCCGACAGGATGTTCTTCAGCTTGGTGCGCACGAAGGCACCGCCCTTACCCGGCTTGACGTGCTGGAAGTCGACAACGGTCCAGAGCTGCCCGTCGAGGTTCAGCGCCATGCCGTTCTTCAGGTCATTCGTGGTGGCCACGTTCTGTCTCCAGGTTAAAGAACGAGAAGTTCTCTCGTCGTAGTCGTGAGGAGGCCCGTCCCGCCTGCCCCCACGACCAGGACGTCCTCGATCCGGACACCGCCCCGGCCGGGTAGGTAGACACCTGGCTCGACGGTGACTGGAACCCGGCTAGCGAGTTTACCCGTTCTGGCGTACCCGATCGTCGGCGCCTCGTGCACCTCCAGCCCCACGCCGTGGCCGAGCCCGTGCTGGAAATGGTCGCCGTGCCCGGCGTCGCGGATCAGGTCGCGGGCGGCCGCGTCCACGTCGCCGACGTCGGCGCCCGGCCGGGCGGCGTCCAGGCCGGCCCGCTGTGCCGCCGCGACCAGGTCGTAGATTTCCCGCTGCCAGCCGGCCGGCTCGCCGAGCGCCACGGTGCGGGTCATGTCCGCGTGGTAGCCGCCGTACAGCGCGCCGAAATCCATCGTGATCAGGTCGCCCCGGCGCACCGGCCGGTCGGTCGGCGCGTGGTGCGGGATCGCGCCGTTCGGCCCGCTGGCCACGATGGTGTCGAAGGCGGGCCGCTCGGCGCCGAGCTCGGCCATCCGCGCGTCCAGCGCGGCCGCCAGCTTGCGTTCGGTCAGGCCGGGCCTGATCAGCGAGAACACGTCGGCGATGGCCTGGCAGGTGATCCGGCAGGCGGTCGCGAGCAGCTCGAGCTCGGACGGATCCTTGACCGTCCGCAGCTCCTCGATTTTCCGGCCGAACGGGACGATGGTGACTCCCCCGGCCTTGGCCGCGAGCTCCTGGTGGCGTTCGACCGACATCTCGTGCGCCTCGAACGCCACGGTGCGCCAGGCCCGGCTGGTCATCTCCGCGGTCAGCCGCGGCTCGATGAACCGTTCCGTGACCAGCTCCAGGTCGGGGCAGTCCCGCTGGGCGGCCAGCGTGTACCTCGAGTCCGTCGCCAGCACCGCCGTGCCGTCCGCGGCCAGCAGCAGCGCGGCGTTAGAGCTGGCCAGGCCGGTGAGGTAGCGGACGTTCGGCCCGGAGGTGATCAGCGCCGCGTCGGCGCCGACCTCGGCGATCTTCTGCCGCGCGCGCTCCCGGCGGGCGGCGTGAACCTCTCCCATGGCTGAACTCTACGCGCGGGCGGGCGGGGTACCGCGGCCGTGAACGCGCAACTCGCGGCGGGCCAGCGGGTGAGTATGGGCATGAGCGACATGACACGGGAGCCACCCGCAATGAAGCGACGTAACGCGTGCTTACCGAGGATCGCGCCGCGCAGGCTGAGGAGCTCAGTGACGCGGACCTGATCGAGCGTTCGCGAAGCAACCCCGATTGCTTCGCCCACATATTTGACCGGCATGCTGGCGAGATCCTGCGCTACGTGCATGCCCGGCTGGGACCTGACCTGGCCGAGGACGTGGTGGCGGAGACCTTCCTGGCCGCCTTCAGGCACCGGGAGCGCTACGACACCACGCGGCCGGACGCCCGACCGTGGCTGTACGGGATCGCCGTACGGCAGATCGGCAGGCACCGGCGGGCCGCATCCCGCCGCCTGCGGCTGCTGCGCTCGGTGCCCGCGGAGCTGGTGGCCGAGGACTTCGGCGGCCGCGCCGCGGAACGGGTGACCGCCGAGCAGCTCAAGCCGCAGCTGTCCGCGGTCCTTTCCGGGCTGTCGAGCGGCGATCGCGAACTGCTGCTGCTCGTGGCCTGGGCGGGCCTGAGCTATGAGGAATCAGCGCAGACGCTGGGCCTGACGGTCAGCGCCGTCAAGTCGCGGCTGCACCGGATCAGGGTGAAGACCAGGAACGCGCTCGGGGGAACCAACCCGGCGCTGCTGGATGAAGGGACCGGACATGGATGAGATCACGCTTTTCACCGCGCTGCGCCCGGCGCGGCCCGAGGACGCCAGCGAGCTTCTCGAGGCGGCACGAGGCCGGCTGACCTCCGCGCTCGGCGGACCCGCAGGGCAGTCGGTCCCGCCGGGGCGCCGGCGGCGGCACCGTCTGCCGCGGCGGACGGTGCTGCTTGCGGCCTGCGCGACCGTCGTAGCGGCTTGCGCCGCCATCGTTGTACCAGCGGTTCTCCCTGGCCGGGACGCTGGCTCGCTCGTCACGGCGGCATGGGCGGTTCAGCACAATCCAGACGGCACCATACAGGTTACGTTCAAGCAGGCCCGCGACGCGGCGGGGCTGCAGCGGGTGCTGCGCGCGGACGGCGTCCCGGCCTACGTCCGGTACATACCGTGGGCGGCCACGGGAGCGAACCACTACCGGCCCGCGGCGACCTGCGGGCAGACGGGACGGGGAAACCTGCCGGGCGGACCGCTCAACGTCATGATCCTCAAGGAGGTCTTCCCGTTCCTGGCCGCCGGGGGCGCTCCAGCGGGCGATGCCCTGACCATCCGTCCCGCCGCGATACCGAAAGGCGACGCCATCCTCATCGAGGTGACCTGGTTCCCCGGCCACGGTTTCGGCACCAACGTGGGGGACGAAGTCCTGGGCAACACCAATCCGCCGACCTGCACGCCGACCCGCTAGCGGGTCTCCTCCCCGAGGACCCGGACCTGCTCGATGAGGCGGACCCGGGCCTCGTGGGTGGGAGCGAGCGGGGTGACGTTGAGGGTGGTCACGCCGGCCTCGCGGTAGGCGGCCAGGCGCTCGCGCACGTAGGACTCGGGGCCGATCAGGGACGTGCGCTCGACCAGCTCCGCGGGCACCAGGGCCTCGGCCTCGGCCATGCGGCCGTCCAGGTAGGCATCCTGGATCGCCTTGGCCTCGGCCTCGTAACCGAACCGGCAGGCCAGGTCGTTGTAGAAGTTACGGCCCCGGGCGCCCATCCCGCCGATGTACAGGGCCAGCTGGGGCCGGCCGTGGTCACGCAGGGCGGTCACGTCGTCGCCGATCGCCAGTGCCGCCTGGGCGATGACGTCGAGCGCGCCGAGCGAGGGATCGCGCTTGGCCGCGCCCTCGGCTACCGGGCCGTCCCATACCAGGCCGGCCTTCTCCGGCAGGTAGAAGATCGGCATCCAGGCTTCGGCCAGCTCGGCGGCGAGCGCGACGTTCTTCGGGCCGATGGCGGCCAGGGCGATCGGGATGCGCTCGCGGACCGGATGGTTGATCAGCTTGAGCGGCTTGCCCAGCCCAGTGCCTCCTTCCAGCGGCAACTGGTAGTACCGGCCCTGGTAGGAGAGCCGCTCCCGGCGCCAGACCATCCGGCAGATCTCGATCACCTCGCGCGCGCGGCCGATCGGCGCGTCGTACGGAACGCCGTGCCAGCCCTCGATGACCTGCGGGCCGGAGGCGCCCAGCCCCAGCATGAACCGGCCCCCCGACACATAGTCGAGCCCGGCCGCGGTCATGGCGGTCAGCGCGGGCGTGCGCGAGTACAGCTGGAAGATCCCGGAGGCGATCTGCATCCGCTCGGTCTTAGCCGCCAGGAAGCCGAGCTGGCTCACCGCGTCGAAGCTGTACGCCTCGGGCACGAACACGATGTCAAGCCCGGCCTTCTCGTAGTCGGCCAGTTCCACCACGGTCTCGGCGAAACCGCCCGCGTAACTGAGAAACATCCCTATCCGCATGCGAGGAGCCTCCTGTGTCCCGGGCACCGCTGGCCGTTTTGCCCGCAAAAAGAGCGTAGCGGCTGCCTCCGGCCAGCCGCGAACCGGGCGCCGTCCCCTCGATAAGGCCGCGAGCCCGCATCCGCTCGTCCAGCCAAGCCGGGCATGGAGTTCAATGGGGTACGTGATCCCGGTTTATGCCAACTGCGCGTAATAATGAGCTTGCCGGCGCAGCCCGAGAATCTATTTCCCCCCGCTGAGCGGCATGTTAACATGCGTCGCAGGCTCCTGGGATGCCGGACCAAGTCAGGCAAAATTCGAACGGATATGGCAGCCTTCCCGCTGACGGCGGCCTGCCAGTTCCGGGCGGATAGCCGCATTACGTATTTTCCGGGACCAGGTACAGGGGATTTCATAAGGGGGGTATTAGTTAAGTGCATCTCAAGCTAGGACGAACCGCGACAAGAACGGCCGTGATCGGCGCCGTGGCGGCCCTTGGCCCCGCGTCCGCGCAGGCGGCGCTGGCCCAGCCGTTGCCGGTCATCGTGTACGCGCCGTGCAGCGCGTCCGCGCTGGCCGCGGACATCTCCGCCGCCGTCAACGGCGAGACGCTGTACCTGCAGCACGGCTGCACCTACGAACTGACCGGGGCACTGCCCGACATCACCGTCCGCCTCACCATCGCGAGCGCCGGCGCCACCCTCGAGCGCAGTTCCGAATCGGACTTCTCCATCCTCACCGTGAGCGGCGGCGGTGACCTCACCCTGAGCAACGTGAGCTTCCGCGACGGCGGCGGCGGCGGCGTCGACGGGGGCGCCATCAACAACAGCGGGACCGTCAGCGTGCACGGCGGCACCTTCACCGGCAACAGCGCCGAAGACTACGGCGGCGCGATCTACAACGACGGGACCATGACGGTGACCGCCGCCCACTTCGCCGGCAACACCGCCGACAGTGAATACGGCGGCGCGATCTACAACGACAATGTCATGACGGTGACCGACTGCGGATTCTCCCATAACAGCGCCGAATACGGCGGCGCCATCTACAACGACGACGCTTCCTTCGCGCTAACCGGCAGTACCTTCACGGAGAACGACGCCCACGAAGGCGGAGGCCTCAATCTCAATTTTACCGGGCAGGTGAGCGGCAACGAATTCAGCGGGAACCATGCCGATTACGGCGGCGGCGCCTACATCGACGACACCTCCACGCTGACCGGCGACGTCTTCTCCGGAAACACCGCTTCCGACTGGGGCGGGGCCGTTTACAACGACGAACCGACGACGCTGAGCGGCGTCACCGTCCGCGGGAACCGCGCCGACTACGGCGGCGGCATCTACAACGACGACACGCTGACGGTCCAGCACAGCCTGATCACCAACAACGATGCCACTACTCAAGGCGGCGGCATCTACAACGACGAAGCAACGATGACCCTGGATAACAGCCACGTCACCGGCAACGATGCCGCTGGCGGAGGCGGCGGCATCTACAACAACGCCGGCACGGTGACGCTGAACGATTCCGGGGTATCCGTGAACACCCCCGACAACTGCGAGCCCACCGGGACGATCGCAGGCTGCACGGGCTGACCGCCCGTCCCAGCCGCACCTCCGGCAGCGCAGCCCTGGCGCGCTGCCGGAGGGCGGCCAGGCGCAGGCCCGGCCGCGCCGCCGCCGGGGGTGAGGACGATCACGCCCAGGCGGGTACCTGGGTGATCACCTGGACACCTCCTGGTATGCCTGCCGCAGGAGCTCCTCGGGCGGATCATCGAGGATCGAGGGACGGGCCAGGCCGTCGAGCACCACCAGCCGCAGCCGCGCGCCGCGCGCCTTCTTATCCACGCCCATCGCCTCGCGCAGCGACGGCCACACGGCGGCGGGGTACGCGGTGGGCAGGCCGACGCCGGCCAGCACGGTCTTGTGCAGCGCGCACGTCCGCTCGTCCAGCCGGCCGGCCAGCCGGGCCAGCTCGGCGACGTACACCATGCCGATGGCCACCGCGTCGCCGTGCTTGAACCGGTACCCCTCCACCCGCTCGATGGCATGCCCGAGCGTGTGCCCGTAGTTGAGGATCTCCCGCAGGCCCTTCTCGTTCAGGTCCTTCGACACCACCTCGGCCTTGACGACGATGGCGCGCTCGATCAGCTCGCGCGCGTGCACGCCGTGCGGGACCGTGGCGCCCTCGGGGTCGGCCCGGACCAGGTCGAGGATGACCGGGTCGGCGATGAAGCCGGTCTTGATGACCTCGGCCAGCCCGCTGACGTAGTCGGCACGCGGCAGCGTCTCCAGCGTGACCAGGTCGGCGAGCACCCCGGCCGGCGAGTGGAAGGCGCCCACCAGGTTCTTGCCCTCTGGGATGTCGATGGCGGTCTTGCCGCCCACCGCGGCGTCGGCCATGCCGAGCAGGGTGGTCGGGACCAGCACGACCGGCACGCCGCGCAGCCAGGTCGCGGCGACGAACCCGGCCAGGTCGGTGGCCGCTCCCCCGCCGATGCCGACGATGCAGTCCGACCGGGTCACGCCGTGCCGTGCCAGCCGGGACCACAGCCGGGCCGCGACCTGTGCGGTCTTGGCCGCCTCGCCGTCGGGGACGGGTTCGGCATGCACGGTCAGGCCCGCGGCCTGCAGCGCGCCGCACGCGGGGCGGGCGATCTCGCCGAGGCCCTCGGCATGGATGACCACGACCGTGCGGGCCTGCTCCGGCACCAGGCCGGGCAGCTCGCTGAGCACGCCGACGCCGACGATGACCTGGTAGGGCGGGCCGTCGTCGGAGGGGGTGACGTCGATCCTGGTGGCGGTCATCCGGTGATCCTCGCGGCGATCTGGTCCGCGAGCTCGTCCGGGTCCAGGTCGTCGGTGGGCACCGTGACCGTGGCGAGCCGCTGGTAGATCGCGTCGCGCTCGTCCAGCATGGCGCGCAGGCGGCCGCGCGGGTTGCCGGGGACCACCACCCGGGGCCGGTCCAGGCCGATCCGCCGGGCCACGGTGCTGAACGCCGCGGACAGGTACACCACGGGCACCCCGTCCAGCAGATGCTGCACGCCGGCGTCCAGGACCGCGCCGCTGCCGAGCGCCAGCACGCCGCCGTGCTCGCGCAGCGGGCCGAGCACGCCGGTCGCCGCGGCGCGCTCGAGCTCGCGGAAGGCCTCCTCGCCGTTCTCGATGAAGATGTCGCTGACCGGTTTGCCCGCGGCCGCGCCGACCTCGGCGTCGGTGTCGCGGAACTGCACCCCGAGCCGGTCCGCGAGCAGCCGGCCGACCGCCGACTTGCCCGCGCCGGGCGGCCCGACCAGGACGACGAGAGGCCCCTGAGGGGTCATGAAACGACCAGGGTCTTGAGGTAGCTCTCGGCGTTGCGGCGCATCTCCTCGGCCGAGTCGCCGCCGAACTTCTCCACCGCCGCCTCGGCCAGCACCAGGGCCGCCATCGCCTCGGCCACCACGCCTGCCGCGGGCACCGCGGTAGCGTCGCTGCGCTGGTTGATCGCCTTGGCCGGCTCGCCGGTACTGGTGTCGATGGTGTCCAGCGCGCGCGGCACGGTCGAGATGGGCTTCATCGCGGCCCGCAGCCGGATCACCTCGCCGGTGCTCATCCCGCCCTCGATGCCGCCCGCCCGGTTGGTGCGCCTGGCCACGCCCTCGTCCGTGACTTCGATCTCGTCGTGGGCCACCGACCCGCGCCGGGTGGCGGTGGTGAAGCCGTCGCCGACCTCGACGCCCTTGATGGCCTGGATGGACATCAGCGCCCCGGCCAGCCGGGCGTCCAGCCGCCGGTCCCAGTGGGTGAAACTGCCCAGGCCCGGCGGCAGCCCGAACGCCAGCACCTCGACGACCCCGCCCAGCGTGTCGCCCGCCTTCTTGGCCGCGTCGATCTCGGCCACCATGGCCTGGCTGGCGGTCGCGTCATAGCAGCGCACCGGGTCGGCGTCGATGGCAGCGGCGGCGTCCGGACCCGGCAGGACCCCGTCCGGGATCCGCACCTGGCCGATGGCGACCACGTGGCTGAGGATCTCGATGCCGAGAACCTGGCTGAGCAGGCGCCTGGCCACCTCGCCGAGCGCCACCCGCGCGGCCGTCTCCCGCGCGCTGGCCCGCTCCAGCACCGGGCGCGCGTCGGCGTGGCCGAACTTCTGCATCCCGGCCAGGTCGGCGTGCCCGGGTCGCGGCCTGGTCAACGGGGCGTTCCTGGCCTGGCTGTCCAGCGTCTGGCGGTCCACCGGGTCGGGCGACATGACCGTCTCCCACTTTGGCCATTCGGTGTTCGCGATCCTGAGCGCGACCGGGCCGCCGAGCGTGCGGCCATGCCGGACGCCCCCGGTGAGTTCGACCTCGTCCCGCTCGAAGGACATCCGCGCGCCGCGGCCGTACCCGGCTCGCCTGCGGGCCAGCGCGGCGGCCACGTCCTCGGTGCTCACCCGCACTCCGGCGGGCACGCCCTCGCAGATCGCGACGAGCGCGCGCCCGTGCGATTCGCCTGCGGTCAGCCAGCGGAACATGGTCAAGATCCTACGGGGTCGCGGGTGACGCTGAACTCGACGCCGCGGCGCAGCCGGCCCGCCAGCCGGGCCGCGATGCTCTTGGCGACTTGGTTCACCGCGGGCCGCCAGTCACCGGCGGCTAGGTGCAGCTGGACCGCGAGATCGGCCTGCCGGCTCGGGGCCAGGCTGAAGCCGGTGATCACAGGCTGGGCGGCGATGGCCGCCTCGACGTCAGCGCGCACGTCCGCGTCCTCGTGCGCGGGAGGGGCCGGCCGCCCGGCGGCGAGCGCCGCCAGCCGCGTGCCCTCGACGGCGAGCGGCACCGGGCCGGCCACGTCGATGACCACCGCGCAGCCGTCGGCGACGGCGGCGCGCCATACCCGGTCGGCTTCGGCGGGCACCGGGCGGGCGCTCGGCCGCCACCGGGCCAGCGTGCTCAGGCCGGTGAAGGCGAGCAGGGCGGGCCGCCCGTCCTGTCCGATCAGCGTGGGCAGGACCATCTCGCTGTTCTTGTCCCCGTCAGCGGTCCTGCCCCCCGCCGCGGCAGGGCCATCGGCCAGGACCGCGACCACCGGGATGAGCAGCCGCGCCGCGGCCAGCGCGGTCAGCGCCGCCTGCTCGCTGCCCTGCCCGGCCTGGTACGCGGCCAGGGCCGCGGTCACCTGCGGGTCGGCGGCGCCGTCGTCATCGCGGAACTGCTGTCCGCCAGGGTTCAGATGCCCGGACACCCCACCGACCCTACGCCACACGCCGCCCCGGTCCGGTCACCACCCGGCTGCGATTACGTCTATTCGTGATTACCCAACTGCAAAGAGTAATGAATTCTCTGAATGAGACGCTTTCCAGCTAATTACCGTCATTAACTCGGCACAATCGGTTCAGCGGGGGTATGCATCCGCATGCGCACGGAAGGAGTGTGGGTGACCCAGCCCGAGCGACTGGCCGCGATCGCACCGGGCACGCCGATGTGGAAGGCCGTGCCACCGCGCCTGGTCGGCCCGTACCTGACCGGACAGCGCACCGTGCTGGCCGGGTACGTGTACCGGGCCCAGGACGTCCGCTTCCACAACCCCGCCGAGGCCTACCTCGCGCTGAGCCTGGGCTGGGAGGACTCGGAATTCACGCCGCACATGAGCGAGATCTACCTGGTCGCCTGGCTGGCCAGGGCGATCG